>Ga0315298_1000629_pt1 | contig 68476 bp, 69 predicted proteins | sample WHS_1_MG_FD_203077 | JGI IMG/M metagenome (GOLD analysis project Ga0315298, IMG submission 203077) | Extremophilic microbial mat communities from Washburn Hot Springs, YNP, Wyoming, USA - WHS_1_MG | ecosystem: Environmental > Aquatic > Thermal springs > Hot (42-90C) | place: USA: Wyoming...
GAGACGGTGACCGTCGCCAAGGTCAACACGGAGGCGGCCTACAGCCGGATCATGGACGCCGACATGGCCAACGAGCAGCTGAACGCCACAAAGTACCAGATCCTGCAGCAGACGGCCACGGCCATGCTGGCCCAGGCCAACGCCGCGCCGCAGAGCGTCCTCTCGCTCTTCAGGTAGCGGGGCGACGGCGTGAGCGGGCCCACGGCCCGCCCGCTGCCACGCCCCAGGCGACCGCCCTGCCCCTCCACCTGGAGGGGCAGGGCCTTTCATGGGGCATGTGGCCGCGATGGGCCTAGCACAGCGACAAAATGAATTTGGTATGTAGGGCGGGGCCTTGTGCCCCGCCGCCGGGTCCACCCCGTGCGCCGGGCGGCGGGGGATAAACCCCCGCCCTACATGTCGAAACCAATTTGGTCGAGTACTGGGGTGGTGGGACTAAAGTGCTACGCGAGGTCTGCCGATAGATATTGGTAGAGCCATAGGTGCGCCGGCGGGGCCGGCAGTCCAATCGGGAGGAAATGGGATGGCAGTGGCCTACTCCAACACCAATCCCCAGCTCAGCAGCTACAGGGCGGGCTCGATCCTCAGCCTCACCCCGGGCGAGCTGCTGATCAAGCTGTACGACCTGGGCCTCTCGGCCCTGGCATCGGGCGATCGCGACCGGGCATCCAGGGTGGTGGCGCAGCTGATAGAGAGCCTGGACTTCCGCTACAGCGATATCGCCTTCGGGCTCTTCCGGCTGTACCGCTACTGCATGGACGAGATCAAGCGGGGCGAGTACGAGATGCCCACCCGCATCCTGAGGGAGCTGCGGGACACCTGGATCCAGGCCCTCAGCCGCCTCGAGGGAGGGGCGTCGTAGAGACCGGAGGTTGACACCATGGCCATAGACCCACTGGCCTCCCTGGCCAACGCTGGCACGCAGACCTCCATCGACAAGCTGGTCTCCCTCTACATGTCGGTGGAGCAGAAGCCGGTCAACGATCTGAAGCAGCGGAAGAGCGACCTGGCCGTCCTCTCGGGCGTCTTCTCCGACCTGCAGTCCAAGCTGCAGGGGCTGAAGGACCTGGCGGACGGGCTCGCCGCGACCGTGGGCTCCGTCTTCAGCTCCCACACGGTGACCTCCGACGACGCGACCAAAGTCGCGGCCACGGCTTCAGCCTCCGCCGCCAACGGGGTCTACTCCATTCAGGTGACCCAGCTGGCGACCGGCCAGCGGGTGCAGTCGGGAGCCGTGGCCTCCACCTGGACGGCGGCCTCCGGCGGCAGCTTCACCGTCAACGGGGTCACCATCAGCTTCGCTGCAGGGGCCTCGCTGGCCACCATCCGGGACGCCATCAACGGGGCCACCTACGCACCCGGCCAGGAGGTGATGGCCACCATCGTCAACGTGGATGCCACCCACAGCCGGCTGGTGCTGGAGAACAGGAACACAGGGAGCTCCGCCACCATCAGCCTGGCGGACGTCTCCGGGACGCTCCTCAGCTCCACCGTCGCGTCCTCCGGCCTGGAGCTCATCACCGACCCGGCCGGGAGCGGGTTCGCGCAGCCGGTCCTCTCCGTGGCCCAAGATGCCCAGTTCACGGTGAACGGGGTGGCGGTGAGCCGATCCAAGAATACCGGCCTCTCCGATGTGGTGTCGGGATTGACCATAGACCTGAAGGGGCTCACCACGAGCCCGGTCAAGCTCACCGTCGCCGGCGACACCGCGGCCATGCGATCCAAGATCCAGGCGTTTCTGGACGGCCTGAATGGGGTCTTCGACTATCTCAAGACCAAGTCGGCGGTGACCCAGGGCAGCGATGGCAACTACACCCGCGGCCCCCTGAGCGGCTACACCCTCTACACCGGCCTCAGATCGTCCCTAGCCTCGGACATGGGGGCCACCGTGACCGGCGGGCCGGCGGGGGCGCCGCAGCAGCTGTGGGAGCTGGGGATCGGGATGGACGCCAGCGGCCACTTCGTCATACAGGACTCAGCCAGGCTGGACGCGGCGCTGGCCAGCAACCCCTCCGGGGTCCAGTACTTCTTCGGGGGCGGCTCCGGGGTGGCCAACCTGGTGTCCAACCGGCTGGCAGCCTACGTGGACCCGCCGGTGTACTCCCAGAAGTCCTACCTGCAGCAGGAGCTGGACGGCATCGCCAATCAGCAGAAGTCCCTCGACAGCCGGATAGCGATGCTGAACGAGCGTCTGAAGGCGCGGGAGGCGACGCTGCGGACCCAGTTCACGCAGCTCCAGGCGATGATGGTGGCGGCCTACCAGCAGCAGCAGCAGTTGAATTCCATTTTCTCGGCCACCATGGGGTGGGGAGTCTAGGTCGGGTCGCTGGAGCTGCCATCGGGCGTACCGGGCGCCCCCATGAAACGGGGGGCGGCGGCGTACAAGACGCCGCCCTACGGGATCGAGGAATGGGGTTCGCAGCGGCGGTGGCGTGGCAGCCTTGCCGCCGGCCTCCCATCGGAAACACGGCCCGCCGTGTGCATCCGGACCGGGGACGCGGCGTACAGGGCGCGTCCCGCGGGTTCGGAATTGGGTATCCCCGCCGTGCCCTGGTCGTGCCGAGGGTCAGGGGGAACCGTGGGCACCGGCCCATGGAACGGGGTTCATGACACTTGTAGGGCGGGGGCTTGTCCCGCGCCGCCCAGGCCGTGAAGGATGGGTGCCAGGCTCCCCACCGGGATCGCCACGCCATCGGGCGTACCGGGCGCCCCCATGAAACGGGGGCGGCGGCGTACGAGACGCCGCCCTACGAGGTGGCGAGGCGGGGGAGCGGCCTACGAGACGTCGTCCGACGCGATGGGGATTGGGTATCGCCATCGGCCGCGGCCTGGCCAGGGGTGGGGGTCGCTGCCAGAGACGGATCGGATTGGGATAGTGAGATGGCGCTGTACGATGAGGGAATAGCCCCAATACAGCCTGTGTCGGCGGAAAGGCGGCCCGCCCCGGGTCCCACGCCCGCTGACGTGACCACCAGGGTTGAGGCCGACGCCCGTGCCGCGGACGCCAATCCTCCGCGGCCGGCGCCGTCGGGAGCCAGTGGGGCGGTCGCGTCGGTGCCGCTGGGGGACGCCCACATCACCTTCGAGAAGGACCAGGACTCGGGTCGGATGGTGGTCCGCCTCAAGGACGCCTCCGGCAAGGTGATCCGCCAGATCCCGCCGGAGGAGATGCTGCGGCTCGCCAAGGCCATCGATAGGTACCTGGGCCTGCTGGTGGACCGGCAGAGCTAGTCGGGCCGCACCGTGATGCGGGAGCCGTGGCACGAGCGGGCGCAGCGCCACGCCCGCCCTATGGGTGTGAGGGGGTGGCGTTTTTCCATCTTGTAGGGCCGGGTCTTGTACCCGGCCGCCCCGTCGTTGGCCAGGTGTGGGCGGGTGTGCGTGGCGGGGCGCGGGTGGCCGTCCCCCACGGGCCGGGCGGCGGGGGACGGTCTCCCGCCCTACCAATGGGCCTGGGATGGGCGGCGGGGCGCGCGGCGCGAGCGGGCACAGCGCCACGCTCGCCCCACTATTGTAAACGCGGCTGAAATGGGGTGTTGGAAACCTGCCACGCCTGGCGCTTCGCCCTGGACACAGGCCCAGGGCGTTCGTTTGCCCAAGCCGTGGGGGTGGTCCTGGGACCATTGTCCCGCGGGGACGGGACCTTGGTCGGGAAACGGGAGACCTCGGCCGGCCGATAGTTATCCTGGAAGGAGTGCAGGGGCGTTCACCGCGCCCGGTGGAGCGGAAGGAGAAGGATGCTTACTTTCGATGCGGCGCCTGACGAGCTGCAGCTGTTCCTTCAGGAGGCGGAGGAGCAGCTCCAGCTTCTGGACCAGGACATCGTCCTGCTGGAGAAGGAGGGCCCCAGGCCGGAGCTGCTCCAGGAGATCTTCCGGGCGGCCCACACCCTGAAGGGGTCCTCGGCCTCCATCGGCCACGCCAAGATGGCCTCCCTCACCCACGCCATGGAGAACGTGCTGGACCTGCTGCGCCACGGCAAGGCCGAGTGCACTACTGCCCTCATAGACACGCTCCTGGAGAGCCTGGACGGGCTGCGGCTGCTGAAGGAGGAGGTGGAGACCCTTCAGGACTGCGGCTTCGACCCGGCCGAGCTGGTGGAGCGGCTGAACGAGGTGGTCGGTCAGGGGGACGGAGCCCGGGAGCCGTCGGCCGTCCCGGCGCGAGGAGAGGGGCTCGCGCCCGCGGATTCGTGGGGGGAAGGTCGGGAGGCGGGTGCCGTCCGGCTCACCGTGCGGATAGCCGACGACTGCCTGCTGCTGGCTGCCCGCTGCCTGCAGGTCTACCTGGAGGCTTCCAGCTTCGGGTCGGTGGTCTCGTCCACGCCCAGTCTGGAGGCCATCGAGAGCCAGCAGGCGGCGCACCGCATGGAGCTGCTGGTGAGGACCGGGCAGGTTGAGGAGATGATAAGGGCCGTCGGGTCACTTCCCGATGTGGTGGAGGTGGCCGTCGACCAGGGGGAGCCGATAGAGGTCGCGGCCTCGCCGGCTGGGCAGGCTGGGGAACGAGGGGCGACTGCACCCACCGGGGCGGGGTCGCCGGAAAGCGGCCGAGCAGGGTCCCGCACCAATGGCTCCGGCAAGGGGCTGGGCAAGACCGTCCGGATAGACGTGGAGCGTCTGGACGACCTGATGAACCTGGTGGGAGAGCTGGTCATCGACCGCACCAGGCTGGCGCAGATCGGGGGGCAGCTCCAGGCCAGGTACGACGATATCTCCATAGGGGAGCTGAACGAGACCTCCCAGCACATCGGCCGGATCGTCGACGAGCTGCAGGAGAGCATCATGAAGGCCCGCATGCTGCCGGTGGAGAGCCTCTTCAACCGGCTTCCCCGGGTCGTGCGGGACCTGGCGCAGCGGTCGGGCAAGAAGGTGGACTTCGTGGTGGAGGGGCGGGAGACGGAGCTGGACCGCTCCGTCATCGAGGAGCTGCACGACCCCCTGGTCCACTTGCTGAGGAACTGCGTGGACCACGGGATCGAGCCGCCGGAGCAGCGGCTGGCGGCCGGCAAGGACGAGGTGGGCCGGATACGGCTCTCCGCCATGCACCGCGAGAACCGGATCCTGCTGCGTGTGGAGGACGACGGGGCCGGCATCGACCCGGCTAAGATCAAGGCCACGGCGGTCAGGAAGGGGCTGCTGACGGGGGAGGCGGCGGAGCGGCTCTCCGACCAGGAGGCCATGGAGCTGATCTTCGCGCCCGGCTTCAGCACGGCTGCCACGGTCACCGACGTGTCGGGTCGGGGCGTGGGCATGGACATCGTGAGGACCAACATCGAGAAGCTGAACGGCTCGGTGGCGGTGGAGAGCCGCCCCGGCGAGGGGACGCGCTTCACCCTGGAGCTTCCCCTCACCCTGGCCATCATCGATGCCCTGATGGTGGGGCTGGGCGACCAGATCCTGGCGATCCCGCTGGTCTCGGTGGTGGAGACCCTGAGGGTCTGGCGCACCGAGATCCAGTGGATCAACAAGAGGCAGGCGATCCAGCTGAGGGAGAGCGTGCTTCCGCTGATCGGGCTCGACCAGGCGCTAGGGCTCCCCTCTTTCAGCGGGGGCAGCGACCGGGTGTTCGTGGTCGCCGTCCGGGTTGGGGAGAACCGATACGGGCTGGTGGTGGACTCCCTGCTGGGGGAGCTGCAGGTGGTGATCAAGTCGCTGGGGAGGCAGGTGGGAACCATTGCGGGGGTCACGGGCGCGACCATCCTGGGGGACGGGCGGGTGGCGTTGATCCTGGACGTGCCGAGCCTGGTGAAGTGTGTGCTGGATGAGCAGTCGAGGGGATGGGCAGCATGATCACGCTGACGGAGACCCTCCGGGAGGAGCACTGGCGCATTCTGAAGGATGTGGCGGCCCGGGGCACCACCAATGCGGCGGCCGGGCTGTCGGAGATGGTGGGCCGGAACATCCGGATCCAGATGCCCAGCCTCTACATGGTGAGGCTGGGTGAGGTATCCGGGCTCCTGGGGCGGCCCGAGGACACGATGGTGGGGATCTACCTGGCCATCGGGGGGGATGTGAGAGGGCACATCCTGCTGATGATGAGCCCGCGGGAGGCGCACGGCCTGGTGGACATGGTGATGAGCCAGGAGGAGGGCACCACCTCCACCCTTGGGGCTATGGAGAGGTCGGCCCTGGGGGAGGTGGGGAACCTGACGGGCACCTTCTTTCTGAACGCGCTCGCGGAGGTCACCAGGATGAACATCCAGCCCTCGCCGCCGGCCGTGATGGTGGACATGGGGGCGGCGGTGCTGGACGTTCCCCTGGCTGCGCTGGCGGCCTCCGCGGACGAGGCGCTGGTGATAAAGACCATCTTCCTGGACGACCTTCGTCGGATCGAGGCGGCCTTCCTGGTCATGCCGGACATGGAGTCGCTGCGAGCGATCCTGGAGGTCCTGGAGAAGCGATGGCGGAGCAGCAGGTAGTGGTGCCCGTGGGGATCGGTGAGCTGCGGGCGAGCAGGGACCCCGCGGAGGTGCTGGTGGCCTACGGGCTGGGCTCGTGTGTGGGGGTGTGTCTGTACGATCCCCAGGCCAGGGTTGGGGGGCTCGCCCACGTGATGCTTCCCCGCAGCGCCGAGGCGGCGAGCCTGAACCCGCCGGGGAAGTTCGCCGACCTGGCGGTGCCGATGCTGATAGAGGAGATGGGTAGGCTGGGGGCGCTGCCGAGGCGGATGGTGGGCAAGATCGCGGGGGGCGCGCAGATGCTGGTTGCTCCCGGTTTCAGCGGGAATGGCTTCAACGTGGGCGAGCGAAACATCGAGGCGGTGAGGGCCGTCTTGGAGAGCTACCGGGTTCCGTTGCTCCGGGCCGAGACTGGCGGGCACCGTGGGCGTACGCTGTCGCTCCATGTGGCCACGGGGCGGGTGATGGTGCGGGCCATCGGGGAGCGTGAGACAGAGCTGTAGGCTGGCGCTGGGCAGCCCAGGCTGCCGAGGGGGCGTCGGGAAGGGCCAACTCCCCCGCTGGCGGGGCCCAGGGCGTCCCCGGCACCATCTATTGAATCCTCATGAATGGGAATGTCCGGAGGGAGTGGGTGTAACATGCCGACACTGCTAGTGGTGGACGACGCCGCCTTCATGCGGATGCGCTGCTCCAAGCTGCTGACGGAGAGCGGGTACAAGGTGATCGAGGCCGAGAACGGGGTGCAGGCGGTGCAGCAGTACCAGGCGCACCGGCCGGACGCCGTGCTTCTCGACATAACGATGCCGGAGATGGACGGTCTTACGGCGCTGAAGGAGATCCGCAAGCTGGATCCCAACGCCAAGGTGGCGATGGTCACCGCCATGGGCCAGCAGTCCATCGTGATGGAGGCTCTGAAGGCTGGGGCGAAGGACTTCGTCCTGAAGCCCTTCCAGAGCGACAGGGTGCTCGCCACCGTGAAAAAGCTGGTGGGCTGAGCGGGTGAGCCCGCCCTGCCCCACGATGGCGGGCGCGACAGCCACGGTTAAGGGTGGTGCCTGGGAATGGGGATGCCGATGGCTGCCGGGGGGCTGAGGTGTGGCGCCAGGGTGTCGCTGGGCCCTGGCCGTCCGTGGCGAGGGATGCTTCTACTAGATGGTCTGGAGCGTTTAGATGATCGGGCAGGAAGCCTTGCGAGCGGTTAGCAACCCCGAGAGGGAGACCAGGGTCCTGGTGGTGGACGACTCCGCTTTCATGCGCTACGTGATCTCCAAGGAGCTTTCAGCGGACCCCACCATCAAGGTAGTGGGCATGGCGCGGGACGGGGTGGACGCCATGCAGAAGATAGAGCTTCTGCAGCCCGATGTGGTCACCATGGATCTTGAGATGCCCCGCATGGACGGCCTGACGGCCCTGGAGCGGATCATGGCGGAGATGCCGGTGCCAGTGATCCTGCTCTCAAGCCTTACGCAGGAGGGGGCCGCTGTGACCATTCGGGGCCTGGAGCTGGGGGCGGTGGACTTCGTGCCCAAGCCCTCGGCGGTGGAGGCGTCGGTGGCCGAGGAGGTGTGGCGGCAGCTCATCACCAAGGTGAAGGGCGCCGGCGCTCTGGACAGACGGCGGCTGGGGGCTCGGCTGCGGGTGCAGGCGACGCTGCGGCGGGTGGAGCAGCCGCCCAAGCCCCAGCCCGTCCAGCGGGCGGGGGCCAGGGCGGAGCGGGTGGTGGTGATTGGCACCTCCACCGGCGGGCCGCGGGCCCTCTTCGAGGTGGTGCCGAGGCTGCCCGGCGAGCTGCAGGCGGCGGTGCTGCTGGTGCAGCACATGCCCCCGGGCTTCACCCGGTCGCTGGCTGCACGGCTCAACGATGTCTCGCGGCTGTCCGTGCGGGAGGCCGCGGAGGGGGACCTGGTGCAGAACGGGGTGGCCCTCCTGGCCCCGGGTGACTACCACATGGTGGTTCGGCGCGGGGGAAGGGTCGCCCTGGAGCGGACGCCGCCGGTGCACGGGGTGCGACCGGCGGTGGACATAACCATGGAGGCGGCGGCATCGGTCTACGGGCCCGCCTGTGTTGGTGTGGTGCTGACGGGCATGGGGGTGGACGGGACCAGCGGGGCGTTAGCCATACGCCGGGCTGGCGGCGTCGTGATGGCGGAGGACGAGTCTACCTGTGTCGTGTACGGGATGCCCCGCAGCGTCTACGAGGCGGGGGCGGCCAGCAGGGTCGTGCGGCTGGAGGCCATGGCCGATGCCATAGTGGAGGCGCTAGCCGCCAACGGCATGGGCGGCAGCGGGCAGGCGAGATGAGCGGGCCGGTGGACCAGCAGATGGGTGGCGTGCCCGAGGTGGACGACCTCAGCTACTCCTACTTCCAGAGGCGGGTGATGCGGCTGGCCGGGATAGACCTGACCGCCTACAAGAGCCAGCAGATGCGAAGGCGGCTGGGCACCCTCCTGGCGCGGAACAAGGTGAGCAGCCTCATGGAGTACGCCAAGCTGCTGGAGCAGCCCGCCAAGCTGCAGGAGTTCCTGGACTTCTTCACCATCAACGTGTCCGAGTTCTTCAGGATCCCCGAGAAGTTCGCCTACCTGGAGAAGACGGTGCTGCCCGCTCTGATGGCCAGGGGACGGGAGCTGCGGGTGTGGAGCGCCGGCTGCTCCAACGGGGCGGAGCCCTACTCACTGGCCATCATCTTGGACGAGATGGCGCCCACGGGGAGGTGGAGCATTCTCGCCACGGATGTGGACCGGACCACCCTGGCGAGGGCGCAGCGGGGGGATCGGTACACCCCCGCCGACGTGCGCAACGTCTCGCCCGCGCGCCTTTCCAGGTACTTCGAGCGGGACGGCGAGGGCTACAGGGTGAAAGATACGCTGAAGCGGAGGATCCAGTTCAAGGTTCACGACCTGCTGAGGGACCCATACGAGTCGGGGTACCATCTGATCCTCTGCAGGCATGTGGTGATCTACTTCACTGAAGAGGCGAAGGAGGTGCTCTATCGAAGGTTCCACGAGTCCCTGGTGGACGGCGGGGTGCTGTTCGTCGGGGGCACGGAGATAATCCCCCGGGCGCGGGAGATCGGGTTCGAGAGCATGGCCGTCTCCTTCTACCGGAAGCGCCCATCGATCGGCGGGCCTGGGCCCGGCCACTGATGAAGCAACGACCTCCATGGAGGATGTCCGAGTGAACGGGAAGGTGATAGAGCGATTCGTCAACTCCGGCAGGCAGGTGCTTGCCACGGAGCTGGGTGCGGCGGTGGGGGTCGGTCCCCTCTCGGCGCAGAAGGACAACTACACCACACAGGACGTCACAGCCCTGGTGGGTGTGACGGGGGACCTGCGTGGCATGGTGATCTTCGGCCTCTCCACGGAGACGGCCCTCGCCATCGTGTCGCACATGATGGGGCAGCCCTTCGAGACCATGGACGCGGTGGCCGAGAGCGGCATCGCCGAGCTGGGGAACGTGGTGGTGGGATCGGCGGTGACGGCGCTCGCGGACCTGGGATACCGCTGCGGGATCACCCCCCCGGCCGTCATCCTGGGTAAGGAGACCGTCATATCCACCCCCAACATGCATCGGCTGGTTTTCCCACTGCAGACCCCGGGCGGGGTTGTCGAGATGCAGCTGGCCTTACGGGAGAACGGCGCCCACTGAGCCCGAGGCCTGGGGAGTCCTGGGATCTCCCAGGGCTCCCCCAAATAGGTGCCATCCTCCCCCGCAATTAAGGGAATCCCCTATGTAGCCCCATTCCCGCACCCCGCTAGCATTCCCTCGCAACATTCCTATCCGCGAGGAGTCCGCCCATGAGCTTCTCGACATCGATACGAGTGGGAGCGTCCGCGCTGACGGCCCAGCGGCTGCGGATGGACGTGATCTCCAGCAACATCGCCAACATCAGCACCACCAGGAGCCCCGATGGTGGCCCATACAAGCGGCGTGAGGTGGTGCTGGCGGCCGCCTCGTCCCGAACGGGGATACTGCCCGTGGGGAATCGGGTCGCCGAGCCCGCCGGCGTGCGGGTTGCTGGGGTGATTGCCAGGGATGGGGTGCGGCTGGTCAACGAGCCGGGCCACCCGGACGCCGACGAGAACGGCAACGTGGCCTACCCCGACATCGACCTGGTGCAGGAGATGACCGACATGATGTCGGCGGTGCGGGCCTACGAGGCCAGCGTGACGGCCCTGAACGCCCTTAAGGGCATGGCCACCAAGGCCCTGGAGCTGGGCAAGGCCTGATACCTGGGAGGCACCGATGCAGATCACACCAACTGGCTATTCACCCCTGCCCATCGACTATGCGAAGAAGAAGCCCGACCTGTCGGGAGAGGGCGGCTTCGGGGAGGCCCTCGCCAACGCCGTTCGGGAGGTGAGCCGCCAGCAGGGCCAGGCCGACCAGATGGCGGTGGACCTGGCGCTGGGGAAGGACGTGGATGTCCACGACGCCGTGCTGGCCATGGAGGAGGCGGAGATCTCCTTCCAGTACGCGCTCCAGGTGCGGAACAAGCTGATCGAGGCCTACCAGGAGGTCATGCGCATGCAGGTGTAGCGCATGGCTCATCGGGTGGGCAGGCTCTTGGGGGCCGGGGCTCCACCCGCCAATGGGCCCGGCGGCCGGGGGCGCGTAGCGCGAGTGGGGGCGGCGTCGCCCCCAACATGACACGATGACAATCTCAGATGAGTAGCTGAGGGAGCGACAGTTGGGTGACCTGGTAGCAAGGCTCAGAACAGAGGCGCCGCAGGTCTGGAAGAAGATGACGCTGCTGCAGCGCGGCAGCCTCGTTGCGGTAGCCATCGCCACGGTGGCGGCCATTGTCTTCGTCGCCAACTGGGCGCAGCAGAGCGAGTACTCCACCCTCTTCTCCAACCTCACCGAGAGCGACGCCGCCGCCATCGTGGCCAAGCTGAAGGAGCTGAAGGTCCCCTACGAGCTGGCGGATGGGGGCACCACTGTGAAGGTGCCGTCGGACAGGGTGTACGACATTCGGCTGCAGATGGCGTCCCAGGGCCTTCCCAAGGGCGGGACCGTTGGTTTCGAGCTGTTCGACAAGGTGAACTTCGGGCTGACGGACTTCGCGCAGAAGCTGAACTACCAGAGGGCGCTGGAGGGCGAGCTGGCCCGCACCATCGCCAGCCTCTCCGCCGTGGCAGACGCCCGAGTCCACATCGTGATGCCCCAGGACCAGCTCTTCGCCCAGCGAGAGAAGCCCACCACGGCCTCGGTGGTGGTGAGGCTGAAGCCGGGGCAGCAGCTCGACTCCCGGCAGGTGAGGGGGGTCGTCAACCTGGTCTCCAGGAGCGTGGAGGGGCTCAAGCCGGAGAACGTGACGGTGCTGGACGGCGACGGCGTGACCCTGTCGGGCCAGGACGACGGGTCTACCGTGTCGCTGGCGGCCGTGGGCACCCAGAGGGACGCGCAGAGGAGCTACGAGCGAGCGCTGCAGCAGGACATCCAGGCCATGCTGGAGCAGGTGCTGGGGCAGCGCAAGGCGGTGGTCCGTGTGGCGGCCACCATGGATTGGGACCAGCACGAGGCCAGCAGCGAGACCTACTCGCCAGCGGGTGCCCCAACGCAGATCCGGAGCTCCCGCGAGGTGGTGGAGCGTTCCGCCACCCCCATGAACGATGGCGCCCTCACCATCCCCACCTATCCCATCGACGGGCGCACCCCCGCTGGTCCGGTACCCCCCAGCGCGACCCCCACCGTTGTGGCCACACCCCAGGCGACGCCCGGGCCGGCCGCCACGGCGACGGCCGTTGCCGGGAGCGTGGCGGAGCCCAAGTACGAGCGTCGGGAGGTCACCAACAACTACGAGATCTCCAAGCTCACTGAGAGGACGGTAAAGGCTCCTGGGAGCGTCAAGAAGCTCTCGGTCTCGGTCCTCCTGGATGGGCAGATGGACGACGCCCTCACCTCCACCATCACCAAGGTGGTGACGGCGGCGGCTGGCCTCGACCCGGCCAGGGGAGACACGGTGGTGGTGGCGAGCATCCCGTTCGACCAATCCGCCTCGGCGGCTCAGCAGAAGCAGTCGGAGGAGGACGCGAAGCGGGAGCTGTACCTCACGGCGGCCAGGGGCGCCATGGTGGCGGTCTCGCTGCTGGTGGTGGTGCTGCTGGTTCGCAGCCTGATCAAGGGGCTCACCCGCGACCCCAACGCGCCGCCTAAGCTGAAGGGCAAGAAGGGCAAGGGGAAGGGCGAGCAGCTGGTGCTGCCCGAGGGGGTTGCGGAGCAGGCAGTCGCGGCGCTGAAGGCGGCCCCCAAGGAGGAGGACCCGCGCCCCGCCCAGGTCCTGCGCGACGTGACGCACCTGGCGGAGACCGAGCCGCAGCTGGTGGCCCAGATAGTCAAGTCCTGGTTGGATGAGAGGGGATAGATGGCAGCTCCTGGAACTCGACGACTGACAGGTCGGCAGAAGGCGGCGGCGCTGCTGATCGCGTTGGGCGCCGATCTCTCCGCAGAGGTGATGAAGCACCTGAAGGACAGCGACATCGATCGGGTGACGATGGAGATATTCAGCATGGAGAGGATCGCCCATGAGGTGCGAACCGAGGTGCTGAGCGAGTGCCTGGAGCTGGCGCAGGCCCAGGGATACATATCCAGCGGGGGGGTGGAATACGCCAAGGAGGTGCTGACCCACGCCCTTGGGCCCCAGCGGGCCAACGAGATCGTGGCCAGGCTGGCGTCTGGCTGGCGCAACGAGCCCTTCGACTTCGTGCGGATGGCGGATCCGGGTCAGTTGGTGGGGTTCATCCAGGACGAGCGCCCGCAGACCATCGCGTTGGTGATCTCGCACCTGCACCCGACGCTGGCGGCGTCCATCCTGGCGCGTCTGGATCGTGAGCTGCAGGCCGAGGTTGCCCTGCGGATCGCGACCATGGAGCGGACCACGCCGGAGGCCATCGACCAGGTGGAGGGGACGCTCAAGAAGCGGCTCTCTTCGGTGCTGAACCAGGACTACTCCTCCGTCGGCGGCGTCGAGTTCCTGGTGAAGGTGCTGACGCAGGTGAACCGGGCGACGGAGAAGATCATCATGCAATCGCTGGAGGAGTCCGATCCGGCCCTGGCGGAGGAGGTCCGGAAGCAGATGTTCGTCTTCGAGGACATCGTCAAGCTAGACGACCGCTCCATCCAGAGGGTGCTGCGGGAGGTGGACACCAAGGATCTGGCCTTGGCGCTCCGAGGTGCCAGCGAGGAGGTCAAGTCCAAGATCTTCAAGAACATGTCCACCAGGGCAGCCCAGATGCTGCGGGAGGACATGGAGGTGGGCGGGCCGGTGAGGCTGCGGACCGTGGAGGATGCGCAGCAGAGGATCGTGGCGGTGGTTCGGCGGCTGGACGATGCGGAGGAGATAGTGATCTCCCGCGGCGGGGCGGAGGACGAGGTCATTGCCTAGGATCATCAAGCGCGCGGACATCGATGACAGGCCGGCCTTGGTCGGGGTCAGCCGGTCGAGGAAGTTCGACGCCTCGGTTTTCGGCGCCGAGCCCTCGAACTGCGATGGAGATGGTGAGCCTGCCGGGGAGGCCAGGATCGACCCGGTGGCCGAGGCCGAGGCCAGGGCCGCGCGAATCATCGCGGAGGCCGAGGCCCGGGCGGAGGAGATGCTTCGTGAGGCCGTCGCCAGGGGCTATGCAGAGGGCAGGGAGGCCGGGCTGCGGGCGGCAGAGGAGCAGACCAGGGAGCAGCTGGAGCGGCTGGCCAGCCTGGCGAGACAGGCGACCATAGACAGGGAGTCCATGGTCCGCTCCGCCGAGCAGGAGCTGGCTGCGCTGGCCCTTGAGATCGCCGCCAAGGTGATACGCCGGGAGGTAAGCTGCGACCCGACCGTCGTGCTGAACGTGGTGGAGGGGGCGCTGGAGAAGGTGGGGGCCACTGACGCCGTCAGGATACTGGTGAACCCGGAGGACGTGGAGCTGGTCAGAGAGCGGTGGGCGGATCTGAAGGGCGCTGTGGCCCTGGGGATCGACTGGGAGATCGCTGGTGACGAGCGGATCGAGCGGGGGGGCTGCATCATCGAGACCAGGAGCGGAATGGTGGACGGGCGGATCGAGGCGCAGCTGGCCGAGATCGTCTCGGCCTTCGAGGTGGGGCAATGAGCGCAGCGGTGCTGGAGGAGGGGCGTCTGCTGGAGCGGTATCGCAGGCTGTTGCAGCACGTCGACCCGGTGTCATGTCGCGGGCGAGTCGTGCAGGTGGTCGGGCTCACGGTGGAGGCCGAGGGGCTCACATCGCGCATAGGAGAGATCTGCTTCATCCAGCCCGAGAAGGGGCAGATGCCGGTGTCCGCCGAGGTGATCGGGTTCCGGAACGGGCGGTTGCTGCTGATGCCGCTGGCCGACCTGGGAGGGGTGCGGCCGGGGAGCGAGGTGGTCCCGCGGGGCCGGGTCTTCACGGTGCAGGTTGGGAGGGAGCTGCTGGGCCGTGTGGTGGACGGGCTGGGCAGGCCGCTGGATCACAAGGGGCCCATCGACTCCATGCTCCGCTACCCACTGGTGAACAGCTCGCCCGACGTGCTCTCCCGATCCCGGATCGTGGAGCCGCTGCCCACGGGGGTCAAGGCCATCGACGCCTTCATGACCTGCGGCAAGGGGCAGCGGATCGGGATCTTCGCCGGCAGCGGGGTTGGGAAGAGCACACTGCTGGGGATGATCGCCAGGAGCTCCAAGGCGGACGTCAACGTCATCGCGCTGATCGGGGAGCGCGGGCGGGAGGTTCAGGACTTCATCGAGAGGGACCTGGGTCCCGATGGGCTGGCTAGGTCGGTGGTCGTGGTGTCCACCTCGGACCAGCCGGCCATGATGCGGGTCAAGGGTGCCTGGGTGGCCACGGTGATCGCCGAGTACTTCCGCGACCAGGGGCTGCAGGTGGCCATGCTGATGGACTCGGTGACACGTTTCGCCATGGCGCAGCGCGAGATCGGTCTGGCGGCGGGCGAGCCCCCGACGGTGCGCGGCTACACGCCCTCGGTCTTCGCGCTGCTGCCGCGGCTGATGGAGAGGACGGGCACCTCGGAGCGTGGCGCCATTACGGCCTTCTACACGGTGCTGGTGGAGTCCGACGACCTGACGGAGCCCATCACGGATACGGTCAGGAGCATCCTGGACGGGCACATCGTCCTCTCTCGAGAGCTGGTGGCGGCCAACCGCTTCCCCGCCATCGATGTGCTGAATAGCACCAGCCGGCTGATGCCGTCTGTGGCGACGGTGGAGCACCAGCGGCGTGCCGGCCTACTGAGGGAGGCGATGGCCACCTATCAGGAGGCAAGGGATCTCATCAACATTGGGGCCTACGTCCGTGGCAGCAATCCCAGGATCGACGCGGCTATCGACGCCATGCCGCGGGTCGAGGCCTTTTTGAGGCAGCGTCCAGATGAGCAGTGGGGCTTCGAGGACACCATGGCGGCAATGGAGGCTATAGCCCGCGAGCTGCAGGCGACCGGGGCCTTCGTGGTCTCGTGAGGGGTGAGCCATGAGAGGCTTCACGTTTCGGCTGGAGCCGCTCCTCAGCCTTCGGCGGCATCGGGAGCAGACCCTTCAGCTCAAGCTGGCGGAGTCGCAGCGGGCCCTGGAGCGGGAGAGGAGCGAACTGCAGCGGCTTCGAGAGGAGATCCGGGCGCGCTCGGCGAGCCTGCACCAGCAGCAGGGGAGGGGACCCCTGGACATGGGACGGGTGTCGATGGAGTCGGCGTACCTGATCCTTCTTGAGGGCCGGGTGGCGGAGCAGGAGGTGCTGGTGGAGAAGCTGGCCCGGCAGGTCGATGGCGACCGCGAGGCGGTGCTGGAGGCGGCGAAGGAGAAGAAGGCCCTGGAGAGGCTGCGAGAGGTGCAGCTGGTGGCTTTCGCTCGGGCGGAGGCGCGAAAGGAGATGAAGGCCGCAGAGGAGGTGGCAACGACTCGCCACGTTCGGCGAAGCCGAGAGCAGGAGGAGGTGGCCCTGTATGACGGGTAGCGTGAGCAGCAAGGGCCTCCCGACCCCCGTGGGGACCGTCGGCAGGGCCAGGACCGACAGGCTGGGCCGAGGGCTGGAGCTGTACGCCCGGGCTGCGGGGGCAGCGGGTGGCATGAGGCCCGTGTCCTTCAGCCCCGATGCGCCACCGCGGAGCGCCTTCGACGGGATCATAGAGGCCGCTGCTCGCCGACAGGGGCTGGATGCCCCGCTGGTGAAGGCGGTGGTGGAGGCGGAGTCGGGTTTCAACCCGCTGGCGGTATCCAGGGCAGGCGCCAAAGGGCTGATGCAGCTGATGGATGGAACCGCGCGCTCGCTGGGAGTTCGGGATCCCTTCGACCCGGTGGCGAGCGTGGAGGGCGGGACCAGGCTGCTTCGCTCGCTGCTGGACCGGTTCGGTTCACTCCCATTGGCCCTGGCGGCCTACAACGCGGGGACCGGGGCTGTAGAGCGCTTCGGGGGCATACCCCCGTTCCAGGAGACCAGGACCTACGTTGAGCGTGTGCTGGCCCTGCAGAAGCGGTATCAGGCGGCGGCCGGGATCGGAACGGCCGAGGGAGGTGAAGGTGTCGGACGGACCACTGGTTGACCGGGCTGGGTTGCTGCTGCATTCGAGTCTGTCGGGGTTAGTGAAGCGCCAGCAGGCCATCGCCAACAACCTGGCCAATATGGACACCCCCGGATACAGGGCGATGGACGTTCCGTTCGAGCAGGTGCTGAGCCGTGAGATGCGAAAGGAGGGTGAGATCCGGCTGGCCGTGACGCAGCCGGGGCATATGGCGAGCCCGTCCACCATGGAGCAGGCGTTGGCTGTGCAGCAGCCCGCCGTGTTCAAGACAGATGCCAACGGCGTGGATGTGGACGCGGAGATGGCGAAGCTGGCGGAGACAAGCATCAGCTTCAACGCAGTCACCCAGCTCATGTCGGGGCGTCTCGCCATCATGCGGATGGCCGTCAGAGAGGGCCGGTAGCGCCGACTCGTGGCGGAGGATAGGCGGTGGGGGCTGGAGCACCCTGGAATGTCGAGGTGGCTGGTGAACCCATCTGAGAAGAAAGGAGGTGATCCGATCTTGGAGGTATCAGCAGCTGTGGGGGACCCAATGGCAGCAACGGGCGCGAGTGTGGCCACTGCGCCTGGCAAGGGGGCATCGTGCAGCTTCGGCTCGGTACTGGGGGCCGCCTTCTCGGCCGAGGGAGGTGGCTGCGAGCCCGCGCCGTCCCGCGGCACGGGCGAGAGCGATGGCGATGGGGCTGCGGGAGGGCCTAGGGACGCGACCAGCGACCCCGTGGTGGACGTGGCCATGGCCCTTCTCATCGGGCTACCGGTTATCCCGACTCCCCAGCAAGCGGGTCGCGATCCGGGCGGCACAGTTGCCACTGAGCAGGTGGCGATCTCGGCGGTGGGTGCCGCCGAGGCCGGCGCTGTCTCGGCCGCTGGGGACGGAGGGTTCGGGTGGTTGGCGATGCCATTGGTGAACGGAGCCACGTCGGAGGGGCGGGTAGCGCCAGCTCCGGGGGATAGCATCCAGCCTGATCTTGGGGCGCGCACGCTGTCGACGGGCTTGGGTGCGCCGAGCCCTGGATTGGCGTTCGATGAAGCCCTGGCAGAGGAGGTCGATGCCCGGCGAGCTGTCTCGCCACCCATGGGTGTGGGGATCCCGACTGGCGATGGGGCGGGTTCGATGATGGCTGCGGTAGTAGGGCCGCGGGCCGGGAAGAAGATGCCTGCTGGGCCGACCCAGCAGGCGGCAATGGTGGCTGACGGGGCGACGGCGGCAGGCCTGGCGGACGTGGCAGCAGCCATGCCCGAGATCCGGGCTCCCGACGGGGGCAATCACCCGGTGGGAGTCGACGGCGCGGGGCACCGGGAATCACGTGGCGCTCTTGTCATCCCTGCAGAGGATGGCCCCCAGCCGATGCCGCAGGCCGCGATCGAACCGGGGAAGGATGATCTCGAATCGGGGTTGCCGGAGCCGGCTCGGGACCGCACTGTGGTCACCGGCCCCCGAGTTGGCGCGGTCGGCACGGATCAGAGCGCAGCCGCGCCACAACCGAGGCCGTTCGCGCGGAAAGGGGATCAAGATGCCGAACCCAAGGTGGGGGACGCGATCGGCTCGTCTCGTGGGGATCTGGAGGGCCTCGTGAGGGTGGCTGATGGTGAGAAGGGGGTGATGAGACAGGAGGATCGGCTGGCGGCAGGCGACGGTGTGTCGCGCATGGAGCAGGTCCGGGTCGAAGGTTTGGGAAAGGAATTGCTCGCTGTGGAGGCGGGCCGGAAGGCGCCGCTGGCCGGCGACGGTTCGGCCGCGACTGAAGGGTCTCGTCCTTCGGTGGTGGATGCCAAGGTCGAACCGGGAGCCGCGGTGGGACCCGTGGCCTTGTCCGCGGGGTCCGAGCGGGCCGACCGGCTGGTGTCGGCGGAAGCCGACCGAGTGCTGGGGGGCCAAAACGGCGGGGAGGACCTCTTTGGCCAGCTGCTGGCGCACGTAGCGAGGCTCAGCGTCTCGAGGAGCAGCAGTCTGAGGGTCCAGCTGAGGCCGCCGTCTCTGGGGCTGGTGGATCTTCGGCTGGGTCTGAGGGACGGGGTGCTGACGCTTCAGATCCTGGCGGAGTCGGACCGCACCCGCGAGATGATCCAGCAGGCGCTGCCCGACCTGCGCCAGCACCTGGAGGGCAAGGCGATCGAGGTGGGGCAGATGTCGCTGGGTAGCACGGCGACCGGGCCATCGGGTCAGCAGTATGGCAGTGCTGACCTGGCCGGCTCAGGGCATTGGCCGGCGAGGCGATACGGGCATAGCGGGACTGGGGGCCAAGTTGCCGAGGAGCCGCCAGGTTCCGAGGGGAGGGGACCCAGAGATGGGAGGCCCGACCCGAGGAGACTAGTGGACTACAGGGTGTAGGAGGTGATGAGATGCCCACTACGGCGATTTCCAGCAGCGTGGGCGCGAGCGGCTACACGCTTCAGGCCGAGGGGAAGCAGATCGGCCAGCTCGGGAAGGACGACTTTCTGCGGCTGCTGATCGCCCAGCTACAGAACCAGGACCCCATGAACCCGATGAACGACACGGAGTTCGTCGGGCAGATGGCCCAGTTCACGGCGTTGGAGAGGATGCAGGCTCTGGACGAGCAGATGGCGATCCTCCTTCAGGTGGAGCAGCTGGGCCAGGCCAACGGGCTCATCGGAAAACAGGTGGAGGCCACCGGGAGTCAGGACGGCGGGACCATCAAGGGGGTCGTCGACTCGGTGAGGATGGAGAACGGCAACGCCGTCCTGAACGTCGGCGGCAGCGCGGTGAAGCTGCAGGACGTGATCTCCGTGGTGGAGGGCGAGAAGGCGCAGCTGGCGCAGGCCAGCGCCTTGATCGGGAAACAGGTGGAGGCGAAGCTGGCGTCCAACGGCGAGAGGGTGAGCGGGATAGTGGACTCCGTCAAGGTCTCCGACGGCAGCGCCCTGCTGGTGGTCGGTGGCAAGAGCGTGCGGCTGGACGAGGTGGTTTCCGTAGCGGAGGGTGAGAAGTAGGAGCCATGGCTCTGGATCGGATCCAACCACAAGAGGCGACAAGGGAGGTATCTAAGTCGGCTGTCGCCCCTAGGTCGGGGCAGACTCCCGCCGTAGGCTTCGAGGAGGTGCTGCGCACTCAGGGCGGGTACGCCCCGGGGCTTCGCTTCTCCGCGCACGCGCGCCAGAGGATGGAGAGCGGTGGCGTGAACCTGGACGGGGAGTCGATGGCGCGATTGGAGAGGGCAGTGAGCGAGGCCGACCGGAAGGGCGCCAGGGACGCCCTGGTGCTGATGGACGATCTGGCGCTGCTGGTGAGCATCAGCAACAGGACGGTGATCACCGCCGTGGACCAGGCCAGGCGGAGGACCGGGGTTTTCACCAACATCGACAGCGTTGTCATGGCCTGAGGGCCCACGCGTCGGGCCGGCCCCGCTTGGAACGGTTCCAAGGGGGAGTGCCTGGCAAGTTTGGGGTGTCCCCATGCATGTTTTTCATCCCCGGGAAGTCCGGTGGACTTGTGGGGAGCACGGCTTAGCTAGAGGGCTGCCGGCTGGATCGAGCGAGGCCCGGACCCGAAAGGGGGGGCTGGCGCCGCGGAACGAGCGAAGCGGCGCCGGGTCGGCAGCCGCACCAGGGCGGCAAGGCCGCCAAAAGAGATAAGAGGAGAGAGTGCGATGCTGCGATCAATGTCTTCGGCTATCTCGGGTCTCAGGAACCACCAGACCTACATGGACGTGGTGGGGCACAACATCGCCAACGTCAACACCGTCGGGTACAAGGCTAGCCGCATCAACTTCAAGGAGGCTCTGGCCCAGACATACTCGGTGGGCTCGGCGCCGGTGGCCAACGGCATCGGCGGGACGAACCCGATCCAGGTGGGCCTGGGGGTGGTGATGGGCGGGGTGGACACCATCATGACCCAGGGGCCCATGACCACCACGGGGAAGACCACGGATCTGGCCATCCAGGGTCAGGGCTTCTTCATGCTGGGGACCACGCTGGACGCCACCACTGGCGGGTACGCACCCGCCTATTTCACCAGGGACGGGGCGTTCGCCCTGGATAAGGACGGGTACCTCGTGGATCCAGTGAGCGGCAACTACGTCCTCGGGGCGCTCGCCGATCCCGCGAATCCCGCCATGGGGTACACGGCTGGTGAGGTCAAGAGGGTGCGGATCGATCCGACTTGGGGATGGGCCAGCTTCAGCATCTCCAACGATGGCAAGATCACGGGCGTGAAGGCCGACGGTACGACTGATGCAACCAATCGACCCCGTATCCTGCTGGCTGGCTTCAGTAATCCGGAGGGGCTGGTGCGAGCGGGGGGCAACCTGTTCCGGGCGGGGCTGAACAGCGGGACTCCTACCATAGCCCCTCCCGGGGATAATACCCAGGGCATGGGCAGCTTGATGTCGGGCACACTGGAGGCGTCCAACGTGGATCTCGCGGAGCAGTTCAGCCGGATGATCATGGCCGAGCGAGGCTTCCAGGCCAACTCTCGCATCATCACCGCCTCGGACGAGATGCTCCAGGACCTGGTGAACATGAAGAGGTAGCATCGGCAGCGGTTCAGGAGGCTTAGTGAGGCGCCCGACGCCCGGACCTCCGGGCGCCGGGCGCGCCTGCTGTGAGGACTGGGGGATGGCGGAGCCAGACGTCCACAAGGACTACTATCGTGTGCTGGGGGTCCCTCCTGATGCCGACCAGGAGACCATAGGCAGGGCCTACCGTCGGCTGATGCGGGAGGTGCATCCCGACGCGCGTCGTGGCAGGTCCACGCCGGATACCGGGCGAAGGGTGGCCGAGCTGGTCGAGGCCTGGAGGGTGCTTGGCGATCCCAGGAGGAGATCGGCCTACGATCGCGCGCGCGGGGCCGCCCCGACCGGGCGCCAGGATGTCCCCCGGGACCCCGCCGAGCCGGGACGACGTCCGACGCTCGAGGTGGAGCCGCGGACGCTGGACCTGGGTAGGGTGGTCCGCGGGAATGTGGTTCAGGGTCGGATCAGGGTGGTGCGCAGGGATGGCACGGCCGCCAGCCTGGAGCTGCTCGATCGTTTCCCCCCCTGGGCGTCGGTCTCGAGGTCCGGAACAGAGTCGGCGGATGGGGCCTCCGTGGTCTGGCTGTCCGTCAGGGTCGACACTGCAGGGCTGGACCCGGGGCTAACCCACGAGGCGAGGTTGGTCTTCAGGCTGGTGGATAGGTCGATCGGGTGGCACAGCCAGGAGGAGCATGTCCTTGTCCGGGTAACGGTGGACCCCAGGCCCGTCCCTCGCCTGGTTGCGGAGCCGGGCGGATGGGTGGTGAAGCCAGCCTCGTGCGATGGGCCGCCTCGGAGTCTGATCCTTCATCTCTTCCTTTCCAGCTCTAGCGGATCGATGGACGGGACCCTCCATGGAGACCGCTGGATGAGGGCGCTTCCGGAGCGATTCGTTCGGCTCGGCGGGGCGGAGGAGCGGCTGCATATCGTGGTGGAGCTGGACTGTCAGGACTGGTCAGCCTCGGGTTGGGTGGATGGAAGGTTGGAGGTGTCCACAGCGGCTGCCGGGATGGTGGTGCTGCCCCTCATTGCCGACCGTCCGGGAAGGCGGCCCTCTTGGGTGGCCGGGCGATGGGGCAGGGCGACTGCGGCGGTGATCGCGGGCGTCTTGCCCGCGATCCCACTCCTTGCCGGATGGGGTCCGCTCGTGTCGGTGCTGCTGATACTCGCTCTCGGCTTCGCGCTGCCATTAGCGCTGAGCCACCTGGGGGCGTGGGAGTGGCTGGCGTTCGGCCCGGCGGTGCGCGCCACGAGTCGAAGGCTTGGGCCTCTCGCTGTTGGAGGCCGTTTCGTCCTGCTTCTCCTCATCTGGGGCCTGCTGGGCATGGCGCTGCGGGCGAGTGCACATGGAGGTGGTTCGTCGGGTTGGGGGGCGCCCGGCCTGGTGGTCGGTGTCTTTTCGGGGATGGCGATACCGGCTGGTCTCGTGGCCCCGTCATGGTTGCACGGACTGACGAGAGCTCCATGGCCTGGTGGAGGACTGGCCGGGGGGGCGGCCTGTGCGCTGTTAGGGCTGGCTTGGTCAGGCTTTGGGGGCCTTCTCCCCCCGCCCGATCTGCCCAACTTGGGGGGTGGAAGTGCAGCGGGCGCGGTGCTGGGCTGGCTACTATGGCTGTGCCTACTGTTGTCGGGCGATCCAACCGTCAGGGACGGCGTCCGAGCGGGAATGGAGGGCATCCTGAGGGCAGCTGTCCCGCTGCTAGGTGCGGCCGCGGGGCTGGGAGCGGCGCTGGGTCTGTCCGGGGCTGGCCTTCGCCTAGTCGCGCCCGGAGGCGGCGCAGGAGTGGCTGGTCTTCACTCGATGATGGCGGAGAGCCTCGATGCCGCGTGGATTGCGCTGACGATGGCGTTCGGCCTGATCCTGGGATTTGCCGTCGGGTTGCTCACTGTAGCCCCGGTCGTCGACCTACCCAGTCGGAAAAGGATGGACGGGTCGACAGAGCGCATCTCGACCTGGGCGTGGATGCTGGCCAGGAGCCTCCTGTCTTGCCAGGTCGAGGGACAGTGTCAGGCGAGAGCGGCTGGCTCTGGGGCTCGGTTCCCCTGGCTGATGTGGAGGCTGCACTGGACCGCCATTGTCGTCGGCCTCGCCGTAGCGCTGCTATCGATCTACGCCACGGGGCACATCCTGTTGGTCCTGCTGGTAGCCCTGGGAGAGGTCCTCTGATCGGTCCAGCTCATCCCCGCCTCCAGCTGAGCCGGCGGGCGCCGATGATGACCGCGAGGCCGACTGCTGCCAGCACTGCACCAATAAGCAGGGACGACGGCTGGTCCGCCGGACCGCCGCCTGTGTTGGGGAGGGCACCGGGCATGACGATGGGCTGTGGTCTGGACTGCAGGGGCGACACGGCTACCCTGGTGGGTCCGCTGTCCACCGAGACTAGCGCCGAGACCTTCTTCTGCGTGAGATCGAGGACTGCCACCTGGTCCTTCGATGGGATAGCCACGAACGCCTTCGCCCCATCCCTGCTGATGCCGATACCGGCCGGCTCGCCCGGCAGGGAGATGGAGCCGACACTGTTTCCAGAGGCGGTGCTCACTATGGTCACCTCGGCCCTGCCCAACCTCGGCAGGTAGGCCAGCTCCCCGGTGGGGGAGAACACCGCGGCCGCAGATGCTGGGCTGACCTGTAAGGTTCTCTTCAGGCGGCCGGTCTCCGCATCGACGACCTGGAGCTGGTCGCCCGCATCTCCGGCAACAAGCAGTTCTGCACTGGTAGGGGCAGGGGACAGGGAAGGGAATCGCCTGCCAGGCTGCGTGTTGATGGTTCTGATGACCGCGCGGTTCTTGAGGTCCACCATGGTGATCGTGCCAGAGGCGCCATCGGCAACGAATGCCGTTGTGCCGTCCGGTGCCGCCGCCACGTTCTCGGGCTCCCCGCCCACCGGCACCGAGAAAAGCTCCGCTCGGGATGCAGTGTCCACGACACGAAGCACGCCCTGCAGAGGGTCAGGGGCCAGCAGCCAGGTCCCGCCCGACGTGATCGCTAGCTGCCCTACCTGTCCGCCCAGCCTGATGCTGGAGGTGATGTCCTCGATGGAGGTGTCGAGGAAGGAGATAACGTTGGAGTCACGGTGGCTCACGTAGACCCAGCGGGCGTCCGGGCTGAAGACCAGTGAGCGCGGGGGCAGCTTCAGAGGTATGACCTCGACGGGGGCATTGGTGTTGCTGTCGATCACGGTGATGGAGCTGGCGCCCTCGCTGGCCACGTAGACCGTGCCAACCCCGTTGGCCGCCGCGGTGGAGGCTAGAAGGGTCGTCCACAGAAGCAACATGATCCCGGCCGGGAGCAGACTGCGAGCCAGTGAGGTCATCTATCCCCCCTCCCTATCGTGCGCAGGATGGCAGCTAGCTCCGCTGGCTGCCACGGCTTAGGCAAGACGCCGTCGACGTGGGCCCAGAAAGGCTCCACCTCGTCCACGGACGAAGCGTAGCCGGTGATCAGTACCACCTTCAGTCCTGGGTCTCTGCGCTTGAGGTGGGCCGCAGCCATGGCCCCACTCATGTCGGGCAGCTTCAGGTCTACGAAGGCGATGTCGAAGTGGTTGTTCCCGGCCAGTGCGAGCGCCTCCGCGGCGGTGGTGGCTATCTCAGTGCGGATGCCATCCATGGCCAGCCGCTCGGCGAGAAGCTCGGCCAGAGGGCGCTGGTCGTCCACGACCAGCGCCCTGGGCTCACACCCCGATGCCCGGTCCTGCTGATGGCGATCCATCATGAAACTGGAAGTACCCCCGGCGATTCCGCTGCGTCTCCGCGAGGGCGGGATGGGCGAAGGGTCTCGCTGCGGCGCTGCGGTCAGCAAGGTCGTAGTGCAGGCTGGGGAGCGTGGCCCGCTCTCAAGGGTGGTTCGAAGCGCCGGGGATCACCCCGACTGGAGTCTTCGGCCCAGCCGTCGCGCGGCGCCATTCTAGTTCAAGCTCGCGATGGGAGTCAACGCGAAGTGCACGTGTGCAGGCCCCGGCCGGTCCTCCGCCGCTTGGAGTGGCGAAGGCGCCTCACCTCCGCCTGCCGGCGGGACTGGCTGGGGTGGGATTCCGGGTCCTAGGTCCATTATCAAAGGGCGGTGATCGGCCGATAATTCTGGATAGGGACGACGAGGTTGGCCCTTGGGGGTGGTATGTCGAAGCTCGGTTCCGGACTGCTGGTTACCCTGGTATTCATGCTTCTCTTGGCGAGCTATCCGACGAAGGTGGTGATCGGCTCCACCGATCCGACTGCCGAGAAGAGAGCCTCGAGTCCGACGGGCGCTGCTGAGGTGCCGAAGAAGACCCGCGTCGTCCCATCCTCCGACGACGAAGCCGATCGCCAGGAGGCGGCGAGGCTCCTGTCCAAGCTCAAGCCAGGGGGACAGACTGCGACCGCCGCCCGTGGTCCTGCGGTGGAGCTGCCGAAGCGGCTGATGATCCCCGCCATCGGGGTCGATGCCGGCTTCGAATTCGTGGGACTTTCTGCCGACGGCGCCATGGATGTGCCGAAGGATGCTGCCAAAGTGGCCTGGTACCGCCTCGGCCCCAGGCCTGGAGAGCGTGGCAACGCCGTGGTTGCCGGCCACGTGGATTGGGGGGGCAAGCTGGCGGTCTTCTGGGCCCTCAATCGACTCAAGGCGGGGGATGTGGTGGAGGTGACAGCTGCCGATGACCGCCGCTACGAGTTCGTGGTGCAGTGGGTGAGGTGGTACGATGCCTCCAAGGCACCGGTGCAAGAGGTGTTCGCTCAGGGGGATTCCACAGAGATCACCCTGATCACGTGCGGCGGGGAATTCGACCGCAGCACCAGACAGTATCTCAGCAGGGTGGTGGTTAGGGCGGTGCTGCGCTAGCCGGCCCACTGGGCAGAGCTGCCCATGACCACCGGATCCAGCAGCGATGTGTGCCGGATGGGCTCCGTGAATGGGCGGGTGCTCATTGGCCGGGGGTCAAGCCGATGGGAAAACTGCCGATATCTATGGTGTGAAGGACCTGGAATCACCTGCCGAGGTGGTTCTTTCAGGCGGGCAGGACCGCGTTTCGAGGGATGCCAGGTAGGGCTGGAACTGCTCCGACAGGCGTGGTGCTGCCTGCGGTGACACGGTGATGCCGGACGAACCCGCGAGCGGCCGGGTTGGACGCGGAAAGGAGGGAATGGGATGGGTGACAGTGCCCAGGTGCTGGACGCGGAGGAGCAGCTCGTCATTTTCGAGCTAGCCAACGAGGTGTATGGGGTGGACATCGGTAGGGTGCAGGAGATCATCCGGATGACCACCATCACCCGTCTGCCGCGGGCGCCGGAGTTTGTGGAGGGCGTCATAAACCTGCGCGGCAAGGTTATACCCGTGGTGGATCTGAAGAAGAGGTTTGGGCTCCAAGAGAGCGAAAGGACCAAGGCAAGCCGTATCGTGGTAGTCGATGTGGGCGATCACACCATTGGAATGGTGGTCGATGCCGTCTCAGAGGTGCTCAGGGTCTCATCCAGCTCCGTGGAGCCGCCTTCCCCGGTAGTTACTACCATCGAGTCTGACTACATCCGTGGGATCGCCAAGCTGGAGGGGCGACTGATAATCCTCCTCGACCTGGATAAGGTGCTGTCCTGGGACGAGAAGAGGAAGCTGCGCGACGTGGTGGCCGCATAGAGGCTGGTGCCGAACGGTGATTGCACTACCCTGCCAGGGGCCACGACGCCGCAGGCAGATGACGAACTTGGCAAAGCTGGGTCCGCTCCTTGCAACTCATCCGACCGGCGGGATATCATCTCGACATGGACGGAATGAGGAGCTTGAGTAGCGGGCCCAGTTTGTCTGTCCCGGTGGTGCTCTTCGATGTGGACGGTACGCTGGTGCGAACCGAGGGGCGTTCCAGGCACAGCCGGGCGTTCAAAACCGCATTCAGGGAGCTTTTCGGCTGCGAGTGCAGCTTCACCTCTGAGATGCACGGGATGACGGACCTGCAGATCTTCATGACCCTGGCGCGGGAGCTGCCAGGGGTGGACGGCAGGTGCCGGGCCCTCGCCGAGGTGGCGTGCCGCCGGATGGTGGAGATCTACAGGGAGCCAGACCCCGAGGACGGTCATTATGTGCTCCTTCCGGGGGTGCCGGAGGCCCTTCAGAGGCTGTCCTCGAGCGAAGCGATTCTGGGACTCCTGACCGGAAATGTGCCGGAGATCGCGCTGGACAAGCTGACCTCTGTCAGGGCCGATCGCTTCTTCTCTTTCGGGGCGTACGGAAGCGAGGCCGAGGAGCGGTCGGCGCTCCCTCCCATCGCCATGGCTCGAGCGGCGGCAATAGCCGGGGGCCAGGTAGACCCCCGGCGTGTGTTCATTGTTGGAGACACGCCCCGCGACGTAGCCTGCGCCCTGGATAACGGCTGCAGAGCCGTCGCCGTTGCTACAGGTTTCTTCACGGCCGATGACCTCTGCTCAGCAGGGGCAGAGCTGGTGCTGCCCAACCTCCTCGAGATCGACCCTCTCCTGAAGCTGCTGGAGCTCTAGCGGTCGTGGCGCCTCAGTCGACGCCATCACTGGCCCAGACTGGGTGGTGCCCATCCGATCCGTTTGTATGCCCAAGCCTTGTCGCCGGCGGTGAGGAGCCGCTTCACGTCTGGCCCCGCTTCCGCGTCGGAGAGCCACCGCACGATGGCATCGGCCTTCTTCTGCGCCAGGTCCTCAGGCGAGAGGGGCCGGTTGGGGTCCTTCTCCAACAGCTGGATGATGTGGAAGCCGTAGTCCGTCTTGACGGGATCGCTGATCTCGTTGGGCTGCAGCTTGAAGACGGCGTCTTCGAACTCTGGCACCATCTTGCCCCTCGGGAACCAGCCCAGGTCGCCTCCCTTGTCTTTGGTGGAGGTGTCGGTGGATTCCGCCTTGGCCAGATCCTCGAAGCTAGCGCCGTTCTTCAGCTGGTCCTCGATCTGCTTTGCTTTGTCCTCCGTATCGACCAGGATGTGCCTGGCGTGGACCTGCTCGGCGGTGGTCGGTACCTCCGCACCCATGGCGTCGGACAGCTTCTGGTAGAGGAGCTGGTCCTCCACTATCGAGCGCAGCTCAGCCTCGCTGAGGCCCGTGATCCTCAGATACTGGTCCAGCCATGCCCTAACATCCACGGTGGTGGCGGTCGGGCCTGGCGTCTCCCCGGACTGGGCTGCGGGTGTGGATCCCGCCGCAGGGGTGGCTGTTGGCCCACTATCGGTGGCAGGTGTGGAGGTGGCGCCAGTGGCGGAGCCTGTCGCCTGCTGGTCGCTGGTGGAAGCTGGCGTGGGAGAGGCGTCGGTTGGCTGTGCGAGCTGGGCCGTCGCCTGCTTCTTGATCTCCTGGTCGATCTCGTCTGGAGAGACGGTGATATTCCTTCGGGCCGCCTCCTGTCTGATCAACTGTCTATCGATGGCGGCCTGAAGGGTTTGGTCAGGCAGAAACGCCTCGGTGAACTGGAGCTGCTGGATCTGCTGCCGTACCAGGTCGATGGTGGACTGGTTGGCGGGGTCGTTCCCTAGCAGCTGGAGTTGGAACTGGAGGTACTGGATCTGCTGCTCGACACCCCTGCGCTGGAGGTCCAGCATCCGCGCGTAGTCCTGCAGGGTGATGTTGTGGCCGGCCACCGTAGCCACAGCGTCGTTTGGCCTGGCCACGAACTCTCGCCACCACCCTAACCCCAGTATCGAGACGATGAGGAGGAAGACTGCCCCCATGCCAGCGAAGAGCAGCCTGGTGGCGCGGACCTCCCTTTCGTGCCTCGACAGCTCTTCCCTGGTTGGACGTCTTCCTGCCTGGCGGGGGGTGGACGGTTTTGGGGAGACCGGCCGAGCCGGGTCACCGCCGGGTTTCGAGGCGGGTGAGTTCTTCGGCATGTCCTTCTGGGCACTCCTCCGTTCTCGGTTCATCTACTATGTAATCCTGAAGCGGCTGGGGGCGGGTCCCCACGACCCGCCCCCGGTTCCGGAACACGATCCTATTGACCCCGCTCCCTATCCGCGGATGGGGATGCCGCTCTCGCGGATATGCTCCGCGGTGAAGGGCAGCAAGGCGACGTGGCGAGCGCGCTTGATGGCGATGGTCAGCCGCCGCTGATGCTTGGCGCAAGTGCCTGTCTTGCGGCGGGGCTCGATCTTGCCGCGGTCGGACAGGTAGCGCCGCAGACGAGCCACGTCCTTGTAATCTATGTTGTCGATCTTGTCAACGCAGAAGGCGCAGACCTTGCGCCGGGGGGTGTAGCGAGGCTTCGCCCCTTCCGGCCGCCGTGCCCCGGTCTTCTGTTGTGGTTTTCCCTGTTGTGCAGGCAAGTTCCTCTCCCTTTCTCCACTGATGCGGCGTGGCCGCGGTCAGAGGCGTGGGGTTAGAACGGGATCTGGTCGGCGTCCACGGCGCCATGCTCATCTGCGGCGAGCTCTGTGGGCTCCCCGCGGCCCTTCGAATCGAGGATCCTCATGTCGCTGGCGATCACCTCGAGCTCCAAGCGCTTCTGCCCGTCCTGGCCCTCCCAGGTGCGAGTTCGCAGGCGGCCTTCCACGTAGACCCGGCTACCCTTCCTGAGGTACTGATTGCAGATCTCGCCCAGCTTGCCCCAGGCGGAAACCCGGAACCACTCGGTCTCCTCCCGTCGCTCTCCGTCCACAGTGGAGACGTGGTTGCACGCGACGGAGAAGGTCGTCACCGGCCTGCCGTTGGGCGTGTAGCGCATCTCCGGGTCGCGTCCGAGGTTCCCGATGATCGACGCCTTGCAGAGTCCCGACATCCCCTCAACCTCCTGTTACTCTACGCGCAGCAGCAAAAAGCGGATGACCTGATCGTTCAGCATTAGGCTCCGCTCGAGCTCGTCCGAGGCCTTGGGATCCAGCTTCAACCGAGTGACGTTGTACAGGCCGTCCCGGAAATCCTGGATTGGGTAGGCTAGGCGGCGGCGTCCCCAGGCGTCGCTGCTGATCACTTCACCGCCTCGAGCCGCGATGAGGGCGTTCACGCGCTCGACCGCCTCCTGGAAGGGCTGCTCCTCCAGGTCGGGCCTGAAGATGGTCATTAGCTCGTAGTCTCGCATTCCGCACCTCCTTTCCTTGGGATTGCCGCTGCTCCGGGTTCCGGCCAGTGCGAGGGCCGGCGGCGCGACGGCAGAAAGGCAGGCGGTTGGACCGCCCGCGCGGGACCCAGCTTCCCGCCTTCTTGTGATGGTGGAGGGTCCCGCCATTCAGGTTTCGACTCGACCCAGTATACCATACACCCGTCCAGCCATCCAGCGTCAGGCCGAGCCCGGAACGCGGGAGTCTCGCGCCAAATTGACTTGGCATGCGGCCGATGGTACTATCAGCCTGCCTGAGCACGCTCTACAGGAGGGCTGGATGTCGGATCTGGAAGCCGTTGCGCAGGAGGTCTCTTCGTGCCGGAGGTGCGAGCTCGCCAAGTCTAGGAACCTGACCGTCCCCGGCGAGGGCAATCCCAATGCCGAGATCATGTTCATCGGGGAGGCTCCAGGCTGGTACGAGAACCAGCAGGGTCGCCCATTCGTCGGGCCGGCGGGCCAGTTTCTGGAGGAGCTGCTGCGATCGGTCTCCCTGAAGCGGTCCGATGTGTTCATCGCCAATGTGGTGAAGTGCCGGCCCCCGCAGAACCGGGACCCGCTTCCGGATGAGATCGAGGCCTGTGCCGGCTTCCTGGACCGGCAGATCGCGGCCATCAAGCCGAAGGTGATCGTAACCCTTGGCCGCTACTCCATGAGCAAGTTCTTCCCCGCCGGAAAGGGGATCAGGGAACTTCACGGCACCACCTGCAGGTGGAACGGGATCCTGTGCTTCGCCATGTACCATCCGGCTGCGGCGCTCCACCAGCCCGCCCTCCGCAAGACGATCGAGCAGGACATGCTGAAGCTGCCAGGACTGCTGGCGGCCGTTGACAGAGCGACCGAGGCCGTGCCCACGGTCGAGGAAAAGCCCTCTCAGCTCAGCCTCTTCTAGAAGACGCGGCGGCTGCGAGGAGGGGCGAGGCGGGCATCGCCCCTTTCCATGGACAATAGGATAGGCGACAGTTGACGCAACAACGGCTGAAAGTAATCCCCCTGGGCGGGGTGGGCGAGATCGGCAAGAATATGTGGGTCGTCGAGTACGGCGACGACATCATCCTGCTGGACTGCGGGCTGATGTTTCCCGAGGACGAGATGCTCGGGATCGACCTGGTGATTCCCGACATCAGCTACCTCATCGAGAACCGCGAGAAGGTTCGTGCCATTGTTCTATCCCATGGCCATGAGGATCACACAGGTGCCCTCCCGTATGTTCTGCCGCAGATCAACGTTCCCATCTATGCAACCAAGCTGGCGCAGGGTCTGGTCTCGGTGAAGCTGAAGGAGCACCGTCTCCTGGGTAGCGTCGAGCAGGTGGTGGTCGAGGCCGGGGATGCCGTGCGGCTGGGCGAGTTCACCGTGGAGTTCATCCGCGTGGCTCACAGCATCCCGGATGCAGTGTCCGTGGTGGTGCGCTCGCCGGTGGGAACTCTGGTTTACACCGGGGATTTCAAGTTCGACCAGAGCCCCATGGACGGGAAGGTGACGGACTTCGGCAGGCTGGCGGAGCTGGGTGCCCAGGGAGTGCTGGTTCTTCTGTCGGATTGCACGAGGGTCGAGCAGCCGGGCTTCACCCCGTCGGAGCGGGTGGTGACGGAGTCCTTCGAGAGGATCTTCCAGAGGGCCCAGGGCAGGGTGCTGATAACGACCTTCGCCTCCAACATATCGAGGGTGCAGCAGGCGATCCAATGCGCCCATCGTTTCGGCCGGAAGGCCGCCGTTGTGGGCCGCAGCATGGAGAGCAATATCGCCATCGCGCAGGAGCTGGACTACGTCAACATCCCCGACGGAGTGCTCATGCGAGTGGAGGAGATCAACCGGCTCGATCCCGACAAGATCCTTTACGTGACTACCGGTGCACAAGGGGAGCCTACCTCCGTTCTCAGCCGGATAGCCAACAGGGAGCACAGGCAGATCCAGCTGAAGCCTGGCGATACAGCCATCATCTCGGCCACACCTGTGCCAGGCAACGAGGAAGCCGTGGCCCGTACCATCAACAACCTGTTCCGGCAGGGGGTGGATGTGATCTACGGCCCTGAGGCCAATGTTCACGTCTCCGGTCACGCCAGCCGCGAGGAGCTGAGGCTGATGATCAACCTCCTGAGGCCGCAGTTCTGCGTGCCGGCCCATGGGGAGTACAGGCACATGGTGCTCTACAAGCGGCTGGCCGAGGAGTGTGGGATCCCTTCGTCCAACATTCTGATGCCCGATCTGGGCAGTGTGATGGAGTTCAGGCCGGGCGGGTTCGGGAAGATCACGGGCAAGGTTACGGCCGGCGACGTTCTGGTGGACGGGGTGACCGTTGGCGAGGTGGGCGAGGTGGTACTGCGGGACCGCCAGCTGCTGGCGAAGGATGGGGTGCTGATCGTAGTGGTCACTGTCGATCGCCAGACTGGGCGTGTCGTCGCTGGCCCGGATGTTGTCTCTCGCGGTTTCGTTTACGCGCGGAACGCGGAGGAGCTGCTGGAGGCGGCGAGGGAGAGGGCCCGGCAGGTGCTCGAGGTGGACGGCGCGGGCCAGGCCGAGCTGGGCTTCATCCAGTCCAAGCTCAAGGAGGCGGTGGGCAGGTTCCTGTACGAGCAGACCCGTCGTCGCCCGATGATCCTGCCGGTGGTCCAGGAGATGTAGCCGCCAGAGAAGGGCCGGCATCTCCTCGCCTGCCCCATTTACGTGCGCATCCGCAGTCCATTTCTCCACGCTGCAGGGGTTCAGGCAGCGCTTCTTCGCATCCTAATCCGCGATTCGAGGAGTCCTAGGGTGTCATCAGGTTCTAGGGCCACCAGGCGCAAGGGGGCTCGAGGCTTTCGCTTGTCCCTGCCGCCGCTGGACCCACAGACTAGATCGAAGCTGCTGGGCGCCGGGCTAGTGCTGCTGGGCACGGTGGCGGCGCTGAGCTTGCTATTCGCGCAAGGCCCGCTGACTGGTGGCATCAGCAGCCTCATGCTGAAGATCGGGGGCTGGGGAGCTATGGCCCTTCCCGTCTCTGCCCTCTGGGGAGGGTGGGCGCTGCTGCGCTCCGCTAGCGATCCCTCTTTTCGCTGGAGCCGGAGGCGCCTGGCCGGGCTGTCGCTTCTGCTTCTCTCCTTCTTCGGGCTTGCACACATGCTGCCGCTGGGTGTGGCTGATCCCTGGGCGAAGGCCGATCTCGGGCAGGGTGGCGGATACCTGGGCTGGCTGGTTTCGGCCGCACTCCTGGGCAACCTCGAGCCTGCTGGCAGCCTGCTGGCGCTGCTGCTGGGAGCCTCGGTGGGGTGCTGCCTTGGCCTGGGAGTGAAGCCGGGGCACCTGGCGGACCGAGCCAGGAGGATGTGGAGGCGTGTGCTCCAATGGAGGGAGGAGAGGTCGAGGGTGGTGCGTATGAACCAGGCGGCGAGCGTGAGCCCGGCTGAGCCCGAGCCCGTGGTCCGGAGAGTCCATCGCCCGCCTGCGGAGCCTCGCGAGGAGGAGACAACCTCTCGCGACCCCCGGACGCCTTCGGCACGGCGGGGTGAGTGGGCTCTGCCTCCCATCACCATATTCGAGGCGACGGCCGAGGCTGAGCTGTCGCAGGTGGACATAAGGCAGAGGATCAGGGTGATAGAGGAGACGCTCCGCAGCTTCGGTGTGGAGGCGCGGGTGGTGGAGGTAAACCAGGGGCCGGCGGTGACCCAATTCGGTGTAGAGCCGGGGGTGGGTGTCAAGGTGGCCCGGATCATGGCCCTGGCCAACGACCTGGCGCTGAGGTTGGCGGCCGCGCCGCTGCGGATGGAGGCTCCCGTTCCCGGAAAGCAGGTGGTAGGGATCGAGGTCCCCAATGGCTCCGTCTCCGTGGTTGCCATCAGAAACATCCTGGAGAGCCCCAGCTTTCAGAAGTCCAAGGGGCGGCTCAGGCTAGCGCTGGGGAGGGATGTGTCCGGCGCACCGGTGGTCGGGGACTTGTCGCGGATGCCCCACCTGCTCATCGCCGGATCGACTGGGTCCGGGAAGAGCGTCTGCCTGAATAGCTTCATCGCTGCCCTTCTCTTCCAGTGTACCCCGGACGACCTCCGTTTCCTGATGATCGATCCCAAGATGGTGGAGCTGATGCCATTCAACGGGGTGCCCCATCTGCTTACCCCCGTCGTGACGGACATGGAGAAGGTGGTGCCCTCCCTCAAGTGGATCGTCAGGGAGATGGAGAGGCGCTATCGGATGTTCGCGGCCAGGGGAGCCAGGAACATCGAGGGGTACAACCGCATGGTGACGGGAAGAGGCGCTGATCTCCCGTTGCCATACATCGTGGTGATTATCGACGAGCTGGCAGATCTCATGATGGTGGCGCCAGACGAGGTGGAGAAGATCCTCTGCCGTCTGGCTCAGCTGGCCAGAGCTACCGGTATTCATCTGGTCGTGGCCACGCAGAGGCCGTCCGTAGATGTGGTGACCGGCCTGATCAAGGCAAACTTCCCTACTCGCATCTCCTTCGCCGTCACCTCACAGATCGACTCCAGGGTCATTCTGGACCAGGCCGGGGCGGAGAAGCTGCTGGGCAGGGGAGACATGCTGTATCTGCCCCCCGACGCGGCCAAGCCGGTCAGGCTCCAGGGTACCTACGTGTCCGACGGGGAGATCAGGGACCTGGTCGACTACTGGAAGCAGGCCAGGCCGACTGGCTTCTCGGGCCAGATAGGAGATGGGGTCGTCTTCGAGCCCGTGGAGGAGGAGGAAAGCGACGACCTCTTCGACCAGGCGGTGGAGCTGGTATCCCAACATCGACAGGTCTCGACGTCGCTCCTGCAGCGCAAGTTGCGGATCGGGTACAACCGGGCCGCCAGGCTGATGGAGGAACTGGAGGAGCAAGGGATCGTTGGCCCATCGGAAGGGGGACGATCGCGCGAGGTGATGCTCTCGTCTTCTGAGGCAGGGGCGGGGGACGACGCCGAGGCGGGTGAGGACCAGTCCTGATCCCGGCCCGGGGCGACCAGCATGACCTTCGGGCGGTCCACCAGGGGAGGGGAGCCCGCGGTGCGGCGGAGTGACCGTTACTCAGGCCGGAGAGGGGGCTTCAGCAGGTACCAGCGACCGCCAGATGGCACCACGGGGATTTCCTCGGTCGCCCTCCATGGCGGAGTATTGGACTCAAGTTCCAGGACCTCTATGGTTGCCGTTACCCTAGTCGCGGTCGCCTCTCCGCTCAGCAGTCTGTCCAGAAGAGAAGGACCTCTGACGGCGCTGGCCAGGATGGTGTAGCGGTTCCCCAACTGCTCCTCTACGAAGCCTTTCGATCGATCCCGGATCTCGGGTGCCAGCTGAGCCAGCGCGCTCTGGAGATCTCGACCGGCCACGGCCTCTGAGTATCGGAACAGGGGGGCCTCGGGGCCATCCGAGCGGGCGCTGCGATCGATCCAGAAGCCGACCAGCACCACCGCCGACGAGATGATGATCAGCGACAGGGCGAGCACAAAGGTGACGTTGCGTTGTCCGTGATCTGCCTCCATTCCACGGCCCCCGTGTTGTACCTGGTGATCACTTCAACGACCTGCTGCAGGCGCGCGGACAAGGAAGCCCTGCCCATCAAGGGCAGGGCCATACTGTTCTGGTTGGTCTCGCGGTCACGAGGGAAGGGGTCAGGCGGTCGATCCGGCCACTGGTTGCTGCTCGTGGCCGCCTCTCCCGGCGGGGGCCGACGCCGCCTGCTCGTGGGCGAGCCTGGCGCTGACGGCGGGGGCGAGGATCATTGTCATGGTCTTCCCCTCCATCATCGGCGCTCGCTCGAGGGTGGCAACGCCCTTCAGCTTCTCCACCATGGTGTCGAGCAGCTCGCGGCCCAGCTGCGGGTGAGCCAGCTCCCGCCCCCTGAAGATGATGGTGACCTTGACCTTGTCTCCCTCCTCCAGGAACTTCTGGACGAGCTTGGTCTTGAACTCCAGGTCACCCTCGGCGATCTTCGGGCGGAGCCTCATCTCCTTGAGGAGCACGATCTTCTGGTTCTTCTTGGCCTCCCGCTCCTTCTTCGTCTGCTCGTACTTGTACTTGCCGTAGTCCATAAGGCGGCACACTGGCGGGACGGCCGTGGGTGCGACCTCGACGAGGTCCAGACCGCGTTCCATCGCGATCCGCAGCGCCTCATGGGTTGGCATCACGCCCAGCTGCTCGCCCTCGTCTCCGATCAGGCGAACCTCGCGGACGCGGATCTTGTCGTTGACTCGGAGATCCTTGGTTATCCTTCCACCTCGTTACGTAATAGTATGAAGCCGACAGCCAGGCACCGAAGGCGTTGGTCGTCGGCCGATAGGGATCCTCTCCCCTATGATGGGAGTATAGCCATCCACCGGTCCACTGTCAATGCCGGCGGATTGGCAATCCAGTCCTCCCAACGTACCCCGACCCGTTGGCCCTGGCCGCGTTGCAGCACCAAGAGGGTACGGCACCGGACGCGACCTACTCCTTTCTGGCGATCTGCGAGAGGAGCATCTCCCGGATCTCCTCGAGAGATTTGGCCCCCTGGTCGCCCTCGGTGCGCGACCGCAGGGCAGCTGTCCCGGACTCCATCTCCCTATCGCCCACCACCAGCATGTAGGGGACCTTCTGGACCTGAGCCTCTCTGATCTTGAAGTTCACCTTCTCCCGTCGACCGTCCACATCCACCCGCAGCCCGGCCGCGCTCAGTCTCGCCGCCGCATCCCTGGCATAGTCCAGGTGTCGGTCGGCTATGGGGATGACCACAGCCTGAACCGGGGCCAGCCACAAGGGGAAGGCGCCAGCGTAGTGCTCTACCAGTATGGCGAAGAAGCGCTCCAGCGAGCCCAGTAGTGCCCGATGCACCATGACGGGCCTGTGCTCCTTTCCGTCCTCGCCGATGAACGACAGCTGGAACCGCTCGGGCAGGTTGAAGTCGAACTGCACCGTTGTGCACTGCCACGATCTGCCCAGCGCGTCCTTGACCTTGATATCGATCTTCGGGCCGTAGAAGGCTCCTCCCCCCTCGTCGATCTGGTAGGAGAGGCCTCGCTTGGTGACGGCCTGCTTCAGGGCATCCGTGGCTCTATCCCAGTCCTCCAGCCTGCCCACGTACTTGTCCTCAGGTCGCGTCGAGATGTAGACATCGTAGTCGTGGAAGCCGAAGGAGCGGAACAGGTGGAGGGTCAGGTCGAGGGCTCCCAGCACTTCGTCCTCCACCTGATCGGGCCGACAGAAGATGTGGGCATCATCCTGGGTGAAGCCACGCACCCGCAGCAGCCCGTGGAGCACCCCGCTTCGCTCGAACCGGTAGACGGTCCCGAGCTCTGCCCACCTGAGTGGCAGGTCGCGGTAGCTGCGCAGCTTGGTCTTGTACATCTGTATGTGGAAGGGGCAGTTCATGGGCTTCACATAGTAGCGCTCGCCCTCCAGCTCCATTGCCGGGTACATGATGTCCACGTAGTTCTGAAGGTGTCCGCTGATCTCCCAAAGCTGCCCGCGTCCCACGTGAGGGGTGAACACTATCTCGTAGCCAGCGTCTAGGTGGGCCCTTCGCCAGAAGTCCTCTATGGCCATCCGAACCCTTCCGCCCTTCGGGTGCCAGAGGATCAGGCCCGGACCGATCTCCTCCGAGACGCTGAAGAGGTCCAGCTCCTGACCCAGCCGTCGGTGGTCTCTCTTCCTGGCCTCCTCCTGCCGCCAGAGGTACTCGTCCAGCTCCTGCTGGGTCGGGAAGGTGGTCCCGTAGATCCTCTGGAGCATGGGTCTGCGCTCGTCGCCGCGCCAGTATGCCCCGGCCACGCTCAGGAGCTTGAAGGCCCCGATCTCGCTGGTGTCCTCCACATGGGGGCCGCGACATAGGTCGACGAAGTCGCCCTGCTGGTATATGGAAGGGCTCTCGTCGTCCAGCTCATCCAAGATCTCTACCTTGTAGGGCTGGCCGCGCTTTTCGAAGAAGGCCCTCGCCTCTTCGCGTGTCATGGTCGTGCGGTGGAATGGCTGCTTCTCCTGGACGATCTTCCGCATCTCCGCCTCGATCCGCTCCAGATCCTCCGGAGTGAGAGGGCGGGGGAGGTCGATGTCGTAATAGAAGCCGTTCTCTATGGCCGGCCCGACCCCGAACTTGGCTTCGGGGAATAGATGCTGAACCGCTTCGGCCATGACGTGGGATGCGCTGTGGCGCATGGTCTCCAGATCCGGCATGTCACACCTCCTAGGTGAGCTGCATAAGGAAAGCCCCTCGTCTTGGGACGAGGGGCTCTCGTGGTTCCACCCAGCTTCCGGACGGCGCAGTGCCGCCCGCTCCTTCTGCCGCTAACGGGGCACCCGTGGGTCCTTGGGGGCCGAAAGGCCATTCGGGACCAGGCTCGTGGGTGGTTTTCGCCGCCCGTCGCTTCGCGGGCTCTCAGCCATCGGCCCCCGATCTCTGCCAGCGTAGCGGACGGCTACTCGTCCCAGTCATCGCCTTTGCCGTATGGGAATGTGATGACCAACTATGGCTCGATGCTGGCAGTCTACCACAGGCACGCCAACGGAGCAACCCGAATACCGGAATACCCGGACTTGGAAGAGGGCGACTCCACGACGTCCTGGGGAGGGTGATCCGGCCCGCAGTCCCCGCCGCGGCCCCTCTAAGGGACCGATCCCGCTATCTTGAGATCGTTGGCCACCAGCTCGGCTCCGCTCGATCGGCGGGCGACCTCGCTGGCGATCTGCTTCTCCTCCGGACTCTGGACTTCGCCTTCCAGATGGAGGATGCCCCCGATCATGCGCACGCCCACGGCCCGCCCGCGCAGCCTCGGCTCGCTGGCCAGTGCCGAGCTGACCTTGGACACAATGAGGGACGACTCGTACTGGGTGGTCGCCGTGTCCATGGTGGGGCCAAGCTCCTGGAGCGCGGCCAGCTCCCGTCGATACCCGCCGCCCAGCCTGGCCTGCACCTCCGCGAACCTTTCGCTAGCTGCAGCAGCCATTCGGCGCGCGCCGGAGGCCACCCGCTCACGGGCCTGCGGCGACGCCAGGACGATTGCGATACCCGCCGCAATGGCGGTGACGATCCACGCGAGTGTGGCCAAAGCTCCCCTACTCATCTTTCGACCCCCCCTGCTGTCGTCAGCCGCGGTCCCGCGCACGTCTGCTCAGCATGGGCTGTGCCAGAAAGGTGCCCTGAAGTCACGAGGGCTCCAGCCGGTTCTGGAACAGGGTGCACGCAAGACCGCACTCTCGGTGCTCGAACTGGATCGTGGCGTGATCTATCCCGTATTTCTCCGCCAGCATCCTCGACAGGTTCTCCAGGATCTCCGAGCTCTGGCTCAGGGCCTGGTCCTCCACCAATATGTGGCCGCTTAGCGCGTGGATCCCGGCCGCAATGCTCCATACGTGAAGGTCGTGCGCGTCCAGCACGCCTGGAGTGTCCTTGATGTCCCGGATGAGCTTTTCCAAATTGATCCCGGTTGGAGTGCCCTCCATGAGGATGTTAATGGTCTCGAGAACAATGGACCACGCACCGCCCACTATGATCACCGCTATCAGCACGCTCAGCAGAGGGTCGACCAGGTAGAGGCCGGTCAGCTGGATGACGATGGCACCGATGATGACCGCGGCTGATGCCAGCAGGTCTCCAATCACATGGAGGAGAGCGCTCCTGACGTTCAGATTCTCGCCGGGTTCCTGGCGGAGGGAAAGGGCCACGAAGAGGTTGACCAACAGACCTAAGGTTGCGACCGCCACCATGAGGCCACTGTCCACGGTTTCCGGCTGCAGGAGCCTTCGGACTGCCTCGATGGTGATCGCCACCGATATGGCCAGAAGGGTCACGGCGTTGGCTAGGGCGGCCAGAATGCCGGTGCGATAGTAGCCGAAGGTGCGCCGAGGGGTGGCGGGCCGTGTGGACTGGACGGCCGCGAACCAGGCTAGTCCCAGGGCCAGAATGTCCGTGAACACGTGCCCTGCGTCGCTCAGGAGTGCTAGGCTGTTGGAGACCAACCCGCCGGCGATCTCGACGGCGAGAATGGCGCAGGTCAGAAGGAAGGCGAGCCTGAGCCTCCTTCCCGTCTCAGCGCTGTCTCTCTGGTGGAGGTCATCATCATCGTGCCGGTGAGCCATGCCATCCCTCCATTTCAATGTCAGGCAGTGCACGGGCCATTCCATCACCGAGGGCATACCACTTGCCACCCAAGGAGCGGGAAGACCGCGCCGAGCGAGCGCGTTCCAGGAACGACGGAGATCCCCCTTTCCGCTCGGGTCGCGCGGGCGTAGGCGATAGTCGTGACATCCATTGGGGTCGAGGTGGGGCCCATGTCCAAGAACCTGGAAGACGAGTCGGTCGAGAGGATGCTGGAGCGGTACAGGCAGGGGCTGCTGACCAAAGAGGAGCTGGACGAGTTCCTGGAGATGGAGAGGCGCCGGAGCGAGGTGCGGGAGAAGGCCATCGAGGCGGGGCGGCTGCCGGGAAGGGTGTCCAGGGAGGAATAGTAGCCCGGCGGGGGGCGCAGTGCCCGGGCGTGGCACGAACTATGCTATAGATCGCGTGGCAGCGGCATGTTCTTGTTGTGGCTTTTCCCCGCTAGGACGAGTAGCATGTCCGCGCGACCAGCGGGTTCGACATGCCAGGTCTCCCCGCTAATCCGCAGATGCTTGTAAGAAGGAGCAAGTCGATGCAAGAGATCACCGCGAAACCTCTGGCCCCGGCACTCTTCACCATGGATGGGATCTCCAGGCGCCAGATCGAGGAGCACTACACCCTCTACCAGGGGTATGTCAACAAGACCAACGAGATCCGCTCCAAGCTGGAGACGGTGGATCGCTCCAAGGCGAACCAGACCTTCAGCGACCTGCGCGAGCTGAAGGTGGAGCTGAGCTTCGCGTGGAACGGCGTCAAGCTTCACGAGCTCTACTTCGAGAACCTGGGTGGAAAGGGCGGCGAGCCACCCGAGAAGGTGATGCAGCTCATCCAGTCCAGCTTCGGCTCATTCGAGTCGTACATCGAAGACCTGAAGGCCTCCGGGATCGCGGCTAGAGGCTGGGTCGTCACGGCTCTCGACGAGGACGGCAAGCTGTACAACTACGTTGCCGACGCCCACAACATGTACGGCATCTGGAACGCCGTCCCGCTGGTGGTGATGGACACCTACGAGCATGCCTACGTCATCGATTACGGCGTGAAGCGTCCCCCCTACATCGATGCCTTCTTGAAGAACCTTAGCTGGGACCCCGTCCTGGAGCGGCTGAACAAGGCTCGAAGATAGTCGCGCAATGGCCTGCGATGGGCGGGCGGACCGCCGCGGTCCGCCCGCCCGATCTCTCCATGTGGTCTGCCGTTTCATGGTGTGAAGGGGGGTTTTCGGGTGCCTTGCCGGCCTATGGACGTGATGCTACAATCTCTTCGCGGTGCAAAGAATGTCTGAGCATTCTAGCGCATGACCGAAGATCGACGCGGGATCGCCGGCCGAGGGCCGGCGGTTTTGTCGTCGGCGCCGGAGATGCGCCGAACGGTAGACGAGGGATATGTCTTGCAAACTGCTCTGCCCGGCCCCAACGGCTCGGGTATACGATGACCCCGCGGCCTTCGATCTGCTGGAGGAGGAGTGGAAGGCTCTGTTCCAGCGGAGCGGTGGCTGGAACGTCTTTCTCAGCTGGCAGTGGTTCCGTCAATGGTGGGAGGCATTCGGGAGCGACAAGGAGCTGCGCATTCTTGCCCTGACCGGCGGCGACCGATTGGTTGGTGTCGCGCCCATGATGGTGGAGACGGGGCCCGACGGTGCCCGCACTTTGGCCTGGATTGGGAGCGAACGGACCACCGACTACTGCGATCTGCTGGTGGACCCTCCATACCTGGAGACCCTCTGTCAGGTCCTGGCTGATTTCGTGGCTGAGGGTTTGGGAGATGGCTGGCAGAGGGTGGAGCTGTGCAGCCTGCCTGTTTCCTCCGCACTGCTGGCAGGGTTTCGAGAGATCGCACGTCACAGGGGGATAGAGAGTCATTCGGTGGCCAGCAATACCTGTCCAGTAGTCCGACTGGCGCCTACCTGGGAAGAATACCTGGCCGGGCTGGATAAGACCCATCGCCACGAGCTGCGAAGGAAGATCAGAAGGTCGCAGTCGGCAGGCGACCAGACCTTCCGGCATCTGACGACCCCCGAGGAGGTGGCGAGCGGCATGGAGAGCTTCTTCCGGCTCCATCGGGCTTCGAGGCCCGACAAGGCGGCTTTCCTGGACAACGTAACCGAGGGCTTCTTCCGAGGGGTTGGCAGCGCTTTTGCCCGGGAGGGCTGGATGCAGCTCAGCCTGATGCGGATCGACGGCCGAGATGTGGCGGCGTCCATGGCCTTCACTCGCGAAGACAGGGTGCTTCTGTACAACTCCGGCCTCGATCCAGACTTCCGGACCTACTCCGTGGGCATAGCCCTGCACGCGGCCGACATCCAGCTGGCCATATCCCAGGGCAAGGTCTGGTACGACTTCTTGCGAGGGAACGAGCCCTACAAGTACGATTTCGGGGCGAAGGACAACCCCATCTACACCCTCACCCTTACACCGTCCTCCGGTGGCGAGGGCGCGGGGTCGGAGAGCCAGCGAGGATAAGCCATGCTGCGGGTTGCGATGATCAGCGTGCATACCTGCCCTCTGGCCCGACTGGGGAGTCGGGAGACGGGAGGGATGAATGTGTACGTGCGCGAGCTCAGCCGCAACCTTGGGCGCCGTGGGGTTGGGGTCGACGTTTTCACTCGTCGCCAGGATGAGGGGGTCGACCGGATCGTGGAGTTCGGCGAGGGTGCGCGAGTGATCCATGTGGATGCCGGTCCGGCCAGGAGCATGGACAAGTACGATGTCCTGCAGTACCTCCCCCAGTTCCTGGAGGGTGTGCGCTCTTTTCGCCGTGATGCGGATGTGGATTACCAGGTGGTCCACAGCCACTACTGGCTGTCTAGCCCGGTGGCAACGGCCCTATCTGCTGAGTGGCACGTCCCGCTGGTGGCCATGTTCCACACTCTCGGGAAGATGAAGAACCGGGTTTCGAGGGCCCGCAGCGAGCGGGAGAACGGCGAGCGCATCGAGATCGAGCGGCTAACCATGCTGGCAGGCGACAGGCTGATCGCGGCAAGCCCGTCGGACCGGGATCAGATGGTCGACTTCTACGGGGCTCTCCGCTCCAAGATCCGTGTGGTCCCGGGCGGAGTGGACGCGACCTCCTTTCGTCCCTTCCCCTCTGAGGTGGCTAGAGCCGTACTAGGGCTGGGTCCGGGGAAGCTGGTGCTGTTCGTCGGGCGGATCCAGCGTCTGAAGGGCATCGATCTTCTGTTGGAGGCCTTCGCCAGGCTGGTGGCCGACGGCTCTGGCGGTGAGCCGCTGCGTCTCATGCTGGTGGGCGGGCGGGACCTGGCCGATCGCTCGGACCCGGAGGCGGTGGAGCTGGCTCGTCTGAGGGCGGTGGCCCGTCATCTGGGCCTGGATGGACTGGTCAGCTTTCAGGGCGCCGTGCCCCACTCGATGCTGCCCACCTACTACTCCGCCGCCGACGTAGTGGTGGTTCCATCGCTCTACGAGTCTTTTGGTCTGGTGGCGCTGGAGGCTATGGCCTGCGGTGTCCCCGTCGTGGCATCGAGGGTCGGTGGATTGCAGTGGACTGTGCAGGATGGGCGATCCGGCTTTCTGGTGCCGCGGAGGGATCCCGAGCTCTTTGCCTCAGCCATCCGGCTCATCCTGGCAGACGACGCTCTGCGCTCGTCCATGGCCCGGGAGGCCGTGGAGATCGCGGCCTCCTTTTCGTGGGATGCCGTTGCCGATCGGACCCTCCGGATCTACGGGGAGCTGGTTCCCATGGAGGCCGGGTGCCGGGCGGCGTGCGGCGCGGCGTGAGGCTCCTATGGTCGAGCTCATTCAGTGGAAGACCAGGGAGTGATGGTCTGGCCTGCCGGCGGTACCGCCGGCAGCGCGTTTCAACTGCATCGGTGTATAGAGGTCAGCCGTGGAGATAGGACAAGTCGACAAACCCAAGACAGTCTTGGTGGTGGGAGCCCACCCCGACGATACAGAGTTCGCCTGCGGAGGGACAATCCTGCGTTGGACCCTGCAGGGATGTCGTGTGCACTACCTGGTGTGCACCAACGGCGACAAGGGGACAAAGGAGCTCTCCATGACAGGGGAGCAGCTTGCCCCATTGAGGCAGGAGGAGCAGAGGGAGGCCGCCCGAAGGTTGGGGGTCGAGGACGTGATCTTTCTAGGTGAGCCGGACGGCGAGTTTCCCCCCAACCTGGCAAACCGGGAGAGGATCACCAGGGTGATCCGCCAGCTGCGCCCGGATGTCCTGATGGTCCATGATCCCTGGAGGAGGTATCAGCTCCACCCAGATCACCGAAACGTTGGGATCTGCACCCTGGATGCCATGGTGGCAGCGCGTGACCACCTCTACTTCCCCCACCTGTACCAGGAGGGATTGATGCCCCACACGGTGCCGGAGATACTGCTTTTCGGGACGGACGATGCCAACGTGTGGGTGGACACCTCCACCACGATTGAAGGCAAGCTCCACGCCCTGCGAGCTCACCACAGCCAGGTGTCGAGGATCCCCGACCTGAAGGAGCGCATCTACGAGTGGGCCCGTCGCGTCGGGCAATCCCACGGTCTGGAGCTTGCCGAGGAGTTCCATCGTATCGAGCAGAGGTGACGGGGTGGACACAGAAGGAGTCGGACGGGTTCTCGAGGAGATGGTGCCCAGCTCCCTGGCGGAGAGCTGGGATAACCCGGGGTGGCAGGTCAGGATCCCCGGCGCAGAGGTCTCGGGGATCCTCCTGACCCTGGATGTGGTGCCAGGGGTGGTGAGGGAAGCCGTGGATCAGGGATGCAACCTGATCTTCGCCCACCACCCCGTGCTATTCCGACCGCTGAAGTCGGTGGACCTGGCCTCGCCGGTGGGCGAGCTGGTTGGGCTCCTGGTGCGCGGAGGGATCTCGGTCTGGGCGGCCCATACCAACCTGGACGTGGTGCCGTGGGGCACCAGCTTTGCCCTCGCAGATGTATTGGGGTTGACCGATGTTCGGCTGCTCTCGCCGGTGGAGCGGACAGACTACAAGCTGGTGGTTTATGTTCCCCCGAGCCACGCGGAGGCCGTCAAGGAGGCCATGGCACAGGCGGGAGCCGGGCGGATTGGCAGCTACAGCCACTGCTTCTGGCAGGTGCTGGGCACGGGCCAGTTCCGACCCGAGGCTGGAGCGAACCCTTACCAGGGGGTTGTCGGGGAGGAAGAGAGGCTGGAGGAGCTACGGGTAGAGGGCGTTGTCCCCCGCGTGGGTCTGGCGGAGGTGCTGGAGGCGATGCGCCGGGCCCATCCCTACGAGGAGGTAGCCTACGACCTGCTGCCTCTGGCCAACAGGGTGACCCCCTTCGGGTTCGGCGCTGTGGGCACCCTTCCCGAGCCCAGATCGACAGAGGAGATCGCCGCCAGCGCTGCGAGCACCCTATCCAGCCCCATCTGCCAGGTGGTTGGGAGCCGGAGCCGGCGGCACGGCAGGGTAGCCGTGGTTGGAGGGAGCGGGTCAGCCTTCCTGGGAGACGCCATCAAGTCGGGCGCCACCCTTTTCATTACGGCCGATGTGCGATACCATGAAGCGCAGGAGGCAGCCGCGCGAGGTCTCGACCTGGTTGTGCTGGACCACTTCGCTACCGAGTATCCAGTCTTGGAGGCGGTGCGGCGAAGGCTGGAAGCTCGGCTTCCCGGAATGGCGATCAGGATCGCGGGCACCTCCTGCAGTCCATGGGCGAAGGCCGATCCGTGAGGAAGATCGAACTCCTGCGCGAACTTCAGGACATTGATACTGCGTTGGACCGCGCCCGTGGCGAGCTGGAGGAGAAACGGGCGCGATGCGGGGATGAGAGCGACCTGGTCCCGCTGCGGGTCGCCGTGGCATCGGCTCGCCGCCGCCTGCATGAGCTTGAGGTGAAGGCGAAGGAGCTGGATGACTGGCTCGAGATGGAGACCAGCAAGCGCAAGGCCGAAGAGCGGAAGCTGTACGACGGCAGTGTGAAGAACCCCAAGGAGCTGACCGACCTCTCCCAGAAGCTGGAGCTGCACAAGGCTCAGATCAGCGAGATGGAGACCAAGGCGCTACTGAACATGGAAGCGCTGGAGGCCACCTCGGCGGAGCTGGAGGAGGCGGAGCGGATCCTTCGTCAGCGAGAGATCCAGTGGACGCAGGAACAGGCCACTCTGGAGCAGGAATGCGCCACCCTCGCCGCCGAGGTGGAACGGCTCAATGCAGATCGGGAGCGGGTGGCGGGGCAGCTCGATCCCGCGACACTGCGGAGCTACGAAACCATACGGCGAGCGCGTGGTGGCCTAGCAGTGGTGCCTGTCGAGCAGCGAGCATGCAAGGGCTGCCGGATCAGCCTCTCCTCGTCGGAGTTCCAGAGGGCGCGCTCCAGCCAAGAGCTAGTCACCTGCCAGAGCTGCGGCCGGATCCTGTATCTGCCCTGACAGTGTAACTGCCCCACGACCTAACCCCGATCCTCTCCAGGACTGATTCCCTTCCTCACCCCATCCCTTCCACTCCACGCGGAACCGGTTCCCTGCCAGAAGACCCGCCGACAGTGCCGCCATGTCCGGACATGGCTCGGAACCTGCTGTGCCTTCGCCGCTCGATGCTTCGAAAAGGGGAACTGTAACCAGAACTCATCTAGAAAGAGGCTCGGAATCCCTTGAATCGGCGTCGGGAGGCAGCTACAATGTGCCCGGCTGTGGAAAAAAGTGGGGATAAGTGGTGGAAAGTGGGGATAACTCGACACCACGACCCCGGCCTCCGGAGCGTCGCTTGTTCCTCGGCGTGTTTCAGCACACCATCGATGAGAAGGGACGGCTTGCGATTCCCGCCAAGTTTCGTCCAGCGGTGGTCCGTGGGATGGTGATGACCTTCGGTTTGGACCGCTGCCTCTACATCTGGACCGTGGACGAGTGGACCCAGCTGGCCGAGAAGCTGGCTCAGCTTCCCATGATGAACCCGGATGCCCGACGGGTGGCCAGGCACTTCTTCTCTGGAGCCACGGAAACCACCCTCGACAAGCTGGGGCGAGTGGTGATCCCTCAGCTGCTCCGCGACTACGCTGGGCTGAAGGGAGAGGTGGTCGTGGCGGGCATGCCCAACCGTCTTGAGGTCTGGGGGCAGGAGAACTGGGACGCTGAGCGCTCCGTGGTGGCGGAGAACAGCTCCGTCTATGCCGCCCACCTGGCTGCAGCCGGCATCAGCATCTAGCTCATGGACCAGGATGTCTTCCACGTTCCGGTCCTTCAGCGCGAGTGCATAGACGCCCTGCGTCCCAGGGATGGCGGCGCGTACATCGACTGTACCGTAGGTGCTGGGGGGCATGCCGGGGGGATCCTGGAGGCGGCCGGGCCTCGGGCGCGTCTGCTGGGGCTGGACGCGGATCCTGAGGCGCTGGCGATCGCCCGCGGGCGGCTGGCCCGTTTCGGAGATAGGGTGGTGCTGGTCAACGCCAACTTCCGAACGCTGGCCTCCATAGCCAGGGAAAACGGGTTCATCCCCGCGGATGGGGTGCTATTCGACCTCGGCCTCTCCTCCATGCAGCTGGAGCGGTCCCTTCGGGGCTTCTCCTTCCAGCGTGACGAGCCGTTGGACATGCGGTTTGATCCTAGCCAGAGGCTGACGGCCGCGGACATCGTCAACGAAGCATCGGAGGCGGAGCTGCGCAAAATGCTATTCGAGTACGGTGAGGAGAGTCGCGCTCCGGCTATCGCCCGCGCCATCGTGCGGCGCCGCGCGACGGGGAGGATCAGCACATCCAAGGAGTTGGCCGAAGTGGTGGCCGCCGCCGTGGGGGGGCGTAGGGGCGGGCGGCACCCGGCAACCAAGACCTTTCAGGCCCTTAGGATTGCGGTCAACGAGGAGCTGGAGAGCCTGCGGCAGGCTCTGCCGCAGGCCGTTGAGATTCTGTCGAAGGGAGGGAGGCTGGCGGTGATCTCCTTCCATTCCCTCGAGGATAGGATCATCAAGGAGTTCATGAGGCAGGAGGCCTCCTCCTGCATCTGTCCGCCCGGACTGCCTGTGTGCATCTGCGGCAAGCAGCCGACGCTGAAGCTGATAACCAAGAAGCCCATCGTGCCGAGTGCGGAGGAGATCGAGCGTAATCCCCGGGCTCGCAGCGCCAAGCTGCGGGTTGCGGAGAAACTAGCCTGATCTGGTCGCGTCGTGGACATCAATCAGCGAGGTCGGAGGCGGAAAGTTGGCGATAGCTGAGGTTTCTCCTCAACCGATGGCGTTTCCTCGTCGGGCTCGACGAGAATCCTCCCGCCTGTCCAGGGCCCACGTTGGGGGAGCCTGGCTGCCCTTGGCCAGCGTTCTCATGGGGATAGCCAGCCTCTTCTACCTGGCCCAGACCAGCGATCTGGCGGCGACGGGGTACAGCATACAGGAGCTGCAAGCGGAGGAGAGCGACCTGAAGCTCAAGAACGAGCAGCTGGCTCTCGAGGTGGCGAAGGCCAAGTCGCTCTCCGCGGTGGAGGCCGAGGCCACGAAGCGGCTGCTGATGGTCCCCGCCAAGAACCTGGTGTACGTGCAAGCTTCGCCAGTCGATGACGGCCCCGTGCGAGCGGCGTCAGCAAGCCGGGGTGAGCCCCGCAGCGTGCCCGCCCTCGAGAAGGCATCCGCACCCCCCAGCCCAGGGCTGCTGGATGTCCTGAAGGATACCATGGCGAGTGCCCTGGCTCCGAGATCGCTGCGGAAGCCCTAGGCCACGATGGTCGGCGAGGCACGCGATCAGCGATGGCGTCTCATGACGCTCTGTGTGCTCTTCGCGGCATGCGCGGTTGTGCTGCTCTATCGTGCGTACTCCTACCAGGTGTTGGAGTACCAGCGGTTTCATGATCTTGCCAGCGAGGAGCACCGCCTGAAGAAAGAGATCGTTCCCAGGCGCGGCGACGTACTGGACCGCAACGGGAACCCTCTCGCCGTCAGCGTCATGTACAAGAGCGTTTACGCCTATCCGCCGTCCATCAAGGACCCGGCCGCAGTGGCCACAGCTCTCAGTGGGGTGATAGGGGAGCCGAGCGAGTCCATCCTCGCCAAGCTCAGGTCCAATTCCAACACGGCGGTTCTCCTGAAAAGGAAGCTCCCCGCCGAGGTTAGCACGCGAATTGCCAACCTCTCCCTGCCCGGGGTGTTCCTGCAGGCGGAACCCTTCAGAGAGTACCCGGAAGGGAGCATAGCGGCGCAGCTCCTGGGTTTTGTAGGCAAGGATTTCAAGGGCCTCGCCAGTCTGGAACTGAGCCTGGACAGGGAGCTGGCGGGAGAGCCGGGGCTTATCGATGCAGAGCGTGACACCGTTGGGGGAGAGATCGCCATCGGCAGAAGGGACGTGATCCCGCCCAGGGACGGATCGGATGCCGTTCTGACCATCGACCGCTTCATCCAGAGGATGGTGGAGCGGGAGCTGGCCAACGCGGTCAAGGAGTACAAGGGGCGTGGCGGCTTCATCATCGTGATGGACCCCAAGACCGGAGAGGTTCTAGCGATGGCCAGCTATCCGACCTACGACCTGACGGCGGAGGAGGTGTTCGACCCGAACCATCAGGAGCTATACAAGCCCACGGCGGTGACCGACATCTACGAGCCGGGATCGGTCATGAAGATCGTCACCATGTCGGCGGGCATCGAGGAAAAGCTGGTATCGCCCAGCACCGTCTTCAACGATACGGGGGTGTTAAGGGTCGACGGCGCGATCATTCGCAACTGGGACTTCAGCGCCCATGGTCGGGAGACGATGACGCAGGTGCTGATAAACTCTTGTAACATAGGTGCGTCCTACGTCTCGGGGTTGCTGGGCCCCGAGCGGTTCTACCGCTATATAGACGCCTTCGGCTTCGGCAAGCCAACGGGCATCGACCTGCCCGGGGAGGCCTCTGGGCGATACCGGACACCGAAGGATCCGGACTGGACCCGCGTGGATCTGGCTACCAACTCCTTCGGCCAGGGCATCGCCGTCACGGCCATCCAGATGGTCGCTGCGGCATCGGTGATCGCCAACGGTGGAGTGCTCATGAAGCCGATGGTGGTGAAAGCTTTCCGGAATGGGGACTCGGTGCGAGAGGTTCCGCCGGTGCAAGTCCGCCGGGTCATATCGCCGGAGACGGCCAGGGCTCTGACCGAAATGATGGTGCACGTGGTGGAAGACAACTCTCTCAAGCTGTCCGTTGTTCCAGGATATAGGATCGCTGGGAAGACAGGTACGGCCGATCTGCCTACCGCTGCGGGATACACCTCGGGGGCTACCTACGCCTCCCAGGTAGGGTTCGCGCCTGCTGACGACCCCAGGTTCGTGATGCTAGTGCGGATAGACGACCCCGAGAAGAAGTTTGGGGGGCAGGTGGCGTCGCCGGTCTTCAAGAAGATTGCAGAGCAGCTTTTTGCTTACATGAAGATCCCTCCCTCTGACCCGGCGAAAGCGAGAGCGGCGGCCGCGCGCTAGGTGGCCGCCGACAGGGCGGGATGTGGGCCAGGCACGGTCTCGGCGGCGCGGAAAGGCGCCGACGTCTCCACGAGAGCCTCCGCGGGGCACCCGTGAGCCGGTCCACGATCCTAGGGGGGCTGCAAATTGGCGAAGGTGTACCATCCATGCTGACCATAGAAGAAGTTGTCGGTGCGGTGGAAGGGGCGGTGATCGGATCGCCGTCGGGAGGGGGCACGCTGACGGCAGTCACAGTGGACTCTCGCCAGGTCACGCCAGGGGCGCTCTTCGTCGCTCTGAAGGGACAGAAGCACGACGGGCACGACTACGTGCTGGAGGCTTTCGTCCGCGGTGCCCGCGCGGCGCTGGTGGAACGGGTGCCCGAGGTAGGCACTGCCACGGAAGCCACGGGCGCCCTGCCCCTGATACGGGTTGCTGACAGCCTGGCCGCGCTGCAGAAGCTGGCGGCGTACTGGCGTGAGCGGTTGGCCATCCCTGTGGTTGGGGTGACCGGTAGCGTGGGGAAGACTACCACCAAGGAGGTGGTGGCGGGGCTCCTGGGCCGTCGCTTCCAGGTGATGAAGAGCGAGGGAAACCTCAACACTGAGGTGGGTCTGCCCCTGACACTTCTCCGAGCGACGCCTCACCACCAGGTGATCGTGGTGGAGATGGGTATGTACGCCCTGGGGGAGATAAGGGCTCTGGCAAGGGTGGCCAGGCCGGAGATAGGGGTAGTGACCAATGTGGGCCCCACCCACTTGGAGCGCCTCGGCAGCATCGAGCGGATCGCGGAGGCGAAGGGCGAGCTGGTGGAGGAGCTACCCGAGACCGGGGTCGCGGTGCTGAATTTCGATGATCAGCGGGTGAAGGAGATGGCTTCACGCACCAGGGCGAGGGTGGCCTACTACGGACTCGACCCGCAGGCCGACTTTTGGGCCGACTCCGTGCAGAGCAGGGGGCTGCAAGGGATCGAGTTCGACCTGCGCCACCATCATGGCCCCAGCTGTCGTCCGCTCTCGGCCTCCCGCCCATCTTGGGAGACAGCGCAGGGCGCGGAGCAGTGGGTGCACGTGCGCATGCCCCTTCTTGGGCTCCACAGCGTTCATGCGGCCTTGGCCGCGGCGGCGGTCGGGCACCAGATGGGCATGTCACTAGAGGAGATCGCCGAGGGTCTGCACGAGGTCTCGCCGTCGCTGAGGCTGATCGTGGAGGCCGGCATCAACGGATCCACCATCATCGACGACAGCTACAACGCCAGTCCGGCCTCCACCCTGGCGGCACTCAACCTGCTGGCGGAGCTGGACGGCCGCAAGGTGGCGGTGTTGGGCGATATGCTGGAGCTGGGCAATTTCGCGGAGGAGGGCCACCAGATGGTGGGCCGGCGGGCCGCGGATGTGGCGGACCTCCTGATCGCCGTGGGAGAGCTCGGCGAGCTGATCGGTCGCGAGGCGCTCGCCTGCGGACGAGACCCCGGCTCCGTGTTCCTAGTGAGGGGCAATGTCGAGGCGGTCCAGCTCCTGAAGTCCCTCCTGCGCCCCGGGGACGTAGTTCTGGTGAAAGGGTCACGGGGTATGCGGATGGAGGAGATTGTAGAGGCTATTCGATGTCCTACTCGTTGACCGTGGGGACCCTGACATTTTTGATCGCCGTCATTTGGGGCGGTCCGCTGATCCAGTTTCTGAGAAGGCATCGCATCGGCAAGCAGATCAGGGTGGAGGGGCCCAGCTCCCACATCGTGAAGACAGGTACCCCCACCATGGGTGGGATCCTCATCGTTGGGTCCGTGGTGGCGGTCACCCTAGTGGCCAACGTGGTGGGGCGCTACTCCATACTCCTGCCCCTCGCCGTAGTGGCGAGCTGTTCCGCAGTGGGCGCTGTAGATGACATGATGAGCCTGGTCGGCGGAGGGGGTACTGGCCTTTCGGTGCGCACGAAGTTCTTGCTGCTGGCGGTGATCGGGCTAGTGGCCGGTCTGGTTCTCTACCGCTTCCTGGGAATGGATACCCTTTACTTCCCCAGGTTGGGGGAGTTCAAGATAGGCCCGTGGTTCGCCCTGGTGGCCGCCGTTGCCGTGGCCGGCACCGCACACGCGGTGAACCTCACCGACGGTCTGGACGGCCTGGCGGGTGGCACGGTGGCCATAGCCTTCGCCTGCTACGGCATCATAGCCTACCTGCAGCACCAGGCCTACCTAGTGACCTTCTCCTTCACGGTGGTGGGGGCTACCCTGGCCTTCCTGTGGTACAACGCCCATCCCGCTCAGGTCTTCATGGGGGATATCGGCTCCCTCACCCTCGGGGCAACCCTCGCGGTGGTCGCGCTGATGACAGGGCATGTTCTGCTCCTCCCGATCATCGGGGCGATCTTCGTGGTCGAGGCCCTTTCTGTTGCCGCTCAGGTGCTCTACTTCAAGCTAACCCGCGGGAAGAGGCTATTCAAGATGGCCCCCATTCACCACCATTTCGAACTCCTAGGATGGTCGGAGACGCAGATCACGCAGCGGTTCTGGTTGATAGCCATGCTTCTGGGGATGGTCGGCATAGCGCTGGCCCTCATCTGATCGGGTTTCGACGGATCGTGCTCGCACCTTCCGAGGACGAAACCATGGATGACACTCGGGAAAAGTCGTTCGACGCCAGGTGTGCGGAGTGGAGATGAAGCCAACAGAGAAGGCTCGGGAGAGGTTTGCTGGCAAGCGGGTCACGGTGGTCGGGCTGGCCCGTGAGGGCGTTTCCCTGGTGAGGTTCCTGGCAGGGGTAGGAGCCCGCGTCACGGCCAACGACCGAGCCGATCGTGACGCTCTGGCCCGGACCATCTCTTCCTTGGACGGCCTCCCGGTGGAGTTTGTCCTGGGTGGGCATCCCATGGAGCTGTATCTCGACTCCGACTGCGTCTTCGTGAGCCCCGGCGTTCCCCTTCAGATGGAAGCTCTGGCCCGGGCGAGGGGGCAGGGTGTCCCCTTTTCCAGCGAGACGCAGCTCTTCTTCGAGCTGTGCAGGGGGCGGCTGGTAGGGATCACTGGGAGCAGCGGCAAGACCACCACGACCACCCTAGTGGGTGAGATGATCCGGACTGCAGGGTACAGGGTCCACGTGGGAGGGAACATCGGGGTGCCGCTCCTGGAGAGACTCGACGAGATCCTCCCCGGGGACTGGGTGGTGCTGGAGATGAGCAGCTTCCAGCTGGAGGCTCTCCCCTACAGCCCCTCTGTCGCCGCGGTCCTTAACATAACTCCCAATCACCTGGACCGCCACGGGGACATGGAGGGCTACATTGCCGCCAAGTCCAATATCTTGCGCCACCAGAAGCCCGGGGACAGGGCGATCCTGAACGCGGACGATGCCGTCGCGGCGGCTCTGCCCACGGTCGAGCCCCCTGTGTGGTTCAGCATGGCCAGGGCTGTGGAGGGGAGCTACCTAGAGGGGAACAGGATCCTCCTCCGACGCGAGGGCACGGAGACGACAATCTGCCTGGCTGAGGAGGTGCGTCTGCGTGGAAGGCACAACCTCTACAACGTGCTGGCGGCCTGCGCCATAGCCTCAGCTACTGGGGTGCCTGTGGAGGCCATGGGGATGGCAATCGCGGCGTTCCGGGGCGTTCCCCATCGGCTGGAGCTGGTGGCGGAGGTGGAAGGGGTCGCCTACTACAACGACTCCATCGCCACGGCTCCTGAGAGGTCCATAGCGAGCCTTCGGTCCTTTGACCAGCCAATCGTCCTGATCGCGGGTGGACGGGATAAGCATCTCCCCATGGAGGAATGGGGACGGGAGATACGCGAGAGAGTGAAGGCACTGGTGCTGCTGGGCGAGGCCTCGGATCTCATCGAGCGGGCGGTGCTTGGCGCACCCGGTCGCCCCGCTCCCCCGATCATGCGAGCCGTCTCCATGCAGGAGGCTGTTGATCTGGCGAGCGAGGCCGCTGCGCCTGGCGATGTGGTGCTGCTGGCTCCTGGAGGGATTAGCTTCGACATGTTCAGGGACTTCGAGGAGCGCGGAGAGCGCTTCCGGGAGTGCGTGCGGCTGCTGGAGCAACGATCTGGCGGGAAGGAGAGGAAGTGAGCGCCAGGGCTCATCCAAGGCCTACGCCGGACATACCTCTCCTGCTGGTCACCATCATGCTGCTAGTGCTGGGTGTGGAGATGGTGTACAGCGCTAGCTTCGTCGTGGCGCAGTCGGAGTACGGTGACGCCACCTACTTCCTGACCAAGCAGGTGATGTGGGCGCTGGTGGGAGCCTTGCTCATGGCGGTGGCGGCGGCCATCGACTACCACCGGCTCGAGAAGCTGGCGGTCCCCATGATGGTGGCGACCGTCGGGGCGATGGTTCTGGTGCTGGTGCCCGGGGTTGGCGTGGGCAACTACGGCGCGACCCGGTGGCTCAAGCTGGGCCCCCTGCCGCTGCCGCCGATCCAGCCCAGCGAGTTCGCCAAGCTGGCGCTCATCGTGTACATGTCGGCCTGGCTTGACAAGAAGGGGAAGAGGGTGAGCGACCTGACCTACGGCTTCGTGCCCTTTGCCCTTCTGCTGATCGCCATGACCGCATTGATCATGGCCCAGCCAGACATGGGCACGTCCTTCGTGGTGGTGGCTACGGCCGCCTGTCTCTTCTTCGTGGCGGGCGCCAATCTGATCCACTTCATGGTTGCGGCCGCCGGCGGGGTGGTTGGCTTCATCTACCTGATCGTGCACTCGGGGTACCGCTCCGACCGTCTTCAAGCCTTCCTGAACCCGTGGGCGGATCCGAGGGATACAGGGTGGCACACCATACAGACGCTGATCGCTCTCGGATCCGGGGGCATCACCGGTCTGGGATTGGGGGCCAGTCGGCAGAAGTTCTACTACGTCCCGAACGCCCACACTGATGCCATCTTCGCCATCATAGGCGAGGAGCTGGGGTTGGTGGGGTCAGCCGCCGTGATAATCCTGTTTGGGCTGCTGGCGTGGAGGGGTTTTCGGATCGCCTTCAAGGCGCCGGACCGGTTTGGCCGCCTCCTGGCCACCGGTGTGACCTCCATGATCGTGGTGCAGGCCGTAACCAACATCGCGGTAGTCACCAACACCATACCCTACACCGGGATCACCCTGCCGTTCATCAGCTTCGGCGGATCCTCTCTTCTGGTATGCATGGCCGCAGTGGGGCTTCTGTTGGGGGTCTCCCGCCACGACCGCGCAGCCCCGACGACGGGAGGGGAGCGCCGGGATGCGGTGGTGAAGGTGTTTCAACGGAAACCGGCAAGAGCCAGGCTCGCCGCATCAGGCGTGAACCTGGCGCCCAGACGTGGCAGCCGTTCTCGCAGGGGGTACAGCCCATGAGAGCACAACAGGATGCGTCCGCCCTCGATCTCCTATCCTCCGCTGGCACCATCCACTTCGTGGGCATAGGGGGCATCGGAATGAGCGCCCTGGCAGAGCTGCTGGCGGGACGCGGAAAGAAGGTTACCGGCTCTGACGTGAGGAGTTCCTCAGTTACGGAACGGCTGGCGGCGATGGGCATCCCCGTGCGGATCGGGCACGCTGCTGAGTCGGTAGCTGGCGCAGATCTGGTGGTGGCGACGTCAGCCGCGCGGCCCGACAACGAGGAGATCCAGGAGGCGGAGCGGAGAGGGATCCCCGTGGTGAAGAGGGCGGAGGCCCTGGGATGGTTAATGCGGGAGAGCTTCGGCTTTGCCGTGGCCGGGACCCACGGCAAGACGACCACCACTGGGATGCTGGCCTTTCTTCTAAGTCGTTCGGGGCTGGACCCGTCGGCCTTGATTGGTGGCGAGCCGCTGGACTTCCCCAGCCATGGTCTGCTGGGCAGCGGCCCATACCTGGTGGCTGAGGCGGACGAGTTCGATCGGTCGTTCCTCCGGCTTTGGCCGAAGGTGGCGGTCATTACCAGCATCGAGGCCGACCATCTCGACTGCTACGCGGACCTGGATGACATTGTGGACAGCTTCACCCAGTTCGCCACCCGCGTCCCCAGCGATGGGCTGCTGGTGACCTGCGCCGACGACCCCATCCTGAGACAGATGAGGGTGGATGTGCCTCGGCAGAGCTACGGCCTATCCGAAGATGCGGACTGGCGGGCGGTGGAGATCTCCCCCATCAGCCCCTTTGGGACGCGGTTGGTGTTCGAAACCCCGACGCGCATCCAGCAGGGCGGCGAACTGCGCCTTTCCGGGCAGCACTACGCCTTGGATGCGTTGGCCGCTATAGCGGCTGCGGCACACGTGGGTGTGGACCCGGCCGACGCGATTCGGATCCTCGGTGAATTCCACGGGACTAGGAGGCGGTTCGAGCTGGTGGGAGAGGCGGCGGGGGTTACAGTGCTGGACGATTACGCGCACCATCCCACGGCAGTTCGCGCCACGTTGAAGGCCGCGCGGGAGCGACACCAGGGTCGTCTGTGGTGTGTGTTCCAGCCCCACACAGTGAACCGAACCGAGGCGCTGCTCAGCCAGTTCGCCCAGGCCTTCGCCGATGCGGATATGGTGTTGATGCTGCCCATCTACCAGCCGGCCGGACGGGAGGAGAAGGAGAGCGTGAGCAGCCATGATCTGGTCGCCCGGATGCGGCACGGCAGTGTCCGGCTGGTGGGCGGGCTGGCCGAAGCGTCCATCATCCTCGAGGCGGAGTCGGCCCCTGGTGACATGATCATCACCATGGGGGCTGGGGATGTGTACAAGGTGGCCGAGCACGTGCTGTGCAGACTCAGGAAGAGGGGAGGGAACGGCGAGAAGTGAGAGGACAGGCGGTCGCCAGCCGGCCAAGGGCTCGGCGCAAGGCGGTTCGATCGGCCAGCTCGGTTGAGGTCAGGCGAAAGGGAGGCCTCTCAGCCCGCTCTGTCCTGCGCCTCCTGCCGCCCGCGCTCTACCTGTCCGTATTGATTCTCGCTGCTTGGCTGCTGTACTATTCTATCGCTTCCCCATACTTTCTGGTTCGAGAGGTGTCGGTTTCTGGGAACAGGCTCCTGGATGCCGACCAGGCGAGGGACGCCACCGGCGCGCTGGGCCAGAATGTCTTGCGGCTCCGAGAAGACGACATCGAGAGAGCCGTTGCCACCGTCAGTGTAGTGCGGAGCGCCAGGGTTGTGATGGCGCTGCCGGGCCGACTGAACATAGAGATAACGGAGCGAACCCCTCTCGTGCAGTGGCAAGCCCGGGAGGGGTCCTTTCTGGTGGACCGCGACGGGGTGGTGTTCAGCCGCCAGCAGCCGCCCACCCCTGTCCCGCTGGTGAAAGAGTGGGACGGCCCGCCAATGGGTGAGGGAAGCCACGTGGACCCGGCGGTCCTGGGCGCGGTGGAGACCCTGTCGATGGTGCTCCCGTCGCGCGCGGGCATCCAGCCGCCCTGGTTCGAGTACTCGCACAGCTCCGGGGTGGCGATTCCAGTCCAGGGCGGGCCCCGGATCGTCTTCGGCGATGCCGACGATCTGGATGGGAAGATCAGGGCTTTGAGTGCCATCCGCAGGCATCTGGAGGAGATCAAGGCCCGCGCGGAGATAATCGATCTTCGGTTCAAGGATCGGCCCGTGTACGTCCTGGCGTCCACGACCTCACCCAAGCCCGCTCCGGCGCGCTAAGGGAGAACCGAAGGGGTCGCCGTTCCAGGGCCGACAGGTGCCTGCTGGCGCGATTCGTTGGGGAACATCCGGAGGGGACTCCCATGTGGCTTCCACTGCTGGGCTTGCTGACTGGAGTCGTGATCGGGCTCTCTTTCTCCATCTCGGTGCCTGCGGATTACGCGCGGTACACCGGAATGGCCATACTGGCGGCCATGGATTCCATACTGGGGGCTATCAGCGCCGAGGTGGACGGTCGCTATGAGAACGACATCTTCGTGGCTGGTCTGTTCACCAACATGCTGCTGGCCGGTACCCTGACCTATCTGGGAGACCGGTTGGGCGTGGAGCTCTACTTCGCGGCTATCGTGGCTTTCGGGGCGCGGATGTTTAACAATCTGGCCATTATCCGAAGGCACTTTGTCGCGAGGCTGCGCCGATGGCAGAGACTTAAGGCGGGCCAGGGTTGATGACCTCGGGGCAGGCGGTCGTAGGACTGGATGTGGGCACCACGAAGGTGCTCGTGCTGATTGGGGAGGTGACAGATCCACACCGTGTCGAGGTGGTGGGGGTGGGGCTTTCCCAGTCGCGCGGAATCAAGAAGGGCCTGGTGGTGGACATGGATGAGGCCGAGGCGGCCATATCCACCGCCCTGCGGAAGGCCGAAGCCTTTTCTGGATACAGGATCATCGGCGCGTACGTTTCCGTGTCGGGAGGGCACCTTGCCTCGGAGGGCTCCCGGGGCGCCATCTCCCTGCCCGACGACCATACGATAACCCGCCAGGACCTCGCTGATGTGCTGAAAGCCGCGAAGGTTGACGAACTGCCCGATGGCAGAGAAGTGCTCCATCTCCTCCCGCAAGGATATTCGGTGGATGGTGAGGACGGGATCCGCAACCCGGTAGGGATGAGGGCATCTCGCTTGGAGGTCGAGAGCTTGGTGGTCAGCGCCGCATCGGGGCCGCTGCACAATCTGGCGATGTGCGTCGAGCGGGCTGGAATCAAGGTTGATGGGTTTGTCGCTGGAGGGCTTGCTGCCGCCCACGGCGTCCTGAACGAGACCGAAAAGCAGCTTGGCGTGCTGCTGATTGATATTGGTGGGGGGACGACCGACCTGACCTGGTACCAGGAGGGTCAGGTCCGTTTCGTTGGGGCCCTTCCGGTTGGTGGAAACCACCTTACCAACGATCTGTCGGTGGGGCTGGGGGTGCCCTTCTCAGCTGCCGAGGAGATAAAGGTCAGGTTCACCTCGGCCATCCCAGCGGCCATCGAAGAGGACGAAGTGATCGATGCTGGCTCGTTTGCGGATGGCGGGATGAAGAAGGTGTCCAAACGTTTCGCTGCGGAGATCGTGGAAGCGAGGCTGGTGGAGATCTTCGAGCTAGCCCGGGAAGAGCTGGACCGACGGGGGTTCGACGGTGTGCTGCCCGCCGGGGTCGTGCTGGCAGGCGGCACCGCCCAGCTCAGGGGGATCAGGGATCTGGCCATGCAGGCCTTCGACGCGCCCGTCAGGGTGGCATTGCCCGACGGACTGATGGGCGCGACCGACTCCATTCAGACCCCGGCGCATGGGGTTGGTGCCGGCCTGCTGAGATGGGCAACCGCGCAGCCCGATGACCTGCATGGCGCTACGTCGCTCCACAGGAAGTCCAGCTGGGTTTCGAGGGCCAAGGGATTGGTGAAGGTATTCTTGCCGTAAGCTTGAAGAGGAGTGTGAAGTGCTCAACAAAGGGCATCAGTTGGAGAGGGACGGAATCCCCCGGATCGTGGTGGTCGGGGTTGGTGGAGGCGGCGGCAACGCGGTCAACAGAATGATCCAGGCGCAGGTCAGAGGCGTCGAGTTCGTGGCCGTCAACACCGACCAGCAGGCGCTGGCGCGAACCGAGCGCGGAGCGCTCAGATTGGGCATAGGGGAGAAGGTCACCAGAGGGCTGGGCTCCGGCGGGAACCCTGCCGTCGGCGCGAAGGCGGCGGAGGAGAGCGCGGAGGAGATATACCAGATCCTCAACGGTGCAGACATGGTCTTCATCACCGCCGGCATGGGTGGCGGCACCGGGACTGGAGCCTCGCCCGTCGTCGCACAGATCTCCAAGGAGGTAGGCGCCCTCACGGTCGGTGTGGTTACCAAACCCTTCTTCTTCGAGGGATCCCGGCGGAGAATGGTGGCGGAGGAGGGGGTCAACGCCCTGAAGTCCAAGGTGGATACCCTCATCACCATCCCCAACGATCGTCTGATACAGGTGATCGACCGAAACCTTCCCTTCGAGCCAGCGCTCAGGATGGTGGACGACGTTCTGCGTCAGGGCATTCAGGGCATATCGGAGCTGATCACCGAGCCCGGCCTGATCAATCTGGACTTCGCGGATGTCCGAACGGTGATGGCCAATGCCGGCTCCGCCCTCATGGCCATCGGGCAGGCCAGAGGGGACAGCAGGGCAGTGGATGCCGCCCGCGCGGCCATCGCCAACCCGCTCCTAGATGTCTCCATGGCCGGGGCTAAAGGTGTCCTGTTCAACGTCACTGGCGGCACCGACATGACGTTGAGCGAGATCAACGAGGCCGCCGAGGTAGTGGCCTCCGCGGCCGACGCTGATGCCAACATCATCTTCGGCGCGGTGGTGAACGAGGGGATGGGCGAGGAGATCAGGATCACCGTCATCGCCACCGGGTTCGATGGAAACGCTGCTGCTTCTGCCCAGCTGGAGCGGCTCCGCCCCGTGCCTGCCCCGACTACTGGGTCGGTTAGGGTTCCAGATCTCCGGCCGGTGGACAAGCCCGACTACGATATACCGGCGTTCCTCCGCAAGAGGCAGGGCCGGTGAGCGTTGGGGCGGGGAGAAGTCCTCGCCCCGATCTTCGGCGGGCAGGTGTGGGAAATGCATTTCTCTTCGGCGATGAAGCTGCGCTACCGAGATGGCATCGCGCTCTACACCTTCAACAATATGGACGGATGGCCCGAGCTGACCCAGACCGTCTTCGGTCGGGTGGGAGGTGTCAGCGAGCCCCCATTCGACTCGCTGAATGCGAGCTTCGCTGTCCAGGACGACCCTGAAAGGGTTCGGGCGAACCGGGAGCTGATGGCGCGTGCCGTGGGGTGGGATCCATCGCGCATCGTGTCGGCCGGCCAGGTGCACGGCGACCGGGCGGTAGCGGTGACCAGAAGGGATGCGGGAGCTCCTGATCTCCCCGCGACCGATGCCTTGGTGACCAATGAGGCCGGGGTGTTGCTGCTGCTGAAGTTCGCCGACTGCGTCCCGATCCTCCTGTGGGATCCGGTCAAGCGGGTGGTGGGGCTGGCCCATGCTGGGTGGAGGGGCACAGTACGGCACACGCCAGCGGCGGCTCTAGAGCTAATGGCGCGGAGCTTCGGGTCGAGCCCTTCGGATGTGCTGGTGGGCATTGGGCCATCCATCGGGCCGTGCTGCTACGATGTGGGGCCGGACGTAGTGGCGGAAGCCGGCAGGGAGTTCGCCGGAGTCGACGTGCTGCTACGGGACGGCAGCGAGCGAGTTCGTTTCGACCTGTGGACGGCGAACGCCGAGACCCTGATGAGGCAGGGAGTCCCAGAAGAGAACATTGTGGTGGCTGGGATCTGCACTCGCTGCAACAGCGATCTCTTCTTCTCCCATCGTGCTGCCGGCGGGAGGACTGGCCGGTTCGCGGTTGTGGCTGGACTGCGGGAATGAGGGATCTCGAGGCGCGGCTTCAGGAGGTCAGGCACAGGGTGGGCCGAGCGGCGGAGCGTGCAGGCCGTTCGCCCTCGGAGGTGCGTATCGTGGCCGTCTCCAAGACGGTCCCGCCGGAGATAGTGGCCGAGGCCTACCGCCTGGGCCAGCGCGATTTCGGAGAGAACCGGGTTCAGGAGCTGCGCGAAAAGAGGCCGGCGGTGGAGCTTCTGGGAGCCACAGAGGGGATTCGCTGGCACCTCATCGGCCATCTCCAGTCCAACAAGGCGAAGCTGGCCGTGCGACTGTCTGATATAATCCATTCAGTGGACAGCGTGAGGCTGGCTCGCCAGCTCGATGCCCACGCGGGAGCGTTGGGGCGAAGGCTGCCTGTCCTGCTGGAGGTGGACTTCACGGGGCTGCCCCAGCGTGGCGGGTTCGCTCCGGTGGAGCTGGAGGCGCGCGTTCCAGAGCTTCTGTTGCTGCCAAACCTGGAGGTCCGCGGACTGATGACCGTGGCGCCCCTGGGGCTGGATCGGGATGAGCTGCGATCTGTGTTCCGACAGCTCAGAGGGCTGCGGGACCGCTTGGCGGATCGCCATCGCGAGGCGGACTGGAGAGAGCTCTCCATGGGTATGAGTGATGATTACGAGGTGGCTATCGAGGAAGGTTCCACCATCGTGAGGATCGGGCGAGCCATATTCGGCGAGCGCCCACAGGCGTAGAACGCGGCCGTGCGGAGGATCTCTATTGCATTTTCTTTATCAGTTTGTCGACCTTCTGTTCAACATCCTGATCTTCGCCATCGTGGGTCGGGCCCTGCTGTCGTGGTTCAATGTGGGTCCGAGCAACCCGATCGGCAGGATACTGTACGAGATTACGGAGCCGATCCTGGGGCCCATGCGACGTGTGATCCCCATGATCGGCATGCTGGACATCTCGCCCATAGTGGCGATCCTTCTGCTCACCTTCATGCAAGGGCTGATCCTTCAGGCCCTGGTAGCTTTCTGAGAGGGTGAGCGCATCGATCGACAGCCTTGCCCGTTGAGTGGCGGTAGAGAGGCTGCCGTGGCGTGGAGTTCCGATCGATCCGCGCTGCGGCAGCCTCATGCTCTGTCACGGAGATGAAGGCGGCGCTGCATCTCTTCGACGGAAGGCAGGTCGACCCCCACTAGCTTCTCCCTGGATTGCTCGCCTCTCAAGAGTTCTACCTGCCAGGGTCGTAGGCCGAGAGCGCTGGCGAGAAGCTCCAGCAGACTCCTGTTCGCTTTTCCTTCAATCGCCCTTGCCCGGAGTCGAATCCGCAGGGTCTCGCCCTCCCACCCAACGAGCTGATCCTGGGATGCCCCGGGCTGAACACGGACCTTGACGGCAATCATGGTACGTTTTAAGTGCTCTGGGATCCACGCCCGATCGGGCGTGGATCCCAGAGCTCGTCAGATAGACGCCATCACCTCGCGGGCGGCCTCGATGGTTGCCTCCACATCCTCCTCACGGTGGGCCAGGGAGACGAAGGTGGCCTCGAACTGCGATGGCGCGAAGTAGAAGCCGTGCTCCAGCATGCCACGGAAGAAGCGGCCGTACATGGATGTGTCGCTAGTGAGGGCGCTAGCGTAGTCGACCACACGGGCGTCCGTGAAGAACATGGTCGACATGGAGCCAACCCTTGTCTGGAACACCTTCTTGCCGGCGCGTGCGGCTGCCTCTCCCAGCCCTTCGGCGAGGCGGGCCGAGAGCTTCTCCAGGCGGTCGTAGACCCCGGGCTGCTGCAGCAGCTTCAGGGTCTGGATGCCCGCGGTCATCGCCAGGGGGTTCCCTGAGAGAGTCCCAGCCTGGTAGACGGGACCCGCTGGCGAGACCTTCTCCATGATGGCTCTGGCCCCGCCGTAGGCCCCCACGGGCAACCCGCCACCGATGATCTTGCCCATGGTAGTCAGGTCCGGCATTACGCCGTAGAGCGCTTGCGCGCCGCCATATGCCACGCGGAATCCCGTTATGACCTCGTCGAATATCAGCAGCGCCCCGTGTGCCTGAGTGATGCGCCGGAGAGCCTGGAGGTAGCCATCCTTGGGCGGGATCACCCCCATGTTTCCCGCGACCGGCTCCACGATCACCGCGGCGATCTCGCCAGGGAAGCGGGCGAACGCCTCCTCCACTGCGGCCTCGTCGTTATACGGGAGGGAGAGTGTGAGCTCGGCTGCAGCCTTGGGTACCCCTGGACTGTCCGGGACGCCCAATGTCGTGGCACCGGAGCCAGCCTGGACCAGCAGCCCGTCTGAGTGGCCGTGATAGCAGCCAGCGAACTTGATGATCCTGTCCCTCCCCGTGTAGGCTCTTGCCAGCCTAAGGGCGCTCATGACGGCCTCGGTGCCCGAGTTCACGAACCTCACCATCTCCACCGAGGGCATGGCATCCACAATCAGCTTCGCCAGCTCGTTCTCCAGCGGGGTGGGTGCGCCGTAGCTGGTTCCCTTCTCGGCTGCCTCCTGCAACGCCCGCACGACTGCGGGCTCGGCATGGCCGAGGATCAACGGCCCCCACGAGCCAACGTAATCGACGAAGCTGTTCCCGTCCACGTCGACCACACGGGAGCCTGAGGCGTGGCTGATGAATAGGGGCTGGCCGCCCACAGCGCGAAAAGCGCGGACGGGGCTGTCCACACCGCCCGGGATCAGTTCGCGGGCTTCCGCGAAAAGCTGCTGAGACCTTTCCGTCTTCATGATGCCCCCCAGACCTGTTTGCTTGAGCTTGCTCATCGCCGCGTGCAGCCCAGCCAGTGTATCCGGAAAGTGGCCGTTGGTAAATGGTATCTTCTATTGGAGAGGAGGGCGCGACTTTCCGGTCGCAGTCTCCAGTCGAACGGCGATGACGGTGGTCGCGTCTGTGGTGTTCAGTGATGGGTCGTACTGTCTTTCCGGCATGAGCCGGTCAACGTACTTCTGCACGAAGAGGCGGAGGGCAGCTTCTTTCTCCTCGCGGCCCTGCACAATGGCGGCCGTCCCAAAGGCAATGACGCTGCGATATACCTGGGACGTGCTGCAGCCGTCGGGTCCGGTCGCTATGATCTCTCCAGGTTCGTCCACCTCGAAGCAGACCCTGGGGTTGTTGGCAAGGTTCTCCAGCAGGTGGCCCGAGGTGGCACAATGCAGGAAGACGGTCCGGCTTGGACGGTCGTACACGAAGTTGAGCGGCACCACGTAGGGCATGCCGTGAGCATCGACGGTGCCCACCCTTCCCACCAGGGCTTCCCCCAGCAACCCATCCACATCCTCGGCGGCCATCTCTCGATCCTTCCTGCGCGGGGATCCTCTCGCCATTGCACGCTCCTCCCCACCACGAGCCGCCCGTCTGGCTCGCGGCTGTCCTCTAGTGTCATCCTTGCCCCTTGGCGATGGAGGCATTCATCCACCCCATCCCAGCCGCCATGATTTCCGCGTCTGCCCAGGGGCGCCGTTGGCGCAAAGTCTACCAAAGATGGACTCTAAAATGACTATTTACTTTGTAGCACCTCCACGGTATACTCCCGCGTAAGTTTATCACTGTACACGCTGGGCGCCATCCCAGCGGATTCCATTACGCTGACAAGGAGGGCAGAGAGTTGGCAGCGGATGGCATGGTAGCGGACAGGCCGATCGGCGAGACCCTAGCGAAGGGGCTGGGTCCCCTGGAGATGGAGGTGCTGGACGTCATCTGGGAGATGGGCCGGGCTACCTCCAGGGAGATCTTCGAGAAGATGCGCGAGCGGAAGAAGCTAGGCCAGTCGACGGTGCTGACGGTGCTTCGTCGGCTGAGCGACAGGGGCATCCTGCACAGGGACGCGGGCGGTGACGTGTACGTCTACACGCCGGCCATGGAGAGGCATGAGCTGGGAAGTAGAATGATAGACGACGTTGTCAACCGTATCTTCGGCGGATCTGTCGAGCCCGTCATCGCCCATCTGATGCGCAAGAAGGAGATGGGGGCGCAGGGATAGCACCGCCTGCACTGGGAGGGCGGTAGGGCCTGCTCCGTTTCCGCAATGCTGCGGGACCGGATCCTCGCCATCCATTGGTGGCTCTGGGGCGCGTTCCATGAACGCGCCCCGATTCTATGCACGAGAGGGGAGAGTCGCTGGCGCCAGCCCGTGGAGCCGAGCACGGGAAGAGATGATCCCCGGTATGTATCTTGCCGCAACCCCGGGGGCGGACCTTCGGGGCCTACTGCCGAGAATGGGTTTCGTTCAAGATGGATTGGGGGTTGTAAGGATGAAGCTCCGTGAGATCATGACCACCGACTTCTGCTGCGCCAGCCCGAGCGACTCCTTAAGCAAGGTGGCCGGCGAGATGAAACGCCACAACGTGGGTGTGATGCCCGTTTGCCAGAACGGAAGCCTGATCGGGATGATCACCGACAGGGACATAGTGATCCAGTGCGTGGCCGCCGGCAATGACCCGGACAACTGCAAGGTTGCCGACTTCATGACCAAAGAGCTAATACAGGCTCACCCGGACATGGAGGTTTCCGAGGCGGCGCGGCTGATGGGAACCGAGCAGGTACACAGGCTCCCGGTGGTGGAGAACGGTCGCCTGGTGGGGATTGTCTCCATCGGCGACTTGGCGATCCACTCCCCTGATGACAAGCTGGTGGCCGACCTGCTGAGGCATGTGTCCGTGCCGGTCCGGTCCGTCAAGCCCATGGCCATGGCGGCTTAGGCCCGGCAGCCGTCGGGTTGATGCCGGAACAGACGACCGGCCCGGGACTCCACGAAATGGCGGGGCACACACGTTCTGGACTCAGTCTGGGACGTGTGCGCCCCCGCGGCAGGTCGATCTCGAGGTTGCTGCTCCCACGGACCGGAAACGGTGCCCAGGTCTAGGTGGGCCATCCATCCGCTACCTACTGCTTCTCCGTGAGGGCTTCCCTTTTTGGCTGCGGCTCGGGAACCCGTTCGCCTTCCTCGCTCGGCTGGCCTTCGCGAACCACCAGGAGGTCCTTGCCGTAGTGCACGTTCTTGTCTGCCGGGAGCTTCTTCCGCTGTCCGGTCAGCTCCGAAAGGACCCCTGTGGTCAGCTCGTAGCCGGTGATGGCGAAGCTGGTGGGATCGATCTCCACGTCTGCGACGCTGCCCATGACCCTGCCGCTCTCCGTGATCACCTTCATGCCGCGCAGTCTGGACAGGTACACCTCACCGTTGCCATGGGTGGGGTGCTCGTCTCGCAGCAGTTCCGAGTCGCGAACAGTGACGGCGTCCGGCCCTACGGAGTGAATATCCTTGGTGAAGATCAGCTTGGCCGGACCGCCTCCGGTCGAGGCGATGGACAAAGCTACCACTCGACGTCTGTTGGGATCCAGCAGTAGATCTCGAACCCTTCCCTGTTTGGTTGCCTCCGAAATGCTGATGACTGCTGTTCCTCTGAGCCGAGAAGCCTTCATGCGATCCCTCATGTGTCTGTGTTCCGTTGCATCGTCAGGGTGTCCGACACTGAGCCGGAACCTACACTGGGGGATTAGCAGTTGTCGTGCCGCCGACTGCATCCCGATGGTACCGATATTGCGATTGGAGAGATGAGCCTTGCGCCGTGCAGGAATATCGATGGGCGGACCTCTGCACGCTCCGGGTGATTAAGGTGGGCTGTCCGTGAAAGGCCTTCTGCCGGTGAAAGAGCCCTCTCCGAATCCACTCAGGTCGCGGCCGGCTGTGGTGCCGGGCGGCTGTGGCTGATCGGGGAAAGGTAGGTCGAATTGAAGGATCGAGGTGACGGAAAGGGACACTCACGCCAGTCCGCGGCGGTGTTCGCACTTGGAGCTCTACTTGTGCTTGGCCTGGCCATGCTGCCCATGAGGCAGATGCAGACCACACAACCGGTGCCGGAGGTAGGCATAAGCCAGGTGGCTGGCTACGTCAAGGCCGGCCAGGTTTCCCGGATAGTGGAAGATGGCACCGATCTCGCGGTGACCCTCGCCGATGGCTCTACCGTCAAGAGCCGGAGGGAGCCGGACTTGGGGCTGACACAGTCGCTTCGAAACTATGGGGTGACCGAGGATCAGCTCTCCCGCCTCGATCTTCATGTGAAGGGCCAGTCGGACATGGGCTGGCTGGGCTCCAGCCTCTGGCTGCTGCCGCTTCTCCTGATGGGCTTGCTGCTGCTGGTGTTCATGAGACAGGGGGGCTCCCAGACCGGCGGCAATAACGTCTTCTCGTTTGGGAAGAGTCGTGCCAGGCGCATCGCCCCCGACCAGCCGAGCATCCACTTCACCGACGTGGCCGGCGTGGACGAGGCCAAAGAGGAGCTGTCGGAGGTAGTGGAGTTCCTGAGGTCGCCCCAGAAGTTTATCGCCGTTGGGGCTCGCATCCCCAAAGGTGTGCTGCTGGTGGGCCCCCCTGGGACCGGGAAGACGCTAATGGCACGAGCCGTTGCCGGCGAGGCGTCGGTCCCCTTCTTCCACATCAGCGGGTCTGAGTTCGTCGAGCTGTTCGTGGGGGTCGGTGCCTCCAGGGTCCGTGACCTCTTCGACGAGGCCAAGAAGAA
>Ga0315298_1000630_pt1 | contig 68358 bp, 48 predicted proteins | sample WHS_1_MG_FD_203077 | JGI IMG/M metagenome (GOLD analysis project Ga0315298, IMG submission 203077) | Extremophilic microbial mat communities from Washburn Hot Springs, YNP, Wyoming, USA - WHS_1_MG | ecosystem: Environmental > Aquatic > Thermal springs > Hot (42-90C) | place: USA: Wyoming...
TCCTCGTAGCCGGCCAGCCGGCTGTAGACGGACTGCCGAAACAGATCGGCCAGCGGAAACTGGGTGTTCTTGCCGCGGCGCGGGTCCCTCAAGTGCTGTTCGATGAGCTCTCCCAAGCCGAGCCGTTGGTCCAACTCGCGCACCAGAATCAGGCCGCCGTCGGAGGTGACCCGCGATCCCTGGAAATCGATCTTCAAAGCCGCGTTGAAGGAAAGCTGAAACAGCTGATTCTGTTTCTCACCCCTTGGGTTTGGCCCTCCAGAAGGGGCTGATCATGCTGGAACCCGCATGAATAAAGACGTTGAAGGATATTACAAAGTTTGGCTGAAATGTTTAAAACGGAAATCCGGGTCTACTCCTTCTTGTGGCAGCCGTTCGTGCGCCAGGACGGCTTTTCCTCGGAAACCGCGATGGTCACCAGCCTCGATGGTGGACGCACCCCGGCGGACCTGTTCCGCAATCCCTTTCCTCAGGGTCTGGTGCAGCCGGTGGGGGCGAGCCTGGGCTTGAAGACGCTGCTGGGGCAGAGTATCCAGTTCTATGACCAGAACCGCAAGGCCATTCGCACGCACCGCTGGAATTTCGGCATTCAGCAAGAGATCGGTCCGGATACGATGATCGAAGTCAGCTACGTGGGCAACGCCGGACGCGATCTTCCCGTTTCCACCTCGACGGGCGATGACGTCAGGAACCTCAACTTTTATCCCGAGCGGTTCCTGGCCCTGGGAGCTCGCTTGCAGGATGCGGTGCCCAACCCCTTCTTCGGCCTGATCGCCACCGGCGCCCTGAGCCGCCCGACCGTGCCGCGGTCGCAGTTACTCATGCTCTATCCGCATTTCAGCGCGGTCAACATTCAGCGCCAGAGTCTGGGCAAAAGCAGTTACCACTCGCTGCAAGCCAGTCTCAACCGGCGGATGTCACACGGGTTACAGCTCCAGCTTGCTTATACCTGGTCGAGGCTGCTGGAAACGCTGCGGTTCATCAACGCCTTCAACCGCGTGTGGTTCGGCGCGCCCGACGTCAATCCGGCCAGCGCTAACTACGGCAAGGTCCTTTCCCAGGCTAACTCGCCGCGTAACATTCAACTCGCGCTGAAATTGAGTTTATGATGAAAAGGATTCTCGGTTTCCTGGTGGCGGCGTGCTGTTTGCTCGGCGCCGCAGAAGACGAACTTCCGTATCCCATTTTGCACGTGAATCTGGGCGTGGGCCGCCCGGCCGAGGGTCCCCCGGCCGACCCCGCGCACCTGGCCTCGGTCATTTCCAGGTTTGCGGGAACGCTCGATCTGGCGCGCCGCCACGGTTACAGCCATGTGCTGATTGCGGGCCTCGAAGACTACGTACCTGACGAAGATCCCGTGGGTCGCCGGCGCGCAGAGCGCTTCCGGCCCTACCTGGAAGCAGCGATCCGCGAGGCGCACAATCGCGGCTTGAAGGTGCTGCTCTACGGCGACGAAGCCATTTATCGCCCAGTGTGGCTCGAGCGCACCGGCGCCAGACCGTCGGTCAAAGATCCGCGTTTCTGGGAAATGCTGGCCGACAAGTACCGTCGGCTCCTGCGGACTTACGCGGACCTCGACGGAGTGGGAGTGCGCATCGGGGAAGTGATTCCCTATCGCGGCTACGAAGCTCTGGACCTGCTGCATAGCACCGAGAGCGAGCCTGATCCCCGGCTGGAAGAGCGTGTCCGCCGCTATTTGCTTACGGCGCACCGGGTCATTGCCGGCGAGTTCGGCAAACTCTTCCTGTTTCGCACGTGGACGACGAGCGACTGGGAACAACATAGCGTTCCCGCGATCTACCGCGGCATCTTCACCCGCGAGGTCCCCGTCGAAAATCTGCTGGTGTCCATCAAGCTGACCAAGCAGGACGCCTGGTATTACGGCTCCGCCTTCAACCCTACCTTCGGTCAAACTGCCCACACTACCGTGGCCGAGGCTGAATTGTACAGGCTGACTAGACAATGGACAGCGCAGGAATTCGGCCAGCCGGCGGCTGCGTCCGTGGCGGAGATCCTGCTCGAGTCCAGTGAGGCGGTGCGCGACGTCTTCTATCTGCCGGCCTTTCTGACGCTGGGCTGGAACCCGATGCCTCACGTGCGCGTGAACCGCATCGTGGCGCGGGGTGATCCCTTGTTCGACGAAGGCCGTGGCCATGACGAGTTTCTGCGCGATCTTTATCTGATGTCAAAACCCTATCTCGAGCGGACGCGCGAGAGCGTGACGCGCGGCCATGAGCGTTTTGTTCAGCTCAGGAACAAGTATCTGGCGGTGCGCGACCGCATCACGCAGGGCGGTCCCCGCGAGCAGCTCGAGGAACTTCTGGATCATTCCGTAGCCACCAGCGCCTTGCTGCGCGATTACGTCCTGACGGTCCTGAGTTACTTCGAGTACCGTGAGAAGCGGACGCCCGCGCTGCGCGCTCGCCTCTCCTCGGATCTGGCGGCGCTGGGGGCCTCGGCGGAGGCGTACCGTCGCCGCCACCGTTTTTACGATCTTGCCGGAGTGGAGGTCACGGTCGAGCTCGCCTCGCGGATGCTCGAAGATCCGGAACGCGCCCAGCGGATCCTTCGCCAGGCGCCCAACCGCGAGGAACTGTCGGCGCGTTTCGCGGGTGCGCGCGAGGAGAGCTTGCGCCTGCTGGCCGCGGATCCGCGCGCCGAGAAAATCGTCCGCTGGCAAGGAACCGTAGACGGCCGTGCGATCGTTTCGCTGCGGAGCAGGGAAGCCAGCGTGGAGATTCTCGCCGGCGACGGCGTGGCAGATCCCGCAGCCGAGTTCTTCCAGCCCGTGACGGTTCGGAGTGGCGGGCGGTGGCTACTCCGGCCGGTCAGGGCGCGGGGCGTCGCTTACTTGCTGGAAAGCCCGTTCGAAGGCAACCGGGGCACGGCACGGGTCTATCTGGATGATCCCGATCCCGGCAATGCCATTTACGAATTCGAGCTTTACTGGAGCAAGCAAACTCCATAAGGTCCGGGCGGGTTTCGGGACAAGCTCTTTCGAGGATAAGCGTGCGCCGGCGGTAACCGTGGCCAGCCAGCGGCCGCCCTATCGCTTGAGGTCCGCTGAGCGGACACACGCTCAACTGGCGGATAATGAAGTGCGCAAGGAGGCTGTATGCAGGCTCACGAATCGCGTAGTCCGCATGACCAGGGCAAACCAGCCGTGAACCGACTGAGATGGCTGGGGCCGCTGGCAGGGCTGGCCGCATTGCTGTGGTTACTGATCCGCGTAATCCCGAAGCCGGCGCGGGCCGCCTATCCGTGCCAGAGGGCCGCAGCGCCGCTGGCTGGAGGGTTCCTCATGTGGGTGGCCGGTGTGGCGAGTGCGCGCTTGCTGCGGCGCAAGCTGCTGGTCGCGGGCTGGCGAGGCAGCGTCGTAGCGGCGGTGTTTGTGGCTGCCGTGTACCTCGTCTGGTTGCCTTTGGGGCTCGCTCCGGAGGCCGGCGCCCAGGAAGCTTTTGCGCCGACGGAGCCTCCGAATCAGCCCATAGGCGTGGGCAAGGGGATCCATCCCGGGCGCGTCGTCTGGGTCTATGAACCCGACGCCACCCGCTGGGATGGCAAGAGCGGCAACTGGTGGGATGACGCCAACACGGATCCCAAGGTTGTGTCGGCCATGCTTTCCCAGGCCTTGCGCGGGCTGACCGGCGAGAAAACGGACAAGGGCGCCTGGGAGGCCCTGTTCCGTTACTTCAATCGCACGCACGGCTATGGCGATACCGGTTATCGTCGCGGGGAGAAGATCGCCATCAAGATCAACTCCAACCAGGACCGGGGCAGCGAATGGAAGCCGGGCGCCGGCATGCACAGCCCGCAATTGATCGTGGCGCTGCTCGAGCAACTGGTCAAAACTGCGGGCGTGGCTGCTTCGGACATCACCATTTACGACGCCTCGCGAGGCATCGGCGACCCGATCTATCAGAAAGTCAAGTCGCGGCCGGAGTTTCAGGAGGTACGGTTCGTGGTTACTCCGAAGGCCGCAGGAAATGGCCGCCTGGCTGCCGAGCCGGACATGGACAATCCGGTTCATTTCGCCGAAGGTGCTTCACCAGCGTACCTGCCGCGCGTCGTAACCGAGGCGAAGTACCTGATCAATCTCGCGCTTCTGCGCGCTCATACCCTCTTCGGAGTTACTTTGACAGCGAAAAATCACTTCGGCTCGGTTTACTTTGCGGATCAAGGAGTCTGGACGCCGGCGCCGCTCCATGCCACAGGATCGCGCAGTCGTCCCATGCAGAGTTATAACTGCCTGGTGGACCTCAATGGTCACCGCCATCTCGGGGGCAAGACGATTCTCTACCTGCTGGAAGGCCTGTACGCGGCGGAGCATCAGCAAGGTAGCGTCATACGGTTCGCCTCCTTTGGCGATCGCTGGACGGCCAGCCTGCTGGCCTCTCAGGATCCGGTGGCGATTGACTCGGTCGGGTTGGACATTCTCCGGGCGGAGCCGAGGGCCACGCAGGTGCGCGGAAGCGCCGATAATTATCTGCACGAAGCGGCGCTGGCCGACCGGCCGCCCTCCCGCGCCGTGTACGATCCCGAGCGCGACGGGGTGAGGCTCACCAGCCTCGGCGTGCACGAGCACTGGAACAACCCCAGGGATCGCAAATACTCGCGGAACCTGGGCCACAAAGAGGGGATCGAGCTGGTGGCGCTCGGCAAGCCGCTGCCTTTCCCCGCTGGCAGCCCCGCGGTCACTTCCAAATGACGCTCTGCGCGGCAGCGCCGGAAACGATCCGCTCCAGGATTTCCCGTCGGGCGGTGACGATGGTTTTCTCGAAATCGTCGCCGGATTCGATGGCGTACTTGACATAGCTGGCGGCCAGGCGGGCGCACCACGGATCGGTAACAGGCCGTCCGATCTTCCGGCTCAGTTCGAGCAGGAGCGGGTGGGGCAGGGCAATCACCATCGTCCGCTCTTCGTCGCCTGAGGTGAGGGCGAATTTGACGTCCACCGCGTCGGCGCGCCGGATGGCGATGGCGTTCTGAAGCCAGAGAAACTCGACGCGCCAGATTCGCCCCAGCAGATCCGGCCCTGCTTCAAAACTGCGAAAGCGTTCGACCATCGCGCTTATGCTAACACGGGCCCCACGCGCGATGCGCGATGGCTATAATGGTGCGCTTGCCAGGGAGGTCGAATGCAGGATCTGTTTTCGGTTCGTGACAAGGTGGTCCACGTTTGCGGCGGCTCGCGCGGCATTGGGCGCGCCATCGCCATGGCCTTTCATGAGGCGGGCGCGCAGGTGATCGTCAGCGCGCGGAACCGCGAAGCTCTGGCGGCAACGGGGCTCGAGTTCGAAGTCTGCGACATCGCCGACGGCGCTCAGATCCGGCGCTGCGTGGACAACATCGTGGCTCGCCACGGCCGGCTGGACGTGTTGTTCAACGTGGCAGGCATCAATTACCGTCACGCCGCAGAGACTTATCCCGAGGAGCGGCTGGACGACATCCTAGCCGTGAATCTGCGCGGGAACTACCTGATGGCGCAGGCCTGCGGGCGCGTCATGATCGGGCAGGGAGGCGGGAAGATCATCAATGTGGCCAGCGTGCACAGCCATTTCAGCCTGGCCGGGATGGCGCCTTACGGGGCGAGTAAGGGCGCCATCGCCGCCATGACCCGCGCGCTGGCCGTGGAGTGGGCGCGCTACAACATTCAGGTAAACGCCATAGCGCCCGGCTTCATCCAGACCGACCTGAACAGGGTGCTGTGGGAACAGGAAGAAATCCGTCGCTGGGCGCTGGAGCGCACACCGGCAGGCCGGCTGGGCGTGCCGGAGGACTTGGTGGGCGTCGCCATCTTTCTGGCCAGCGCCGCCAGCGATTACATGACCGGCCAGGTTCTCTATGTGGACGGCGGCCTCACGGCCGGGCAGACCTGGCCCCTGAAGGCGCCACGATGAAACGGATTGCAGTGCTTATTTCCGGCGGTGACGCAGCCGGCATGAACGCGGCCATCCGCGCCGTGGTGCGCACCGGCGTGGACAAGGGCTACGAAGTGTACGGCGTGCAGCACGGCTACCGCGTGGAAGGCCGGCTTTCCCGTGGTGGGCGTGGCGCCGGAAGCCCGGATATACGCGTACAAAATTCTGGACCGGAACGGCTCCGGCAGCTTCAGCAGCGCGATTGCCGCCATCGACCAATGCATCCAGGACGCCGGCCCCGGCGCCATCAAACAACAGCTACGGCAGCAGTACGGATCCGGGCACGCTCGTCAAAGCCGCCTTTGACAAAGCGTACAACGACTACGGGATTCTGCACGTCGCCGCAGCTTGCAATGCCACGGGCTTGACTTGCAACCAGGTCTCTTATCCCGCCCGTTACGATTCGGTGATCGCCGTCGGCGCCACGAACTCGAGCGACCAGATCGCGAGCTGGTCGTGCCGTGGGCCCGAGGGCCTCTGCGCTTGGCAGCTACGGAGGGGGCCGCGGCGGCGTCAGGGTTTCATTTCGCGAGGCGTGCCACGAAGCCGCCGCCGGCCGCTAACTCCACAGAAATCGTGTCCCCCTTGCGGTAAGTAGCTTTTTCGACCACCACCGCTGCCGGTTCCGTCGGGTGATCGCGAACCAGCAGGCCTTGATAGACCCCGCCCCCGAGAAAAGTCAGGGGCACTCGCACGCGGCGGGCCTGAGGGCCATTGACGATAGTCAGGAACCACATGCCCTGCCGTCGGCGAGCCATGGCTGCGACTTCGCCGATTTCGGAAAAAGACAGCACGCGGGTTTCATCCCAAACGCTGGGGATACTCTTGATGAGTTCCGCGGCCGGATTGGCCAGAATCGCCTTGGGGTGAGCTGCATAAGTGAGCAGTGGCGAGGTGAAGGCTACTGCTGTAGCGATCTGGTGCGCCCACGTTGTGTCATTGCGGCGCGCCCCGAAATGCATCGGAGTGTAATCGGCATGGCCTGCCAACAGACGGGTGAAGGGCAAAGTGGCGTCGTGACAGGCCCGCGGGATGTTGCGCGCCTCCATGCCCCGCACCGCCTCGCGAGTGAGTTCGTTAGGGAACGTCCGGGATTCGCCGGTGGGCTTGTTGGAACCGTGGAAGTTCACCAGGAGCTGGAACTCGGCGGCATCACGAAGCGAAGCCTCGTAGAGCTCGACCACTTCCTTCGCCTCGTGGTCGTAGAAGTCCAGTTTGACTCCGGCGGCCCCTGCGTCTCTGGCGAGCTGGAAAAACTGCCGCCGTGCCGCGGGATCGCGTAGCTCCTTGCTGTGCTTCCAAAGCCAGATCCCAACGCCCCGCTCGCGCGAATACTGGATGAAATCGCGGAGCTCGGCAAAGCTCCACTTTTGCCAGAAGCCTTCCACGACCTGGTATTCGAAGCCGAGTTCCGCCGCGAGCCCAATGACCGTCGGCCTGGAGGCCCATCCCGCTGTATCTCAGCAGCGCCGCCTCCGTGATGGAGCCGTAGCCGGCGCCATGAGGCAGTTGGAATGTTACCGGCGGTGCGGCCCACTCCCCTGCCACCACTTCCTCGATCGCTTTGCGCTTGTGAACGCCCTCGTAGTGACCCTCGAAGTCGTGGAACCACACCACGCTGCCCGACGGCAAGCGGAACGCGGTAGCTTCGTCCGGCACGCGCACCTGATCTTTGGCGCCCGGGACCACAAAGCGGAAAGCAATCCCGTCGTCGTAGGCACGGGCCTCCAGAGTCCACGCCTGCCCGCTGCTCTCATGCCGAAGCTGGACACGCGCCCCCTGGCAGTGATTCAGCGCCAAGGAATGGACGCCGTACCAGGGGTAAGTCTCGCGGACGCGGTAGGTTTCCGTGGCGTCCACTTGGACTCCGTGGCTCAGGTTGACCCCATCCACCACGATGCCCAGTGGGGAAGGCTCGATAACCGAACGTCCCCGCAGCGTGACCGCATAACCCAGACGGCCGTCATCGAGCCGCGTGAGCCGGAACTGTACGCGTCCGCGGGGACTGGAGATTCCGAAGTTGTACGTGCTGCCCGCTGCTCCGGCCGCGAGCCAACACGCAGTTACAATTGCTAACCACCGGCCCAGCGCCACGCCTCCTCCTTCAGAAGCTGATGCGCAACGAGAGCTGCCCCGGGGGCGCCCTTGACGGGGTCTTCAGGGGCGGCCTAGAATTAAGGTAGCTCGTATCCAACAGGAGCGCGGAGAGGCCTATGAGCAAGAGGGCTTGGGTTGCCTGCCTGGGCGTGGTGGCTCTGCTGGTCGGCTGGGGAGCAAATGGGGCTCGGGCGCAGGAGCGCCGACGGCCGGCTGGGGCCCCCAATCACAACATCGCCCGCCCGCTGACCGAGAAAGAGCAGCGCAAGCGGGAAGAGAAGCTCCGTAAAGAGCTGGAAACGCCTTATCGGAAGTGGCTCGAAGAAGACGTGGCCTATATCATTACAGATGAGGAACGGGCGGCCTTCAAGCGCTTGTCTACCGATGAGGAGCGCGAGCAATTCATCGAACAGTTCTGGCTGCGCCGCGACCCCACGCCGGATACGGTGGAGAACGAGTACAAGGAAGAGCACTACCGCCGCATCGCCTACGCCAACGAGCGCTTCGCCTCGGGGATCCCGGGCTGGAAAACCGACCGCGGGCGCATCTATATAACCTTCGGCCCTCCCGACGAGATCGAATCCCATCCCTCCGGCGGCACTTACGAGCGCCCGATCGAAGAGGGCGGCGGCACAACCTCCGTGTACCCCTTCGAGAAATGGCGTTATCGCTACATCGAAGGCATCGGCACGGACGTGATCATCGAGTTCGTGGATCCCACCATGACGGGCGAGTACCGCATGACGATGGATCCCTCCGAGAAGGACGCCTTGCTCTACGTTCCCAACGCCGGCTTGACGCTGTATGAGCAGATGGGGCTGACCAGCAAGGCCGACCGTTTCAACCGCACCGACGGCACGCGTTTGGGCGTAGGCGATATGCCGCTACCAGCGCGCATGAATCAATTTGAGCGCTTAGAGCAGTACGCCAAGCTGCAAAAACCGCCGGCCATCAAGTTTAAGGACCTAGAAGCAGCCGTCACCTCGCGCATCACCTACAATTTGCTGCCGATCAAAGTGCGGGTAGATTTCCTGCGCCTGACCGACTCGACCATTCTTACGCCCATTACCATTCAGCTCGACAACAAGGATCTGCAATTCGAGAACAAGGATGGGCTGGCCAAGGCGACGGTTAATATTTACGCTCGCATCACTTCGATGTCGCGCCGCGTGGTGAACGTCTTTGAGGACGTGGTGACGGTGGAAAGTCCGGCGGAAATGTTGGAGGCGGCCAGTCGGCGCTCCTCCATTTACCAGAAGACGGTGCCGCTGGCCCCCGGCCTGTATCGGCTAAACGTGGTGGTCAAGGACGTGGTCGGGGGTAACATGAACAATTACGAAATGGCGCTGCGGGTGCCCTTTTATGAAGAGGAGAAACTGGCCTCCTCCAGCCTCATCCTGGCCGACCTGATTGAGAAGGTTCCCACCCGCTCGATCGGAACCGGCCAGTTCGTAATTGGCTCCTCCAAAGTCCGCCCACGCGTCACCGAGACCTTCCGGCGCGATGAGCGGCTGGGCATCTATCTGCAACTGTACAACTTCAAGCCGGACGAGAAGACCCAGAAGCCCAACGGCACGATTGTTTACGAAATAATCAGAAACGGCACCAACGAGAAAATCTTCGAGTTCACCGAGGAGGTTGCCTCCCTCGAGGGTGCCTCTGCGCAGCAGGTGACCATTGAAAAGCTGCTGCCCCTGAAGAGCTTCGAGCCAGGGCAGTATACCTTGCGCCTGAAGGTGACCGACCGGAACGCCCAACAGGCGCTGACCCAAACCGCTACGTTTACGGTAAGCTAAAGGACTGGGCCGTTTGGACCACCCATGAGGCCTGCATTGCCAATCGCGGCCGCGTTGCCGGTTTTGCTGCTGGCGACTGTGAGCTGGCTGCAAGGGGGCGAGGCTATCAAGCCTCACGGGGGCATCTGGGGCGTGGTCCGTAACGCGGCAGGCGTCCCGCAAATGGGCGCTACCGTTATACTTTACAATCGCAGCGAAAGGGTTCTCCGGCGCACCATCACCGACCAAAACGGCGAATTCCGCTTCGTTTCGCTGCGGCCAGACGTATATTCGATCCGCGTCGCCTTGGCCAGCTTCCTGCCGGCTCTCAAACGCAACATCCTGGTGCAGCCAGGCATGCAAAGCTTGCTCAATATAAGCCTGGCCAGCGTCTTCAGCTCGATCGAGGTGGTCGGTTGGGTGCCCGGGCAAAGCGGGCTAATGTCGGAAGAGTGGAAATGGGTGCTGCGCGGATCTAGCGCCACGCGTCCGGTGCTGCGGTTGCTGCCCGCCATTTCACCCGCCTCCACTCGCAAGTCTGCTTTCTTTACGCGCACCCGCGGGATGGTGAAACTTTCGGGCGGCGACGATGCGCAAATCTCGGCGCACGGCATAGAGCCGGACCTGGGGACCTCATTCGCCCTGGCTACCACGCTTCTGGGCGCCAACCAGCTCCAATTCAGCGGCAACCTGGCTTATTCGCCCGAGACAGGCTTGCCGGCAGCGGCCTTCCGCACCAGTTTCAGGCGCGAGCTGGCAGGCACCCTCGGTCCGCAAGTCGGCCTCACCATGCGCCAGCTTTACCTTCCGGTGCGCGCGGCTGCCGGGCAGGCCTGGCTGGCGGGCCGCGAGGGTGGCGCTCCTGCGTTGCGCACTGTCTCGGCTACCCTCTATGACCGCAACCAGCTTGCCGATGGGCTGGTGTTGGAATACGGTGCATCGCTGGACTCGATCACTTTCCTGGACCGGTTGAACTATCTGAGTCCCTTCGCACGTTTGAGCTATGCCAGCGCAGAGGGGGTAAGCTTGCAAGTGGCTTACGCCTCGGGTAGCCCGCCGCCGGAACTGCTTTATTCGCCGGATGGGCTGCGTCCCGAGTTTGAACAGGACCTAGCCGCGCTGGCGATGTTCCCCCGCGTTTCTCTGGCCGGCGGACGGGTTCGCGTGCAACGGGTAGCCACTTATGAGGTGGGCTATCAGTTGCGGTCAGGCTCAAGAACCTACAGCGCGGGCGCTTACTGGGAAAACGTTTCAAACGCGGGGGTCACGCTAGCCGGTGCGGAAGGCGCTGCGGCGGCAACGGAGTGGCTGCCGGACTTGCTTTCGCGCGGTTGGGTTGCGAATGCAGGCACGCATCGCCGTAGCGGCTATATGGCGGCTGTAACGCAGAACCTGGGCGAGCACCTGAATCTTACGCTGGCCTACGGGGGAGGCAGGGTTCTCACGACCGGGCAGGCGGCTTCGGATCGCGGCGGCCCCGAAGAGTTGCGTTGGGCGCTCGATTCCCGGCCCCGCCATGCCGTCACCGTGCGAATGGCGGGCACGGCGCCACGGAGCGGCACTCAGTTCGTGACGAGTTACCAATGGGCCAGCTTGCATTCGGTATTGCCGCCCCACATGTACCTTACCCAGCGGATTCGCGAAGGGCTCGGGATGAATATTTCCCTGCGCCAACCCATCCCTTCGTTTGGTTCTTTGCCCGGCAGGCTGGAAGCCAGCGCCGAGCTGCGCAACCTGCTAGCCCAAGGGTACGTCCCAGTTAATTTGAACGGGCGCCGGTGGTATCTGGTCCACACACCGCGCAGCGTGCGCGGTAGCCTGAGTTTCATTTTCTGAGCCTCCTCAATCGGCCGGCGGCCTGATGATTTCCGCTGTGGCGAGGAATAGGCGTCCGGCATAGCCGCGTGCCCGGCAACCCGGTTTCGTATCATAAGCAGTGATGGGCTATCGCCAAGCCACGTACGTGCGGCCGGCTGCCCTCGAGCGCCTTGGTGCGCTGGAAGCGGCACTGAACTCGGCTATCCGCGGCAAAGCCGAAATAATCCGGCTGGCGCTGGTGTGCCTGTTTTCCAAAGGGCACCTGCTGGTCGAGGACGTGCCCGGCGTCGGCAAGACCACGCTGGCCCAAGCCTTGGCGCGTTCCGTGGCTTCGCAGTTTCACCGGCTCCAGTTCACCTCCGACATGCTTCCCAGCGACGTATTGGGGGTCACCGTTTACAACGCCCAGCGCGGTGAGTTCGAGTTCAAGCGGGGACCGGTATTCACGAACTTCCTTCTGGCCGACGAAATCAACCGCACCACCCCCAAGACTCAATCGGCCTTGCTGGAGGCAATGAACGAAAGGCAAGTGACCATAGACGGGCGCTCCTACCCCCTGGCCGAGCCTTTCATGGTAATCGCTACCCAGAACCCGGTCGAGCATCACGGCACTTACCCGTTGCCCGAATCGCAGCTCGATCGGTTTTTCATGCGCATCCGCATCGGGTATCCGGATCCGGCCAGCGAGCGCGCCATACTGCGGCGGGCGGGCGAGATGCCCGGGCTGGAAGTGCAGCCTGTACTCAGCGCCGAAGAAGTCATCGAGATCCAGTCCTGGGTGCCGCAGGTAAAGGTGGAGGAGGCCCTGATTGACTATATGCTCGCCATCGTGGAAAAGACCCGCACGCACGAAGCCTTTTCCCTAGGCGTGAGCCCGCGCGGCGCCCAGGCGCTGTATCGGGCCACCCAAGCCTTGGCCATGCTGGAGGGCCGGGACTATGCTCTGCCGGACGACGTCAAACGCCTGGTGGTGCCAGTGTTCGCCCACCGGGTAGTGATCAACACGCGAGTCGTGCTGGCGCACCGAGGCTCGGACTTAAGCGACCGGATCCTGGAAGAATTGCTCACCACGGTCGAGGTGCCCCTCTAAGGGCCAGGTTGGCATCATGAAAACGGCAATCATCGGCTTGCCACTGACGGGGAAGAGTTCTCTGTTCGCCGCTCTCACCGGTAGTCACCAGAGCACGCGTTTGGGCGCGCTGACGGCTCGCCTGGGAATAGCTACGGTGCCGGATGCTCGCCTGGAGGCGGTGGCGCAGGTTTTCCGGCCAGCCAAGGTCACGCCCGCTACCTTGGAATACGTTGACACCCCGGCTATCTCGAAAGAAGCCTTGCGCGACCCCAGCTACCTGGCTGGCTTGCGGGTCGCAGACGCCTTCGCTCACGTGCTGCGCGCGTTCCGGGAGGAAAGTGTGCCGCACGAGGCCGGCACAATAGATCCGCTGCGTGACCTTGAACAGGTGGAAACGGAGCTGGTCCTGAGCGATCTGGTAATGGTCGAAAAGAGGTTGGAGCGGCTCGAGAAAGATCGCAAGAAGGTCAAGAGCCAGGAGTTGGACCGCGAGGCCGACTTGCTCGAGCGGGCCCGCAAGCTGCTGGATTCCGGCCGCCCGCTGCGAGGGATGCCGCTCGCTGAAGAGGAAGAAAAACGGATTCGCGGCTTCCAATTTCTATCCCAAAAGCCGATACTGTGGGTGCTGAATCTGGGCGAGGAAGACGCACCCAGGCTCCGGGAAATCGAGCAGGAGTTCCGCCGCAAGCTGGCCGGGCGGCCCCGCACCGCAGTGGCTGCCGTTTGCGGGAAGATCGAGGCCGAACTAAGCGAGTTACCCCCGGAGGAAGCGCGACAGTACGGCGAGAGTTTCGGGCTTGCGGAATCGGGCCGGGAACGTTTGATCGCCGCCACCTTGTCGCTGCTAGGCCTGATTTGTTTTTTCACGGGCTCGCAACCGGAGGTACGGGCCTGGATGGTCCCTGCTCAGACGACGGCCCTGAAAGCCGCCGGCACCATCCACACTGACTTCGAGCAGCGTTTCATCCGCGCGGAGGTCATCCAATGGAAGGCTTTGGTCGAAGCGGGCAGCCTGGCTGCTGCTCGTGAGAGGGGCTTGCTGCGTCTGGAAGGCAAGGACTACGTTGTGCAGGACGGCGACGTGCTGCAAATCCGTCACGGTTGATCGGGCGTCCCGCAGAGTGGTTGGCGGATTGCGGATGCGTTAGAGCTCACGCCAGCTCACCAGCTCCACTCCTGCCCGTCGCAACGCGCATAGGACCTCGGCTGAGGTCAGTGCCCGCAGCTCCCGCTCGCGGCTGGCTTTCAGACGGGTAGGGGCTGCTTCAAGCTCCCCAGTGCATCGTCCCGGATGGCACATGAGTTCGGTAGTGCCGGCCGGCAAATTCATCAGCAGCGCAATCAAGTCACTGGCGTCGAGGCGGCCGGTCGTCAACACGCCCGCGAAGTAATCTGTACTGCGACAGCCATGGCGGGCCAGCCGCCTGTCAAAGCCCTTACGCAGTAGGCCGAGAAGGCTGACGCCGACTCGAGCGCCCCAGGGGGCAGGCGTCCTCACCAGCCCCGGCGTGTCGAACGGCCGCCGGATCCAGCAAACACCGTAGTCGCGAGCCAGGCGCCCAATTGCTTCCAGCACTGGGGGCAGCAAATGGGTGTGCTTATGCGTGTTCAGATGGCTGGGGCGTATGCCTGCCCGCAGTATTCGCTCGAGTTGGGCAGCCATTTCACCATAAACGTCAATGCGACCCAAAGCGAGGGAAAGCAGCAGGGCGCCCGGAGTGGCGGGCAGCCGGCGCCCATCGAGCGCCGAAGGCATGCCGACCAGCGCCAGGTGCGCCCCCACATCCAGGGACGGCGTGCGCCTGGCCAGCTCGACGGCGTGCTCGAAGGCTGCTCCGGTGGCCAGCAAGCTGGTCGCGCGCACCAGGCCGGAGCGATGCGCTTCTACGATGCCCTGGTTGACATCGCGGGTAAAGCCGAAGTCGTCGGCAGTGACTATTAGTTTGCGGGCGCCGGACGCCATCAGAACAGCGCCAGCTTTATGCGGAGATACTTCTTGGGATCGGCGCGGATGTCTTTTATCAAACCGCGCAGCTCGGCGCTAAAGCCGTTCAAGGATTCGTAGAGCTGCTGGTTGACCATGAGCTGTCCGATGGTTCCCTGCCCGTTGTTGACGCGCTCCAGGGTTTGTTCCAAACGCGCTACCAGGCTCTCCGCGCGCCGGTACAAGGCATCGTCGGTAAGCAACTTCCCCACGGTACCCTTGCCCGCGTTCAGCTCTTCAATCGTGCGGCGCAGCTCGGCGATGGTAGCGCGGGCTTCGTCATAAACGGAGGGATCGCGCAGGAGCTTGCCTACCGTGCCCTGCCCTTGCTGCACGTCCTGAATAATGGCATCCAGGCGCGCCAGCGAGGTTTGCAGTTCTTTGTAAAGGGCCTCGTCGTACAAAAGGCGACCCAAAGTTCCCTGCCCGCTGGCAATCTGTGCGCTGGCTTTTTGAAGCTCGTTGACCACACTCACCACGCGGTTGTAAAGCTGCTCGTCCACCAGCAACTTGCCCACCGTGCCTTTGCCGGCCTGGACCTCGCTTATGAGCGAGTCAATACGTTTGAGGATGCCGTTGAGCGAAGCTATCACGTTGTAGCTGGCCTGCACGACTTCTTCAAATTCGCGCACATCCAAGCTGCGCAGTTCACCGCCGGGCTGGATCTTCTGCTGGCTCACGCCCATCTTGATGTTGATGTACTTGGTGCCCAGCACGTTCTCAGCGCTGATGGCGGCCACCGAGTCTACGGGGATATCCGAAAGCCGCTGTACCGGTATGGACATGGCCACCCGCACCACGCGGTTAGGTTGCGTGGAACCGGACAGCTCCACGCGGGCCACGCTGCCGATAAGGATGCCGTTCAAGCGCACCGGCGCTCCTGTGGCCAGGGCGGCCGAATCGTCCATGTAGGTATAAATGGTGGCTTCGCGAACGAACAAGGCCTTTTGGCCGGTCATCAGGAAGATGAGCACCGCCAGGATGATCATGGCGGCAATGGCCATCACCCCGACCTTCAGTTGTGCCCAACGAACACGTTTAGCTGACGGCATATCACTGCTCGCGCCTGACGAATTTTCGCACGTAGGGATCCCGCGAGGCTTGCAGCTCCGCCTGTGTGCCCTCAAACACCAGGCGCCCCTCGCACAACACCAAAAAGCGCGTGCGCGACTGGTCCGCTTCCACGGGCCGTAGCCCGCCGCTTTCCGGGTCCCAGCGATAATTGGCCAGCAGACTGGCGTCCTGAAACCGGTGCGTGACCATCACGGTTGCGGTATTCCTGAGGTCACGCTCCTTGACGATCAAAGCAATGATCGTGTACGCCGTGATGGGATCCAGACCGGCGGTGGGCGAATCGTATAGCACCAACTCCGGCTCAGTGACCACGGCCCGCGCGATGCCCACGCGGCGCTTCATGCCTCCGGAAAGCTCGCTCGGAAACTTGTCCAGCGTGTGCTCGAGCCCCACAAACCGCAAAGCCTGCACCACGCGCCGACGTCGCTCCTCCGGCGAACAACGAAGGCTAGGCTGGTTCTCCAGCGGATAGCCCACGTTTTCTTCGACGGTGAGGGAATCAAACAAGCCCCCTTCCTGAAAAAGCACGCCGATGCGCGCCCGTATGTCGAACAGCTCCCTCTCCGACAAGCTGGTGATCTCTTGCCCGAAAGCCCAAACCCGCCCGCTGTCCGGTCTGATCAAGCCCAGGGCCGTCTTCAGCAACACCGTTTTCCCGCTGCCCGCGGCCCCTAGGATCACGCGCGACTCGCCAGCGTACATCACGAAACTGACTTCCTCGAGCGCGCGGACATCGGCGAAGCTCACGCTGACCCTTTCGAAACGCAGCACAGGTTCGCCCAGCGAGCCGCTCGGCGAGCGCGTGAGCGGGCGTTCAATGATGGGCAGCGTCTCCGGCGCCATGGCCGCATCACAAGCTCACGTAAATCCGCGTGATGAACAAGTTCACCACGAAAATCAAGATGATCGAAGCCACCACGGCCTGCGTGGTCGAACGTCCCACACCCTGGGTTCCCCCGGTGGTAGTCAAGCCATAGTAGCAACCCACCCAGGCCACAATGAAAGCAAAGACGAACGGCTTAAGCAGGCCGAAAGTAACATCGAGATATTCCAACGATTGCCAGGCGTTGCTCCAATATTGCGTGCCACTCAGATTCAGCACCAGGTAGGCGATCAGGAAGCCGCCCAACAGCCCCACGAAATCCGCAATGATGGTCAACAGCGGCAGCACCACGCAGGTGGCGATGAGGCGCGGCTTGACGAGTTTCTGGATGGGGTCCGTGCCCAGCGCACGCATGGCGTCAATCTGCTCGGTTACTTGCATGGATCCCAGCTCGCTGGCCATACCAGCCGCGTTGCGACCAGCGACCACCACGGCGGTGAGCACCGGCCCCAGTTCCCGCACCATAGTCAAGGCCACCAATTGCCCCGTCTGCCCCACTGCTCCGTAGCGCGTGAGCGTCTTTGACAATTGCATGCTCATCACCGCGCCGGTGAAGAAGCCGATCATGGAGACAATCGGGAGGCTGCCCACGCCGATGATGTCCATTTGCAGGAAAATGTCTGCCGCATAGTGGGGGCGCCGAAACAGATTCTGCAACGTCCGTCCCACCAGCAGGAAGAACTCCTGAACCGCAAAAATGGGCGGCTTGAGAAAGTCCAGCAATCCGTGGCTCCCTGTAAGCCGATGTTAACATACCGGATTGCGATGCTTCGAAGATGCGAGAAAGGGCTGACCGAGATCGCGGGCATTCGCGTGGGCCACGCCAGCGACCGGGAGGCACTGACCGGCTGCACGGTCATCTTGTGCGAACAGGGGGCAGTGGCGGGCGCCGACGTGCGCGGCTCCGCGACGGGCACGGAGGAGTTGCTCACGATGGAGCCCGATCACATAGCCCCCCACGTGCACGCAGTAGTGCTGGCCGGCGGCAGCGCCTTCGGATTGGAAGCTGCTTCCGGGGTGCGACGCTGGCTCGAGGCCCGCGGGATAGGCTTTGAGACGGGCTCGGCCCGGGTGCCCATTGTGCCCTGCGCGATCATCTACGATCTGGCTATCGGCCAACCGTATGTGCGCCCGACGCGCGAAATGGGCGAAGCGGCGGCCCAAGCCGCTTCGGACGAGCCCGTGGAGGAAGGCGCCGTGGGCGCAGGAACGGGCGCCACCGTAGGCAAAGTGCTGGGCATGGGACACGCCATGAAGTCAGGGATCGGCTCAGCCTGCTTCCAGATGCCAGGTTCCGGCGTGAAAGTAGCAGCGCTGGCCGTGGTGAACGCCTTTGGGGACGTAGTGGACCCCGCCAGTGGGCGCATCATTGCGGGCGCGCGTGCCTCTGCCGCCGGCCGCGAGTTCGTCGACACCCCGCGACTGCTGATGTCCGGGGTGCGACCAAGCTTCGCAGGCGCCAGCACCACCCTGATAGTGGTGGCCACCAACGCCGCGCTGAGCAAGGTCCAAGCGCGGAAACTGGCGGTGTTGGCCGGACTAGGGGTGGCGCGGACCATCCGGCCGGTCAATACCCCTTACGACGGCGATCTCGTGATTGCCTTGGCGCTGGGCGGCGAGCGGGCGGATTTGACGGCGCTCGGGGTAGCGGCCGCCGAGGCAGTCTCAGAAGCCATCTTGCGCGCCGTGCAGATGGCTCCCAGCCTCGGGGGCGTGCCGGGGCTTAAAAGCTGGAGCGATTGAATCTGCCTGGCCTTTGCCTTAGCCGGTTAGCACGGCTACCTTTAGCTTCTCGAAATCAGGCGTACCCAGACCGCGCTGGGCAGCCAGCCGTAAATAAGGCATGCGGCGCTCATCCAAATCCCAATACGCCTTGGCTGCCCATGCATCCAGCGCAATCGGATCCGTGCCCGCTATCAGGGTGCGGCGCAGCTCCACGTCAGCCAGATTGCCGCCGGTCGGACCGTTGCGCATCAGGACCCGCCAGGCGTCAATCACGGTCAGCGTAGGCCGCACAAAGTCCGCCAAATCCGCGAGGCTTTCGTGGATACGCTGGTGCAGCCGGTGTCGCTGGCCGCCCAAAATCCCGTACCAGTTCTTGACGCCCAGAGTTGCCCCGGTCAGGTTGTGATGCTTGGCTATCGGAATGTTGATGATCTTGTCGGCCCGCAAAATCGGCTCGAACACGGGCCAGGCGCTGAGCACTTCACCGCGGATATCAACCTCGCGAAAACGGCGCCGCTCAGGCAAAACGATCTCTGCTCCCTCGCGGGCAGCGGCGGCCGCAATACCACTGCGCTGGTAGACTCGGTGCGGCTCATTGGTGGGGACGTCGCCCACCAGCACGCGCGCCGCGCCCGCCTGCAAGCAGAGCCGGACCATTTCGGCCACTACCTCCGGATTGGTATTGGCGGCTTGTTCCGGTGTGCGGTCCCAGGCCATGTTGGGCTTGATGGCCACTATGTCTCCGGGGCTTACGAAGCGACCGATCCCTCCAAGGGCCTCGATGGCGCGGCGCAAGGTGCTCCGGGGATCCTCACCCTGGGCAACCACCAGCTCAGGAACACCCTCGATTTGTCGGGCCCGTACATCCCGTCTGAGCCCCAATGGCGGCGGTTCCTCCGGGCGAACGCTCCGCCTGCGCAGCCAGACCGCGGCTCCCGCCGTGGCGGCACTGAGCGCTCCCAAACGCAGCAGATCGGTTAGCACGCGGCGACGCTCCACCGGCTCGGAAGGCAGCGCCATAATCAAAGTCTAAACCCAGAAATGAGAGCCTTGAGCAGAGCAGGCCCAGCCGTGCTTTCGGCCGCGCTGATCCTGATAGGTTTCACCGCCGTGACCGTGCAGATCGTTCTCATGCGCGAGCTCATGGTGGTCTTTTACGGCAACGAGCTCACGGTGGGTTTAATGCTCGCAAGCTGGTTGCTGTGGACCGCAGCAGGGAGCGGGCTTGTGGGAAAGCTCAAGGTGTGGCCGAGCAGGCCCGAGCGCTTGCTGGCCGTGCTCCAAGCCTCGGTGGCGGCGGCCTTTCCCCTGAGCCTCCTGGCCACGCGTGCCGGCCGGCAGCTCTTCCACCCCGTTCCCGGCGAGGTGCTGGCCCCAGGGCAAATGCTGCTCATAACCAACGGAGTCCTCGCGCCGTTCTGCGTGCTTTCAGGATGGCTGTTCGCCGCAGGCAGCAAGGCGCAAGCACACGCAGCGCGGACGCCCACCGGCTGGGCAACCGGGCAGGTGTACGTGCTGGAAGCCATCGGCTGGGGCGCGGGCGGTCTGGCGGCCGGTCTGGTTCTTATTCGCGCATTAACCAGCTTCCAGATTGCCTGGATAGTTTCCGGGTTGAACCTGCTCGCCGCCGCTTGGCTCGCTTTGTTCGGCTGGCCGCGGCGGGCAGCAATCGCGGTGCTGACCCTCTTGCTGGGGCCGGCCTTCGACGCCGCTGGCCGACTCGACCGGCTCTCGCGAGGCTGGCTCTGGCGCGGGTTCCAGCTCCTGGAAGTGCGTAACTCGGTTTACGGAAACCTTGCTGTGGTCCAGACCGAAGGCAGCCGCACGTTGTATGAAAGCGGGGTAGCGGTGGGCACCGCGCCCGATCCCGCCGCCGCCGAGGAAGCGGTCCACTACGCACTGCTACAGCATCCTTGCCCGCAACGCTTGCTCCTTATCGGCGGCGGCTGGAACGGCAGTCTTCGCGAGGCACTAAGGCACCCTACTTTAAGGCAGGTGGATTACGTTGAGCTGGATCCTACAATCCTGGCGCTGGCCGCACGCTGGTTCGCCGAGCAGTGGCGGGCAGCAAGCTCAGACGCCCGTGTCCAAGTGCACGCCATTGATGGCCGGCTTTACTTGAAGAAGGCCCCGGGGCCATTCGACGTAATCATTGTTAACTTGCCCCAGCCGGAAACGGCCCTGCTAAATCGTTTCTACACACTGGAGTTTTTCCGCGAGGCGGCCCTCAAGCTCAGCTCCAATGGGATAATTGCGCTGCGTTTGCCGGCGGCGGAGAACTACCTCAGCCCGGAGCTGGCGCGGTTGCTGTGCTCCGTTTACGGCACGCTAAAACAAGTCTTTGCCGGTGTGGCCGTCCTACCTGGCGATACCGTCCATTTTTTTGCAGCCAAGGATCCAGAATCTCTGGTGCGGGACAGCCCAGCTCTGGCGGCGCGGCTGGAGCAACGCGGCGTCCAAACGCTCTACGTCCGCGATTATTACTTTCGCTTTCGGCTGATGCCGGCTCGCTTGCAAGCGCTCGAATCGCGCCTTAACGCCGAGCAGGCCAGGCTGAACTCCGATTTTTCCCCGGCCAGCTATTACTACGGCCTGACGCGCTGGGGCGCCCAGTTCAATCTTCGGTACCGCGACTTGCTGGAGCGAGCCGCAGGAACGGGTTTCGCCTACGCCGCTGCCATGATCTTCGCAGTGAGCGCTGCACTCGGCTGGCTCGCGTGGAGCCGGGGTGCGGCAGCGGTGGCCGGAGTGGCGACCGGGGCCATGGGCTTGACCCTGATGGCCGTGCAAGTAATGCTTCTAGTGGGCTTCCAAGTGCTCTATGGCTACGTCTACCATCAGCTTTCCCTCGTCATCGCCGCCTTCATGGCAGGCATGGCGCTCGGCAGCCGCTACGCGCTGGGACGGACTGAAAGCGGCGACCCACAGCGCCTGGCTGTTCTTCAGCTAGCCGCACTTGTCGCAGCTTTGCTGATTTACGGATGCTTCCAGGCTCTGAAAGGAGTCTCGGGCAGTGCGAGCTTGTGGGCGGTGAGTTATCTGGTGTTTCCCGGCCTTGCTTTCGGGGCCGGCTGGATGGGGGGATCCCAGTTCCCTGTGGCCAGCCGGCTCTACTTTGCCCGGCACCGGATGGGCGGGCCCGGCGCAATCTACGCATTTGATCTGGCCGGAGCTTGCGTCGGAGCCTTGGTTACCAGCGCCTACTTGCTGCCCGTTTTCGGCTTTTTCAAAACGGCTTGCTTGCTGGCCTTGCTGAACTTGCCGCCCGCGCTGGCGGCGTTGCGGCTGGCGGTGCGGCGCTGAGGCGCTTCTGCTCCCCGAACACGAATGCCGTAAAGCGGAAAATATCGGTTTCCGGATCCCGCCACGCGTTGGGGGGCAGCCCGGCTTTCAGGCAAGTCTCCTGCAAGAATTGCATGCGATCCCAATGCTGCTCGGTGGCGACTTGCGGGAGCAGCAATCCCTCCCGGTCGCCCCTCTTGACAACCAGGCCGTGCTTGCCCACCACGATTTCTTTCACATCCAACACCCGCCGCAGCGGTGACAACACCGAGATCTCATACTCCAATTGATCCAGCTCGGCAGTCTTGACCGGCAGAAAGCGCTCATCACGGACGGCCGCCATAGCAGCCACGTCGCGCACGGTCAAATAAAGCGGCTTCATCGGAAATATATAACCAATGCAACCCCGAAGCTGGCCCTTTTTCTTCAACGTCACGAACGCGCCCCGATCCTCATTGAGGGCGGGCGAGTGCGGGGCAGGCCCTTCATAAAGTTTTCGCTCCCGAACTATCGTCTCCACAGACTTGCGCGCCAGCCACAGCAGCTCCTGTTGATCTTTCTCATCCAGACGAAAGCTGGCCGCGGCAGCCTCCCCGTCGCCGGCGGCGCGCGGGGCGCTGACCAAGGCTACGGCGCCATAGCCCACAACCTGGCTGCGATCTCCGGTGACGTCGCCGGAATTGGCGTATTTGAGCAACCGGGCCTGGCGAGACCCCAAGCGCTCAGCGGCAATCATGGCCGCCACTATTGGCCCCCCTCCGCACGCTTCCCAAATGTTCTGCTCGAAATTGCGGGACATGGTGTAGTAGTCCCACTCTTCGATGGCCTTCAACACCCGACGGTCCAGCCGCACAGCATCTTGGTAAGGGTGATAGTGCGACAGGTCGCTGCTGGCCACGATCAGAGTCTGCGACCCTTCCACGGCCTTAGCCAGCGCGATTCCCAAATTGCGGCAGGCTTCATAGCGCTGGTCACCCATGACGATCGCAACCAACCGGAACTCGCCCAGCACTCTTTGCAGGAAGGGCAGTTGCACCTCGAGGGCGTGCTCGCCGCGACCTGAGGAGCTCAGATGCCCCCGACTGGAGAGTTGCAAACCCGTTCCCAAGCGCGCCAACTTGGCAGCGAAAGCCTTGTCCACAGGCACCGCCCCGAGCGGGGTCAGATAAGCGTCACCGTCGTAAATGGCCGAAAAGGAAAACGCGTCAATGTGGGAAGGTGAGATCACAACCACCCGTTCGTACTTGCGGTCCTTGAGCAGAGCGTAAGCGTGGGCCGCCACCCCGCCTGAGAATACATAGCCGGCGTGCGGGACGATGAGGGCGGTCACCGGCTCGGTAACCGTCGGCGGCTTGGCGCGGGCGAGCAGATCGTCCACCATGCGCGCCAGCTCTTTGGCGTCAGCCGGGTAAAAGGTGCCAGCGGCGGCCGGCTGGCGTACCTTGGATTTCTGCGCGGAGCAGACTGCCAGCAGCCCCGCCATCAAAACCAGCGGCGCCAGACGATGTCTTTGTCTTCTCATCGGCTACCCCCAAATGCCCGGGATCGGCTGCTGGCATCCCTGACAGCGGCCGCGCTTGATGTGTACCCCTCGTATGAAATAGCCCTCGCGCTGGATCAATACCCGCCGGCACTTGGGACAGTAAGTGTTTTCGGCCGGATGCCCGGGCACGTTACCCAAATATACGTAATGCAGCCCTTCGGCATCCGCGATGGCCTTGGCCCGTTCCAGAGTTTTCAGGGGCGTGACCGGCAGGTTCTTCAACAAATACTGCGGATGGAAACGCGTAAAATGCAGAGGCACATCCAAGCCCAGTTCGGCCTTGACCCACCGCGCCAGGCCGCGAAATTCTGCGTCGCCGTCGTTGAGGGTGGGGATCACAAGATACACGATCTCGGTCCACATCCCCGCCTTGCGCAAATTAACCAGAGTTTCCAGCACCGGCTTCAGCTCGCCATTAACGATCTCCCGGTAAAATTTCTCGGAAAAAGCCTTCAGATCCACTTTGACCGCATCCACCCGCCGACACAGCTCTCTTAACGGCTCGGCCTTGATGTAACCCCCGGTTACCACCACATTCCTCACGCCGTTGCTGCGCGCGGCTTCGGCCGTGTCCATCATGTACTCGTAAAAAATCACCGGTTCGCTGTAAGTGTAGGCGATGGTGGCGCACTGATTCTGCCGGGCCAGGGAGGCTACTTCCCGCGGGGGCATATACATGCTGCGCACCTGCTCAGGCCTCACCTGCGAGATGTCCCAGTTCTGGCACATCTTGCAGTTGACGTTGCAACCGGCGGTGGCGATGGAAAAAGCCAGCGTGCCCGGCAGTACGTGAAAGAATGGCTTTTTCTCGATGGGATCAATGTTGGCCGCGCAAACCCGCGAATGCACCAGCGTGTAGTAGACGCCGCCCCGGTTTTCGCGCACGCCGCAATAGCCGCGCTCGCGGTCATCAATGACACACTCGCGCGGGCACAGCACGCACTTTACTTTGCGGTGCGGCAGTTTCTCGTAGTAGCGCGCCTCCGCTATGTAACGGGCGTCCTCGCCGCCGGCGGCCGTGGCGCGGAGGCAAGGCAGCGCCGCCGCGGCTTTCAGGAACTCCCGCCGATGCGCAAACCAACCCATGGCCTTACACCTCCAGGCGCTCGATGCGCCGCGGATCGTTAGTCCCTATGCCATGCCGCGCTGCGGTGGCAATCCACTTCGGTTCGCGCCCCACATCTTTCAAGGGCTTCAGGCCGCGCCGGGCGCGCTCCTGTTCTATGATCTGCCAGCCCGTGTAATCTAACGCCACCGGATCGCGCGCCACCAACAGCCCGTTGAACGGCCAGCTCCACTGGGGCATGTAGGAGGGACCACCTTCGTACTGAGCAGTGATGGCGTCGCAAATGGCCAGCCGCACCTTCTGGCGGATGGGAGGCAGCATGTAGACGTCGGCCACGTAAGGATCCCCCGCGTTGGGATGATACTTGTTGGGATTGTGCACTGCGCCGAAAAGATTCTTCAAGGCTAGGGTGATCCCCACTATGCCGTGGTCCTTGAGCACCGGCAGGTTGATCACGGCATCCGAGATGCGCGTCAAGGCCTTGGCCAGCAAGCTTCCGGCGCTGCCCCAGGAGCTGAGTTCATCCTCATAGCCGATCAATTCGTTGCCCATAACGCGTATGCGATCGCGCCCCGTAGCGATGCGGAAGCCGGCGCTCTCGAGGTCCTCGCTCAAGCGGTCCCAGATCAAGATGTCTCGTGCGCGAATGCCGGCCTGTTGCAGGCGCTCGCAGACCGCCTCCACCAGCGCCGGGTGCGTGGAAGCGCCCTTGCCAGCAAGGCAATTAACTTTCAGACCCACAACCTCGCCCGGACGCACAATCCGCCGCCAAGCTTCGCTGGGCTTGTCCACAGCGAAGAAAGCCTGTAGCGCGCGGTCGAGCAAGTTGACCAGACGCGTCCCATCTACGGAGCCGCCCGCCCGCAGCCCGGGGTCCCGCGCAATCACGACGCGAGCAGTGCCCGTCAGTGTCAGCTCCTGGCTCGCCCCGGCCGATCGGTCGCGTCCTTGGCTGCACGCGGCGTCAGCCAGCGCGGCCAGGCAACTGCCTGCCCAATGGCGTCGCGTCAATGTTGCCTTATGCATAAATCCTGCCCGCGTGGATCCCCGCTTCCTTTTATAGCACCGCCGCTAGTGTAGCGGATCAAGGCCGGGCGCGCGCCAGCCTGGCGTCAATTCCCTTGGCCAGTTCGAGCAAGGCAGGGCCGGCCTCGGGCGAGTCTGCGTAAGCCACCAAGCGAACGAAATAACGGCCGCGGCGGAAGGTTAAGCTCGTGCCATAGCTGCGCGCCGCCTCGCCCACCGGCGCGGGTCGGCTGCCTGTTGACGGCTCCCACTCGAAAATGCGCCGCGCCGCCGCTGCCGTGCGCATACAGTGCACGTCGGCCACCGCTTCCAGCCGTTCCTGGTAACGATATTCAGCGCTGAAGGTACGCTCAATGCCGGCTTGAAGGTAGCGCTCGGCGTCCCCGTCTATGTACCGCCACAGCTCGGCCGCTTCGAAGGTTCGCACGCGTCCCTTTATCCAGCCGCCGCTTTCCTGTGCGCTCGGAAAAGGATCCAGCCGCGGGCGAGAACAGCCCGGCAGCAGCGCCACCAACAACCATGCAAGCCGTAATCGCAACCTCATATCCGCCCTTTCGCCCTGGGCTCCAGCAAGACCTGACTGGCGCGCGAGCGGCTCTCGCCGGCCCTAGTCACATAAATAGCGGGACGATCCAGCACCGGGCAAGCGTACTCGCAAGCTCCGCAGCCCACGCACGCCGCCGGATTGACCCACGGCTGCCGCACTTGTTTCAGCTTGCCCTCGGCATCCGGCGCCTCCACCGTGCGCAAGTAGATCGCTTTGGGTGACGTAGGGCACCATTCTTCGCAAACAATGCACTCCCGCGCCATGGCCCAGGGCAGGCAGCGGCCGCGATCAATAAAAGCCGTGCCAAGGCGTACCGGCTTGCTTCCAGGCGCCGAAGCTGAAGTCGCCCAGCCTTTCTCCTGCGGCGTGATCTGCCAAATGGCTCCGGTAGGACAAACCTGCCCGCACAGCACACAGCTTGGTTCGCAGTAGCCGACACGCGGCACCACTACGGGCGTCCACAAGCCCTCCAGACCCGCTTCAACCAGCGCGGGATGGAGCGCGTTGTTCGGGCAAACCTTCATGCACTCGCCGCACCGGATGCAGCGCGCCAGAAAATCACCCTCCGCCAGAGCGCCGGGTGGCCGCAGGAGCCTTTCGTGCCCGGCCACAGCGAAGCCGAGCGTGCTGCGCAACAAAGGAACGCTGGCGGCGCCTAAAGCCAGGCTGCCCACCACCTGCCGCCGACGCAAATCGGGCCGCAAAACAGCATCGCTAGCCGGGAAAAACTTGAAGGCGATATGGCCCTCCGGACAGCCAGCCACGCAATTCATACAAAGATGGCACTCGCTCTTGCGCCAGCGGGCGCCCGGAATCGGATCATCGCCGCCCTGGCAAGCCAGCAAGCAACGCTGGCAGTCTCCACACTGCGTGGTGCGCTTTTCCAAGCCCAAAATCGCCCAGCGCGAGGCAATTCCCAGCAAAGCCCCTAGAGGGCACAGGGCCCGGCACCACCAGCGTGTCACCCGCAAGTTCATCAGCAGGATCACGACCAGAATGGCGCCCAGCCAGAAGGCTTGATGAAAATAGGGCTGGCGGAAACTCAGCAGGGTGCGATGAAACAGAAACCCCAGTCCCTCAGCCAGAAGCACTAGCGGCCAGAAATTGCTGCGGTAAAGCAGATCGAGCAAACCGTCCACCGCGTAGTTCAGGCCGGGCAGCACAGACAGCGCCAGCGAACGCACTAGCAACGAGATGGGATCAAGCCAGCCCAGCAGCGCGGAACCACAGAGGGACGCCGCCAGCCCGCCCAGCAGAATCCAGTACTTCAGCCTTTGCCAGCTTCTGTAACGGTTGGATTCAACCAAACGGCGGCCGCGCTTGCTCTCGGAAGGCAAGCGGCTGAAGAAATGGTTCAGCGTCCCCAGCGGGCAGATCCAGCCGCAAAAGAAACGGCCCAGGAAAAAGGTTGGCAACAAGATCAACAGGCCCCACAACAACCCTTGGTAAAGAGCGCCACTCGCCAGTACGTTCACCAGTCCGGCCAGCGGATCGGCTTCAAGAAATATCTTCACCGGCAGCGGCAGGCGGATCTCCCCTGCGGCGGCACGAAATGAGCCGCGGAACTCGGTGCGCACCAGCAGGAACACGAACAGAGCGAAAAACAGGATTTGCGAGCAACGGCGGAGTTTAGCCAGTCTCAATCAGCTCGATTATAGGAATTGAGTCGAGCAGGAATCAACGTGCCGACTCGTCCGCTACGATTCTGCCGTCACCGGTGATCCGCAAGCGCTGATCTCGCCAAATGACGCAGTGACCCCAAAGGCCCGCTGCCCACACGGCCACGCCCCATAGGTCGCGCAAGGGAACGAGCAGCACATCCGCAAGCTTCAGCCTTGCCCGAAGCACGCAAAAGGCGGTAGTCAATCCGGCCAGCAGACGCAGAGCCAGCAGTGCAGCCGCAGCGCGAAAATGCCCGCACCCGGCGAGCAGCAACGCCCACAGTGTGGCCATGGTGAGCGGCATTCCCAAATAGCCGCCGGGACGGCACACTCGAATGGTACGGGCCCAGCGGACCTGGTGGCGCCAAGTCTCCCGCCAGCGATGCTCCGGCAAGTAAGTCGTAACGACAACCGGGGCCAGCACCACCTTCAGCCCGAGCCTGCGGATGCGGCTGCCGAGCTGATAGTCGTCGGCGAGGTATTCGGCCACGGACTCGAAGCCGCCGATGCGCGCCAAATCTGCGGCTCGAAAAACCATCGTGGAACCCATGGCGAACTCGGAAACGCCTAACAAACGCGCCACCAGCACGCCGCAAGCGAAGTCGGTGGCGATGCCCAGGGCTTCGAATCTCGCCGCCCAGCCTTGCCCCTGGCCCCGATAAAGGCAGGTGACCATGCCCACGGCGGGATCCTCCAGCGGTCCCACAATGCGCCGCAAATAGTCGGGCGGCACCGCGATATCGCTGTCGTTGACGACCAAGACCGGGTGGCGCGCCTCAGCCGCCAGAGCCGCCAGCACTGCTACCTTGCCGTTAGGCGCGCGCCGAGGGCTGATGATTAGCCGCATGGGGATGCGCGTGAATTCACTTATGAAGCGTTCTATGTCGGGGCGGGCCGGGTCAGCAGGATGGCCCAGGCCAAACAGAACTTCAAAGGCTGGGTAATCTTGCAGAGCGTGGCTGCGAAGCGCGTCGCAAAAGTGCGGATCCAAACCGTGCACCGGCTTGAGCACGGAAACCGCCGGCAGGCTTGTAGGCGTCTTTTGACGCCGGCCGAGGAATGCCAGCGCGCCCAGCCACGCCAGCAACTGGTAGGCCGCGGCCGCCGAGAAGATGAGAAGCCAGATCACAGCGCCAGCAAGGCCACGCCGCAGGCCACCAGAGCGGCGCCGGCCCAGCGGCGCCAGTTGACTTTTTCGCCCAGCAGGTAGCGCGCCAGCAGCGTCGTGGATATGTACTCGACGGCCGTCGCCGGCACGGCAAAGCTCAGATCAGCCACCGAAAGCAATAGCAGGAAAGCGCCAAACGAGACGCCCAGTAGCACCAGCGACAGCCCCAGGTGCCAGTTCCGCACCAGGCGGCCCAAAACCCTGCCTAGCGCGCGTGGCCGGAAGTCATGTATCTCGCCGTGCAGCTTCATACCCAGCGTCTGAAGGGCGTCGCCCAGGCTGGCCGACAAAGCCACAATGCCCACCAGCAACCAGTTCATCGCCGCTTCTCCCGCGGGCGCTCAGGCTGCGTGGTACGGATGGCGGTGGTCCGCACCAGCAACACGCCGGCCGTGATGAGCAATATCCCACCCCAGCGGGCCAGCGAGATTTGTTCACCCAAAAATACCCGCCCCGCCAAGGCGTTCAACACGTAGCCGACAGCGGTCACCGGCACTACCCAGCTCAGATCGGCCCAGCTCAGCAAGGCCAGGCGGGATAACATCCAAAAGGCCAGGACGGCCACGCCGAGAAATACCCAGGGAGAGGTCAGGGCCTCCAACCATGCCGCGGGCGAGCCGGCAGTGACCAAATTGCGGTGCCTGAGACCGGAGCTCAAGCAGAAATTGCCCACCACATTGGCTAGCACCACGATTCCCGCCACCACCCGCGTCTTCAATCGCAACCTGGTCACGCCCTAAACCCCCATGGACTCGGCTTGTCGCCGAGAGTGCTTGTGTTGGGCCACGAAGCGCTTGCGGCGAGCGCGCAGGCTCAAGTACTCGCGGGCCTCTTTCATCAAACGCCGCCTCTCTACCCGATCCCAGAGCGCATTGCGCACCACACGCCAGATCACCCTGGGACGGAAATAGTATTCCGCGTAGAAACGCTCCACCCACTCTACCAGCTCAGCCCGATCCAGCCCCGGGTAAATCACCGTGGGCAATTGATGGCCGCGTTCATCCGTCATCGGCTCTTGCAAGAGCAAATTGTTACGCCGTGCCCATTCGTAGAACTCGGTCCCTGGGTAGGGATGGGCTATGGAAACCTGTATCGTCTCGCAATCCAATCGCTTGGCAAATTCGATGGTCCGGCGGAGGGTCTCGCGTGATTCGCCGGGCAACCCCACGATGAAGTCCCCGTGCACCTTCAGGCCCAACTTCTTGCAGTTCTGCGTGAAGCGCAGGGCCATTTCCACCGTAGCGCCCTTCTTGATGTTCTTGAGGATCTGGGGATCGCCGGATTCGTAGCCCACGATCAGCAAGCGGCAGCCGGCATCTTTCATGGCCTTGAGCGTTTCGTAGTCGGTGGTGACACGCGAAGTGCAGGACCAAGTGACCCCCAGCGGTTTGAGCTTCTTGCAGAGTTCGATGGTGCGGGCCTTCTGGTAGTTGAATGTGTCGTCGTCGAAGAAGATTTCTTTCAGCCCTGGAAAGGCCTGTATCGCGTAGCGGACCTCGGCCGCTACGTCATCGGCCGAGCGCAAGCGCCAGCGATGCCCCGAGTGCGTCTGCGGCCACAAGCAAAAGGTGCACAAAGCAGGACAGCCGCGGGAGGTATAAAGGGCCACGAAGGGTTTCAGCAGGAAGGGCACGTTGTAGCGGTGGATGTCGAGGTCCCGCTTGTAAACCGGGGTGACCCAGGGCAGCGCGTCCAGGTTCTCAATGGGAGGGGCTTCCGGGTTGTGTATTACACGGCCGTTGCTGCGGAAGCTCACCCCGGCAATCTCCGTCAGCGGCTTGCCCCGTGCATAGTCCACCACCTGGTAGTCGAACTCGCGCCGGATAACGAAATCAATAGCCGTGGAAGCCGCCAGGACCGCTTCGGGCTCGACGCTGACTGGCGGGCCTACAAAGGCAATCTTGAGCTTGGGGTTGACGTCCTTCATCATTTCCGCGATTCGGACGTCAACCGCGAAGCCTGGAGTGGAAGTGAACAGGACCACCAACTCGAAGTCGCGGGCCATCTCCACCGTCTGCGCAATCGAGAGCCCATGGGGCGGCGCATCCACCACCTTGCTATCGGGCAACATCCCGGCCGGATAGCAAAGCCAGACGGGGTACCAATAGGATTCGATTTCGCGCGTGGCGGGCCAGCGCGAACCCGCACCTCCATCGAAGCGCTCAAACGAGGGAGGGTTAAGAAGCATCGTTCTCATACCCAGTTCCCTGGAGCACCATAAGGGTTGGGGCCGGCGCCCACGGCGGCGCACCTGGCGCCTTCGCCCGGCATCGAATGGCCAGCCTTTCGCCGCGCCGCCAAGCTCATCGGCTCCAATAGATGGGACCTTCGCCGTCGGCGCTGCCCCCAAGCAAGGCAGTTACCTGCGTCTTAGCCCGTTCCCCCACCACCACGTGATCAAACCAGATCGTCATTTGGACCTTGCCCACCAAGCGAGTGCTGATGTCGCTGAGAACTCTCCTGGGCACCGCCATGCCGTCCTGGATGTAATAGTCCCGCACAAAGTATACGTTTTTCAAGAACACAGAAGGGCTCTTGACCATCTCGCCCCACTCCCGCAAGGGCAGGTAGGTTTCGCTGTCAATCCAAAGCTCACCGCGGAACAGCCCCACCCGCTTTCGCTTAGGCGTCACCTGAAACACGTGGGCGGTCTTGTTCAGATAGGGAGAGGTCCCTTTGTACTTGAACTTGTAATTGTCGGGGGTGATGGCGATCTCGGATGAGAGTTCCGCCTTGGCCTTCTGCTCGGCAGCCAGGTAGCGCGCGATCACGTCCTTGCGCACCGTGTTGTCGCCCTCGAAGCGGAGGATGCGATAAGTGATCTGGCCCAGCCGGGAGATGAAGCGCAGGGCTTGCATGCGGCCGCTTTTTTTGAGCCTGGGAATCTCGGCATCTATCTGCACCTCCATCGCCAGCTCGTCGGCCCGGGCCTGCTGCTGGTGGAGCGCGGAAAGGTAACGGTCAACTACTTCCGGCGGCGGGCTGCCCGGGGCCACCTCCGCCAACAAGAAGCCGGGAATCAACGCGATGAACAACGAACCGCAGCGCACTTGCCTTCTCAATGCTCAGTCCTCTCTCCGCCGGGCCTGCTGGTTGACGAACTGTGCGGCTGGGCGCCAGTCCTGCTGGCAGGCGGCTCATTATCGTAATTGGAAATGCGGGAGCCGGGAAAGGCTCAACCCAAAATGTACCACGAGGGAGATGCCCGCGCCAAGTGGTTCGTTACAACTCCCTGCACTATGGGATTATGCGGACAGCGGTCGGCGGCGACCCGCGGGGACCACTCCGCCCTAGTACCCCCCTCATCCGCGCTATTCTGAAACCATGAAAGAAATACCACTGGGGGCTGCCGGCCAGCAGGAATTCCTCGTAAGTGAGCAGGACTGCATTGATTTCATGGGAGTTGACCGGGCGCGGGTGCTTTCGACACCCCGTTTGATCGCTCTCCTGGAGATGACCTGCCGCAACCTCCTAATAGGATTTCTCGCCCCAGGACAAGACAGCGTCGGGACCCAAGTCAACCTGCGCCATCTGGCCGCGACCCCCAAGGGCATGCGGCTAACCTGCCGAGCGGAAATCGTGGCTGTGAACGGGCCCCGGGTGGATTTCCAAATCAGCGCCCACGACGAGTGTGAGAAGGTAGCCGAGGGGACGCACCAGCGGTACATCGTGGACGTGGAGCGATTCGCTGGGCGGGTCAGGGCCAAAGCTGAAAGCTCGGGTGTCAACTGACTGCTAACATGAAACTTACGCACGGCCAAGGCAGTCTATTCTCATGGAGGCGGGCAGGACGCCTCCGCCTGTCAAGCAGTCCCTGAATGCCGCCGCTGCCGGCGCCAAGCCGGGGCGGGACCAGAAAGCAACACCGCGTCGGAGGGTGGCGATGCTGAGAATCTTATTGCTGGCAGTGCTCTTAGTTTCGCTGTGCCGCGGGGCCTCCGCTCCCTGCTGGATCCAGGATGCCGCGGCTGCCGGTTCAACCATCTGGTTGCTTTGCCAGCAAGGGGCCTTGCTGATAAGCGCCGACGGCGGCGCAAACTGGCAGCAGCAAACCCTGCCTGCCCAAACCAAGCTGCGGGCCTTAGAACTGCTGGACGAGCGGCGCGCTTTCGTGGTGGGCGATGCCGCCACCGTACTGGCTACCGAGGATGGCGGACGAACCTGGAACCGCGTCAACGTGCCCGCTCGCGAGAACCTCACCGCCATTCACTTCGTGGGCGAGTATGGGTGGATCGCCGGGTGGGGAGGCACCATCCTGCACTCAAGCGATGGCGGCAAGACTTGGGTGCGCCAGCTCACCCCGGTGCCCTACTCGCTGGAAGCCATTTATTTCGCGGACCCAAGACATGGCTGGGCGGTAGGTTGGACCGGGGCCATACTGCGCACTACCGATGGTGGTCAGAGCTGGGAGCCCGTGCGGAGCGAGGTGGCCGCCTGGTCCTTGAGCGCCGTGTACTTCCGCAACGAAAATGAAGGCTGGGCGGTGGGCTTCGGCGGCCAGATCATTCACTCACGCGATGGGGGTCGCACTTGGGAGCTGCAAAACAGCCCGGTGCGCGACTGGCTGACCTCGATCCTCTTTGACGAGGGCGGGCGCGGCTGGATCACCACTTCCACCGGCTTCCTGCTGAGCGAAGACGGCGGTCAGAACTGGCGGCAAGTGGCTCTGGCGCAACCCATGTTCCTGACCCGTCTGATCCGCGCCAACGGCTCCCTGCTGGCCGCGGGGCCCTTCGGCCTGCTTAAGCAAGGCCAGAGCACCATCGCCTGGCAGGCCGTTGAGTTAGGCGCCGGGACGCAGTCAGCTTCGAGTGCGCAGGAGGTGGGAACGGACACCTGAGAGCGACGGCCCCGCACGAACACGTGTTTATAATGGTTTGACGGCCCGCAAGGGCCCGGCCTGGCGCCGTCAACCGAAAAAGGAGCAAAAGTGGGGACCCCATACCGGCCGCTTGCAACCAGAGGAGGCAACACCTCGCCGGCGGTTTTCCGCACCGCCGACAGGTACTTCGAGTTCAAGTCCGAGATCCACCGCAAGCTGCTCGGCGTGCTGAACTACGAGCGGCTTTCTTCCATCCCTAAAGAACGGGTGCGGGCGGAAATCGGCCGTGTCGTCGAGCGGCTGCTGGAAGAAGAGCGGGTCCCCATGACCACCGCGGAGCAGAACCGCATTGTCGAGGAGGTCTTGGATGAGGTACTCGGCCTCGGGCCGCTGGAGCCGCTGCTAAAGGAGCCCTCGATCACAGACATTCTGGTCAACGGTTACAACAAGGTCTACATCGAGCGCAACGGCAAGCTGGCCCTGACTCAGGTTCGCTTCCGCGACAACGCCCACCTGCTGCACATCATCGAGAAGATCGTCTCGCAAGTCGGCCGCCGCATTGACGAAGCCCAACCCATCGTTGACGCGCGGCTGCCCGACGGCTCGCGCGTCAATGCTATCATCCCGCCTCTCGCCCTGGACGGTCCCACGCTGAGCATCCGCCGGTTCGGCCGGCACGTGATCACTGCTGAGGAGATGCTCGCCAATCGCACTTTGACGGCTGGAATGCTGCGCTTCCTGGCGGCGTGCGTGCAAGCCAAAGTGACGATTTTGATTTCAGGCGGCACCGGTTCGGGCAAGACCACCATGCTGAACGCGCTCTCCCGCTACATTCCCGAAGACGAGCGCATTATCACGATCGAAGAAATCGCCGAGCTGCAACTCCAGCAACGGCACGTAATCAAGCTGGAGACCCGCCAGCCGGGCCTGAACCGCGAGGGCGGCATCAACCAGCGTGAGCTGGTTCGCACCGCTTTGCGCATGCGTCCGGATCGCATAATCGTGGGCGAGTGCCGCGGCCCGGAGGCGCTGGACATGCTCCAGGCTATGAGCACCGGCGTGGACGGCTCCATGAGCACCGTGCACGCCAACTCGCCCCGCGACGCCTTCTCCCGCCTGGTGGCCATGGTCCTGATGGCCGACTTGGAGATGCCCAGCCGGGTCATCATCCAGCAACTGGCCAACGCCATCCGGGTAGTAGTGCAACTGGCCCGATTGCAGGATGGCTCCCGCAAAGTTATGAGCATAGCCGAAGTGCTGGGGGTCAAGGACGAGCAGATTCAACTAAGGGACATTTTCGTCTTCGAGCGGGTAGGCGTCACCGACGCCGGTAAGGTGCAAGGCCGCTTTCGCGCCACCGGCGCGGTTCCCAACATCGTAGAACGGCTTCGGGTGAGCGGCATTGAGCTGCCGCCGGAAATCTTTCAGGAAGAGCTGGCGGTCAATCTGTGAGCCGTCAGCCGTCCGGCCGCCGCATCCGCTTTAAGAGGCGCTAGCTCAAGTGCTTGCGAAATATCGGCTCGAGCGGGTCGCCTTTGGCCTGCATCCAGGCCAGCAGTTCGCGCCGCAGGTGTCCGATCTCCTTCCTCAGCGATGGCTGAGCGATGAGGTTGTCGAGTGCGTCGGGATCCGACTCAAAATCGTAAAACTCCTCCGGCGTGCGGTATAGAAACATCCTCACCCTTTCAGCGATGGCCTTATCGGACTCTGCTGCCGCCTTCATGGCATTAAACGTCAGCCCGCTTTGCGACTCGTTACGAAAAACCCTCTTGCCGTCCGACCAGGCGTTAAAGATGTAGCCGTACCTGCGGTTCTGAATGCACCGCATTTCATAACGCTGGCGGGCTGAAGTCTCATGGAACACCGTGATAACCCGATCGCGGCCGGGATCGGATCCCCCTTTGAGGAGGGAAACGAAGCTTTTGCCGTCCACATCGGGTAAAGGCGGCAGCCCCAGCGCGTCCAGCACAGTGGGTGTGAAGTCAATTCCGGAAATGAAGTGATCCCGGTCCACGCTTCTTGGCTTGACCACACCGGGCCAGCGGACGATCCAGGGCGTACGCGTACTGTTCAAGTAGCAATTGGTCTTGGCGAACGGAAACGCCATGCCGTTGTCACTGAGGAACATGACGATGGTATTTGAGTCGAAGCCGCTTTCTCGCAAGGCACGCAGCAGTTGACCTACGGTCTGGTCGCAGCGGTGGGCGGAAGTCAGGTACTCAGCAACTTCCTTGCGCACGTCGGGGATGTCGGGCAGAAACCCGGGGACGACGGCCTCCTCCGGCTTGATCTGCCGCGTGAAGTCCAGATGCTTCTTGAACGCTTTCAGCTCCTGCGCGCTGCCGGCGAAAGGACGGTGAGGATCATGCGAGTTGGCCATCAAGAAGAACGGCTTGCCCTCCGCTTTGGCTTTTTGGAAGAACGCTTTGGCATGGTGGTAGTAAAGTTGCGGATCGCGTCCCTGGCCCAGTTCAGCCGCGGTCACGAAGCTGTCCCAGCAAAACTTTTCGCGCGGGGCGAGGTGCTCGGTCTTGCCCATAATGCCGTTGAGGTAGCCGGCCGGGTGCAACCGCTCCTGAAGCGTGGGCACATCGGGGCGGATGGGCTGGAATCCCTCAGCCCCATTGCGGTGAGGGTATCGCCCAGTCATCCATACCGAGCGGCTCGGCTGGCACACCGCCACCGTCACGTGCGCGCGCAGGAAGCGCATCCCTTCCGAGGCGAGCCGGTCAATGTTGGGCGTGATGTCTGCTACCTTGCCGCCGAATGCGCCCGGTGTGTCCCAGTTCATGTCATCGGCGGTTATCATGAGCACGTTCCAAGGGGAAGCGGCTTGCACCGCCCGCGAAATCAACAGCGCAGGCGCCGCAAACAAGGTTCGCCGGCTGAGGCTGGACGTCCGCCGATTTGAAAGCGCGGGAAGGTTTGCCTCGCCTGCCTCATGAAGCTCGCGCACGTGCTCCGCTCGCGCCTCAGGCCGCCGGGCAAGCTTTGCTTGACCCTCGCAAAAGTCTGCCTTCACTTTTGACTCCTGAAGGATTCGAATATAAGGCGCCCTGTTTTAGCTTGTCAACCCGGCCGTTGCAGCTCGGCGTCGAGCCGAATGCGGAATGTGTTAAGAACGTAAAGCATGTTTTTACATTGCTGCCGCCTGCTTTTTACACTCCTGTTCGCAGCAGAAGCGTCTATAGGGTGTTATGCGGGCAGTGTCTTCGGATGCCTCCGCGAGTGACCTTGACGCCCAACTTATGCTCCGCGTGACTGAAGGCTGCCGGGAAAGTTTCGATTTGCTGGTCCTCCGGCACCGTGAGCCGCTGGTGCATTTTCTTTATCGCATGGTGCAGGATGCGGAGGTAGCCGAGGAACTGGCGCAGGAGGTCTTCCTGCGCGCTTTCCGCGCCCGAGCCCGCTACCAGCCAGCAGCCAAATTCAGCACCTGGCTCTACCGCATTGCCACCAATCTGGCCCTGAACTGGCTACGCCGAAGCCGCAACAACGGCCGGTATTGCAGTCTGGGCGCGCCCGAGTGCCAGCAGCCCCCTGCCGGCGAGCCCAGCGTTGAACAGTTACTTATTAAGCGGGCCTTGGTCGAGCAGGTCCGCCGCGCGGTGGCCAGCTTGCCCGAGCGTCAGCGAGCGGTCATTATTCTTTACAAGTACCACGGTCTGGACCACGACCAGATCGCTTGCATACTAGGCTGCTCAGTCCAGGCGGTGAAATCCCTGGCTTTCCGCGGTTACGCCAATTTGCGAAGGCTTCTGCCGGTCAGCCTGCTGACTCACCCATAACAACGGATCTCAAACACACGCGCCAGCGGGTCGCCGTTGGTCGCCTTGATGCGCACACGCACCGCCTGCGCTTCGACGGGCGGAAAGGAGTGTCGGCGCAGGCGGTAGAAATTACCGTGGATCGCAGCCAGTTCTTGCCAGTGGCCATCCGCCAGGCGCGCTTCGACCACATAATCGCGAACCGTTTCGGGCTGCGGTCCGCGAATGATATTGCGGTTCAGACTGGCCTGCGCGGAAAGCGTGAGCATGCGCTGAAAGCCGGTGTCAAAGGTTATTTGGACCATCGCGATGCGCTGGGGACGAGGAAAAACCAATTCGATCCAGGGTTCGCCTCCCTCCATTGGGGCCGCCCAGTGGTGGACCTCTTTGCCGCCGTCGGGAAGCGGGTAATCGCGCGTGTGCCCGTCAAGTACGTTCACTGCGCGCGCCGGTGGCTGTTCAGCCGAAGCCCGCACTTGTGAGGCGCGGGCCAGGTCGTCCGGGTCCTCGTTGACCACGCCACGAATGGTCTGGTCATCCCGCAGCAGGGTTTGCTGAAACCGGCGCAAAGCGGCTTTGTCCCGGTAAAGCTGAGCAGGGGTAATGCCGCCCTCCAAGCAAAAAGCGGCGGCGGTGCCCACCGCTTGCCCGACGGCGGCGCAGGTGGCCATCACTCGCGTCGAGGTGAAGGCCACATGGGAGCAGCTTATGTTGCGGCCTGCCATGAACAGATTCGCGATGTTGCGACTGTAAAGCGCTCGCAGCGGGATGTTGTACACGCCGGGGGTGGGCACAGCCACATTCGGGGGCAGATCGCAACGATCAAAGCCGCCTGGGGGGTGATCGTCCATAGGCCAGCCGCCGATGGCCACTGCGTCCTCGAACTGCCCTCCCTTCATCAAGTCGTGTTGCGTGAGGATGTATTCGCCCACCACGCGTCGGCTGCCGCGTTTACCCGGGATCATACCCACCCAATCCAGAGCCCAGTTAGCACTGGAGGGATGATCACCGCTGTTCTTGATATAGTCCCAAACCCCCATTACGATGGATAACAGCTCGAACCGCAGGCGTTCGTGATCACGAATGATATCGCGATTGCCGCCCCAGGAAATCCACCAGTAACCGTACTCCCAGGATCTGACGGGGCGCAGGCGCAGATGCTCCCGCGTCACTTTGCGGGCCCATGCCGGCGGGCGGAAGGGCATGGGACGATCATGCTGCCGGGCGGTGAACAACAGGCTGGAGCCAAGGGTTTCCTCGTCGGCTTTCTCCGGGGCCAGCGATTCGCCGAACTCGGAGCGCGCTTCGCGCCCTGCGCGCAGCAAGGCGCCGGCCTCCAGGGCCAGGCGACTGTCGCCGGTGGCGTCGCAGAACATTTTCGCCCGAATCCGATAGATCTGCTCGCTGCGGTCGCAGCGGGCCATGACCTCCCTGATACGATCACCCTCCTTGCGGGCCGCGTAAAGCGTGGTGTCCAGCAAAAGGACGATATTGGGTTCACTGACGAGCTTGTCGTAAAGAAGCAGATCCCAGAGCTCCCAGCACCGCTGCGGATTGCCCGCCGCATCGGCCAGGCGCAGCTCTTCCAGAATCCCGCCTTCCCGCCAGCCGCGGTGGCGCGAATCGGCGCCCAAAACGTGCATGCGAACTTCTGAGGAAGAGTTACCCCCTAGCCGCGAGCGATCCTGGAGCAGAACTACGCGTGCTCCATGGCGTGCAGCGGCGATGGCGGCGCAGATGCCGGCAAGGCCGCCGCCCGCCACCAAGAAATCCGTCTCCAACTCCACCAGCCGCATGTTGGGTTCGCTGGCGAGCTGGCCGGTCGGCTTTCCGGCAGGCGACAGCGCATCCAGGCGTGCGCGGATATCTTCCACAAAAGCAGGCTGCTGCTCGGCGGGAGGGATGCGCTCTGCCAGCACAATCAGGGAGTATCCGGTGAACGGGAACCCGTGTAGCAGCTCACGGCGCGTCATGGCAGCAATTATCGCACCGTCGGCGGGGCGTGGTGAACTCGCTCCCCTCAGCGGGCATTTTCGGCCTCGGGCGTGTCATCAAAAACCGGCCGAACGTGCACTATTATGACGAGCAAGGATTGTTCTCATGGATTGCCCAAGGCCGAGTTCGTCCGGCTGGAGCCGGAGAAAATTCCTGGGGCACGCGGCTGCGGCTGCTGCCCTCGCTCCCGCTCGGGATCAGCGTCCCAATCTGCTTGTCATCGTGGCGGACCAGTTGCGCTATCACTCCTGTGGTTTTGCGGGAGATCCGCTGGCGCAAACACCGAATCTGGACCGCCTGGCTACACAGTCGGTGATCTTCCGGCAAGCCACCGTCTCGCACCCTCTCTGCTCGCCCTTCCGCGCCACGCTGCTGACGGGCAAGTACTCTTCCAGCACGGGAATGGTGATCAATGAGCTGCGTCTCAGCCCGGAGCACGAGTGCTTCGGCCACGTACTGACGCGGGCCGGCTACCGCACTGCGCTCATCGGTAAGTGGCATCTGTGGGCCAACCAGTTGGGTCAGCATGAGCGCACCGAGAACGGCTTCGTTCCGCCCGGGCCTTATAGGTTAGGCTTTAACGACTTCTGGGCGGCCTATAACTTCAATCACAACTATTACAAAGCTCCGTACTTTCGTGACAGCCCGCAACGTCTGGTTCATCCCGGCTACGAGCCGGACTCGCAAACCAGCATGGCCATTGACTTCATGCGTCAGGCCGGCGCCGCGGGACAGCCTTTCGCCGTCTTCTTGCTCTGGGGACCGCCGCACGACCCTTGGACGCCAAACAACGTGCCCGCCGAGGATCTGGCGGCTTTCCGCCAAGCGAAGTTTTCCCGCCCCAGCAACTTTGCCGAGACCGCTGACCCCTACGCCGACAACTGGGCTCGCATGAGCCCGCAGTTCATCGAGCAGTTGCCCGAGTTCATGCGGGTTTATTATGCCCAGACGCGTAGTTTGGATCGGGCTTTAGGGCGGCTGATGGAGGCTTTGGACCAAATGGGGCTGGCCGCCGACACCATCGTGGTTTTCACTTCCGATCACGGTGAGCTTTTCGGGGCGCACGGGCGTCGCGCCAAGAACATTTTTTACGAGGAAGCCGTGCGGGTGCCGTTCTTGCTGCGCTGGCCGCGGCGTCTGAAGCCGGGGACGACGGAGGCGTGTTTCAACTCACCCGACATCATGCCCACTTTGCTGGGCCTGATGGGCCTGCCCATCCCGCGTGCCGTCGAAGGCGCCGACCTGTCGGGGTATCTGCTGGGCAAGTCGGCGCGAACACCGGAAGCTGCTTATTTGCAAGGCATGGGCACCACGGCCGCCTGGCGCGATGGCTCGGAGTGGCGCGCCCTGCGTGACCAGCGCTACACCTACGCCATCTTCCGCGCCGACGGCAAGGAGCTGCTATTCGACCGTCGCACGGACCCCTTGCAAATGCGCAATCTAGCCGCCGAGCGCGCCCAGCGCGCTCGGTTGGAGCATTACCGTAACAAATTGCGCCGCTGGATGAAGGAGCATAACGACGCGTTTGAATCCTGCACCTGGTATGAGCGCAACTGGACGGTGGATCGCAACATTGTCAAAACCGCCAGCGGCGTGGGACACAACTTGGAGGCGCTCAAGGAGATTTTGCGCAAGTATTTTCCGGAGCGATCTGCATGAGTGTGGTTTGGAGGGAGAGGTTAGTGCCATGCGGGCAACAATGCGACTAGTTCTCTTGTTGGTGACCGTGGCGGCGGGCTTGAAGGCCCAGTCCACCACGGCGCAGATCACCGGCCGGGTGTCGGATCCCAGCGGCGCCGTGATTCCCGGCGCCTTGATCACCGTGGCCAACGTGGACACCGGCGTCAAGCGGCAAACCGAATCCAACGAGCTCGGCCACTACGCCGTGCCCTTGCTGCCGCCCGGCACCTACCGGGTCACCGTCCAGAAAGAGGGTTTCCGTCCGGTAACCCGCACGGGCATCACCCTCCAGGTGGATCAAGTAGCCAGGGTGGATTTTGTCTTGGAGGTGGGCGCTGTCACCGAGACGGTGGAGGTCTCAGCGGCTGCTCCTCTGCTTGAGCAGGACAGTTCCTCGCTGGGCCAGGTCATTGACAGCTCGCGCATCCTCAACATGCCCTTGAACGGCCGCATGGTTTTTCGGCTGGTCCAACTGACGCCTGGCGTTTTGGCGCCGCCGGGCGCAAAAGGCCAGTTCGGGGACATCTCAGTGGGCACTTTCGACGACGTGCACTTTTCGATCAACGGGGGCCGCGCCCAAAGCAACGAAGTGCTGATTGACGGCGTGCCGGCCACCACCGGTTTCTTGAACCTGTTCACTACTGTCCCTTCGGTCGAAGCGACGCAGGAGTTCAAGGTTCAAAGCAACAACCTTTCGGCCGAGTGGGGGCGCTTCGGCGGCGGCGTCATCAACGTGTCTACCCGCTCGGGCACCAACCAGTTGCGGGGCTCGTTGTTCGAGTTCTTGCGCAACAGCGCGCTGGACGCCAACGAGTTCTTCAACAAGGGCGCTGGTAAGGCCAAACCACCCTTCCGCATGAACCAGTTCGGCGGAGCGGTGGGTGGACCGTTGCTGCTGGGCAAGCTTTACAGCGGCCGGAGCCGGACATTTTTCTTTAGCGATTACCAGGGCACCCGCTGGCGCCGGGGGGACGTGTTTATAACCACGGTCCCCACCGCCTTGCAGCGCGAGGGCGATTTCACGCAGACTTTCAACACCGCAGGCCAGCGGATCATCATCTACGACCCCATGAGCACACGAGCGGATCCGGCGCGCCCGGGTCAGTTCCTGCGCGATGCTTTCCCGGGAAACGTATTGCCGGTTTCACGTTTGGATCCGGTAGGACGAAACCTGATAAGGTACTATCCGCTGGAGAACACCACGGGCGACCCCATCACCAGGGTCAACAATTACGTCAGCAACGCCGCCAGGCGGATCAACAAGGACGAGGGGAGCATTCGCCTGGACCACAACCTCACCGCGGGCTCGCGCATTTTCGGGCGACTGGCCGTAACCAGGAACTTTCTTCACCAGCCGGATCACTTTGGTAACGAAGCCACACCCGGCGTTGGGGCCAACGGCGACATCATCTTCCATTACTACACGGGGACTCTCGACCAGACCGTCACACTCACCCCCTCAGCGCTGTTTGGCATCCGTTATGGGTTTGCGCGCTTTTATTGGTCACGCAAAACCAGAAGCTACGGGTTCGACCAAACCAAGCTGGGCCTGCCCGCCTCGATCGTGAGCCAGTTTCAGATTCCCGTGTTTCCCTCGGTCAGCGTGGAGGGCTACAGCGCCATGGCGGGGGGTAGCTTTCTCACCACCGGCCAGGACACGCACAGCCTGTTGCCTTCTCTGAGTAAGACTACGGGCCGCAGTAACCTCAAGCTGGGCGCTGATCTGCGCCTGCGACGCAACAACCTGTGGGTCATCTCGGCGGGCGGAGGGACCTACTCTTTCGGACGTGCATTCACGCGGGGACCTGACCCCAATCGCTTCTACGCCGATGCGGGCAATGCCATTGCGAGCCTGTTGCTGGGCACAGCCGGTAGTGGGTCCGTCAACATCACTCCAGGCGTCTCCCTGCAAAATTGGTACCTGGCGGGCTACGTTCAGGATGACGTACACCTGACCAGCAGGCTCACGCTGAACCTTGGACTCCGCTACGAGACGGAGAGTCCTTACACAGAGCGGCGCAATCAGCTTGCCTGGTTTGACTTCGATCTACCCAGCCCGGCGCGTAATGCGGTTTTCGCCAATCTGACCGGAGGCCTGCGGTTTGTGGGCCTCTCCGGTTACAGCCGCCATGCCTATAAATGGGACACGAACAACTTCGGGCCTCGGGTTGGCCTGGCCTATTCGGTGACGGCGACAACCGTCCTGCGAGCGGGCGCGGGCCTGTTCTACGCGCCCTTGGAGACAAACAACAATTTGAACACCTACACGCCCGTCAACGGCACCGGCTTTGCAGGGCAAACACCCATGGTGGCGTCCCTCGATGGTCTGCGGCCGTTCAATGTTCTGAGCAATCCTTTCCCGCAAGGTTTGGTGAAGCCGACGGGCAGCGCGGTCGGTGCGGCGGCGCAGCTCGGACAAGCCGTCACTGTATGGAACCATGGGGCCTACACACCTTACACCCTTCAGTGGAACGCCGACCTTCAACGCCAGTTCTGGCGCGATCTGCTGCTCGATGTGAGCTACGCTGCGAGCCGGGGCGTGAAGCTGGCCCAAGGCTATGAGTTCAACGCACTCCACCCGCGCGAACTGATCCGCAGGACGGGGCTTCAGCAGTTGACGCCAAATCCGTTCGCGGGAACCATCACCGTGGGCGCCTTGGCTGAGCCGCGCGTGGCGCTACGGCAGCTATTGCTGCCCTATCCGCAGTTCACCAGCGTATTCGTCATAAACGACGCGCGCGCTAACTCCGTTTACCACTCCCTGCAACTGAAGCTGGAAAAACGCATGACGCAGGGGCTGACGTTTTTGGTTTCCTATACCGCCGGTAAGCTTATTAGCGACGCCTACAATGCGCTGGCTACGCTCGGTGTCCAAAACAACACCCCCACCGGGGTGCAAAACTGGTACGATCTGCGCGCCGAGCGTTCGCTTTCAGAAATGGACATTGCGCAGAACCTGGCCATCAGCTACGTTCTGGAGCTTCCCTTCGGCCCGGGCAAGAGGTTTGCGTCAGCCACTCATTCTGTAGTTAAAAAGCTGATCGGGGGCTGGCAACTGGGCGGCGTTTTCGGCTATTCCTCGGGCTTTCCGCTGGCGCTCAGCGCGCCTGTGGTGGGGGGCGGCAATCGTCCCAACAGTACCGGCAAGAGCGCCCGAATCAAGGGATCGCGGCCGCGGGGTCAAGCCATCGAACGCTGGTTCGACGTGTCCCAGTTCACCCTGCCCGAGCCCTTCACATTCGGCAACGTCGCACGCACATTGCCTGACGTGCGCGGGCCCAGCCTCATCAACGCTGATCTGTCACTTAGCAAGCAGGTGCGCATTGCCGAGTCGCTCCAGTTACAGGTGCGGTGCGACGCCTTTAACGTGGCGAACCGACCCCATTTCTGGCAACCCAACACCGCTTTCGGCAGCCTTCAGTTCGGGCGAATCACTTCTACCCAAATCACCGCTCTGCCCCGCGTGATCCAGTTCGCGGCCAAACTATCTTTCTGAGTGCCCGCCAACGATCGGAAAAGGGGCCCCTGCGGTTGTCCCGGACGCCCGGCGAGAGCCGGCATCGGCACCAGCCGGCTGCTATTTGCGCCTCTCCGCTGTCACGAAAAATTCGCTCTGGCGCCACATCAAACAATAGAGGAGAGTCCACTTATGACGAGCTGGCTGAGGCATGTCGCTGTTCGTGCCGCCCTGCTGGCGGCCTGTAGCGCTGCGGCTTGGGCCCAGTCCACCACGGCGCAGATCACCGGCCGGGTGTCGGATCCCAGCGGCGCCGTGATTCCCGGCGCCTTGATCACCGTGGCCAACGTGGACACCGGCGTCAAGCGGCAAACCGAATCCAACGAGCTCGGCCACTACGCCGTGCCCTTGCTGCCGCCCGGCACCTACCGGGTCACCGTGCAGAAAGAGGGTTTCCGTCCGGTAACCCGCACGGGCATCACCCTCCAGGTGGATCAAGTAGCCAGGGTGGATTTTGTCTTGGAGGTGGGCGCCGTCACCGAGACGGTGGAGGTCTCAGCGGCTGCTCCTCTGCTTGAGCAGGACAGTTCCTCGCTGGGCCAGGTCATTGACAGCTCGCGCATCCTCAACATGCCCTTGAACGGCCGCAGTCCGTTCCGGCTTGTGCAGTTGACGACGAATGTTTTGACGGTGCCCAGCACCAGCGGACAATTCGGCGATGTCCCCGTCAACACCATGGACGATTCGATTATCTCGATCAATGGAGGACGGGCCAAGACTAACGAGGTCCTCATCGACGGCATTCCCTCCACCACCGGCTTCGTCAACCAGATCACCACCATCCCCCAGGTGGAGAGCACGCAGGAGTTCAAAGTTCAAAGCAACAACCTCTCGGCCGAGTTCGGGCGTATCGGCGGAGGCGTAATCAACGTTTCCACACGCTCCGGAACCAACCGCTTCCACGCAACCCTGTTCGAATTCTTGCGCAACAGCGCGCTCGATGCCAACGAATTCTTCAACAAACGCGCCGGGCGCGACATCCCGCCTTTCCGCATGAACCAGTTCGGTTTCGCCGCCGGCGGCCCCCTGCTCTTTCCCGGCCTTTACTCCGGCAAGGATCGGACTTTCTGGTTCGCCGACTACCAAGGCACCCGCTGGCGCCGGGGCGACGTCTTTATTGGCTCCGTACCCACCCCCTTACAGCGCACGGGTGATTTCACGCAAACCTTGACCCAGCGCGGCGAGCGCATCATCATTTACGATCCCACCACCACGCGTCCGGACCCAACCCGGCCGGGCCGCTATTGGCGGGATCCCTTCCCCGGCAACGTAATTCCGGGGCCGCGCTTCGATCCGGTAGGACGGCGACTCGCCAGTTACTACCCGCTTCCGAACACCACTGGCGATCCGCTCACCAATACTCAAAACTACGTCTCCAATGCCTCGCGCGGCATTGACCAGGCGGTGTTCGGCAGCCGCTTGGACCATAACTTCACACCGGCCTGGCGCGTGTTTGGTCGCTTCTCAGCTAACCGCAGCACGCTCGCGCAGCCGGATAACTATGGCAACCCTGCTACACCGGGCGTGGGCGCCAATGGTCGCTTGTTCCTCAATAACACTACCGCGGGCTTGGACACCACTGGGATCCTCAGCGCCAACTCCGTCTTCAATCTCCGCTACGGGCTGGCCCGCTTTTTCTGGTCGCGCCGTACGCGCAGCTATGGCTTCAACCAGCGAGAACTGGGCATGCCGGATGCTTTGGTGAGCCAAATGGCGGCTCCGCTGTTTCCCATCGTCGGAGTGGAAGGCTTTAGCGGCCTGGGCGGAGGCAGCTTCTTGCACACTGGTCAGGACACTCACAGCTTGCTTGTTTCAGTGAGCCGCCTTTCGGGCCGGCATAACATGAAATTCGGCACGGATGTGCGGCTGCGTCGCCTGAACCTATTCAACCTTACCAACGGTGGTGGTAACTACACATTTAATCGCGCCATGACACGCGGACCCGACCCGAACGTTTTCAGCGAAAATGCGGGCAGCGGTTTCGCCAGCCTCCTGCTGGGTACTGCTACCAGCGGAAGCATCAACATCGCCGCAGGCTACTCGCTCCAAAACTTCTATTACGCCGTCTACTTCCAGGATGATTTCCGGCTGAGCTCCCGGCTCACCCTCAACCTGGGCGTGCGCTGGGAAGCTGAAAGCCCTTACACGGAACGGCGCAATCAGATGAACTGGTTCGACTTCGCCCTGCCCAGTCCCCTGCGCAACGCGGTTTTCCCCGACCTGGCCGGCGGCCTGGTGTTTGCCTCCCCCGAATCTCGCCATGTGTATGAGTGGGACCTCAACAACGTTGCGCCCCGCGTCGGGTTCGCTTACACGCTAACAAGGACGACAGTGCTGCGGGGCGGCGCCGGGCTGTTTTACTCGCCTTTCGGCATCACTAACTCCGACACCGGCTTCGTGCCCGGCGCGGGTTACAGTTCCACCACAGTGCACCTGGCTACACTTGACGGCATCACACCGTACCGCTATGTGAGTGATCCGTTTCCTGAGGGGCTCACCCAGCCCACCCGCAACAGCCTAGGCGCCCGCACGTTCTTGGGCCAGGGAATCAGTGTGTGGGATCGTTCAGCAGTTACGCCTTACACTCTGCAATGGAACTTCGACCTCCAGCAAGTGCTCGCTCGTCATCTTCTCATAGACGCGGCTTACTCAGCCAGCCGCGGAGTGCGCCTGAATCAAAACCGCGAATTCGATGCCCTGGATCCGCGCTACCTTACGCTTGGCACGGCCTTGCAAACTCTGGTGGATAATCCTTTCTATCCCCAAATTCCCACCGGCGCTCTAGCCCAGCAGCGGATCCAGCGTCGCCAGCTCCTGTTGCCCTATCCGCAATACACTTCGGTTGCCCTGGTGAACTCATCCACGGGCAACTCAATTTACCACTCTTTCGCCCTCAAGGCGGAGCGGCGCCTGACGAGCGGCTTGGGGCTGCTGTTTTCCTACACTATTGGCAAGCTGATCTCCGACGTCCGCAATTCAATCTCGACTTATGACAACAACCTCAACGCCGGCTTGAACCCCAGCGTGCAGGACTGGTATAACCTCCGCGCCGAGCGCTCGCTGTCGGAGCTGGATGTGGCGCAGGCTGTCGCCTTGAGCTTCGTGGCTGAGCTGCCCTTTGGCCCCGGCAAGCCGCTGCTTAATAGGAGCCATGGCATCGCGCGCAAGCTGGCCCGGGGATGGCAAATCGGAGGCCAGGCGAGTTATCGCAGCGGGTACCCGCTAATGATGAGCGCGCCGATACCCGGCGGCGGGAACCGTCCCAACTCGGCGGGCCGCAGTGCACGGCTGCCCGGCGGCCGCTCCCGCAATGAGCAAGTCAACCGCTGGTTCGACACCACTGCCTTCTTGTTGCCGCCATCGTTTTCCATGGGGAACGTAGGACGCACCTTGCCTGACACTCGGGGCCCCTCCTTCCTCAACATTGACCTTTCCCTGTCGAAGAACATCGTCTTGATGGAGCGCATGAGCTTGCAACTGCGTTTGGAGTCGTTTAACTTGACGAACAAGCCCAACTTCTGGCAGCCCAACACCGCCTTGGGCAGCCTCCAGTTTGGCCAAATCAACTCGACCACAGGCTTGCCGCGCGTCAATCAAGCGGCGCTAAAACTTGTATTCTGACGAGGAGGCATACCTTCATGAAGCGTCGCGAGTTTCTCAATCTGGTCGGTGCTTCCCGCCTGGTGCAGCCGGCGCTTGCCGCCGCGCCGCGGCGCCCTAATATTGTCCTGATCCTTGCCGACGACATGGGCTTCTCCGATATCGGCTGTTACGGAGGCGAAGTCGAAACCCCTAACCTGGATGGGCTGGCCCGGCGCGGCGTGCGCTTCACGCAGTTCTACAACACGGCGCGCTGTTGCCCCACCCGCGCCTCGCTCCTTACCGGACTTTACGCCCACCAAGCCGGCGTAGGACACATGGTGGACACCGGGCGCCCCGAATATCCCGCATACCGCGGGGATTTGAGCCCGCACTGCGTCACCATCGCAGAAGCGCTTCGCGCCGCGGGCTACCGCACTTTGATGTGCGGCAAATGGCACGTAACGCCGGTGAGCGATTCCAAGCACAACTGGCCCCTTCAGCGCGGCTTCGAGCGCTTCTACGGCACCATACACGGGGCGGGAAGCTACTACGATCCAGTAAGCCTCATCAAAGACAACGAACGCACAGCGCCCGAGCGTCGCGATTACTATTACACGGATGCGCTGGCCGACCAAGCCGCGCGCTACATCGAGGAGGCGGCCGGCAAGCGAGAACCATTCTTCCTGTATCTGGCTTTCACTGCCCCGCACTGGCCGCTGCATGCTTTGGAGGCGGACATCGCAAGATACATGGAGCGTTACAAGCCAGGCTGGGATGTGCTGCGCGCCGAACGCCACCGGCGCATGGTCGAGCTGGGTATCATCGAGAAACACTGGCCGATCACACCCCGCGATCCCCAAGCGCCCGCATGGGGCGAAGCGCCGCACAAAGAGTGGCAGATAAGGCGCATGGCGGTCTACGCGGCCATGATTCACAGCATGGATCGCGCTATCGGCCGTGTGCTGGAGGCGCTGCGGCGCAGCGGCAGCTATGAGGACACGCTGATCATGTTCTTGTCCGATAACGGCGGCTGCGCCGAGGAGCTCCGTCCGACCGCGCAGGGCCTGCATGTCCCCAAACTCACGCGCGACGGCAGGCCGGTGCGCGTGGGCAATCTGCCCGAAGTAATGCCAGGCCCCGAGGACACCTATCAGAGTTACGGCGTGGCCTGGGCCAACCTTTCCAACACGCCGTTCCGGCTCTACAAGCACTGGGTCCACGAAGGCGGCATAGCCACGCCTTTCATCGCGCATTGGCCGCGGGGTATCCAGCGTCCCGGCGCTATCATTCACGAACCGGCTCACATCATTGACATCATGCCCACCTGTTTGGATGTGGCGGGGGCCAAATACCCCTCCGAGCGCGAGGGGGTACGCGTATTACCGCTAGAAGGCATCAGCCTGCTGCCACTCATGAGGGGCAAGAAAGTCTCCGCCGACCGCACGATTTACTGGGAGCACGAAGGCAATCGGGCGGTGCGTCAGGGGCGTTGGAAGCTGGTTTCCCGCCACCCAGGCGGCTGGGAGCTTTACGACCTGCAAGCTGACCGCACCGAGATGAACGACGTCGCCGCACGTTATCCGGACCGAGCCCAGGAGCTTGCCGGGCTCTATGAGAAATGGGCCGCGCGCTGCGGCGTCAAACCGTGGGATAAAGTCCGCCCGCGAAAGTGACCGGGTGGAAAGAGGAGTTCCAAGGAGGTTGCGATGCGAACCGTCGTGACTGCGATATTGACTCTGCTGGGTTGCGCCGGCGCCGGCCTCGGCCAATCTATCACTGGGGCCATCGTAGGGGTGGTGACCGACCCGAGTTCGGCTGCGGTTCCCGGCGCCCGCCTGATTGCGGTGGAAGAAAACACGAACCTCAGATCGGAAACCACCAGCGATGCTCAGGGTAACTACGCCTTTCCCAGTCTGCGCCCGGGGACCTATCGCATCGAGGTGGAAGCTCCGGGCTTCCGGAAGCTGGTCCGCTCGGGTATCGAGGTACGAGTAAATGACAGGCTGCGTTTGGACCTCGCCCTGGCTTTAGGGCCGGTGACTGAAACCGTTGAAGTCGCGGGTATCGCACCGCTGGTGGAAAGCGAAAGCGGGGCGATTGGTACGGTTATCGAGAACAGGAAAATCATAAGCCTACCGCTCAACACTCGCAATCCCTTTCAACTCGCGTTGCTAAGTCCCGGTGTGGTGCCGAGCCCCAGCTTCGGCGACGCCTTCAACACTTCCGCCAATTTCATGATCAACGGAAATCGCGGCAATGTTAGCGAAATGATGATTGACGGCATAACAAACTCCGTCCCGGCTGCCAACCCTATTCTGGTGGTCGCCATGTTTCCTTCTCCCGACGCTCTGGAAGAATTCAAAGTGCAAACCAATAGCTACGCTGCCGAATATGGGCGCTCGGGAGGGGGGCTTATCAACATGGTCATCCGCTCGGGCACCAACCAGTTCCGCGGGGTGTTGTACGAATTTCTTCGCAACAGCAAGATGGATGCCAACGACTTCTTTGCAAACCGCACCGGCGCGCCGATCGGCCCGTTCAAGCGCAACCAGTTTGGTTTTTCCCTAGGCGGCCCCATCTTGCCCGACAAGGCGTTTTTCTTCGTCAATTACGAGGGGCTGCGCCAGCGCTCCCGGCATCAGATCAGCGGGACCGTGCCCACCCAGCAGGAACGGCAGGGCGATTTCAGTCGCTCTCGGCAGCTTGTCGGAGGCGCCTGCGTGCCGGTGCAGATTTTCGACCCCTTTTCCACGCGTCCCAACCCGGCCGGTGGTTTTCTCCGTGACCCCTTTCCTGGGGCCGTAATCCCGAGCAGCCGCATAGACCGCGTGGGATCTCGCATAGCGAGCCTGTTCCCGGCGCCGACCTCAGCCGGAGCAGCCTGCACAGGCATTAACAACTTCTTCTCCGACAAAACGCAGAGGGTCGACACCAACCAGATGGACATAAAGCTGGACTGGGCGGCTACGCCACGGAGCAAGTACACCGCAGGCCTGAGCTGGCGCACGCGAAAGGAGTTGCCACCTAACCACTACGGAAATATTGCCGACACCCGGAACTTCAAAGGGGATAGCATACCCAGCAAAGGGCTGCGCTTGGAATACAACCGGACGCACAGTCCCACCCTGTTGATGCAAGGCCGATTCGGGATTACTCGCCTGGAGCGGACCTTCCCTCCTAACGTGCCCGAAGGCTTTTCCCTGACAGAGTTGGGGTTCCCCTCAAGCCTGGAGCAGCAGATGCAAGGGCCGATCGGGTTCCCCGTCATGACCTTCGCCGGCTACCTCGGCTTGGGCAAGGACAACCAGTTCCTCGATCAATCGGGAACCTCTTACACTTGGGCCGGCAGCGTGACCAAGATTGCCGGGCGCCACGCTATAAAGGCAGGCATCGAATACCGCGCCAACCAGTCCTCCGAGGCGGTGGGCATTGACACCAGCGGGCGCTACGGTTTCAACCGCGATTTCACGCAGGGCCCGGATCCCAACCGACCTGCGGCTGACCGAGGCAACGCCATTGCCGGGCTTTTGCTGGGTGTGGTTTCAAGCGGGCAGGCCGGATACTTGCCCCGGGTGCTAACTTCAAACCCATACGCTGGAATTTACGCCCAAGATGATATCAAACTAACCTCCCGCCTTACGCTCAACCTGGGCCTGCGCTGGGAGGTCGAGAAGGGACGAAGCGAGCGATTCAACCAGCTCAGTTACTTCGACTTTGACGCCCCGCTTCCCATTGCGCAACAGGTCGGCATCCCGGGCCTTCGCGGCGGTTTGCGCTTTGTGGGCGTAGAGGGTAATCCCAGGCGGCAGTTCGATACCGACTGGAACAACCTTGCACCACGGTTCGGCTTTGCTTACAAGCTCAGGGAAGCCACCACCATCCGCGGGGGCTATGGCATCTTCTATTTGCCTTACGTGGGTGCAGCCTCGGGCTGGGCCTCGGGGATCAACGGGTTCCTGGCCTTCACCACAATGGTCAACTCGCTAGACGGACTGCGTCCCACAGACCTGCTTTCCAACCCCTTCCCGCGCGGTTTGGAAAAGCCCACGGCGCCGGCTTCGGGGCTTTTAACCAATCTCGGCCAGGATTTCGGCGCCAGCGGTCGGGACGGTGCAATAGATCGCGGCAATCGCGTCAGCTACTCGCAGCAGTGGAATCTGAACGTGCAGCGAGAGTTACCCGGCCGCATACTTATCGAGGTTGCCTATGTAGGCAACAAAGGAACCAAGCTGCCGGATGGGCCGCTGGGGCACCAAATCAACCAGCTTCGCCCCGAGCAACTTACCCTTGGCAGCCAGTTGCAACAACTGGTCAGCAATCCCTTCAAGCCTTTTGTAAAGAGCGGGCCGCTGGCGCAGGACAGGGTTACGCGGGGGCAGCTCTTAAGGCCCTATCCCCAGTTTCTCGGCGTATATAACTTCCGGCCCACCTCAGGCTCCTCCATTTACCACGCCTATCAAATGCGTGTCGAGAAACGCCTGTCGGCGGGTCTTACGTTACTGTGTTCGCTCACCGCGGGGAAGCTGATCGAGGACACCTCGCAGACGGTGGGCTTTCTGGGACCTGCGCCTACGCACCAGGATGTGTACGACCGGCGCTCCAGCCGTTCTTTGGCGGCGCAGGACGTCAGCCGCCGCCTCGTGTTGAGCTATGCCTACGAACTGCCTTTTGGGCGCGGAAAGGACTTTGGAAGCCAGTTGCCGCGCGCGCTCGATTTGCTAGCTGGCCACTGGCAGCTCAACGGAATCGTGACGTTCTCGACCGGCGTGCCGTTGGCTATAGCCAACCAACAGAACAACAGCCAGTCTTACTCGGCTACGCAACGGCCCAACGTGGACGGCAGGGACCCCAAACTCCCCGGCAGCCGGTCCACCGACGACAAGCTGGCGCGTTGGTTTGACACCAATGTCTTCAGCCAACCCGCGCCTTTTACTTTCGGCAATCTCGGGCGAGTCATGCCGACGCTCCGGCGTCATGGCGTGCGGAACTGGGACTTTTCGGTATTTAAGAACTTCGCCCTGGCCGAAGCCCGGCGCCTGGAGTTCCGAGCCGAGTTCTTCAACTTCACCAACACACCGCAGTTCGGCGCTCCCGGGCAGTCATTCGGGGCCCCGGCTTTCGGCGTGGTGAATTCACAGGCCAATAGCCCGCGCCAGTTGCAACTGGGGCTGAAGTTTTATTTTTGAGCACGGCCGGCCGCGCTCGCCTGGGCTGCTTATTCGCAAAAGCGCGCGTCTGTCCCCTTCCGCAAAGATAGCCTGCCAACAAAGCTTGCTAAGCGGGGAGGGAGTTGCGCCAGTTGCGCAGCAGCGTGAGTAATCGGTTTTTCACGGCGGGAAGTTTCTCCGACAGGTCGGTGGTCTCACCCGGGTCATCTTTCAAGTTATAAAGCTCGATTGCGCCGGTGTCGTAAAACTCGATCAGCTTGAAGTCACCCTGGCGCACGGCGCCCGACGATCGCCCGCCGAGAAAGTGCGGCTTGTCCAAAGGGTAGTGCCAGAATATGGCCCGGCGTCGCAGTGCGGCGGGCCTGGCCAGGACCTGCTGAAAAGAAATGCCGTCCAGCTTCAGGCCGGGCCGCGGCTTGGCGCCGGCGATCTGAAGAAACGTCGGGTACAGGTCGGTCGAAACGACAGGCGTCCCGCTCGCCGATCCAGGCTTTGCGAAACCGGGCCCCGCCACAATCAACGGCACGCGAATGCCTCCCTCGTACAGGGTTGATTTGCCCGCCCGCAAAGGGGCGTTGGAAGTCACCCGATCCTCGCCGCCATTGTCGGAGCTGAAGACCACGACGGTCCGCTCGGCCAGCCCTAACCGCTCCAGCGCTTGCAGGATCATGCCCACTCCCTCGTCAATGCTTTCGATCATCGCCGCCAGCTCGGGATTGTTGCGATTCTTGCCCGCGCCCGGCTTGCGCGCGTACTTCGCAACCAACTGCGGCTTGCCGGCCAGACGAGTATGCGGGGCGTAATGCGAGAGGAAAAGGAAAAACGGGCGAGCACGGTTACGCTCAATGAACTCGACCGCCTCCTGGTTGAGCCGGTCGGTCAAATACTCATCCGGGCGCCGTGGCTGCACCTCTTTCATGTGCTGGTAAGGCGGAAAGTAATAACCAGGCCCGATGTAGCTGGACTCCGAACAAATTACCTCGTCGAAGCCGTGCAGCTTAGGATCCCCTTTGCGCAGCGAATAATCGCCCATCAAGTGCCACTTGCCGATCAGACCACAATGGTATCCGGCCGCTTTAAGAGCCTTGGGAAGGCTGAAATGATCCGGTGAAAGGTATTTCGGGTCATCGCCGCGCAGATAATCAGTGATGCCGACCCGCGCCGGGTGAAGTCCGGTCATGATGGCGGCCCGAGTTGGCGAGCATACGGGCGCCGCCGCGTAGGCGTCGGTAAACCGCACCCCTCGCGCTGCCAGCCGGTCCAGGTTGGGCGTCTCGTTAAACCGGTTCCCGTAGCAGCCTAATTCCGCCCAACCCAAATCGTCAGCAAGCACAAAGACGATGTTATGGCGAGCGGCTACTGAGCCGTTAGCCAATCTCAGGCTTGCGCCAGCCAAAGTAGCCAGGAAGCGAGAACGCGTCATTGGATAAGCCATACCAGCCATATGCTACCGCGCAGCCGCCTGGCCACGGTGCTTCACACTCTAAGGAGGGCTGAAGCGCAGTATGCGCCCGGAGAACTTGAATTCGCCCACCCAGAGGTTGCGACCATCCCAAGCCAGTGAACCGGGCATAAAGAGCTTGTTACGCCCCAGTCCAGGTCGGGTGTCACCAGTATCCGCCGCGCCCAGCAACGCGTCGGCCGGCTTGCCATCTATGGCATCCTGAATTCGGTTCCAAACGTGCACGCGGTGGTTGCCGCGATCGGCCACGAAGAACTGGCCGCTAGCAGCCAAGGCGTCGCCAGGCAGGTTGAACATTCCGCGCCCACCGATGCGGAAGGGTTGGTTGTCCCGGCCCAGACTCTCCACCCGCCACACCAGGATCTCGTGACCTTCGAACGGTGCGGCCGCCAAGTAGTTCCCGTCGCTCGAAATGCGGCCTGGTCCCTCCATCTCAAGAGCGAGCTTCGGCTGGCTCGTCGGCCCAGGGACGCCCTCCCACACGTAGATGCGGTTGGCCTGCCGATCAGCCAGATAAAAGTAACTGGCATCCATGGCCACGCCGGTAAGTTCTCGTAACTCCACGTCCCCGATGCGGCCTGTGAGTATCGCGTGGGGCTGCTCTCCGTTCAGTGGGAGGGCATGCCAGAGATACACCGTACGGCGGCCCGCCAGCGCCAGCTTGCCGTTGTGCACGGCGCTGTCCCATGGTCCTTCCGGTAAGTTGATGACCACGTCCGGCGCAACGCCGCTCTCAAGGGGTAGGGCGCGCCAGACAAAGAGCTTCCGGTCGAAGTCCGATGACGCAAACAGGCTCTTGCCGTCCGTGGCCAGTGCGGGATTATGGATGAAGAAATTCTCGGCCCAGGTGTCTTGCTCCGGATGGTCGCTGCCCAGGGCGAAATCAGGGGGCTGATCGTCACGCTCCGGCAGCGAGTTCCACACCAGCACGTTGTTGCCGTTGTAGTTGGAAACATACAGCCGCCCCTGCGCGACGACCGCGTCCGGACCGTCGCCGTTGCGGTAGCTCCGCGGCCGTAGCACGACATCCGGGGGTGTGTGCGCGTCGAGCGGCTTGCGGTTCCACACGGAGATGGATTGACTGCCCGCCAGCACCAGCTTGCCATCATCCGTAAAAGACCCTTTGAGCCACTCGGGCCAGATGAAAGCAGGGGGTTGGTCGGAATGAGAGGGGAAGTCGAGCCACACCATGGTGCCCGGCCGCCTGGCCTCACCGTTGTTGTGGTCGCTGAGGGCGAAGAAGCTCTCTCCGTCGCTGGTTATATTGCGCGGCGTACCGGCCGCTTCGGGCCGCAACACCAAGTCGGCGGGCTGATTGTCGCGTGTCGGGATGGAGTTCCAGATGAGCACGGCCGCACCGCGGGTCGCCACCACGGCGAAACGCCGGCCATCGGTCCACACTCCCCAAGGCCAACCCAACGGCATCGGTCCCGGAGTTGGCGCGGGCCCAGACAGATGCCTCAGATCCAGCGCAATGTCCGCCGGCGCGCCGTTATGCTCTGGGAACCCATTCCATATAAGCACGCGGTCGTTGTTGGTATCCGCCACGGCGATCTTGCGCCCGTCCGGGGTAATGGCGACGTTGCCCGGCCAGTTGAGCTGATGCATTCCCGTGCCGGAGTCGTTGCCGGTGAAGTCGGGCTGGCCGAGGACGAGATCCGGCGCAGTGTTGGACGCTGGTGCCGTCCGCCAGATAAGCACGCGGTTGTTCCAGCGGTCAGTCATTAGCAGTGAGGTGCCGTCGCTGGCGAGGCCGCTTGGGTGATTGAACAGCAACGCTCCGCCGCTGTCGTTGAACCCTTTGGCGCCCAGCACGATGTCGGCAGGCTGACCGGTGATGAACGTCCCCGGGGCAGACTGCGGCGTAACCGCAACGGACTTGAAGTACATCTTGTAACCGCCGCGCCAAGGGATCACGAACGGATCCGTAATCTGCTCGTTGGGGTTGGCTCTGAGCCGCTCACCTGGCTCGGCCGTCCAGTTAATGCCGTCCGTAGAGACAAAACTGCGGACCGCGTTGCCGGCGTGCGTGCGCTGGTCGAAGGCGTAAAGGCGGAGTCGGCCATCAGGCAGAGCCACCGGGGCGGTAGTGCCCCAGCCCGGAAGCGACAACACACCCTCGTATGCGAACCGCATGCCGTCGGCAGACCGGGCGATGATGGTGGCGTCCCGCGCAAACGCGTACATCAGCCACTGGTCCCCGAGGCGGAAGACATCCGGGTCCACCAAATCTGGATACTCGAAGACCGACCCGGTTTCGCGGAAGCGGATGCCATCGTCGGAAACGGCCAGGTGCACCGCGTGCGGATTGGGCCCCGCCGCAGGGTCACCCGGGTAATTGGAAGCCAGGTAGTAAAGCCGAAAGCGCCCGGCCTCATCTTTCACGATGGAGGGGTCCACCGCTTTCAAAGTACTCAGCCCTTCGATCCGAAACGCCGGCTCGGGTTGGAATCGCAGGCCGTCGGTCGAGACCGCGCAGGCTATGCTCTCCGGTTTGCCAGGCTGCTCGGGCGGTTGTACAAAGTAAAGCAGTACGCGCTGGTCGCCGTCGTTGATGGCGCACGGCACCGAGGCGGGCGCCAGGCGTACGCCCTCGTCACGGGTCCAAGTCAGTCCGTCGGGGCTGGAGGCGCTCATAACCCGGTGGGTCTGCATGCTCACTGGTTGCACCGGCTGGCCAGGACCCGGGCTAGGCGGGCCAATGAAAGACTTAATGGCCATTAGCCAAGCGCCGCTTGGGAGCTGCACCGGCGCCGGGTCCGCCACGCCGAGTGACGCAGGCCCCGTAGGAGGCGGCACGACACGGTCACCCTCCTCCACCTGCCAGGTTCTGCCGTCGGCCGTGAACGCGGAGCGGATGCGCATGCGCGCACCCGTACGCAAATCGGCGTTCACATGGAAGAACGTGCGCCAGCCTCCCGGGACCTTCACTGTATCGGATACCGAGCCGCCTAAATCGAGCACTGTGCCGTCGGTCGTGAAGCTCAAGCCGTCCTTCGAGGTGCACCGCAGCAGCCTCGGCCCGAGCGACACCAGCATCACCCACTCCGCGGGCGTCTCAAATACATCGGGGTCCGTGGCGTTGCGGTAACGGGCGTCGCGAAATACTTCGCCGAGCGGCCGCCAGTCTAGTCCGTCGCTGGAGGCATAGGCGGCTATGGATCCGTCCGGCCCCGACTTGACGTAGGCCCGAAAAGTACCATCTGCCAGGCGGACCACGTTCGGGTCCACCCCCCTCAGGTTCGTCTTGACGCGCCTCCAGGAGCCGTCGGCCTCCTGCTGCATGGCCCCGATTCCTTCCTGCGCGCCGCTGGCGTCTACGAACAGTATCGTGGGCCGTCCCTCCGGGTCGAGGAAAAGTTCCGGCACCGAGGCTCGCTCAGCGAGGATCTGCGGTTGAACCACCCAGTTCAGCCCGTCATCCGAAGTGGCCAGTAGCACACGGTGATTCCACGGGCCATCCTGTGCCACCGCCGGCAAGTTGGCAAGTGCCATCGCGAACAGCAAAGCCTTTAACGCCACTCGCCCGATCGGACTTTCCTTGACTGCGGGTCTTGGCTTCACTCCACACTCAGTATTAACGCGGATCGCCGTCCGGGCGCAACGCGAATGCCGCTCGACACGCGTAGCTCTACGGACGGATTCCGGATCAGCGACCAGGCCCGCACGTTGCCGGCTTCCCCAGCTAAGCTGTTGCTATGTTGTCACGCAAGACCGCACGAGCTCGATACCCGTTCTGCCTGCTACTGTGCTGGTGCGCCGCGCTAAACGCCGAAACGCTGCGCTGGACGGCGGCAGAGGCTGCGCGCGACCAGGGCCTCACTCTCGTGCGCGGCCCTGACGCAGAGTTCCGCATAGAAACAGTCGAAGGCCACGCAGTCGCCGTACTCCAGCCGGCGGGGCATTATTATCGGCGGGCCAGTTTTCTGATCCGCCTGGACAAGTCCGTGGCGGGCAAAGCGTGGTTAGTAATTGAGTATCTGGACCGCGGTTTTGGGCTGGTCCAAATTTCAGCCCCAGGTAACAACCGGGTCGTCGAGCAAGACGGCGTGGCCAGGCTGAACACGGGCCGCTTGCGTAGAGCCTGGTTTGCCTTTGAACAAACGGACTTCGAGCGGCGGCTGGCTCCGGGAGCCGATATTCAACTTTATGGCGTGCCTTACTTGCATGCGATAGAACTGGTGGACCGTCCGCCTTCCCGCGAAACCCTGCCGGCGGTGCAGTCTGTCATTCGCCTAAAGCGCCCGCTGGAACTGGTTATAAGCGCGGGAGCAGACGCTCAAACTCTGGAGGGGCTGCCCGCGGCGCTGGCCAACATGCGCAGCCTACTGCCCCTGCTAAAGGCTCTCGGTTTTGCAGGTATTGAAAGCTATGTGAAATGGAACTTTGTCGAGCGTTCGCCTGGGGTTTTCGACTGGAGCTTTTATGACGCTATAGTGGCCGAAATCGAGCGACACGGGCTGAAATGGTTCCCGCTCTTGGTGGCAGGCTCAGCTTATGCGCTGCCCGATTGGTTCTACAATTCGCCGGAAATGGACGGCTACGTGTGCTTGGAGCACCGCATCAAGATCGAAATCCCGACTATTTTTAATGACAAACAAGTCAAATACGTGCGCCGGTTCTTGAACGAGTTTGGTCGCCACTACGAGCCGCGCAAGGTGCTGCTCGGAGTCCGCCTGGGGCCGAGCGCCAATTACGGTGAGGCCCAGTACCCGGCCACCGGCGCCTGGGGGTATCGCTGGGGACAGTTGCACACGCACATCGGCTACTGGGCAGGCGATCCCGACGCCACGCTGAGATTCCGCGAATGGCTGCGGGCGCGTTACCGGACGGTAGAGGCCCTAAATGCAGCCTGGTTCACGCGCTACGGGTCTTTCGAAGAAGTTACAACTTTTCTTCCCGAGACCGCCCAGAGCCCGCGGATGCGCGTGGACTTCGGCACCTGGTACATGGACGCCATGAGCGAGTGGTGCGAGAAATGGGCTCTGTGGGCACACGAGGCAATGCCGAATACCCCCATTTATCAGTCCTCAGGGGGCTGGGGCGCGGTTCCCATCGGTACCGACTACACGGCGCAGTCCAAAAGCATGGCAAAAGTTCGCGGGGGCATACGCCTGACCAACGAAAACGACAGCTATTTGAACAATTTCTGCGTCACGCGCATGGCGGCTTCAGCGGCCCGGCATTACGGCATCCGTCTCGGCCTGGAGCCCGCCGGCTTCAGCAGCGCGCGCGGGGTGATGGCGCGCTTGTATAACGCCATCACCAACAACGCCGACCATCTTTTCTATTACCACCCCAACCTGCTGGGTAATGACGAAGCAGTGGACCTCTGGTTGAAGCACGCGCCCCTGCTCGATGAACGCGCGCAACCGCGCCGAGAAGTGGCCGTCTTTTATCCTGATACTGCCAACAAGTTGAGCGACGATGTCCTGCGGCACCGGCTGGCTTCGGCCTTCTTCGAGCGGGTACAGGCGCTGCGGCGTCTGATGGAGTTCGATTACGTAAGCGAACAGTTGATTCTCGACGGAGCTTTGGACCATTACAAGGTACTGGTTTTCCTTTGGGGCCGCGTGGCCGAAGCGCCCGTGATCGAACGGATGGACGCTTGGGTGCGCAAGGGCGGCATTATCATTTACCCAGAGCGCCAGCAGCAGCGGGAAGGTCCGTTAGGTACACCCGACGGGGATATCTCCATCGCCCAGCGCTGGCGGCGAGGAGACACCGGGCGCGGACGCGTGATTTACTTTGAGGGCTATCCGGAGCCCCCGATCCACTACATCGAGTTCGTCCGCGATACCTTGCGCGATTTGTCGGCTTTGAGCCCTCAGCTTCGGCGGGCGCTGCGGCTCGAGCTGCCCCGGGACGTCTTCTGGAGCCTCACCGAGAGCGGGCGGTTAGTGTTTCTGAATTACTCCGACCACTCAGCAGTGGTGCGCTTTGCCGAAGGCAAGACGCTCAAGCTGGCCCCTTACCACATAGCATTCGAATAAGCGGGCTTCAAGCTATCTTCTTCACCCAAACCTTATGCAGCGTCATCAAGCGCCCAGCGCGGATGGTGACAGGCTTGATCTCGAACACTGCGGGTCCTTTGCTCAGCTCCAGCGTTCCGGCCACGAAGGGCTGAAACACCATGTTCCCGGCCGTAGGCATAACCGCGGCTTCCAGGCGCGAGCGCCCTGCGCTGATCTGGTAGCGCGATCCGGCCTGGTCCGAAGGGCAACCGTATTCCAGCGTCACCTCGTATTTCCCGGCGGCCACCACCTCTATATTCCAGCGGATGAAATCACCAGGGTCGCTCCAGTCCTCGATGGTGTCGCGGTTGTAATGACGAGGAGTGGGTCGAACTTTCTTGCCTACCGGTTCGCTCCAAGTCAAGTCAAGCTCGACCGGATTCTCATCCTCCCGACCAACTTCGATGGGTACGCGGCGGTATTGCTGACCTCGGGTTACGTCGCTGAAAAACTCCTGGAATCGCCGGCGCAACTCGCGGGCGACCTCAGGACGGGCAGAGGCTATGTCGTGTTGCTCACCAGGATCCTTGTTGAGCTCGAACAGCTCGCCAGTCGAGATGAGCTTGTAGCCGGAAGCATCATGGACGGCCCAGTTGGGCCGGAAGGCCTTGCGCTCATCGGGCGGCGCTTCGGAAACGTCGGCCGGCGGATCCAGCAACGGGCGGACGCGATTCCACTGGTGAAAGAGCCAGGCATGCGGGGCCGGACCGCCGTGCAAGATCAGGGGCGCCAGGCTACGACCGTCGAGCTGGCGGTCTTTGGGAAGGGGAGCGCCTGTGAGCTCACACAGAGTAGGGAAAATGTCTATGTGCTGGGCCATGGTGTCAACGACCCGCCCCGCCGGCAGCCTGCCCGGCCAGCGCACAAAAAAAGGCACGCGGATGCCGCCCTCGTAAACGGAACCCTTGTTGCCGCGCAGACCACATGAGTAATAGCGGCTGACGCCGCCGTTGTCGCTCATGAATATCAGCAAGGTATTTTCGACCAACTTCCAGCGTTCCAGCCATGCAAGCAGCCGGCCCAAGTTCTCATCGAGGGCTGTGATCATCCCGTAAATACGGGCCTCCTGGAGGGGCAGGCCTTTCTTGAGATAGCGTGCGATGTAAGAATCGGGGACCAGGTAGGGAGAGTGGGGCGCGTTGTAAGCCAGGTAAAGAAAGAACGGATGTTGCCGGTTTTGTTCCAGCCAAGCCAAGGCCTGCTCCGTCAGTACGTCCGTTATGTAACCCGTGGTGACAACCGGGCGTTTGTTGTGCCAGAGCTCATCTGAATCGTCGTAGCGGTTGATGAAGCCGTACTGCCAGAACCCGAAGAATTCCTGAAAACCCCGGTGATTGGGGTGGTACTTCATGTAGCGGCCCAGGTGCCACTTGCCGACGCAAGCCGTACGGTAGCCCTGCTGCCCGAGGACCTGGGCCAGCGTGATCTCTTCCGCGCTGAGCGTGTCGCGGCCCTTGTAGGTGTCAATAGCGCCAGTGCGCTGGTAGTGCCGCCCGGTCAGGAGGGCGGCCCGGGTGGGCGAGCACACGGGCGAACAGTAAAAACGCTGGAAGCGCACCCCCTCGCGCGCGATGCGGTCCATGACGGGCGTTTCAATATGAGGGTTGCCGTGAATGCCGACGTCGAACCAGCCCTGATCGTCCGTGATCACGAGGATCACATTGGGACGGGGCTGCGACAGCCGCAGGGCGGGAGCGGCCGCCGCAGCCACGAAGCTTCTCCGCGTCACTAATACCTTCCTTCAGACGCCGCGGCGCGGGCGCTCGCGTCGGACACGGTCCATATTCTGCACCGGTTCACCGTCACATTCGACGGCGATGACGGTGACGGGATCATCGGGTGGAGTCTTGGGCAGGCCGGTGAAACGCACTCGGAACTCATCCTGCTGGAACTGTACCGGCTTGCCGGAGGCCAGCAAACGCGCCGCTTTGACCTTGGTTTGCAGGCCGCCAACCGTGACCGTGTCGCCCGGCCAGTAGTGCACATGGACGTAAAGCGTGTTGCCCTTGCGGCTGAAATTGGCGTAGTTGGAGCGGTTAACGCGGCAGCGCTCGGCCCCGTATATGGTTTCGCCGTTGCGTTCCATCCAGCGTCCTACCGCCGTCAGAATGCGCACGGACTCCTCGGGAATGGAGCCGTCGCCGCGCGGCCCGATGTTAAGCAGATAGTTGCCGCCGTCCCGCGCACAGGTGACGAGATTGCGAACGATGGTTTTGGGACTTTTCCAGTTGTCATCGGCGGCGTGGTAACCCCAGGAGTCATTCATGGTCATGCAAGCTTCCCAGGCGCGGCCGGCTTGTTCGGCCTGGATGCGTTGCTCGGGCGTGGAGAAATCCCCAGGCAGGCGATTGCGATTATTGACAATTATGTCGGGTTGCAGCTTGAAAACCATTTCGTTCATCCGGACCGATTCCCAACCTTCGGGATCCAGCGGCCAGGCCACGTCGTACCAAAGTATATCTATCTTGCCGTAGTTAGTAAGTAACTCTCGAATCTGGCCGTGGATATACTCAACGAAGCGCTTGCGCGCCGCCTCATCGGTCGCGCAGCGGGCGCCGTCGGGGTGGTGCCAGTCCATCAGCGAATAGTAGAAACCGACGCGCAACCCTTCGGCCCGGGCCGCTTCCACGTATTCGGCCACCAAATCGCGCCCGGGTCCCTGCTTGGTAGCGCAGTAGCTAGTCAGCTTGGAATCGAACAGGCAGAAGCCTTCGTGATGCTTGGTGGTCATGACCATGTATTTCTGCCCGGCGCGTTTGGCCAGGCGCGCCCACTCGCGGGCCGCATGAGGCTTCGGTTTGAACTGTTTGGCGAGCTGCTCGTATTCGGCCACGGGTATGCCTTCGTTTTCCATTACCCACTCGTGGCGTCCAAGCAGACTATACAGGCCCCAGTGAATGAACATGCCGAACTTCGCCTGGTGCCACCATTTCATGCGGCGCTCGCGATCGGCGTCGCCCGGCAGGGGTGCGGCGGTGAGGGCGGCTGCGGCCGGCGCAGCGCCCAGCATTTGAAAATAACGACGTCTGGAAATGGCAGGGTTATACATCATGACCTCCTTGGCTCCCAACAAATTTACACCAAGCTGATTGACTTTGGGGGACCCAGCCTAGCCGGCCTCAGTCGGCCCGAGCCGTCGTCGTTCGGCGCTTGGGTATCCCCTGGGGGTGGCAATCGGCGCACTTGACAAAGTGGATGTTGTGGCGGCTGGATGGATCGCGGAAGGTGGTGTCCATCTTCTCCACGTCCAGACCACAATTGGACATCTTGGGATGACAGCCGGCGCAGGAAGCGCGGGTGTTTTGCGTGTGACGCTCGTGACATGCCAGGCAGCTAATGCCCTCGTGCACTCCGATGCAGGTGCGGTCGTCTCCTGAGCCCACCTGGAAGCCGGCCAGCGGTGCGTGGCACTGATAACACAATGCCTGGCGCGGATCCGGGCTCATCTTGACACGGCGCGCACCCTCCCACATCTCGGGCAACGGCAACAGGCTTGCGCTGACGGGCGTCATCTCGCGCCGATCGAAGAAGGCCAGCGAGGGACGGTAAACCGGCTGCTTGGGGCCGGTGACGGCTTTTTCTATCCACGGGCGCTTCAATAGCTCGCCCGGCCTGTGCATTTGATGGCAGGCCAGGCAGGGTAGCACAGGGCGGCCGGCAAGGGCACGCACCTTGAGCTGCCAAGGGCCGGTCCGATCAAGCGGGGTCACCAGTTCGCCGATGTGCCCCTCAAAATGCATGCCGTGGCAGCGCAGGCAGTCATCCATCAAGGCGCGCTTGCTATTGTGTTCGCGATCAAGAAAGATACGCGCGTAGGTGACGCTGTGCGGGCCGGACTGCCAGGCGGCGTACTCCTGCTGGTGACAATCGCGGCAGCGCTCAGTGAGACGCGCCAGATGCAAGTTGGGGACGCGGATGTCCTCAGGCTGAGGGCCGCGCAGGTGTGCAAGCAGTCGTTTGAAGTTGTTCCAGTGGAACTTGACCTCGGCGGTGAGCAAGCCGCCGTGGCAACTAGAGCACGGCTGATTGCGGTGGGTCGAGACGCGCCAGCGGTCCACGGCGGGCCGAATCTCGTGACAGCTTGCGCAAGCCGCCCCGGGGGAAGCCCGATAATAAAGCAGCCCGGCGGCGAAAAGGAGAAGCCAGGGAGCCGCCCAGATAAACCATTTCTTGCCCTTCATGTCTTAGACCCTCCCCCGCCGGCCCCGCCACTGCTGGATGATGTGGGCCGAAGCCCAGTAGGCGATGGCCATAATCGTCAGAACCGGGTTGAACCCGCCGTTGGTGACGTGCACGCTGCCATCCACTACGTAAACGTTCTCCATCTCATGCACGCGGCAGTAGCGGTCCACCACCGAGGTTTTCGGATCGTTGCCCATACGGCAGGTGCCAGCCTGATGCTGCCCGCCGCTGAGCCCCGGTCCGGGAATTCGCTTCCAGGTATAGATAGCCCCGGCTTCCTTCAACCACCGCTCGGCCTTGTCGGCAATGTAGCGGCAGATTTCCAGCGTGTGGGGATGCTTGCGGCCGGACAGGCGGGCCACCGGGATGCCCCAATAATCTTTGACCTTCGGGTCTACCTGCACTCGGGCGTCGAAAACCGGCATTTCCTGCACCGGGCCCTGGACCATGATGCTGCGCCGGTACCACTGGCGCATGAAGTCCTTGTGCCCCTTGCCCCAGCGCGGCACTGTAGGAGGCATCCGCCCGATGAACTGGTAGGGCAACCGTATGAACTCATTGGCTAGCATGGCCCCGCCCCGCAAGCCAGGATTGCCGTGATTGAAGTCGCAGATGGCGATCGAGGCACCAGGGCCGATGTCGTCGTAGGTAATCTGTTCGAACAGGCCCACGGCGCCGCAGTAAGAGTGCCCTTGTAGGTTGCGGCCGACCCAATCATAGCGGTTTCCGATCCCGCTGGGAAATAGCCGGCTCTTGGAGTTCAGCAACAGGCGCGCCGATTCGATAGCGGCGCAAGAAACGACCACCAGGTCGGCGGTCTGCGTTTGCAAGCGGTCATTGGCATCGAAATACGTCACCCCTGTGGCTCGCCCGCGGGCGTCCACCAGGATCTCCTTGGCCACGCACTGGGTGCGCAGCTCGCAATTGCCGGTAGCCAGGGCCTTGGGGATGACCGTGTTCTGGGTGCCGTTCTTGGCATTGACTTCGCAAACGAAACCCACGCACCACCGGCAGCGCATGCAGGCCGGGCGGCCATTGTAAGGCACGCTGTTGCGCAGCATGGGGATGTCGAAGGGATGCAGACCCAGGCGGCGGGCGGCCGGCTTCAGGATCTCGTGTTCGCGGGTCGGGCTGAGGGGCGGCATAGGCAAGGGCTTGCGCCGGGGCGCGTGGAACGGATCGGGCGAGACATCGCCCGAGACGCCTATTTCATATTCGGCTTTCTCATAATACGGCTCCAAGTCCGCATAGCTGATGGGCCAGTCCTCCAGCGTCGAACCTTCCGGGCAGCCGTAAGTCGAGCGCATGCGGAAGTCTTGTTCCATAAAGCGCCAGGCCATGGCGCCGTAAGTAAGCGTGCCGCCACCCACGCAGGCAGCGTTATTGTTATAGCCCGGCTCGGAAGGCCGCACGATGCGCTCACGCCCGTCCAGCTCCACTACTACGCGGGGATGGCGCTCGTCGTCCGGCCCCGCGCCGTTGCCCAGCACCGTGGTGCGCTGGTTGCGTAAGTCATCCTTACGGCAGTCATAGGCAGTGAGCCATCTGCCCCGCTCTAGTAAGACCACGCTGAAGCCGGCCTCGGCGAGCTCTTTGGCTACTATGCCGCCGCCCGCGCCAGCACCCACTATGACGGCGTTGACGTGTTTCAAGTTTTTCCTCCTTGGCGAGCTCCGCTGCTGAGTTCGTAGTGCTCGCGGCCCCGAACCGGCACCAGCGGCACGCCGAGCATGCGCCAACTGATGGCATCGCGATTGCCCCCGTGTCGGGGGTCGCCGTAAAAGCCCTGCATGGTGTGGTCAATCACGAGATCGAAGAAGGCCTTTAGTTCACCCGTCAGGCCTTCCAGTAGCAGCCTTTGTTCCTCGAATTTCAAGTGGGCGAAGCGACGGCCGTGCCGCTGGAGGCAAAGGCGGTCCAGCTCGGCCAAACCGCGGCAGTATACGGGCTGGAGGCGACGGAAATGTCCGGTGAGGTGGCGATCAATGTAGTTTATGACGCCCGCCTCGGTGGCACCCGGATCCTGGTCGGCAGGTATGATCTGTTCGCAGAGCGCAATCACCGTCTCAGCCTCCTGCGGGGTGAAAAACCGCCAAGGGCTCGCACGGCCGCATCCGGCCAGGGGGGCTAGCGCGGCCGCCGATCCCGCACGCAGCAAGCGGCGCCGGCCGTGGTTGATGTGTTCAGGCATGCCGGTTCACTCCAAAGCTGTTAAAATTACCACAGAGCTGGACCGCCCTGCGGCCGGCGGGAAAAGGGAGTTGGAGCTATGAAGCGGTACATGCTTGCAGTGGCAACGCTGCTTCTGAGCGGTGTTGTCGCCTCGGCACAGGAAGCGCGCGGCAGCATTCTCGGTCGCGTTACCGATCCCAGTGGGGCCGTCGTGCTAGGTGCGAAGGTGCAAGCCATCAATGTGGCTACCACCGCAGGAGCAGCCTCAGTAACCAACGAACAAGGCAACTACGAGATCCCTTACTTGCTGCCTGGCGTATACCGCGTAGAAGTCGAGATGCAAGGCTTCAAGAAGGCGGTGCGGGAGGGTATCGAATTGCGCGTGGGCGATCGGATCACGCTGGACTTCACCTTGGAAGTGGGTAACGTGGCCGAATCGGTCGTCGTAACGGGCGAAACGCCGCTGCTGGAGGCCGCCAACGCCTCCATCGGTATGGTAATGGAAGAGCGGCGCGTGACCGAGCTGCCCATCGTAGGCGGTAACCCTTTTTATCTTGTCCGGCTGACGCCCGGGGTGATTTCCAGTGGGGGCCGCTATGCCGGCAATCCCATGGATCAGGGCGCTGCCAGCGACATCATCGTGAACGGCACGCGTACCGGCTCGAGCGAGGGTGCAGTGGACAACTTGCCCAACATGGCCGAGCGAAATTCCGTCCTTTCCCCACCTCAGGACATGGTGCAAGAATTTAGGATCCATACCGCCAGTTTTGACGCCGCCATCGGCCACGCTGCGGGCGCCGTCACTAATGTAAGCATGAAATCCGGCACTAACACCCTGCACGGGTCGAGTTCGTTTTTCGATTCGCGCATCCGAGCGGTTCCCTGGTTCACCAACCGCTTCATTTACGATCCCACCACCGGCCCCATCACCCCGGAAAAGAAGAAGCGGGCGCTGGAAGGGTGGTTGCACCAGCGCTGGGGAGCCACCATGGGCGGGCCGGTGATTCTGCCGAGCCTTTATAACGGACGCAACCGCACTTTTTGGACCTTTGGCTACGAAGGGCTTTATATCCGCCGGAACCTTAGCGGCACTTACACGGTGCCCACGCTGGCCCAGCGCAAAGGCGACTTTTCAGACTTGCTAAAGCTTGGTTCCCAGTATCAGATTTACGATCCTGCCACTATCGCCCCGGCTCCCGGGGGCCGCTTTAGCCGTCAGCCCTTGCCCGGCAACATCATTCCTCCCAGCCGTATCGAGCCCATGGCCTTGAAATTCCTGCCCTACTGGCCGGATCCCAATCAAGCGGGAACGGTAGACGGACGCCAGAATTACTTCCGGACGCGCAACATAGACC
>Ga0315298_1000631_pt1 | contig 68253 bp, 58 predicted proteins | sample WHS_1_MG_FD_203077 | JGI IMG/M metagenome (GOLD analysis project Ga0315298, IMG submission 203077) | Extremophilic microbial mat communities from Washburn Hot Springs, YNP, Wyoming, USA - WHS_1_MG | ecosystem: Environmental > Aquatic > Thermal springs > Hot (42-90C) | place: USA: Wyoming...
AGCTAGAACGGCCTTGCGGAGGAAGGCCCGGGGATGGCGCGAAGGCGGTTTTCTCGGAGGGACGCACTCCGTGCGTCCGAAAATACGGGCCGGGAGCAAACCAGGGCATGTCACCGTCACGGACGGATTGGCGATAGGGTGATGGCCAAAAAGGAGCAAGGTTTGGATTGGCGCGATGCCTTCCTTGCGGGCGTGCAGAGCCCGCCCCTCCAGGGGGGCAAGCCCAGCATGGATGGCCCTGCGGGGGAAACTCCGAAGATGACGCCCAGGGAGTTTTTCCGGAGGGGTTTGCAGTCCCTTATTATTCCTCGGCTTTTCGATTTTGGGGCCCAGGACTTAGGCTTCTCGTGCCTTAGAAGACCTATCTGCAAATTCCCCTTTTGGATCCCCGGACGAAATTCAGAAGGGTCTCTATCTCCTCGAGGTGCGAGAGTTGTTCCCTCACGCTCTCTACAGCCTGAGCGAGCACGAGATTGGATCTGAAGAGGATCCTATATGCCTTTCTCAGGGCCTGAATGGTCTCTTGGGGGAAACCGTGTCTTTTCAGCCCGACCACATTTAGACCATAGAGCCTGGCCCTGTTTCCAGAAACCAAACTGTAAGGAGGCACATCCTGGGCCACCCCAGAGAAGCCTCCTATCATCGCATACGCGCCCACCCTCACATACTGATGTATTGCAACCAGTCCCCCGACAATGGCGTAGTCCTGGATCTCTATGTGGCCCGCCAAAGTGGCGGCATTGGCCAGGATCACATGGTTTCCTATGTAGCAATCATGGGCCACATGGCAGTATGCCATGAAGAGATTGTCGGAACCGATTACCGTCTTACCCCCTCCCTGGCGCGTTCCCCTGTGGATTGTGCAGAATTCACGAAAAATGTTCCTGGGTCCTATGATCAGCTCCGTCTCTTCTCCCCGGTACTTGAGGTCCTGAGGATCTCCCCCTATCACCGCAAATGGATATATCCGGCATCCCTCCCCAATGGTCGTCCATCCTTCGACCCTCGCGTGGTCGCCCACTTTAGTTCCAGCCCCTATTTTCACGTTCTTGCCAACGAAGCTGTAAGCACCGACTTCGACATCGGCATCCAGCTGGGCCCCCTCTTCCACTATTGCGGTAGGATGTATCCTGGGCAATGTCTCTCCCCTCTGCTTCTTCAGGTCTCACTGGATCATGGCCAGGAGTTCCGCCTCTGCCACGAGATCCCCGTCCACTTTGGCCTCGCACCAGAACTTCCATACACTGCCCCTTCTGCGGAGGACCTTGGCCTCAATGACCAACTGATCCCCTGGTCTCACGACCTTTCTGAAGCGAACCTTGTCGAAGCCCATGAAGTACACATTCATTCCCGAATATTCTTGGGCATGGGAATGGAGAACCAGCACGCCTGCAGTCTGCCCCATGGCCTCGACCAGAAGCACCCCTGGCATGATGGGTCTTCCGGGGAAGTGGCCCTGGAAAAAGGGCTCATTTATGGTCACGTTCTTGAGGCACACGACCCTCACATCTGGATCCAGTTCCAGAACCCGATCCACGAAGAGGAAGGGATAGCTGTGGGGCAGCACCTTCATGATCTCTTCTATGGGTAAGATCTTAACTTCCGCTCGCTCCCTCTCCACTTTGCCTCTCCAGAGCCTCTAATCTTTTCTCCAAGCTTTTGAGCCTTCTCATCAATTCGGGCAGCCTCGGGAATGCCTGGGATGATTTGAGCCAGTCTCTGTGGGTTATGGCTGGGATGCCGCTCATTGTGGAACCTTCTGGCACATCCTGTGCCACTCCAGATTTGGAACCAACCGTTGCACCGTCGCCGATTTTCACGTGATTGGCAACCCCCACCTGTCCTGCCAATACCACCCCCCTCCCCAGCTTCACGCTCCCTGCCAAGCCCACCTGGCCTGCCAGAATCGAGTCTTCCCCTATCTCCACGTTGTGGCCCACTTGCACGAGGTTGTCTATCTTCACTCCCCTTCTCACCACGGTCTCGCCGAATGAAGCCCTATCTATCGCCACATTGGCCCCTATCTCGACATCGTCCTCTATCCTAACTCTTCCCAGTTGCGGAATCTTGACCCAAGAACTCCCATCCCTCGCATACCCGAAACCGTCGCTCCCTACGACTGTCCCGGCATGGACAATCACCTTCTTTCCCAAGATGCATCCTGGATACAAAACAACCCCCGGATGAAGGACGCAATCCTCGCCTATCTGGCACCCTTCGCCCACGAAGACCATGGGGAAGATAGTGACCCTGTCCCCAATCTGAGCTCCCTTCCCTATCCACACAAAGGGATATATGGTCACTTCCTTGCCCAATCTTGCCTCTGGGTGGATCCAGGCCTCCGGGGAGACACCCGGTGCTCTCTTTGGGGGGGGATTGAGGAAGGAGGCAACCTTCGCGTATGCCAAGTAAACGTGGGGAACGACCACTTTGGCCATTTCCCCACCCAGGCCCTCGTGGGGTACCATCACAGCCGAGGCCTTGGTCTGAGCGAGCCTTTTCTCGTGCTTCGGACTCACTATGAACGTTATGTCCTTGGGCCCCGCAAGCTCAGGTGACGATATCCCCTCTATCTCCAGATGGGGGTCTCCCACCACCTTTCCCTCAACTAGCCTCGCTACCTCTGATAGGGTCAGCTTCACTTTCCCTTCCTCGTCCCTGTGGTCCCGGAAGAGTCGTACTGTTTGAGGACCTTGTCGGTGATATCGATGGAATCAGAGACGTAGAGGGTAGCATCCTTGTCGATGATCATGGTGTAGCCTTCTTGCTGGCCTATTTTCTGCACTATCTCAGCAAGCTCCTTGAACATGAGCATCTGGAGCTTTTTCCCCTCCATGAGGACTTCCTGCCTGAAGGACTCTGAGAGGTTCTGGAATTCGAGCTCCTTCTGGCGAAGCTCCTGTTCCTTGTCCAACCTGGCCTTGTCGCTCAGGGTCATGGCCTTTTGCTGGAAGTCCTGGCGCATCCTCACAAGCTCTTCTTGCTTCGCGCTGAGAATCTTCTCCTTCTCCTTTCTCAGCTGCTGGACCCTCTCCCTCAGTTCTTTACCTTTTGTAGACTGCTCTATGATCTTCTGAAGATCGATGTAGCCGATCTTCACGGGCTGGCTGCACCAGGCGTTTCCACAAAAGGTTCCCACAAGAAAGACAACAAACCCAAAGCCCAAAAGCCATCTCCTCATCCCTCGACCTCCCTCTTATTACCGGCAGGATCTCGCCCGAACTCTCAGGCTCTGAAGCCGGCTTTGTTTGCTACTTCCATCAGAAAGACCCACCCATTCCAAAAGCCCACTCTATCCTCTTTTCGTCCGCCTCGGGCCTGAGATTGTAACCCACCTCCACCCTCAGAGGACCGAATGGTGAGTACCATCTCAGACCTGCTCCTGCAGTGTGTCTGAAGCTCCCTATGTCCACAAGGCCGCTTTCCTTTGTGAGGAAAGCATTTCCGGTATCGTAGAATATGACCCCTCTCAGCTCCAGCTTCTTCAGTATGGGGAATATGTACTCGAAGTTGAAGAAGAGCTCAGTGTCCCCTCCCACTATGTCCCCAGTTGCAGGATCCCTGGGCCCTACCCCACCTGGTTTGAAGCCCCTGATGGAGTCGATCCCTCCGAGGAAGAATCTCTCGTAGACTGGAAGATCCTTGTTCCCCCAGCCGTAAGCGTAGCCGAACTGCCCTCTAGCCATGAAAACCGTGTCCCAAGGAAGGGGAAAATACTGTGCCGAACTCACCACGTGCTTCACGAATCGATTATCACCACCCAATCCCGCGAACTCGGTTGAGAATGTCGTGAGGTTTCCACGACTGGGATACAAGGCCTGATCCCTCGAGTCATAGGTGAGACCCAATATCACCTCGCTCGTGAGATGCCTTCCCTTTTGAGCCTTGAATATGTAAGCAGCGTCTTTGTCAACGTCCGTGACTTTCACGTCCTCGGCCCTGTAACCCCAGAAGGCGGTGAGCTTATCGAGGAATCTGTCTAGGGGATGGGTGAAAATGGTGCTGCCGCCAATTGCTGACCTCGTGAAGCTCAGGTATACCCTGTCCACGTTGTACACGTCCACTTTCATGCTCGTTCGAGTATCGAGAAGCCAAGGGTCTATGAAAGTGAGAGTGTAGAATTGCCTCTTGGTTCCCAATTCTGCCCTGAGGCGAACCTTGTAGCCACGACCGAAGAGATTGGTCTGCTGGATTTCCGCCACCCCGATGAGCTTGTCCACGGAACTGTAACCAGCTCCGATGGAAAAGCTTCCTGTTTGCTGCTCCTTCACCTCCACATTGAGATCCACCACATCTGGGGTTGGGCCAGGGCTGGTTGTGATGTTCACTTCTTCGAAGTATTTGAGGGCCCTGAGCCTCTCGTTGCTCTTCTTGAGAGCTGTGCTGCTGAAGGTATCCCCCTCAGCCAGAAGGATCTCCCTTCTTATGACCTTGTCCCTAGTCTTGGTGTTTCCCATGATCCTTATTCTTCCTATGTGAACCTTCTGCTTCTGCTGTATCCTCAAGGTGAGGTCCACAGCCCTCTCGCCATCGTCTATGTTGCTCTGGGGCTTTACCTCGGCATAGGCATAGCCGAGGTCAGCGTACTTGTCCGTCAGATTCTGGATGTCGTTTCTCAGCTTCTCTCGACTGAAGGGCTCTCCTTCCTTGACAGTGAGACTCGCCTTCATGGAAGCTTCGTCTTCCAGCAAGTCCCCCTCCAGTTTCACCCTTCTCACCGTGTAAACTGGCCCTTCCTGGATGGGAATGGTTATGTGGATCCATTCGGCCTCGGTATCTATCCTGGGAGTGCCCACCTTGTTCCTCAGGTATCCATGGTTCATGTAAAAGTCCGAAAGCCTCTCCAGATCTTGCCGGAGCGTCTCCTGATCCAGCACTCCCGAGTCAGTTATCCAGAAGAGCCAGTCCTTCTCCTTGGTCTTCATCACTGATTTGAGTTCCTTTTCCGGGAAGCTCTCGTTTCCCTCGAACCGGATCGTCTTGACCCAGAACTTTTTCCCTTCCTTTATCTTGAAGACCACGCCCTTCTGATTCCCCTCTAGATCCTTGAGCTCGTAGCTGACCTCTGCCCCATAGAAACCCTTTTCCTGGTAAAGCTTCTTTATCTTCTCGGCTCCATCCTTTAAGGCCTGATAGTTCAATATTGACTGGGGCTGTATGGTCAGGACTTCCCTTATCTTGTCAGTGTCGATCTTCTCGTTTCCGGTGATGAGGACCTCCCTTATCGTGGGCTTCTCCTTGACAACGAAGCTCACGCTTTTTCCGCCCGGAACATCCTTGACCGAGACCTGCACGTCATCGAAATAACCCAGCTTTTCCACTTCCCTCACATCCGCCTGAAGCCTCGAGGGAGAATAGTCGTCCCCCACCCTGCTCTTTACCTTGAGAAGGATGGCATCCTGGCCGATCCTTCTGTTCCCCTCCACCTTGATCTCCACAATCTTGGGCCTCTCCACCATCTTGGATATGACCTTGTCCACCTCTGAGTCCGCGGCTCCGAGCAACTGATCCTTGTCCTGAGCATGTACAGCTATGGTCAGGGGTCTCTCGGGCCCTTCCATCCTCATTGCCAGCATGTCCAGACTCAGAGTCCTTCCAACCTGGGTTAGGCTCCCCCATATGACCCACGAGGCATCCGCCTTCCTCCCCTCTTCCCTCGCACTTTCCTGGGTATATCCTTGAGCGGGGGGCGTCCTTTGGGGATCGTGGATCACCTGAAGGTCTCCTTCACCCTGCAATCTGGTGGCAATCACCTTCTCGACGAGCACCCGCAGGTCTTGGGTTTCTTTCTCCGGGCTGAACACTTGAAGGGGCAAGAGGAGCACCCTCACTGGCTTGCCTGCCTCGGCCACACCGCCCCAAAAGCTCAGAAGAAGGACACATCCCGCTATGGAAGAGACCCATCTTCCCATGGCTTTCTCCCTTTCGCCTTCTCAGCGCGTTGGATTTGCAACTCTACCGTCTATCAATTCCACTTGACGTTGCATCTTTCGGCTCAGGCTAATGTTGTGAGTGACCACAACAAGGGTGGCCCCAAGCTTGCTTCTCACATCCAGGAGAAGGTCCTCCACTCCCTCTCCTGTTCGACGATCGAGATTGCCAGTAGGCTCATCCGCGAGGATCACCTCTGGTCTGAGTATCAGGGCCCTTGCTATGGCGACACGCTGCTGCTCCCCTCCGGACAACTCCCCTGGTTTGTGATTCACCCTGTGGATGAGGCCCAGTTCCCCCAACATCTCCCTAGCCAGGGCAGCGGCTCTAGCCCTCTTCATCCCCTGGATCAGAGCAGGCATCATGACGTTTTCCAATGCCGTGAGCTCAGGGAGTAGATGGTGGAACTGGAATACGAACCCTATGGTTTTGTTGCGGAACTGGCAGAGTTCCCTCTCGTCCCATTGGAACACATCCTTTCCGTCATATTCCACGGTGCCGCTGGTGGGTCGGTCCAGGGTCCCCAGGATATGGAGGAACGTGCTCTTTCCGACACCAGAAGCTCCCATTATTGCAATGCTTTCCCCCTTGGCCACATCCAGATCTATCCCCCTGAGCACTTCCACCGTCTGGCTGTCCTTCCGAAAGGATCTGGTCAACCCCCGCACTCTGATGAAGGGTCGGGACATCCCCCTCCCTCCTCATCTGCCGGTGGCCAGGGAAGCGCGCGAGGAGACCACATCACTCATACCTCAAAGCCTCCACAGGATCAAGCTTAGCCGCCTTCCAGGCGGGATACCATGCCGACATTACACTTATGGCCAGGGTCGAGGCTATTATAAGCCCTAGATCTTGGGGGACCAGCCTGTAAGGAAGCTCGATCAGACTGTAAAGCTCCGAGCTCAAGAAGCCCTTGCCCATTGCCTTTTCGACCCATCCAACGATCGCCTCCAGATTTCGAGCTATGAGGATCCCACCCAAACTCCCCAAGATGGTCCCAGTTGCGCCCAGGAGGAAGCCCTGGAAGAGAAAAACCCCCATCACGTGGGACGATCTCGCCCCCATGGCCACGAGGATAGCTATTTCCTTCTTCTTTTCCATCACCATCATCATGAGGATGCTCATGATGAGCAGCCCCGCCACTCCTACAACGCAAAGAAGGATCACGAACATCGCCCTCTTTTCCACCCTCAGGGCGAATAGAAGATTCCTGTTTCGCTCCATCCAATCCTCTGCCACAAACTGGCTTCCCAACTCAGAGTCGTTTATGGCCCTTCGCACCTCTGGGGCCCTGTCCAGCTCCTTTGTCCTCAGCTCTATTCCCGTGACCTTGGTACCCATCTGGAACACTTCCTGGGCCACTTCCAGTGATACGCACGCCAGCTTGAAATCGAACTCCCAATAACCGGAGTCGAAAAACCCTTTTACCTGGAACCTCTGCCACTTGGGCAAGGCCCCCCAAGGGGTGAGGGTCTTCAAGGGGACAACCATGACCACGTGATCTCCGATGCCGCAACCCAGGTATCTTAGCAATTCCTTGCCAAGGATGATACCCGGTGAGAAGCTCTCAGAACTCGAGGCGAGGTCTCTTATTTCCACATCCTTGAGGACCCTTTTTATGGGCAAGACTTTCTCAGCGTTCTCCAGGTCCAATCCCCTGACCACAACCCCCGCAGCCCTATAAGGCCCCTGAATTATGACCTCCCTTGTTATGAACGGGCTTGCAGCCACAACGCCAGGAACCTCGAGGAGTCTTCTGAGAAGCTCCTCGTGATTATCTACCTCCCCCCTTTTCCCCAAAACAACCACATGGGCGCTCAGGCCAAGGATTCTCTCCTTGAGGGTCTCGGCAAATCCAGTCATGACCGAGATCACCACCAAAAGGGCCATGACCCCCACTGTGACCCCCACTATTGACAAGGCTGTCACCAGGGATATTGCCCCGTGCCTTTTTTTGGCCTTCAAGAATCTCAGGCCTAGCCAGAGTTGGTACCTCATCTGAAATCAGCTCTCAGAAAGCGATCCCTTGCTTTCCGGAAGGCGAAGGCCGTTGAGAATCCCCTCTTCATGAGGTGTAATTCCGGTTACTGGTTTTCCCCTGACCACGGGAACCCCTAAAGGCTTACCTTGGTTTCGGGTCTCAATTGGGGAAAAAGGATCACATCCCTTATGGAAGGGGAGTCTGTCAAGAGCATCACGAGCCTATCTATCCCTATCCCCTCCCCAGCTGTGGGAGGCATCCCGTGTTCAAGGGCCCTCAAGAAGTCCTCATCCAGGGGATGTGCCTCTTGGTCTCCTCTTTTCCTCAACATCTGTTGTTGCTCAAATCTCTCTCTCTGATCATCGGGATCCGTGAGCTCGGAAAAAGCGTTTGCCACCTCCCTCCCCGCTATGTACAGCTCGAATCTGTCCACTAATTCAGGCTCGGCCTTGTTTCTCCTTGCTAGAGGGGAGATCTCCACCGGATGGTGGGTTATGAAAATCGGCCCCAGAAGCTGGGGCTCCACCAAGGCATCAAAGAGCTTTGCGAGGACCTTCCCCAGGGTCTCCCTGCCCTCGAGGGGAACCCCTTTTCTGTTGGCCACCTCCTTCAATTCCTCCAAATTGGCCACGTCCTCCGGCTTGATCTGGGCGAACTCCACAAGGCATTCCGTGAACCTCATCCTCTTCCAAGGCCTTTGCATCTCGATCTCTTTCCCTTGGTACTTGAGGGTCGGCCACTTGCCGAGGCGCCTGAGAAGAAACTCCAGGAGTTCCTCAGTGAGCACCATGAGGTCCTCGAAGGTAGCGTATGCCTGGTAGAACTCCAGCATCGTGAACTCGGGGTTGTGCTGCGTAGATATCCCCTCGTTCCTGAAGTTTCTATTGATCTCATAAACCCTTTCCATTCCCCCCACAACCAGCCTCTTGAGATAGAGCTCAGGGGCCACTCTGAGAAATAGATCCAGACCGAGGGCATTGTGGTGAGTCACGAATGGCCTGGCCTCAGCGCCCCCAGGAAGGGCCTGCATCATGGGGGTCTCCACTTCCTCGAAGCCTCGGGCATCCAGGAACTCCCTTATCCACTTGATCACCCTGGCCCTCGTTCTGAAGGTCTCTTTCACCCCAGGGTTCATGAGAAGGTCCAGATAACGTTGCCTGTAGCGGGCTTCAACATCCCTCAAGCCGTGCCATTTTTCTGGAAGTGGTCTCAGGGCCTTGGAAAGGATCTTGAATTCATCCACCCTGAGGGTGAGCTCTCCTGTCCTGGTCCTGAAGAGTCTCCCCCTGACCCCCAGATGATCCCCTATGTCCACGAGACGGAAAAGGCTTGCCTCCCTATCGGTCAAGGATGGGATGTGAACCAGACACTGCAGCCTGCCTGTCCTGTCCACAAGATCGATGAAGCTCACCTTTCCAAAGTCCCTCTTGCCCATTATCCTTCCAGCAAGGGCGAAGGCCTCCTGGAGGCCTTCGAGCCTCTGGGAATCCCACTCCCCGTAAGTCTCCAAGACAGAAGAAGCCTCGTGGGTAGGGCTGAAATCCTCGCTGAAAGGATCTACCCCTAACTGCCGCAGCTGCTCGAGTTTCCTTCGCCTCTCTAAGACGACTGTTGGCTCACTTTCCCTCCGCGTGAAATCCAACTCCATCCTCCCCTAGCTTCCATTTTCTCGGCCAGAAGGCACCGAAAACCAGACAATGACCGAGACCAGACCTCTTCTCTTTCTTGACAGGGCAGTGCTCAGCAGGACTTACCCTACTCGGGGATTCACGCCCAATCTTCTTAAATCCCCAGAGATTTCCTCATCATCGAGCTCAGAATCAGCACGTCCCTTTCGGGCTTCACCTGGATGTCATCTCCGTTGGGGCCGGATTATCCACCATCGTATCCCTCTTGGCCCGGATACGGAACTCGAAAAGGATCTTATATAGCTTCTCTGCCAGTGGAGTCAAGCCACTGTCCTCCCCCAGTTACCCTAGCTCCATTCCTCCCCATGGCCCCCGTTTGAACTCGTTGGAGGCCTAGCTGGGATCCATAGGGTGAATTTGGCCCCCACTCCCTCCTGGCTTCTCACCTCGACCCTTCCTCCCATCTCCTCCATCAATCGGTGGACTATCGAGAGGCCAAGCCCCGTTCCTTTTTCCTTTGTGGTGAAGAAGGGATCGAAGATCTTATGGATTATTTCCCCGGGAATCCCAGGACCTGTATCCTCCACCTCCACGACGGCCCATCTCACCTCCCTGCTCAGGCCAGAAGGAGGTGACCCTTGAGCCCAGTTGGCTCTCAGTCGCAGCTCCCCCCCGTCGGGCATCGCTTCCAAGGCATTGTTCAGTAGATTCCAAACCACTTGTCTGATCCTCTCCGGATCAGCCTCCACGACCAGACCTTCCGATATTGTTGGCAGCATCTGCCATTGTCCCTTGGCCCTTTCCGTGAAAAGGGCAACTATCTCCTTGAGGAGCCTCGAGAGATTCATCTTTGTAGGACGGAGCCTCTCTGGCCTGGCAAAAGAGAGGAACTCGCTCAGCAATGCATTGAGTCTGTTTGTCTCTCGTATGACTATGTCCATGAGCTTCTTGTTTGTGCCGTCGAGGGCTAGTTCCTTCCTCAGGATCTGTATGGAGCCGCTCACCGAGGCCAAGGGATTCCTTATCTCATGTGCTATTCTGGCTGCCATCTCCCCTATGGAGGCCAATTTGTCCACCTTTCTCAGGTGTTCCTCCATGGCCACTGTCTCGGTCAGGTCCTGAAAGTGGAGAATCGTTCCCATAAACATACCAGAGTCGTCCCGAAGAGGTGCCAGGGAAAACCCGAGCTCCAACCTTCGCCCGTCGGGCCTGGTATACCCCATGGTCTTCCTTCTCAAGTGGAGGTTATCAACATCTGAGGAGACCTCATGGAGGAGGGGTGTGGGAAATTCTGGGAAAACAGAGGGGAGGGTTCGGGTGGAGATCTCCTCTCTCGATAAACCGGTTATCACGCAGGCGGCCTGATTGGCGAAAGCTATCCTCCCCTCCGAGTCACAGGTGATTAACCCACTAGGCAGACATTCGAGAATGTGATCGTGGAGGGCAGCGAGCCTCGATAGGTCCGATTGGGCGCTCTCCAGCTTCTCCTTGCTCATTCTGGCCTGCTCGGCGAGGTAGCTGCTCAAGAAGGCCACTGTGAAGAAGGCACTCACGTTGACTAGTAAGGAGAAGAAAAGGTCCCCTGCGGAGACAAAGGGGGCTTTGCCCGGAGCTCCAAAAGCTGGGGGAAGCAATGAAAAGAAGCGCAAGTTCAATAACATCCCGTAGAGCACGCTGGAGAGGGTCGCCGAGGCCAGACCACCTTTTCTGTAAAGGAGGATGCTTGCGGATATGATGGAGAGGTTGTAAACGGATGTGAAAACGCTTTCCTCCGAACCGGTGAGGTAGACCAACGATGTCACCAAGATGATATCCCCGACTATCTGGGTGAGTGCAAAAAGTCGAAGCCTCCTTACCCGGGGGAGAAGATACCAATAGAGGAGTGTGACCGCCAATACAACGCTCAGAACCGATGTGAGACCCACAAGGGGGACACGGAATAGATCCCAGAGCCTGCCTGCCTGAAAAACCATCACCCCGCCGATCAGCAGGGCCCCAACCATTGGCCTCAGTATTATGAGCCTTCTCAGTCTGGCCCTGAGGAGCTCTTGAGGACCATTGTCTCGGTGGGGATGGCTCACATCAATCAACCGTGCCGGCCAGCTTGAAAACAGGCAGGTACATCGCTATTACCAGACCGCCAATTGTGGCTCCGAGGAAGATCATCATGAATGGTTCTATCAAGGAGGTCAAGGCATCCACTGCAGCATCCACTTCCTCATCGTAGAAATCAGCTATCTTGCTGAGCATAGCATCCAGTGCCCCGGTTGCCTCTCCCACAGCTATCATCTGAACAACCATTGCCGGGAAAACACCACTCTCTGCCAATGGATCCGCTATTGTGCGGCCTTCTGCTATGCTGGCCCTGGTCTTCAAAATGGCAGCCTCAACTGTCTTGTTCCCAGCAGTTTTGGCAACTATGTCGAGGCCATCCAGGATGGGGACACCGCTTTGGATCATGGTCCCAAGGGTCCTCGTGAACCTCGCTACAGCGACCTTCTTGAGGAGGTCTCCTATGACTGGGATCCTCAACATCAAGTCATCGATGAGAGCTCGTCCCCTCCTTGTAGCGTAAAACCTGTTGAGAGCGACAATTAGGACCACGACTACCGCTACAATGAAGAGAAAATAACTCTTCACCCACTCGCTAATATCTATCACTATTTGAGTTGGAGCTGGAAGCCCTCCACCCATATCCTCGAACATTTTCTTGAAGATTGGTATGACGAAAAGAAGAAGAACTGCAACCACCGCCACCGCAACAACCAAGACAACCACTGGATAAACCATAGCGCCTTTTACCTTTTTTTTGAGCTTCATCACCTTCTCTATATATGCTGCGAGGCGGTTCATGATCGTATCCAGAATTCCTCCAACCTCTCCAGCAGCCACCAAATTAACAAATAGCTCGTCGAATACCTTGGGATGCTTCTTCAGAGCATCTGCGAAGGTCGCACCACTTTCTACATCCTGCTTGATTTTCCTGATAACTTGTTTGAAAGTCTTATTGTCCATCTGGCCAGCCAAAATGTCTAGGCATTGCACAAGCGGAAGCCCCGCATCTATCATGGTCGCAAATTGTCTTGTAAAGAGAACTACATCCTTCTCTGTGACTTTCTGTTTAAGGAAAGTGACGTTTTCGAACAAATCCTTGGGAGCCTTTTTGACCTTGGTGGGTTCTATCCGCTGTCTTCTCAGTATTGTCTTCACAGCCTCTTCATCCGGAGCCTCCATCTCGCCCTTTACCTTCTTCCCAGCCCTGTTGACTCCAGCCCACTTGTATACAGGCATTAGCCCCTCCTCTCACCACTAAGCCAAGGCTTTGCTCTCAATTGGATCTCCGGTTCTTTTCACACCTTTCCTCGGATGACCCCGCAATTCAATCTCCACGAAGATTCTCTCCCAGGTCTCTCGGTCATCTTTTGGGCCATAGGATAGAACCTGACTGTAAGGCATCCTCCCTAACGCAAGGGTCTCTCTATCCTCCCCACTGGCCGTTGACCTGCGGAAGAGGCTATCATGTTTCGGAGCTCCTCTGGGTCCGAGGATCTGGACAAGGCCTCTTCCAGGGTTATGTACCTTCTCTGATAGAGGCTCAAGAGGGACTGGTTCATGGTCTGCATCCCAAACTTGGCCTGGCCAACCTGCATCTGGGAGTAAATTTGGTGGATCTTATCTTCCCTGATGAGATTACGAATCGCGGCATTGGGAATCATTATCTCCAGAGCCAGCACCCTTCCCTTTCCATCGGCCCTGGGCAAAAGTTGCTGCGAGAGCACCCCTTCGAGGACGAAGGACAACTGAGCCCTTACCTGCGGTTGTTGGTAGGCTGGGAACACGTCCACTATCCTGTTTATGGTCTGTACACAGGAGTTTGTGTGGAGAGTAGCGAAAGCCAGATGGCCAGTCTCCGCGATTATGAGCGCTGACTCGATGGTCTCCAGATCCCTCATCTCGCCTATGAGGACCACATCGGGATCTTGTCTCAGAATGTACTTGAGAGCGTTTTTGTAGCTTTTCGTGTCGGCATCCAGTTCCCTCTGGTTCACAATCGCCTTCTTGTGCTGATGCACAAACTCTATTGGGTCCTCTATTGTCACAATGTGGACATGTCGTTCACTGTTTATCTTGTCTATGAGGGCAGCGAGCGTAGTTGACTTCCCGCTCCCCGTGGGTCCTGTCACAAGGACTAGTCCTCTGGGCTTGTTGGCGAGCTCCGCTACAACAGGTGGGAGGCCCAGTTCCTCGAAAGACAAGATCCTGTTCGGTATTGCCCTGAAGGCCGCAGCCACTGCCCCCCTCTGCATGAACACATTCGCCCTGAACCGGCTGAGACCTTCCACCCCGAAAGAGAGGTCCAATTCCCAGTTCTCCTCGAATTTGTGCTTCTGAGCATCTGTTAGGACGCTGTACACGAGCTGTTTGGTCTCAGCGGGTCTCAATGGGGGAAGATCGAGGGGGACAAGAAAGCCATTTATCCTCACCTGAGGAGGGGACCCGGCCGTTATATGAAGGTCCGATGCTCCTTTCTCTATGGCGACCTTCAATAGTTGATGCAATGAGACCATCCTTACCTCCTCATCTCACCTTAGATTTCCTTTGTCTTCAGGGCCCCCTTAGGGGATTGGCCTTTTTTGGGCCTCAATCTGGTGCAGTGCACCTGATCACCTCCTCTATGGTGGTGATCCCCTCTTTCATCCTCATTATGGCGCTCTGCCTCAAGGTCATCATCCCAAGTCTCATGGCCTCCCTCTTTATCTCGCTTGCAGAGGCACCCACGAGAATGAGCTCCCTTATCTCCTCACCTACGGGCATCACCTCGTAAAATGCTATCCTTCCCTTGTACCCTGTTCCCAGACAGTATTCGCATCCCCTGCCCTTGTATAGCCTTATGTTGGGAATGTCCTCTTCTGGCACACCCACATCCAGCAAGGCCTGAGGAGGCACCTTCACCTCTTCCTTGCATTTGGGACATATCCTTCTCCCCAATCTCTGAGCAAGGATCAGGTTCGTGGCGGAGGCCACAAGGAATGGCTCTATTCCCATATTGAGGAGCCTGTTTACTGTGCTGGGGGCATCATTGGTATGGACAGTGCTCAGCACCAGATGACCCGTCAGAGCTGCCTTTATGGCTATTTCCGCGGTCTCGAAGTCTCGAATCTCTCCCACCATTATTATGTCAGGGTCCTGCCTCAGAAAGGCCCTAAGGGCCGTGGCGAAATTGAGACCTATCTCCTCGTGCATCTGCACTTGATTTATTCCGGGAAGGTTGTACTCCACAGGGTCCTCGGCCGTCATTATGTTATCTGTTTCCTTGTTGAGCTCAGCCAGTGCCGAATAGAGGGTTGTGGTCTTGCCCGATCCAGTAGGTCCCGTAACGAGGACCATCCCATATGGCCTGTATATTGCTGCCTTGAACTGCTTGAGCTGGTTCTCCTCGAAACCGAGTTTAGTCATGTCTAGCTGCAGGCTCGATTTGTCGAGCAGTCTCAGCACGACCTTTTCTCCCCAGAGGGTGGGAACCACCGAAACCCTGAAATCCATCTCCTTGGTGCGGCCTATCTTCATCTTGATGCGGCCATCTTGGGGAAGCCTCCTCTCAGCGATATCCAGTTGGGCCATTATCTTTATTCTCGATATCACAGCATTCCTTATCTTGAGAGGCAATCCCATGGCCTTCCTCAGGACGCCATCTATCCTGTACCTGACCCTGAAGCTCTTCTCGTACGGCTCTATGTGGATATCGCTCACCCCCAACTTCACCGCCTTTATGAGAATCCCATTTACGAGCCTCACGATGGGGGCGTCCACCTCCATAGCAGTGATCTCTTCCCTTGGCTCCTCGACCACTTCCACTTGATCCACGGCAACATTTACGAGGTTCTGAAAGTCCTCTTCCGCAAGGCCCAACATGGAATCTTCTTCTTCCTCGTGTTCGTATGCAGCTATCTCATGAGCCTCTGTCTCGGGATGGAAGTAATCCTTGGCCTCTATGCTCTCTGGTTTTTCCTCCAACCCTTTGCCCCCGTAGTATCTCTTGAGGGCCTCTACCAGGGAGCTTTCCTTCACAAGGACAGGCTCTATGTTGTATCCCGTCATGAACTTGATGTCATCGAGGGCTGAAAGCTGTGCTGGGTCACACATGGCCACGGTCAGGGTGGCTCCTTCCCTTTTTATGGGGAGGATCATGAGCTTCTTGGCCAAATTGGAGGGGATCAACTTTATGAGCTCTGGTTGTATCTGGGCATGATCCAGTTCCACCGCCCTGATTCGGAACTGACGACTGAGGAACTCGAGGAGCTCCCTCTCCTCCAGAATCCCCATTCTCACGAGGATTGTCCCCAGCTTGCCTCCGTGCCTTTTCTGTTCCTCGACGGCCTTGGCAAGCTGGTCCATGGTGATCAATCCATTTTTGACCATGAGCTCGCCGATGCGAAGGGCCATGGGGACTCCCGGTTCTAGGTGTTTGGGTACACTGCCTCTCCTTTGTCGAATTGTATGGAGGCACCACAACGGGTGTCAAGCACAAAGAGAGGGGAAGTGCGGGCCGGAGGATTTCTTGACATTTAAGGAAGTTCTGGTAGCCTAAGTTTTCTGGCCTTTTCTTCATCGAGCCCAGAGTTCCGGAGGACGTGGCAGATGGATTACAAGGAAACCCTGAACCTACCCAAGACACCATTTCCCATGAAGGCAAATCTTGCCCAAAGAGAGCCCGAGATACTGAGGCGTTGGGAGGAGATGAGGATATACGAGAAGATAAAGGTCGCCTCCGAGGGAAGGCCCAAATTCATATTGCACGACGGTCCGCCATATGCCAATGGCCATATCCACATAGGCACAGCGATGAACAAGATCCTCAAAGACATGATCATAAAATCCAAGTTCATGGAGGGCTACGATAGCCACTACGTGCCGGGTTGGGATTGTCACGGTCTTCCCATAGAGCATCAAGTGGATCTCCTTTTGGGCGAGAAGAAATCGGCGCTGTCCACCGTGGAGATAAGAAATGAGTGCCGGAAGTATGCGGAAAAATTCATAAACATACAGAGGGATGAGTTCAAAAGATTGGGAGTGTTTGGTGACTGGGAGGCTCCTTATCTGACCATGGCTCGAAGTTATGTCGCTACCATAGTGAGAGAGTTCGGCCGTTTTTTCCTTCAGGGGAGCGTGTACCGGGGCAAGAAACCCGTGTACTGGTGCACATCGTGCAACACCGCACTTGCGGAGGCGGAGGTGGAATACCTCGAGCACCTGAGCCCCTCGATCTTCATAGCATTTCCTGTAAGGTCGGATATCTCCCATCTTCTAGGAGGGTTCCCAGAGAAAAAGGCCTTCATAGTCATATGGACCACCACTCCATGGACAATCCCAGCGAATTTGGCCATAGCAGTGCATCCCGACTACGAATACGTGGCAGTTGAACAGAAGGGCGAGCTCTTCATATTGGCGCGTGAGCTTTTGAGTTATGTGATCCCCGTCTTCGGATGGGAGGAAAGGGATCCTGTTGCAAGTTTCAAAGGTAAAAGTCTGGAAGGGGTCATTTGCCAGCATCCCTACCTGGAGAGGGACTCGAGGGTCATACTCGCTGACTTTGTCACTCTGGATGCAGGAACTGGATGCGTGCATGTGGCCCCTGGCCACGGCAAAGAGGATTATGAAGTCGGCATCAGATATGGATTGGAGGTCTATGCGCCTGTGGACGACCATGGAAGGTTCACACCCGATGTGCAACATTTCGCCGGGAAATTCGTCTTCGATGCCAATCCCCTAGTCATGGAAAAGTTGAAGGAGATGGGGAGACTCTTGGCCCAACAGGATATCACCCACGAGTATCCCCATTGCTGGAGATGCAAAAACCCCATCATATTCAGGGCAACTGAGCAGTGGTTCATATCCATGGAGGTCAATGACCTGAGAAGAAGGGCATTGGAGGAGATAGACAAGGTGAAGTGGATTCCACCCCAGGGGAGGGACAGGATCCACGACATGATAGAGCATAGACCCGACTGGTGCATCTCCAGGCAGAGGTCTTGGGGAGTGCCAATAACGGTATTTTATTGCGAGCAGTGCGAGGAGGTCCTGGCAACCCAGGAGACATTCGAAAAGGTAGCCCAAATATTTGAGACATATGGGGCTGAAGCTTGGTTCGAAAAAGAGGCCAGGGAGCTTCTTCCAGAAGGTACGACCTGCCCCAACTGTGGGGGAAGGAATTTCAGGAAGGAGAAGGACATCCTGGATGTGTGGTTCGACTCTGGAGTGAGCTGGGCTGCGGTTCTGGAGCCCAATCCAGATTTGTCCTATCCAGCGGACATGTATCTCGAGGGAAGCGATCAGCATAGGGGCTGGTTCCACAGCGCTCTTCTCACCTCCGTGGGGACTAGGGGACGAGCCCCTTACAGAAGTGTGTTGACCCATGGGTTCGTGGTGGATGGGGAAGGCAAAAAGATGTCCAAAAGCAGGGGAAATGTGGTGGTTCCCCAGGATGTGATAGAGAAATATGGCGCGGAGATTCTGAGACTTTGGGTCTCTGCCGAAGACTACAGAGACGACATGCGTATCTCGGAGGAGATCCTCAAGAGGTTGACCGAGGCCTACAGGAGGATAAGAAACACAGCGAGGTTCATGTTGGGGAACCTTTACGATTTTCACCCGGAGAAGGACCTCATCGAGTACCATGGATTGAGAGAGATAGACAGGTTCGTCCTCCACAGGCTTCATGGATTGATAGAGAGGGTCAGGAGGGCATACTCCAGTTACACCTTTCACGTGGTATTCCACACGCTCCACCAGTTCTGCGTCGTGGACCTGAGCGCCATATACCTCGACGTTCTAAAAGACGTGCTCTATGTGCAGGCACCTGGGGATTACCAGAGGAGATCTGCCCAGAGTGCCATCTTCGAGGTCCTTCGTTGCCTCACGACCCTGATGGCGCCTATTTTGAGTTTCACCGCCGAGGAGATATGGGAGCACCTTCCCCCATGGGAAGGAAAGGCATCGAGCGTGCATCTGGCCCCCTTTCCTGAGGCCCCTTCTCATTGGAAGGATGAGGAGCTAGCTGAGAGATGGGAGATGTGGCTCAAGGTGAGAGGGGAGGTGACCAAGGCCCTGGAGGCCGCAAGGAGGGCAAAGGTCATTGGGCTTGCTCTGGATGCCAAGGTAACACTGGACATTCCCCCAAAACTGAGGGACAAATTCGAGCCGTATCGTGAATCTTTGGAAGAGCTCTTCATAGTCTCCAAGCTCGACCTAATGGATTTGACCCCGGGGGCCGATGTCATGGAGAGCACAGAGATCGAGGGGCTCAGGGTGAAGGTGGAACGAGCTCCGGGGGCCAAGTGCTCGAGGTGTTGGAAATGGGATCCCACAGTGGGGAAGGAGGCCTCGAGACCGGAGGTCTGCTCCAGGTGCGCCCAAGTCCTCGATAGGATCGAAGTTCATGGTCAAGCCTAGGATCCCAGAACTCTGGGGGCTTGTGGTGGCAGTGGCTGTGGGGGTGTGCGATCAGATTACCAAGGCAATTGTCTCCACAACCATGGGCCTCCACGAGACCGTTGAGGTGGTGCCTGGGTTTTTCAACCTCACGTACGTGAGAAATAAAGGGGCAGCCTTCGGAATATTCTCGGGGCACGGAGAGGTCGTCGGGCCTTACCTTCTGATCCTCGCCTCTTTTTTGGCAATTGGCTTCCTGGTTTGGATCTGGCTCAAGGAAAGACCCTCTAGCCTTCTCAATACGGCCTCTTTGGGACTCATATTGGGTGGAGCAATGGGAAACCTAGTGGACAGGGTGAAAGGAGGAGAGGTCATAGATTTTCTGGACTTTCATCTGGGCCCTTACCATTGGCCAGCTTTCAATTTAGCCGATTCAGCCGTCACAGTTGGGGTTTTGCTCTTCGCCTTGCGTCTCATGGGCATCCCGAAAAGGGGCTAATTTACTTCTGGTACTCTGAAAAGCTCAGATCCCCAAAACATCAACTGATCGGATTCAGCCAGGCCTTGGAGGGAGCCAAAAAAGTGGGATTATCTGGCATCGACTACAAGTACCACGTATCCCCTCGACACAAGTTCCTTGGCCTTGGCCAGAGCCTCTTCCCTGTCCTGGAAAAAGCCGACCCTCACCCTGTGAAGCTCTTGACTTCCCACGCGGGCCGGCTCAATTCTCGCCGTGCCAGGCCCTAGGAGCTTTTCGATCTCGTTTTGGAGACCCCGAGCCCTTTCCAGCTCAGAGAAGGCTCCGAGCTGGAGCGAGTAGACTGGCTTTGAGGAGAAATCGGCCACAGGACCCCCCGGTGGATCCTCTATGATCTCGAGCCGGACCCTCGCAGTGCCTGGCTCCACTATTCCAAGGACCCTCGCTGCGGAGTAGGAGAGGTCTATGATCCTATCTCCCACGAAGGGCCCTCTATCATTGACAACCACTTCCACGGTCCTCTGATTCTCCAAATTGGTGACCAACAGTTTGGTCCCCAAGGGGAGGGTCCTGTGGGCTGCTGTCATCTGAAACATGTCGTATGTTTCACCACTGGATGTCCTGTTCCCGTGAAAGCCTGGGCCATACCAGGAAGCCACGCCCTCTTGCACTCTCGCTGGAGGAGGAGGGGCAGTCTCAGGACTTCTCCTGGCTGGAGGTGAAGAAGGCATCCCCGGCTTTGTGGCGCATCCCACAAAAAGCCCTCCCCAAAAGATGGTGCAAAGGACCAAGATGAGCAAGGGGAGAAAGTCTGGACTACTCGGGAAGCGAGTCTTCCACGGCCTCAAAGGGAACCTCCATACGCCCTTCCTATGCGACCGCACCTGCCCCGCGCTCTTTGGCGACCCCTCTCCTTTCCTTCAAAAACTCATCCACTAGCATCTTCAGTTGATCGAAGGTGAAAGGCTTGGGAAGAACGGCCTTCACCACTCCTTGCTCCAGGGCCTTCCTCGCGAGCCTTCCATCGGGGACCCCAGTCACCAAGATGATTGTCACGCCTGGAAACCTTTCCTTGAGGAGAAGCGAGGCCTCATAGCCATTGAGCTCGGGCATCTCCACATCCATGAAGACGATCTCGGGAGCAATCTCCATGGCCTTTTTGAGAGCGGATCTCCCATCCGGGGCCTCCTTCACCGAATCGAAACCCCAATGCCTCAAAAGCCTGACCATGAGCGATAGCACAGAAGGATCGTCGTCCACAACCATCGCCCGAATGCCAGCAAGAGTAGTGTCCATGGCACCCCCTCGGTCCTGTTGCTCCGTTTCGTGGGAGCATAACACTATCTGGCCCACTCGTCAAGGAATGCAACAAGATATTGGGGTAGAGTTGGGAAATTTTCCGGGAAAAGGTGCGTACAACAGTTGCGAGGGCTTTCGGTGATCATAGGTCCATCTTCCTCAGGTCATCCTCCTCGAGCCCAAGAAAGTGGCCCACCTCGTGGAGGAGAACCTTCCTCACGAGTTCCACCACGTCATCCTTTTGTCTGCATCGCGCCAGTATGGATTTTCTGAAAAGCACTATCCTGTCAGGAAGCACATTTCCGTAGAAAAAACCCCTTCTCTCCAAGGGGACACCCTCGTAGAGTCCAAGGAGGTCGTAAGGGTCTTTTACACCCACCTTTGCCATTGTCTCCCGAGAAGGCAGGTCCTCCACAGTGACAGCCAGGTTATCCATTGCAGCCCTTATCTCCCCAGGAAGATGGAGGATCGCCTCTCTGACGGCCTTCCTGAACTCCCTTATCCTCACTCCTTCTCCCTTTTCCCCGATGGCCTACGGCTCCGGCCTCGATCTCATAACCTCACCACTGTCCCGCCCGCATCTCTGTAAGTATCATACAGGGAAAACTCCTTGAAGGAAGGTGGAACCAAATGGATCTCCCAATAAAGCCAACTAAAGCGCATGGAAAATGGTTCGCATCTAAGACTCTGAGGGCCATAGAGCGCTACGGGCTCATTGGGGACCAAGACAAGGTAGCTGTGGCTCTCTCGGGAGGGAAGGACAGTGTTTCCCTCCTCGCGATTCTCGACTATCTGAGACGGTATTCCCACCTCCATTTCGAGCTCATGGCTGTGCATGCCAGGATAGGAGCATACGACACATCTTCCTTGGCCGAGATGTGCGAATCCATGGAGATCCATTACAGGGAGGTCCCCATAGATACCGAGGGAAGGGGGAATCGAAAGGAGACTTGTTCCATCTGTGCGAGGATAAAGAGGGGGGCCATAAAGAAACAGGCACTGGCAGAGGGCTTCAACAAAATAGCCTTTGGCCACCATGCAGATGATGTGGCTCACACTGTCCTCATGAATCTCATGAGAAGGGGAGAGTTTCTGTGCTTTTCCCCATTTCTGGTTCTACCAGGGGGTATAGCCATCGTTAGGCCTTTGGTCTATCTGAGGGAGGAGACCCTCGTTCGGATCCAGAGACGCTTCCAACTGCCGCTGCTGGGTCTTCCATGTCCCTTTGGAAGGGGGGAGGAGAGGAGAAGGGCAAGGGCTGCCTTTGAGGCCATCCAAAGGGAGACAGGATGCAAAGACTTCCCCTTGAAGATAGTGAGGGCCTTGGAGAGATCCGGACTCTGGAAGCCCAAGAGGGGATGTGACGGGGTGTGACGGATTCAAAGGGAAGATTCCTTTGGGAAATCCACACCTGTGGAGACGATCATTGTCAAAAAAGGGGGATCTCCTCGAGCCTTTGGGGGAGTGTTATACTTGAGGTGGATGGAGGGGAAGATTTGGGAGCTAGTTTTCCTGGCCCAACGAGGCTCGTAGAATCAATGCATTGTCCATGGCCGTATAACATTGGAAAAGAACCCGGGAGGCCCAGTTGAGGTACGAGGAAGAGCAGATGGATGTTGACGCAATATTGAAGGAGTTCGAGCCCTCCCTGGAGAACCTGATTCCAATTCTCCAGAAAATGCAGAGGGCCTTTGGCTACTTGCCCATGTCTGGGATAGAGAGGGTAGCCAAGTTTTTGGGGGTTCCCAAAGGACATGTATATGGAGTCGCTACTTTTTACAACCAGTTTCGTCTGACTCCCCCTGGGAAGTACCAGATCAAGGTCTGTACAGGGACAGCTTGCCATGTCAAGAGGTCGTACGTGATTTTGGAGGAGTGGGAGAGGAGGCTTGGCATCAAGGAAGGTGAGACAACCCCGGACAGGCTCTTCAGCCTCGAAAAGGTAGCCTGTGTGGGTTGCTGTGCTTTGGCCCCAGTTGTTGTGGTTAGGGAGGATTCCACAGAGACTTTCCACGGTCACATGATGACGAGCAAGGTAAACGGTCTTCTTCTCGAGATGCTCAGAAAGGAGGGAAAGCCCATTGTCCAAGGAGTTGGAAGCTAGGTTCGAGGATCTCAAAAGCAGGGTCTTTGAGGAATCGCCTCCCTCCTTCGATCTCCAGAAGCCCCTCATAACAGTGGGCACAGCGACCTGCGGCCTTGCACAGGGAGCTAGAGATGTCGTCTTGGCACTGAGGGATGCTGCCCAAAAGATGGCCCTGGATGTGGAAGTAAAAGAGGTGGGATGCTTGGGGCACTGCTATGCAGAGCCCTTGGTGACCGTGAAAATGCCGGGGCTGGCCCCCTATCTTTACTCCAAGGTGACCCCAGTCAAGGCGGAATTGATATTGCGTTACTTCGTGAGGGACGGAGATCCCTTTTTGGATTTCGTCATGGGCTCCCTTGAGCCTGATGAGATCATGCCCCTTGTGTGGGAGCTGCCCAGGTTCTTTTACGAGAAGAGGATCATCATGGAGCATTGTGGCCTCATAGATCCCGAGAACCTGGGAGATTATCTGGCCATCGGCGGCTACCAGGGACTGGTCAAGGCCCTATCCATTGAACCGGAGGAGATAATCCAGAGGGTCGAGGAGGCTCGCCTGAGGGGAAGGGGAGGGGCTGGGTTCCCCACGGCCCTCAAGTGGAGGATATGTAGGGCCAATGCCAATGGCTCAGCCGTTGTCATATGTAACGGCGACGAGGGGGACCCAGGAGCGTACATGGACAGGGCCGTGATGGAAAGCAATCCCCACCAGGTGCTCGAGGGACTGGCCATCGCAGCCAGGGCAGTGGGGGCCAATACGGCCTACGTTTACGTGAGGGCAGAGTATCCCCTGGCAGCTCGAAGGATGAGGAAGGCTGTGATGGAAGCCACGAGGGTCGGGCTTCTGGGCCCTTCCATTCTCGGGACAGAGATGGCCTTGGAGGTCAAGGTCTTCGAAGGCTCTGGAGCCTTCGTATGCGGGGAGGAGACGGCCCTCATAGCCTCAATCCAAGGGGAAAGGGGTATGCCGAGGCCGAGACCTCCTTTCCCAGCAGAGAGGGGCCTTTGGGGGAGGCCGACCTTGGTGAACAACGTGAAGACATTGGCATTGATTCCCAAGATCCTGGTCAAAGGCCCCCAATTTTTCTCGACCATCGGAACCCCCTCTAGCAAGGGAACGATGGTATTCTCTGTGGTTGGAAAATGCGAGCAGGCTGGCTTGGTGGAGGTCCCCATGGGGACAACCCTCAGGCAGCTCGTATTCGATATTTGTGGAGGAATTCCAGAGGGACGGTCCTTCAAGGGAGTGCAGATAGGAGGTCCATCAGGAGGATGTGTCCCGGCTACCCTTTCGGACATTCCCATAGATTACGAGGCATTGAGGGATGCTGGGGCCATGATGGGATCGGGGGGGATAGTGGTGCTGGATGAGGACGATTGTATGGTGGAAGTGGCCAGGTTCTTTCTCGAGTTCACCCAGGGGGAGTCCTGCGGCAAATGCACCTTCTGTAGGATAGGTACCAAACAGCTCCTCGAGATCCTGGGGGATGTCACCAAAGGAGTGGCTACGAAGGAAGACCTGAATCTACTCCAGCAACTCGCGCTCGATGTAAGAGATGGTTCCCTGTGTAATTTGGGATCCACGGCGCCAAACCCGGTGCTGACTACCTTGAGGTATTTCCTCGATGAATACATGGCCCACATAGAGGAGAAGAGGTGCCCTGCGCTTCAGTGCAGGGATTTGATCGCTTATTACATTGTGCCCGAGAAGTGCGCAGCGGGCTGTGACGCATGCGTTGGGACCTGTCCCACAGAGGCGATCTACACAATGAAGACCCGAAAGAAGGCTGTGGATCAAGAAAAATGTGTGAAGTGCGGTGAGTGTATGAGGGCATGTCCTCCTGAGTACAGGGCTGTTGTGAGAATTTCACCCACAAGGGATGTCCCACCTCCCCAAGCACCTCCTGCTGAGGATGGGAAGCCCGAGAAGATAGGATGAGAAGGATGAAGATGGTGACTTTGACCATAGATGGACTCGCCTTGGAGGCAGAAGAGGGGGAGAGGATCCTCCATGTGGCTCTTCGAAACTCCATCTTTATCCCCCATCTCTGCTACTTGGAGGGGGATGAGGAGCCATTTGGAGGCTGCAGGCTTTGTCTTGTGGAGATAGAGGGGAAAGGCAAGCCCGTTACAGCTTGCACAGAGAGGGTTCAGGATGGGATGGTGGTCAGGACGCAGACCGAGAGGGTGACGGCCCTCAGGAGATCCGCGCTTTCCCTTTTACTTTCCAATCACAGGGTGGATTGCGGCCACTGCTTTGCCAATGGCAGGTGCGGCTTACAGGATCTGGCAAGAAGGTTCAAGATGGGCTTGAAGGCCAAAGGCCTGAAAGATCTCTCCATGGAGGAATCACTGGACAGGACCTTGTCCCCCCTTGTTTACGATAGGAGCAAGTGCGTCCTCTGTGGAAGATGCGTGAGATGGTCCAAATCCAATGGAACAGGGATCTTTCAGTTCGCAAGGAGGGGGCTTGCCACCACCATAGCCCTTTTTCCTTGGGACGGGGATAGAAAGTTCATCGAGGAGGCCTGGAAAATCTGCCCAGTCGGGGCGCTTTATCCCCAACAAGAACAGATCTGATTCGCTCCCTTCGAGACCAGAAGATCGAGAGTGAGTCTAGACTCCTCGGGGGATGTGCCTCCGTCTTGGCTTGAGGGGGCCCCCTGAAGAAACGGTCTTCCGAAAGTGCCTAGTCTTCTATGGGAACTTCCCAGTGGAGTGGGATCTGATGTGAGGGGTTCTCATCCCCTGATAAGGAGAAAGGCCGGGTATTACCCGGCCCTTCTTCTGAGGGATCTCACTCCCCATCAATATTCCCCGCCATAGCCTCCGCCTGGCATCTTGGGAGATTTCTCCTCTTTGGGCTTCTCCACGACCACAGCTCCCGTTGTCAGGAGCAGGGAGGCCACAGAGGCTGCATTCTGCAGGGCGAGCCTTGCCACCTTGGTGGGATCCACTATCCCCGCTTCCATCAGGTCCTCGAACTTCTCGGTGGCAGCGTTGAATCCAAAGGCCCCGCTTCCCGCTTTCACCTTCTCCACAACCACAGAGCCCTCCCAACCGGCATTCTCGGCTATCTGGCGGATGGGCTCTTCCAGGGCCCTCTTCACTATATTGACGCCAAACTGCTGATCCCCTTCGAGCTTCAGGTTCTCGAGAGCAGCCTGAGCCCTTATGTAAGCAACTCCTCCGCCAGGCACTATCCCCTCTTCCACGGCCGCCCTTGTGGCGTTGAGGGCATCCTCTACCCTGGCCTTCTTCTCCTTCATCTCGGTCTCAGTTGCCGCCCCCACATTGATGACAGCGACACCGCCCACGAGTTTGGCCAATCTCTCCTGGAGCTTTTCCCTGTCGTAATCGCTCGTCGTCTCCTCTATCTGAGCCCTTATCTGCTTCACCCTTCCTTCGAGAGCGCTCCTGGAGCCCTGACCTTCCACTATGGTGGTATCGTCCTTGGTCACGGTGACTCTTCTTGCCCGGCCCAGATCGGCCAGGGTCACGTTCTCGAGCTTGATTCCCAGGTCCTCACTGATGACCTGGCCACCGGTCAGGATGGCTATGTCCTCGAGCATGGCCTTCCTGCGATCTCCAAAACCAGGAGCCTTCACAGCGCAGCATGAAAGGGTTCCCCTGATCTTGTTGACCACAAGGGTTGCGAGGGCCTCTCCCTCGACATCCTCTGCCACCACCAAGAGGGGCTTGCCCTGACGAGCTATCTGCTCCAGAATGGGAAGCAGATCCTTCATGTTGGAGATCTTCTTCTCGTGGAGGAGGATGTATGGATCCTCCAAAACAGCTTCCATTCTCTCGGGGTCTGTGACGAAGTAGGGCGAGAGATAACCCCTGTCGAATTGCATCCCCTCAACTATATCCAGGGTCGTCTCCATGCCCTTGGCTTCCTCTACGGTGATCACACCCTCCTTGCCGACCTTGCTCATGGCCTCGGCTATGATGTTCCCGATGGTCGGGTCGTTGTTGGCTGAGATGGTGCCCACTTGAGCGATCTCCTTCTGATCCCTGGTGGGCTTGGAGATCTTCTTGAGCTCCTCCACCACCACCTCCACTGCCTTGTCGATCCCTCTTTTGAGCTCCATGGGATCGCTACCTGCAGCCACCAGTTTGAACCCTTCCCTGTAAATGGCCTGCGCCAGAACAGTGGCCGTGGTGGTCCCGTCACCTGCCACATCGGAAGTCTTGCTCGCCACTTCCTTTATCATCTGGGCGCCTATGTTCTCGAACTTGTCCTCCAGCTCTATTTCCTTGGCCACTGTCACTCCGTCCTTGGTGACATTTGGAGATCCAAAGGTCTTCTCCAAAATCACGTTTCTTCCCTTGGGGCCAAGGGTCAACTTTACCGTGTCGGCCAGACGGTTCACGCCCCTCAAGACCTCCGCCCGTGCCGCCTCCTGAAACTTTATCTCCTTAGCTGCCATCTCTCCGAACCTCCTTTTTATTTGCCACCAAGTTTCACATCACCCTCTATCAGGTGATGATAGCCAATATGTCGTCCTCCCTCATGATGAGGTGCTCTTCACCGTCGATCTTGACTTCCGTGCCAGCATATTTTCCAAAAAGAACCCTGTCGCCCTCCTTCACCTCCAGCGGGATGACCTTGCCATCCTCGGTCACCTTCCCCTTGCCCACGGCTATCACCCTTCCCTGAATTGGCTTCTCCTTGGCCGTGTCGGGGATAATGATCCCGCCTTTGGTCTTCTCCTCCTCTTCTATTCTCTTGATCAGGACACGGTCATGTAGCGGCTTCACGTTCATGGGGAAACCTCCTCCTTGTATTTTGTTTAAGACCGCACTTGGCGGCCCAGAAAGGCCTCCATCTGCAAGCCGACACAAAAGTCTGGTTTTTTTATAAGCACTCTTTTTCCGGATGCAAGGGGGTGAAGAGATTTTTTACAAATCGAGCCTGCTTCTCACGAAGTTTTGGATGCTCCTCTCGCTCAACTCTATTCCCATCTCCCTCAAAGCCTCGAGCGGTATCTCCGCCCTGGCAGCCCCCTTGTGGCCACCGGCCGAACCATAGAGGGCGAAGGCCCTCTTGGCCAGACCCCCAGCATCCTTCCTGTAACCATCGTTCCTCATGATCACTATCAGCTTCCCCCTGTACACCCCGGAGACAAACGTCCACTTCATCCCGTGGACCCGCATGAAGAAATCCGCTATCTGCACACATATGTCCGGACTATCCACCTCTCCCAAGTGAGCAAATAGACCTTTTTTGGTGACCACCATCCTCTCGAGGGCTAGGCGAAAGTATCTCAGGTCGCCGAGCCTTAACTCCGATAGCTCTATCTTCCTCAAGATGTTCATGTTGGCGAACTGGAAGACGTATCTGAATTCCTTTACGTCTTGTTCAGTGGCATCCCTCTCGAAATTGGCCGTGTCCGTCTTTATGGCGTAGAGGAGGGCCGTTGCCAGATTCGCCGAGGGCTTTATCCCTGCCGCCCTCAGGTACTCGATGAGAATCGTTGCCGTTGCCCCATACTCCGGTCTTATGTCCACAAAGGGAGCTTTCAACTCTCCTCCCAGAGGGTGATGGTCTATGATTGCGTCATAGGAGATCCTGCTGAAGGCCTCGTAGTGGTTTGGCTGCGAGTCCACGAGAACCTTCCTGTGGAAATAGTCGATGTCCACTTGGCTCACCTTGACCATGGGAATGTGGAGAAGCTCCATCATTGCCTGGTTCTCGAGCCTCTGAATCTCTCCTATGTATGCTATAACGACCCTCTGGACATGCTTCCAGAGAAGTCTCTTCACTGCCAAGGCGCTGGCCATGGAGTCAGGGTCTGGATAGAGAAGCACCAGGACATTGTCGGAGTGGCCAAATAGTTCCATGAAGGCTCGGAGCCTGCTTTTGGCCCTCGAGAGCTTTTGAGCCCCCCTTGTTTCGGACAAAGCTTCACGGGGCATCCTCATCCCCTTTCCCTGAATCTGAATTTGATCTCCGTAGGCTCTATCTTGACAACTTCCAGTTCATGGGTTGGAAGGATCACATCTCCTTTTCCTATTCTGAAGGTTCTCCTTCCGAGCTTGGCCAGGCTGAGGTCCATCTCCACGAAGGCCCCTGAATTTTCCAAGCCCACCAAGTCCTTTCTCATCCCCTTTATGGTGACCATGACCCTTGGGTCCAAAGGCTCCACTATCTCCCACTGTTCTGGAAGATTCCTGGTCTCGACAGGAAGGAAAAGGGTGACTTGGGCATCTTGCCTGCCCGCAACGAAAAGCCATATCACTCCCACCACTCCTAACGAGACCAGCTTTGCCCCGGCCCTTTTGAAGGCCATCTCTGTCAGTCTTCTCACAAAAGGCTTTCTCTCCCTCTTTCCGAAACTCCTCTCGAGAGCTTGGATCACTTGCTCTGGGCTTGTCACCTCTTCCACCTTTCCGCGAGAAGCCACGGAAACCCGACCCGTCTCTTCGGATACCACGAATATTATAGCGTCACACCGCTCCGATAGTCCCACTGCTGCCCTGTGGCGTGTGCCCCAGCTCTGGGGTAATCCTTCGGAGAGGGCCAATGGAAGGTAGCAGCCCGCCTTCCATATCTCCCCGGAGCGAAGGACCACAGCCCCATCGTGAAGGGGGGAAGTCTTCTGGAAAATCGAGAGCAAGAGGGCGGATGTGGTCTCAGCATGGAGAAAGACGCCACCTGAGATGTTTTGGTCTACCCTGTCTCTCCTTTCCACCACTACGAGGCCGCCGAGCCCGGATCTGACAAGGGAGAAAAGGGCCTCCCCGATCGCCTCCATCCATTGGGAAGGGCCTCCAGTTGAAGCCCTCCCGAACCAACTGAGAGGACTCGCCTTCTCGAAGAACTCCCTGAGTTCCGGCTGAAAAACCACAACAATCAGTATGAGGGCAATCTGCCACAGGATCTGGAAGAGGGAACTCGTAAGGAAGAGTCCCAAAACCTTGGCACCTGCAAAAACACCACCTATGGCCGCAAGCCCAAGGAGGACCTTCAAGCCTCTGGTCCTCTGGAACCACACGTAGAGCCAGTAGGCGAGGATGCTGAGGAGGAGGATGTCAAGGATATCTTGCCACCTCAAATAGGCCAAAAACTCTAAAATCCTCAGCATCCCCTCGAGTCCTCCTCGGGACTGGATCTCCGCCTAGGTCGACCTCCCATGAAAAGTGGCGCGCTCATGCAACTCAGCCCTAACCTCGAGTCTCCAGGCCCGGATGGCCCATTTTCCCTAGGGGATCCGAGCCACGCCTCAAACGCGAGCCCCTAGAAGCGCCATAAGACTTTCTAATCTACACCCTTTTTCCACACTCGTCGAGGAAACTGAAACCCCGAGACTCTAGCCTTCGTTGTGGAGGATGGGTGTGTATGGTATAAAGCTCTTGGAGGTGAACGACTTGGATCTTTTCCAAAGAGACCAAAGGCCTCCATCAGAATCCAAGGCCCCTTTGGCAGAGAGGCTAAGACCCAGGAGATGGGAAGAATTCGTGGGACAGGAACACCTTGTGGGCCCTAGCGGGCCCATAAGGAAAGCTGCTCAAGCTCGAAAGCCCTTTTCCATGATCTTGTGGGGCCCTCCTGGGACGGGAAAGACTACTTTGGCCCATCTCTTTGCCCAGGAGACGGGATGTGTATTGGTTGCCTTTTCGGCTGTGCTCTCCGGGCTCAAGGAGGTAAAACACCTGATAGAAGAGGCCAAGAGGGCCAAGGCCCTGAGGGGCCTCGGCACGATTCTCTTTGTAGATGAGCTTCACAGGTTTAACAAGGCCCAGCAGGATGCCTTCCTGCCCCATGTGGAAAAGGGGGACATTATCCTCATAGGGGCTACCACCGAGAATCCCTCCTTCGAGGTAAACTCCGCGCTTCTTTCCAGATGCAGGGTATTTGTCCTGAGGCAATTGACAGAGGAGGAAATCCTGAAGGTGCTGTCCCGGGCCCTGGAGGACAGGGAGAGAGGCTTAGCTTCCCTCTCGCCCAGAGTGGAAGCGGAGGCCCTGAGGCTCATTGCGAGGGCCTCAGGCGGAGATGCTCGAGTGGCCCTAAACATGCTGGAGTCCCTCGTGGAATGCACGGCCCCCAATGAGGCCGGAATAAGGGAAATTGGGCTTGAGGCCACGAAAGAGGCTGTGAGCTCACATCCCCTCCTTTACGATAAGGGTGGGGAGGAGCACTTCAACCTCATTAGCGCCTTTCACAAAAGTCTGAGAGGGGGAGATCCGGATGCCGCCCTATATTGGCTTGTGAGGATGTTGGAGGCGGGAGAGGATCCCCTCTATGTGGCGAGACGAATGGTACGTTTCGCATCAGAGGATGTGGGCCTCGCCGATCCCATTGCCTTGCAAGTGGCCCTCAGCGCCAAGGAGGCATTCGACTTCCTGGGGCCTCCAGAGGGGTATCTGGCTTTGGCCGAGGCAGCTATATATCTAGCCATGGCTCCCAAAAGCAACTCGGTCTATGTAGCCTACGAGAAGGCGAGAGAGTCAATTGAGGAAACAGGTCCGTTGCCTGTTCCCCTGGAGATCAGAAACGCCCCGACCCCCTTGATGCAGAGACTCGGATACGGCCGAGGCTACCTCTATCCCCACGATGATCCTGACAGGGTGGTTGCCCAAAACTATATGCCCCGAGAGCTCTCCTCCCGGAGATTCTGGGAACCAACGGAACAGGGAATGGAGAGGGAACTCAAGCTCAGATTCCTCAGGTGGCTGGAACTGAGAAGGATGAAAATGGAGATGGATGGTGAGGATTAAGGCAGCGTGGATGGCCTTGGTTGCCGCTTCTCTTTCCTTAATTTGGTGTGACCAATCCCTTGGACAAGCACCCATGAGGGAGGACCCTGAAAGGCTTTTGTCCTTCGGCCATCATCTTCTGTCCAGAGGACAGCCCTACAGGGCTGAAGGGGAGTATCTTGCCTTTCTGTCCCTTTTTCCCAATCATCCCCTCGCAGGGGAGGCTTGGTTCTACCTAGGGGTGGCGAGAAGGGAGCAGAAGCTTTGGGAGGAAGCGCTGGAGGCTTTTCGTAAGGCCAGGGAGTTGGCTCGCGGTGACTTGTCCCATGAGGCAGCGATGGAAATGGGGAAGACCCTGATTCTCGCTGGCGAGCACAAAAGGGCAGCGATCTTCTTGGAAAAGTTGGCCTCGGAGACGGAGGACTCCCCCCAGGGGAAGATGGCCTTGATCATGGCATCTGAGGCCTGGATCATGGCAAGGGAATACGAGAGGGCCATCGCTCTTCTCAGTGTGGTGAGACCTGGGGACCCTGGCTTCCATGAGGCATGGGATTTGAGACAACGGATAGAGAGGGGGCTGCGGAATTTGCCCAGGCGAGATCCAACTGTGGCAGGCCTGCTCTCTGCCCTGCTTCCGGGGATGGGGCACCTGTATGCTGGCAGGCCACTGGAAGCCCTGACCTCCTTGGCTCTAAATGGCACTTTTCTTGCGGGGATTGTCTATAGCGCCAAAGAGGGCTGTTTTGTGACCGCTGGAATACTCTCCTTTCTCGAGTTGAGCTGGTATTTGGGAGGGGTGGAAAGCGCCATGGACTCTGCCAAGAGATTCAATGAGGAGGCTCAAGAGCGCTGGCTGAGGGAGCTAGGGCTTCCCTCCTCGGTGGGCCCGGATAAGGGTGGAGGACCCACTTTGAGCTTCGGCCTCAAGTGGAGATTCTGAGGGTCTCGAGTGGATATTTTCGGGAAACTGGAATCGCTCGTCTCTTTCCATCGGTCCGGGATGTGTGGACGAGGAGAAAAAGGGGATTGGGAGGCTAGCAGAAGGCTATGGCAACCGGTGCATGCGGGATAAACTGTGGAGTCTGCCGCCTCAACAAGGAGGGGAAGTGCTCGAGTTGCGGACCTGGGACCAGTGAAGAGGCAAGCAGGAAGATCGCAGCCCAGGTGCGCCTTCTAGGAGAGCCCTGTCCGGTGTTGGAATGTGCTTGGCAGAGAAGGAAAGCCCATTGTCTCAGGGATTGCGATGAATTTCCGTGCGACAGATTTCAATCGGGCCCGTATCCCTTTAGCTCGTCGTTTCTCCTCATGCAGGAGCGGAGAAGAGAGATGGAGGTGGACAACTGGCGAAAAAGGACAAAGCCCTTGGAGGTGGACGAGTCCCACTGGCTGGCCTTGGAGCGATCGGATCCCATGGAGGTGGCCACGAGATCTAGATGTCTTTTCGAAGGTCCCAGGGGCTTCCTATTGGAATTCTTGAAGGAGGGGTATTGGATCCAACCCTTTGAGAGAAAGGTAATCCCCGATAGGTCTGGGGCACCCTTTGAGCCATACCTCCCCCTGGTTCTCGTAATTTTCCTCGTCAGATCCAAGGACATTCCCCTCGCTGGAGACATGGTGAGTGAGAGGGAGCTTCCAGGAGGGGAGCTTTTCTTCCGGCATCTCCACAGATTGCCCACTGAGGCCATTTCCGAGAGGTTCGGATCCTCTCCTCAAAGGTTCCTGGAGATAGCAGTCTCCCTAGGAGGAGAGCTCGGGGGCTATTCTCCGGCCTCGGTGAAGCTCACGCCCCTTCCCAGGATTCCCCTTTGGGTTCATCTATGGCCATCGGATGAGGAGTTCGAGGCGAGATGCAACTTCACCTTCGACTCAACCATAGCCGAGCAGTTGCCCCTGGATGTCATATGGGCTCTTTGCCACGTTGTGGTCCAGAGGATTCTCTACCTGGAGGAGAACTCGAGGGCCTCTTAGACTGGATCATTCACGAAATTCCGATCCATATCAAGGCCTTATCTCGAAGGTGAAAGCAGAATCTCTCTTGCAAGGAGCCCTTTTTCCAAAAATGTCATGGAGATCCTCAGCATTGGCAAGCCATCATCGGGAATCTTGGCGAGACTTGCCTCTCCTTCCCAGAGAACTGAGCCACCTTATGGGAATCACCATGGCAAAAAAGGGGATCATGTACATCGCTGCAACAAGAGGGGCCCTGGCCTCAAAATAAAGGGACGAAAAGACAACTATGAGCACATTATTCACAAAAGTGAGGCAAACAGATCCAGTCAGGGGATCAATGCGAGCTGGAAGAACTCTTGTGAAAAGCCATGCTATGCAGGGTGAGAGGGCTGCAAGTAGGCTCGCTACACAGAGGGCCTTTACTACCTCCAAGGGGTCAGAAAGGACAAGGACCCTGTAAGAGGCGAATATGCCCATATTTATGGCGAAAAAAAGAGAGACGGACACCGGGTACTGTATGTGATTGAGGAGCTCCAAGACACCTTTCGCCCACATTCTAGCTGCCAGGGCGAAACCCAAAGGTATGCATATCACGAACCCTAACATCCTGGCCATGTGAACAAACGGTATCTCGAATTCCTGGCCCGTGAACCCCTTGACCCAGAAGGGCAGAGTCACGGGGACCAAAAGAGAGCTCACCACAACGACTTGCATTACCCTTGCTGAGTTGGCCTCAAGCAACTCAGCTATGAAAGGAGCCACAACCCCAGTAGACACACCTGCAAGGAGCAATACAGGAAGGGCGTAGGCAGGCAGAAGCATCTCAGCCAGGGCCCAAGTGAAAAGGGGAAGGAACACGAGCTTCATGAAGCTCCAAATCAGGACCTCCACCAGATCTCTCCCCCTCATACCCAAGAGGGCCTCTGGTCTAATTCGAGTGAAGCTCAGAAAGAGAAAGACCATCATTAGGTATAGGACCCAAGGTGAGACCAGAGATGAGACCTCTGGGAGGAATACACCAGTTGCCATCCCTGCCAATTGAACTCCCACGAGAAGGAGATCCCTGATCCTCATCCGAGCTCCGGACTCACCCATTGGGGATCAAAAATGACCTCTGAGCTCATGGTGGGAAATCTCCCAAATCCGATGACCTAGCCACATTCCTGGTAGCTTTTTGGGTCAACTCTGGAAAGGATGGGGTCCAAGGGGATTCACTCGAGAACTTGTTCCGTGATCTCGACGAGGACGCGCCAGGCCTCTTCCGCATCCTTCGAGGCGAGGAGCCTCTCTCTCGCTTCTTTTTCCTTTAGAACGCCAACGAGGCCCGCCACGATCTTCAAGTATAGCGAGCTCGCTGCCTGAGGTATGACCGAGAAGAAGATTATTCGGGTGAGTCTCCTTGCCTGGGGTGCAAAGCGCACCCCTTTCTTGCTCAGACCCACAGACATGACCAGCCCTCCCCCTTCGACCCCCCTGACATGGGGAAAGGCTAGGCCGTGGTCCATGGCAGTTGTGACCAGGTTCTCCCTCTCTATCGCTGCCCTCAGGACCCTCTCGGCATCTTGAATCCACCCGGCCCTCTCCATCTGCCCAACCAATTCTTCCAGGGCCTCCTCTCTTGACCTCCCAGAGACATTGGGCACGATGAGATCTTTGCTGGAGAACCTGGCTATGCCGCCCTTGCCCATCCTGGAGGAGCCCGCTAAAAGATGAAATCCACCCTCCTGGGGCACATAGAGGATCCGAGCGCAACAAGGACACTGATGGATCCTGGATGCCCTCCTCACCTCCTGGTAAACCTGGGTGGGAACCTGTATCCTGCAATAGGAGCAGAAGCCGTCCGCGGCTGGCACGATAGCGGGCTGGCCTCCTCCCTGGAGCCTTCGCACGACCCGCATCCACTCAACGGGAACTTCTCTCGAAAGCCTTTCCAATGTTTCCTGAATCTCCTTGATGGAACCCTTGGATTCAGCGGCCTCGTGCTCCATCATGGCGAAGCTGAGCTCCTGGATCCTCAAGAGTAGCTCTATCAGTTGCTGGACGCTTCCCTCCCATTTGGAGTCAGAACTCATGATTCTCCCCCCGTCATCATCCCCTATGGACGGTCTCTCTCAGGAGTTGTATCCACTCTCCTATTCCCTCTCCTGTCCTGACGCTCGTCTTGAAGGCCCTGGGAACATTGACCAATGCATCCCTTATCATCTTGTCCGGATCCGCATTTACCAGATGGGCCAGATCCACCTTGTTGACGATCGCCACATCCGCCTCCTTGAAGATGACGGGATGTTTGGCCACTATGTCGTCTCCCTCGGTAACGCTCACTATGACGACTCTCAGGTGTTCCCCAAGATAGAATTCGCTGGGGCATATGAGATTGCCCACGTTCTCCACCATAAGGAGCTTTATCTCGTCCAGATTGAGGTCTTCCAAACCGTGCTGGACAAGGTGTGCGTCGAGATGACACTCCTTCCCCGTGTTGAGGGGAACGACCTTCACCCCTTTTTTCCTGAATCTCATCGCATCGAACTCTGCCAGCACGTCTCCAGCCATGACTGCCATGGGGATTTCCGAGCCCAGAGCGTCTATGGCCAGCTCTATGAGGGAGGTCTTCCCAGATCCTATGGCACCCATAACGTTTACAGCCTTCACACCTTTTTTGTCCAGCAATTCCCTGTTCTTCACTCCCAGTGCTCTGTTGGCCTCTATGAGGTCAAGACCCAGTTCGATCTTGGAGATATCATGCATGGTCTCCTCCCTCTTCATCTGGAAACTTGGCATGAATGTCGACGATCCTCAACTCTCTTCCTTTCAGGATCCTGGTATGTGGGCTTCCACAGTGAGGACATTGGAAGACCGGGACCTCGCTGTGGGATGAGTCTCTTATGGCCTCGTGGGAGATGGGACCTTCGTAGCCGCACTCCCCACAACAAATGGTTGCCCTCACGAGAACCCATTTGAAAAGCGCATCCTGAGCAATTGTCCCTTGAGCCAACATCCTCATGTGCCATTGGAGCTGATCCATGTTCACGAGAGCGACCTCTCCCACTTCCAGATTCACCTCCTCGATCGAGACCGCTCCGTGTTCTCTCGCCACCCTCAATACCGTTTCCACGACTGCTTGGGCGAGGCTGAATTCGTGCAATTTCCTTCCCCTATCTCTGGCTCAACGCTATGCTCAGGGCAGTGGTCAACTTGACCACATCCTCGCTGGTCTTCCTGAGACGGTCGCATACCATACGGGCCAAGTTTTTGAACACCACGTAACCTATGTGGGGATTCTCATCACAGAACTTGAGAAATTCCTCCCTCCCCAATGCGTAAAAGGAGCAATTGCTGAGACACCTCACTGTGGCGGAACGGGCCGGTTGATCGAATAGGGAGAGTTCCCCGAATATGGCCCTGTCCTGAGCCCCGCATCTCCTGAGGGCCTTCTCGGTGGGGCTCGTTTTCCCTCCTCCCAAAGGGAGGGTCAGGGCCTTGGAGATCTCGACCTCACCCTCTCTGATGATGTAGAGGGTGTCACCTTCTTCCCCCTCTTCCATGAGGACTGCCCCTTGGGCCAGCTCCACTCTCTTCGCCATGGACATTATCTTGCCTATTTGAGAATCATCGAGTCCCTGGAAGATTGGAACACCTCGCAGGTACTCTATCTCCCTCGGGTCCAAGCTGTTTTTTTCCTCGAGAATCTCCAATCTTGCCATGGACTTCACCCGCTTTCTCTCGGAGCAATGACGAAGACCTCTTCCTCCTTTTCGATGAGCTCGGTATCCTTGGGGTTCACCCTCACCCTATGTCTCTTGCCGGAGATGGTCAAGGGAAGATTGGCCTCCTCGAATTTCCTCATTATGAACTGGTCTATGGCGCTCATGTCGTGGGAGAGCACGTCCACGAGCCTGAAACTCGGAGGCTTCTTGACAAGGGCCACGAGTGTGGCCTCCTTCTCCTCCATCAGATATTTTCTGAGTGCTCCCACTGGCCTTCCCACAAATCTCTCTGGGATCTCCCAACGGTCCAGACTTTGCTCAGCTTCGAAGGACAGGATCCCGTCCAGAACTTCGAGCAAACCTGGACATAGGGCTGCCCCCGCTGTTATGAACCCTGTCCTCTCCCCTCTCACGATGATCTCGTCCACATTGGCCCTTTGCAGGTGGGGCTTATTCGCTTCATCGAGAAGAACCGCGGTCGTCCTGGTTGTGGGGGCCAAAGTCTTTATGGCCAAAGTAGCCAGGATTGTCCTCTCATCGGCCCTGTCCATGGCTCTTCCACCGGAGGTGTCAGGCACGACGATCACAGCCGAGGCTCCCGCCACATTGGCCCTTTTGAGCACGTTCTCGTGGATGAAGTTTCCCCTCACAAACTCTATCTCATGGTCCTCGTACCTCTGACGGATCTCTTCCACCTCCTCCGAAGGGAGCTCGTTCACCAGGACAAGCCTGATGGTCTTGTCCTTAGCGTGACGGATCATTCCTTCGACCACTTCCTCTGCCCAATGATTCCACCCACACAGGACAAAATGGCCTTTGAGTTTCGTTGGTTCCAATCCCCTTTCCTCCCTCATTCTCCTCTCCACGAACGCTGATGCTATTGTGGCTGTGATTATGGAAAGAACCCCAACTCCGCCCAATATAGTGCCCACAGCCACTATTCGGCCGCCTGTGGTCTTGGGCACAAGGTCTCCGTATCCGACCGTGGCTATGGTCACTACGGACCACCAGATGGCATCTCCAAAAGTCCTGATCTCGCTCGAGGGATCCTCCCTCTCAAAAAGGAGGACCAAGGAAGCACTGCACAGAACGACGGCCCATAGGACCACTATTATCCCTAGCACCCTCTCCTTTCTGAGCCTCATGAGAAGCTTCTGTGTTTCTTTGCGGACCTTCATCTCCAAAGGATCCAGACCGGAAGAAGCGAGCTCACAGGGCCGAACCCCTGAGGAGAAGCCTCGCGACCTCTCCTTTCCTCAGGCTCCTTCTACCAGGTGGCAATTCCAAGAACCCGTGACCCAGAAGGGGCGAGATGTTTCCCTTGGACCAGTCGTCCCGCACAGCGTGAGCTAAAAGTAGACCTTCTCTTATCTCGATCCTCACCTCCACAAACCTGTAAGCCTCCCCTCCAGAAGTTATGCCACTTGCCAGGTGACATTCCACCCACCGAGGACCTTCAAGCCTTCTTCCTTGAAGACGCTTGATGCAGGGAACTACCAGAAGCTCGCATCCCACCCCAACGCCACCGGCGCCTCCTGGGAGGCATATGACAGGGACACCTTCCAACAAGAAAGCAGATATGGTCCTTCCGGGCCTGATCTTTGGGTACCGAAATATCTCTTCAGCCCCCATGCTGAGGATGGTCCCTCCAACAAGATCCATCTCCGAGCCACCCGTTCCGCCAGTCGTGACGATGAGTTGAGCATTTCGGGCAGCTGACTCCAGGCTCTTCCTAAGTCTCTTCGCCACATCTGGAACCGGATGGAAGACCTTGGGAATACCACCCTCCTCCCTCACTCTCCATGCCAGGTACCATACATGGGATACAAAGGATTGGCCAGGGCCATACCTCTCACCTGAATCTTCTGGGACCGCAAGCTCACTCCCTGTGGGGATGATTCCCACGAGGGGCCGCTTGGAGACCATCACATGGGCTATTCCCGCTGAGCTCAGAAGGGCTATCTCTCCAGGGCCCAGAACCTCTCCAGCACCGAGCAAGACGTCCCCTTTTCTCGCCAGGTGACCCCTCCGGCCGATATTGCTTCCTTTCTCGAGGACCCCTTTCGAAACCCTTATCTTGGAGGCCGAAAGGTCCTCTTCCACGCACTCGCGAGGCACTACTGCCCATGTCCCCTCGGGAAGGGGAGCCCCGGTTCTCACCCTCAAGGCCTCCCCTGGATCCAAGGCCATGTTGGATGGGTTTTTCGACTGGGCGAAACTCCGGATAGAGAACTCCCCCGTTTCAAATAATGGGGGGCCTATTGCGTATCCGTCCTTGAGGGCTCTGTCCTCCTGGGGAAGGTCGGCAGGAGAGGCCACATCTTGGGCCAGGGTTCTCCTCCAAGACTTGACGACCCTCATTCTCTCCGCTTCCAGAGGTTGGATGAGGAGTTTGATCGTCTCCCAGGCCTCGTCGGGGCCCAAGGTCTCCTTGGTCATCGGGAATTGACCTTCTTCTTTTGAGCTCTCACCTTCAGGGCCGTCTCTTCAAATGATCATATCAGAAGGGAGTCATGGGGATCTAGCCCCGGGATACCAGAAACGCGAGTGAGTCAAAACGCATTCCATGGGAAAGCCCGGAATTGAAAGGCTCCCTCGCCACATCTCGTGATCCCGCAACCCAGGTCCATGGGTTTTCAAGCTAGCACCAATGTCTTTTGGCGTGGAAGGAACGTCGGAGAGGGCAAATCCCCAAGTTTTTCTCATGGGGTTCTCACTGCGAGCTTTTCTCCTGGCCTCACCAAGTACCCCTTCAGCCCATTCCACCGCATGAGATCCTCTATCGCCACCCCATATTTGCGGGCTATGGCCCACAGAGTCTCTCCCTTCTGGACCACGTGCACTTTGGAGCTATGGGTCTTTTGGCTGTAGGCAATATTCTGCTTGGGATTCCCATTGGCCGAACCTCTCATCTGGGTCCCAGCACGCTTTGTCTCGGAGCTACCGAGCGGGCTTCCCTGGGGACCTTTCTTTTGCAAATGGACCATCGGGCCTTTCTCCATGAGGAGAGTTCTCAGCTCCTCACCCTTGCCCTCGGGAACCCTCATTTCCAGACCTTCGCTTCCAGGATGGACGGCTGAACTCTTGAGCTGGGGATTCAGGTTTCTGAGCTCCTCTTTGGAACAGCCAAGCAGGCTCGCCAGTGTATCGAGGTCCACCATCTGGCTTATTCGCACCCTGTCGAAACGCCACAGGCTTTCCTCCTCGCCCAAACCCAAGGAGTCCTCTTCCTCCCTCGCTACCTGTATTGCGGCGATTACCTTGGGGACGAACTCCTTTGTTGCCCTCCTCAATCTATTTCCTCTGTACAGATCCCAAAAACTCTGGCCCCCCCCTGCCTCCATTGATCTGGCTATGGCCATCTCTCCGGCATTGTATGCTGCTATGGCCAGATCCCACGAGCGGAAGTTCTCGTAGAGGTCCCTGAGGTAACGAGCGGCTGCCCTCGTTGACCTCTCAGGGTCCCTCCTTTCATCCACGAACGAATCTATCCTGAGCCCGTACCTTCTTGCTGTTCCCTCGGTCAACTGCCAAATCCCGACGCATTTTCCGGGCGATGAAAGCCACGGATTGAATCCGCTTTCCACAAATGCTAGATATACCAAATCCTCCGGGACTCCCTCTTCCCTGAATATCTCCCTCATCCTCGGGAGATATTTGCTCGCCCGACTCAGGGGAAGGCCCCCTTTCCTATCCCGAAGTTGGCGCAACTCCCTGACGTGTTGATCTATGGCAGGGTGATCTTCTATCTCCAGCTCCACAAGAGGCCTCTTTCTCATGGCCTTTTTCCACCCTTGGGGAAGGGCTTCCCATTCTGGCCACTCTTGGGTCTCCTCTTCCCCGAGCAGCCCTAGGCTTTCCATTCCCATGTCCCAATCGTCCGAGAAAGATCGATCCAGCCCCTCCCCGGAGAAGGTCTCGCCCTCGCTCTTCGCATCGCCTGGCTCTTCTCCCCATAACTCCAGAGTGGACAAAAGCCCCGTACCTTTTGTGGCACATCCATTCCAGGCAAGAGTCATGAATCCCAGAAAGACGAACCTGCCAACAACCTTCTGGCGAATCTTTGGGAGAAATCCTTTGACCACTTTCTCTGGCCTCCAAGCCAAGGGGAAGACTTTTTGGAGATACCATAGGTACGAAGTCACTGTCAACTTTAGGGGCATTCTCTAGAGCGATCCATGATGTGAGTGCTTGAAGAAGCGAATTCACTCGACTGAGATATCGGAGAAGACGCTTGTCAGCCCAAAGGCCCCCTTCTGGGAGGATGGAAAGCCGCCCATCTTTCGAGCCAACCTGGGGAAAAGAAGCACGTCTTCTCCCCATGAGCAACCCGAGCTGCCACGACCATTGGCCTTAGAGGTGTTTTGGATCGAAGGGTCTGAGGTTTTCGAGATATCTCCTCTCCCAGTGGTGATGGCTGATAGCCTCTCTATTCCATCAGAATCTCGCCTTTTCCGGTCCACTCTCTCCCTGCCAACATTTCCCAAGAGCGAGAGTCTGATCCCCAAACATATCCTCAACCATATGACGGTGGGCCTTGCTCCCTGTATGCCGAAAGCACTGTATCGTACGCGCTTATCAGCCTCTGGCCTATGGTCGCTGCCAGACGTTTGAAGAAAAGGGCCTGGGCGCTCAAGTCCTTCTCGAGGATATTGTTCAGCTTCTCTTTGGGGATCCGGACGAACTTGCAGTCCTCGAGGCATTCCACTGAGGCGGTGTACAGAGGTCTGTCCACGAGGCTTGGCCAGCCAAAGATGTCTCCCACGTCGCAGGCCAAAAAGTGTATATTTCCTTTCTCGCCAATCGTGACCCTCGCTCTACCTTCCTTTAGGATGTAAAGAGAGTGGGCCGGCTGTCCTGCGCGGAAGAGAAATTCTCCCTTGGGACATGCTACCTCTTCCCCGCTCGCGTTTATCTCCTGGAGCAGATGAGCGGGTAAATCCCTGAAAAGCTCCACCTGCTGGAGAAACATCCTTCCCTCCTTTCTCGCCCGGTGGGCCAAAAGGATCCTTGAAAACTCTCAAACCTCAGACCCGATATCGTTTATGTTATCACAAGAGTGGGACATCTAGTGCCGGAAAATCTCAGTTTGTGTGACAAGAAATGCCCTACCCTCTCTCTCCTCGGGGAAAATGCTCGCCTCGAGAGGTCCCAGAGCCCAAAGGGGCTTCCCAATATCGAACGGTGTGGTAATATGGCGAAAAACTTAGGATGGGCAACTGGATGGGTCACTCAAGACGACTGGATGCCAATGGGTGCGGAGGCAAGCGCTGGGCACAGTAAGAGGCCCTGCCAGGTTGGAATGAGACGGAGGGGCTCTGGCGGTAGCAGCCTTCTCGCCTTCCCATTTAGGCCCATCGGGAGGAGAGGCGAGAGAAAAATTGGGGGCGGCTTATCCAATATGTGGGAAGGAAAGGCTCTATGACCCCAAGATAATGGCCAAAGCTGCCGGAATGTAAATTTAGCATAGTTAGATTTAGTTATATGTAGCTATTGACATCGTCCTTTCCTTGTCGGGTAATATGCCCGAAAGCGTGGTGGGGGGGGCCGAAAAGAGCAGTGCGAGGAGGAGGGATCGGTTGAATCTAGATAGAGCGAGGATCAATGAGCTCATGGTCCATGAAGATATGGACTCCACTTGTCAAGGGGAGCTCTCCGCAACTGGAAGTCGCGGCAAAAAGGATTGGCCGTTCGCACAGGGATATGGGAACATCACTCTGGGTGGGAGGGAAGGAGGTCCCATGCAGAAGGTCAGGCTCGCAATTTGCATAATCGCTCTACTGTTGGCGGTAATTCCTGGAGCTTCAGATGCTCGTCAATATTCTGTGGCAGGGGAATGGTGGGTTTTCGTGACTGGTGAGGGCAACGGTGCAGGGGCCATCACTTTCAAGGACCCGGCAGGTGGAGTGGTGGAAGTGAGCGGTGCCATAATAACCACCTCCATTGGAGAGCCCCTGAGGTTCGAGCGTGGGGCTGCCTTGCAGATAGGACCTACGGGAAAATTCAGCGGAAGGATTCTTCTAAAAGACCTCTATGACGTCTACGTTGGAGAACTTTCGATCCTTTCTGGAGGAGTCGACGTCAAATTCACTTCCCTATCCATGAAGGGAATTCTGACTCTCCTCAATGGCGACTCCTATCCCGTCCAGATAAAAGGAAAGAGGATGCCAGATCCCAAGCCAGATTTCACTGGAAGAACGCCGATGGAGGGAACTTTTTCGGGACCAGGGATATCCTGTAGGACCTTAGATGTAGCCCTTGGGATAGAGGAGACCCTCCTCTTTCCTTTCTACGTTCTCACAGGAGGCGGGACCACCCTCGTGGACGGTGTCACCACAAACCTCACCTATCTGGGCATTTTGGCCAGAAACCCAAAGCCCAAGGGGAACACAGACACGAATATTTTCGGATGGTTTTGGACGTCAGAGCCCACAATAGGAGACGGCCCCCTGACGGGAACCCTCAGGCGTTACAATGTCACCCTCCCGGACGGGACAGTGAAAGAGACGAAACCCGAGCTCACGGTCAGGGTAAAGGCCTTGAGGAATATCACCCTCACAGCTCGCCTGGCCGAGCCCGCAGCTCCTGTCATGGCTGTGACACCTTACATGGTGGATTTCGGAGGAGTTCTCACGGGTCAGAGTGCAGAACGCTTCTTCGTCGTGACAAATATCGGCACCGGGGTCTTGGAAGGGGAGGCCACGGTCGAGGGAGAGGGTTTCACCATCCTCTCCGGGACACCCTTCACCCTGTATGCCGGGGAAAGCGCGTACGTGATAGTGCAGTTCACTCCAGGAGGCCCAGGAATCTACAATGGCGTAGTAACCTTTACCGCTGCGGGCCAAGCGCTTGCGTCCGAAAGAAGGGTCACAGGGAGGGGACTCTGACGGAGACGGCCTCCAAGCACTTCTTTCATCGAGGGGGCTATGATCTTGGCACGAATATAGCATGCGGTGTTCCCAGGGTTATCTCAAGCCCAGATGGGCGGAAGAGACCCCGAAGCCTCCGCGCTGCGAGGCTGGGAGGTCTCTTCTCGGGGATGTAGAGAGGAGATGAACCGAGAACCACCTGTTGCCGAGGACAGATTTGTTCAGGCTAGAGCTGATGAACAGCGATTAAGACCATTGGAGTATCATGAAGAAATGACCTTTGTCGAGGCGTATCAGAAAGGCCTTCTGAGATCCAAGACACGCGTTCGCCTTTTGGGCTTTTGACTGCAAGGAGGTGATGGCATGAAACCCGTTAAGGCTCTGTTCACAATCTTACCGTTCATTGGGCTTACACTCTTTGTGGCCGACAACGCTTCCTGTATAGAATGGGCGAATTTCTACAAGCCAGCCGGGGTTGGCTGGGCACATTTTGGAACTAGGGATACCTTTGACGGAGGCTATCTCATCGTAGCCGAGAGTGCTCCTGCAAACACTGGCCTTGCCTTTTATCACGGATCCCTGTGGGTCCTTAAATTGACTGCCACTGGCCTGGTTCAATGGAGTAACACGTACGGTACGGCCGCCAAGGATGTCGGCACGGCGGCTGCTCAGGGATGTGACAAGGGGTTTCTGATAGCGGGACGGACTTTGTCTTTCGGAAGTACTAAGGGGGACGCCTGGGCTTTGAAACTTGGATGGTACGGCGATCTCGAGTGGCAGTTCGCATATGGAGACGGAGGAGTGAGATCATATATACCGAAGGAAGTTAAAGTAACCCCCGACTGCGGGTATGTGATCGTGGGACAAGCGACTATTACCACTACCGGAGAAACCGACGCATGGGCCATGAAACTGGACCAAAATGGCAATCTCGTGTGGAACTTTCTTTACGGCGGGACAAAGGACGATTGGTTCAATTCTGTGGAACTCACAGCCGATGGTGGGCTCCTTGTTGCCGGTAGGACATGCTCCTTTGGAATGGCCGACGCTTGGACCGGAGACGGCTGGATCTTGAAGCTCACCAAAGACGGTATCCCTCAGTGGCAGAAGACCTATGGCGGGGCGTCGGATGACGAGATAAAGGCGGTCTCATCGGCCCCAGAAGGATATGTGGCAGTAGGCCGCACCTGGTCTCTCGGAAAAGGGAGAGGCCAGGGATGGGTAATGGGTTTGGACCCCAACGGGGATGTCATTTGGCAGAGAGAATTTGGGGGTGAAGAAGATGACGATTTTACCTCGGTTGCGAGAGTAACCGATGGGTTCCTTGTCGCAGGGCGCACCTGCTCCTTTTCCTTCGATAGCTGCAGTGCATGGCTCCAAAAGCTCGACTTTAGTGGCAATTCAGTATGGGAAAGAGCCTATTACACAAACGTTCCAGCCGCCTGGGAAGCCGCAGTGTCTGTGGCCAATCCAGGAGACGGAGGCGCTATTCTGAGCGGAACTTCTCTCCAAGCTGATTTGACCCCGAGTGTTTGGGTCTTGCGGACAGATGAGGTGGGAGACATCGAAGGATGCCCCATTGTCATTCCCGCGAAGACCCCATCGGCGTCAATCAGCATTCCAGGCGGGACCTCCAGCCCTGGTTACATAATACCTGTTCCCACGTTACCGCCTGCCCCTTCTACGGCAACTCCGGCGATTGCCACCTTTACGAAGAAAAAAGCTTGCCCATTTCCTGAAAGAGGGTTCGTGAGTGTGTCCCTCACGGGATCTGGGACCGGCTCAGTGGTGAGCGACCCTCCGGGCATCTCATGCGGGTCCGATTGCAGCGAGGTCTTCCCAGCAGGCACGGAAATTACTCTCACAGCATCTCCCTCTCCGGATTCGTCGTTCACGGGATGGTCTGGTGGGCCTTGCCAAGACGTGACCGAGCCTACCTGTACTTTCGAGGTCCCTGCTGGTTTGACAACCATATCTGCCAACTTCGAGAGGGCATACACTCTCCAAGTGCAAGTCTCGGGTTCCGGATTCGGAACAGTCGTGAGCGACCCAAGCGGCATAGCCTGCGGGACTGACTGCAGGGAAAATTACACCAAGGGTCAAGTTGTCAGACTCACTCCAAGACCTTTTCCAGGCTCGGTTTTCTCGGGGTGGGGTGGCGATGCGGACTGCAGTGACGGGATCGTCGTAATGAGCTCCAACAGAACTTGCATAGCAAATTTCGAGAGGACCATTTCAACATCGGGTTTGCGGGTAATAGCTCCCAATGGCGGAGAGACCTTGATCTCGGGTGAAACCTATCAGATTCAGTGGTCAGCTCCAAGTACATCGTCTCCCTTCACGGTCCAGTATTCTCTAGATGGCGGAGCCACATGGCAAACCATTGCGAAGAAGGTGAGCGGCTCTTCGATATCCTGGACTGTGCCTCCAGTGGACAGGCAAATGGACCAATGCCTGATAAAGGTGAAAAAGAGAGGAACAGTGACCAAATCCTCGAGCTTCGATATTTCCGATGCACCTTTCACTATAAAGCCAGGGTTCTGAGATGGTAGAAGGGGGGAGGGCAGAGGGCCTCCCCCTTTTTTGTCTTCAGGATTGCTGATCGGGCTTTTGAGAGAAGCGAAAGTCCCGCATTTTGGCTTGATGGACCGCTAGCAGCATCGAGGGTCATTGGCAGTGGAGTTGCGTTGAGACAGGGCACGTTCTCGATTTCTTCTTGGCTTCCAGGGCCCAAACTAATATCATCTCCACAATTGGTGATTTGGCACCGCGATCGAGGAAACCTCTTGGGGAGTCGGAAACTGCTCGATATTGATAAGCGCTCTCTTCTCCCACACCGTGAGCCCATTTCCAGTCAGCCTGGCGGTCTAGCCCCCACAGGTCTTCTCTTCCACCCAGTAGTTCACGAACTTTCGCAATTTCACTTCCCGGAACGTGCTCACCTCGTGAGGAAAGAGGCCCCTTTGGAGTAGGTCTCTTACGAGCTCATGTTGCCACAATCCCAAAGCCCTCTCCCTTGAGTTTCAGCTCAAAGATTTCCTCGGAAGTGAGGTCCGCGAGAGGTACTTGGCAAAGTCCCCTAGAAGTGTGTAGGATCAGGAGGGGAAACCCCAGGGGGAAAAGGCAGGGGTCAATGGGAGAACCGGCTGTCATCCAGGTTTGAGGAAAGGGAGGATGCTTTCTCGAGGAGGCCAGGATATGCATTGTCCACTTGGGGGAGCTCGGGGGATCTTATGGGTTTTGGCGCTTCTTTCATTTTGCCTCGCTATGGGGCACCCTTTTTCATTTGCCTCGAAAATGGAAGGAGAGACTCGTGCGACTTTGAAGAGCCAAGAGAATGGGTGGAAAGGACCCGTTCCCCTCAAGGGTGGAGATCACATCCTGGTTTCGGGCCCTAGGGGAGAGGTGGGCCAGAGAAGCGCTCATTCCCCTTTGGAGAAAAAGGTGTCCAAAGGTGAAGAGCTCCTCAGAAAGAGGATCGGAAGTGGAGCTGATGAGATAGGCTGCGAACGACCTCATGAGGGGAACCAGGAAGGGCCCATGAGCTTCGCGATTGGAGAAGATGGAACCATCTCTGTTCTGGATCAGGTGAACGAGAGGGTTCAAGTCTTCAGGGACAACGTCCTCATCAGGACCATTGGCCTTCCATCTCGTGGGGCAGGGGATTTGGAGGTAACACATGAAGGCAAAATCCTCCTCCTCGACAACCTCAAGGAAAAGGCTCTCTTTGTTCTCGATGGTCGCAATGGAAAATTGCTCAGCAGGATCGCGCTCGAGGGGCCCAATATCCCCTATGGGCCATCGGTATTCGCTATTTACTTCCGGAAGGAAGGGGAACTTGCTGGAGTATGGGCAGAGGTAGAAGGCCGCTCCGTCCGGCTGGCCATGGCGGATGGGAGTGCGACCCCCCGAGGGGTTTCCGTTCCAGGCCTGCTCAGTGCCAAGGCCAAAAGATTGATCTCCGCCTCCATACTCGGGGATGTGACGGTTGAGGTAAATCTTTCAAAGGAGAGATTCAGCGAGGTTTCTTCTTACACGGTCCGCTTCGATCTTCCAGTGGTGCACATCCTAGCCCTTCACATGGATCAGGATGAGAGCGCTTGTGTAGCGGTTCACTTGGAAGAGGGGAAAAAGGCCAAGAACGTGATCGTGAAACTGGATCGAGAGGGCAAGGAGTGCGGGAGAATGGAGCTTCCCCTCCAAAGGATGGAAGACGAAGTTCAGCATCCCATCAAGATGGACTCAAAAGGCAACATATACCAGATGTTGGTGGAGAAGACGCACGTTGTCATACTCAAGCACGGGTTCCAAAGGTGAAGGTGAATCCATGTGGCTAGAAACACCTCCCAGCTGGATGAAAACCTTGGGTCCAGCATGGCCCATGGGTCCAATGAGACAGAGAAGGCGGCCCACCCGAGCCTCTTCCTCGTGAGAGAGAATTTTCCCTAGGGGGAAATGGCGATGGATGTGACGAATCGATATGAGGTGAGATACCGAAATGGCAATGCCCCGTGGGATGTAGGGAGACCTGACTCCAATCTCATATCCACTGTGAGAAGCTTCCCCATAGAGCCATGCAAGGCCTTGGATATAGGCTGCGGGACAGGAGACAACTCCATATGGCTTGCCCAGGAAGGGTTCCAGGTGGTTGGGGTCGACTCTTCCAAGCTCGCTCTGAACAAAGCTAGAGAAAAGGCCCTTGAGGCTCGAGCAAAATGCAAATTCATAAATTGCGACTTTCTAGAGGATCCAATAGAAGAGGCGCCCTTTGGTTTTGCATTCGACAGGGGATGTTTCCACTCCTTCAGTGATGCGGCGGACAGGAAAAGATTTGCCCGGAAGGTAGCGGAGTGTCTCGGAGATGGTGGGTTTTGGCTCAGTTTGAGTGGCAATGCTGATGAGGCGAGAGATGGGCCAGGGCCACCTAGACTAAGGGCTAGGGATATTGTGGAAGCTGTGGAGGACTATTTCGAGATTCTCTCCTTGGTTTCCGGACACTTCGAGTCCAGAAGCCCTAGGCCCCCGAGGGCCTGGATCTGCCTCATGAGGAAAAGAAGCTGAAGGCCGCTGATCCATGAGGTCAGTGCTAAGGCGGACTCGCATCTCTTTTGACAGAGTATCCTTTTCCCCCAAGGGCCAAACGGGCCATTGGCCACAGGGGTCCCGCAGGAGGGCTTCCTCGACTTTCCCCTTGACAGAACGAGAGGCCGAAGTAGGAAAATTCAAAGAAGGACCAGGGTTTCCCTTTCAGGGCTTCTACGGACAGTCCAGGCCTTTCGCTAAAGTCTCATACCCAATTGGGAGCATACCTCCTGGAGGGCAAAGCGGAGTTTTTGAGGGTCGTGTCTGATGGTATCCACCTTGTGAAGTGCCCTAGGTCTCGGTGGTGGCTCCTCTGCTAAAGGAAAAACCCACGGCCTAACCCCCATCTCTCTTATTATCTCGAGCTCCTTTTCCGTGATCTCCAGAGGCACCACCCCTAGCGAACTGTACTTTTTTTTCGCATCCTCTGGGAAGGACCCGTCGTGAAGCAAAACCCCATCCAGTCCATGGGAGCCCACCATCTTCAAGATTTCAGCTACATGTCTCGAGACAGAGAATCCATCTGTCTGGCCAGGGGTCGTAGTGGTGTTGCAAACATATATGGAGAGTCCCTTTCTCTCCCCTATGGCCTCCGCCATACCTCGGACCATGAGGCACGGCATAATACTCGTGTACAGACACCCTGGTCCAATTATAACGAGTTCAGCTTCTCTCACGGCCTCCAACACCCCTGGCCCTGCCTCGGGGACCTCGCCATGCCATCTCAAAGTCCTTATGGGAGGCTTCCCAATTCTCCTCACTTCCCTCTCACCGACCACAACCGTTCCATCCTCTAGTTCGGCTTCAACATCCGCATCGACACATGTAACAGGCAACACGCACCCTCTAGCCTCGAGAATCCTCTGAAGCGTAGCTGCAGCAGCCGCCATGTCCCTGTGCCTTGTGAATAGGGCTGCGAGGATGAGATTTCCCAGAGCCATCCCTTCCAAGTCGTGGGGGATTGCTGTCCTTAGCCTCTCTTCCATGAGAAGGGCCAGACCCTCCTTTCCGCTCAGGAAGGCCAAGGTGGAGAGGGTGGTCCTCAAGTCTCCTGGAGCGGGCATTCCGAAGAGCTTTCTGCACATTCCCGTGGAACTTCCCCTATCTGTAGTGCAGACTATGGCCACCAACCTATCCAGCTCAGGGGCCATGGCCCTGGCCACAAGAGACGGTCCTGACCCTCCGCCAATGGCCACGATGGGGCCCTCACCTTCTCCAATGACCGCAGAACTCCTCCAATGGATCAATCTCGGGCCCATAACCTCTGCTGATCTCCCCCCGGTCCCCTCTCATCCTTTGCCAAGTCAGCAACAGTGAACCCCCGGAGGACCGTTGTCAAGGCAGCCTCGATCTTCCTTCTGGCAAACCCCCAGCCTTCTTCCCCCATTTGTCTCCTTGCCCAATCCCCTATCTCCTCCAACCTCATCTGATCGGGACTCTTCTGGAACACCACCCAATCCGAGTCCTGGGAGCAGGGGGCAATCCATCCCATCTCCTCGAGAGCCTTGAGGCATCTCATGACTTCCCCTCTCTCGAGGGGCAAACTGTGCGCCAATTCGCGGAGGGGAAGGGGTCTCTGTCCAACCTGGAACCTCCTGGCCAGCAATTCCAGAACACCTAACATCCCTTCCAGGTATATCTTCCTCTTCTTCCCCACCGTAGCGGTGTTGCGCTGCTCGTGGGCATGTGCCACTTCCGCTCCCCATAACACTATGAGCCAGCTCACATATATCCAGACAAGAAACACCGGCAGTTGCGAGAGGGCACCGTATATAGCGTCATACCTAGCGACTCCGAACTGATAGCGGATGTAAGCCCATTGGGCCAACTGCCACATGACCGCCGTGAATGCAGCACCAGTCATAGCAGAGCCCATCTTCACCTTGGTATTGGGGACCAGCGCATAGCACACCCCAAATGCAATCCACAGGATCAAGAATGGGCTGAGCTTGATGGCCAGCCGATATGCTCCAGCCAGGATCCATACGGACTCCATCCGCTGGACGAAGCCGGGACTATTGAAGTAGGCAGTGAGACTTAGTGCCAACAGGCCGCTCAATGGCGCGAGCACGAGGATGCTCGCATAATCTGCCAGGGTTCTGAGCCATGGCCTGGACCTCCCGACTTTCCATATGGCATTGAGGGAGTTCTCCATGGTGCGCATGGTCATTACCGCTGTCAGGAGCAGCCCTATAGTTCCCAGAACACCCAGGGAGCTGGCATTGGTTCGGTCCACGTATTCCATTATCCTGTCTATCACTTCCCTGGAGGCAGGGGTGAACTTCTCGAGAAGAAGCATCTCGAGCCTTCTTTGAAACCCGAGTCCTTTGAGGACGGCAAATCCTATGGTGAGGAAAGGAACGAGGGAGAGGAGACTCGTGTAGGTGAGAGCCGAGGCCCTGAGCAAACACTGGTCCTCCATGAACCCCGTAAGCGCTACCCTGCATACTCTGAGGAGTTGCTCCAGGAATCTGCCAAGAGGACCGAAAAGCTTTTCGTTCCCCCCTTTTAAAGAAAGCCGAAACTCTTTCTCTTCCACCTTTGGGGCTCCTCCTGGTGGGAAGGACTACTTGTATGCTCGGACCAGAGATTCTTGAAAAATTCTCGAGCGCCTTCCGCGTTGTATGTGACCGACTTTGTGCTATATTATGGGAAAAAACCCCAAAGGCCAAGGGAAGATGGAACGCGAGAGCCCGGGGCTCAAAATTGGTTGAGAAGCTAGTCTCCCGAAGGGAGGATCTGGAAATGCCCATTTACGAGTTCCGCTGTCTTTCGTGTGGAGAGCTTTTCGAACTGCTTTTCGTCTCCACAAGCGAGCCCATGGAGGTTCGCTGCCCTCACTGTGGCACCGAGGGAGGCGAAAGGGTGATGAGTGTGGTGCAGAGCCACGGCAGTCAGAAAGGCGGGTCCCAACCCCAGCCAGTTACCCGCTCTTGCCCTGGAGGAACTTGCTCCAGCTTTACCCTCCCAGGACACACTAAGTAGGACTGGCACGTTTCCCAGAGGGAACCTGCCCTTTTTGGAATCTCAAGGCATCCGGAGGTGGCGCATGAGGGTCCTCATAACAGGAGGGAGCGGTTTTGTGGGATCGCATCTGGCCAAGAGGTTGCGCGAGGATGGCCATCAAGTCATCATCCTCACCCGGAAGGGATCTGGGGGAGCTGACTTCTTACAGGGAGATCCCAAAATCCCGGGAAAATGGCAAGAGGAGGTCGCGAAATGCGATCTCCTAGTCAACCTGGCAGGGGCATCGATTTTCGGAAAATGGACCCCCCAGTACAAGGAGGAGCTCAGGCTCAGCCGAATCCTCACCACCAGGAACTTGGTCGATGCCATTCCTCAAGGGGCCCGGGTGACCCTCATGAGCACTTCTGCAGTTGGCTACTATGGGTTCCGCGGTGACGAGGAGCTCGACGAATCATCCCCTCCTGGATCGGATTTCCTCGCAAAGCTGGCCGTTGACTGGGAGGCTGAGGCCCGGAGGGCTGAGGACAAGGGAGCCAGGGTGGTCATTATGAGATTCGGGATAGTTCTTGGGGGAACAGGTGGCGCTCTCCAACAGATGGTCAAACCCTTCAAGTGGTTCGTAGGGGGGCCAATAGGGAGCGGGAGACAGTGGTTTTCCTGGATCCACATCGAGGATCTGGTCGAGGCCATCTATTTTCTAGCGAGCCTCGATGGCGCATCCGGGCCCTTCAATCTGACCTCTCCCAACCCCGTGAGAAACAAGGACTTTTCGAAGGCCCTTGGAAGGGTTTTGGGGAGGCCGGCCTGTTTCCCAACCCCCGGCTTCATGATAAAGCTCGTCCTCGGAGAGTTCGGCTCGGTGATCTTGGAAGGCCAAAGAGTCCTGCCAAAGAGGCTTTTGGAGGCGGGCTTCAATTTCAAGTATCCAAAGGTGGATGAGGCCCTGAAGGCTGCCCTGAAGGCAAGAAGACCTTGAGGGGCCACTCTATCCCATATGCGAGAGACCTCATTGCGAGGTGGAAGCGAGAAATGGACGCTCAAAAGGCAAAAGCCTTCCTGGAGCAGGCGAAAAGGGAACCTTTTGCGAGAAAGCTCGGATTGGAGCTACTCGAGGTGAGAGAGGGTTATGCGAAAGTGAGGATGATCGTAACCGAGGATATGGGAAACATGTTCGGAATGTGTCATGGAGGGGCGATATTCTCGCTCATGGACGAGGCGTTCCAGGTTGCTTGTAACTCTTACGGGACATGGGCTGTGGCACTTCATGTGGGGGTCTCGTACCACTCCCCTCCACAACTTGGAAGCACTCTGCTTGCGGAAGCCCACGAAGTGCACAAGACCAAAAGGACAGGCCACTACAGGATAGAGGTCAGGGATGAAAAAGGCGAGCTCATAGCCTCATGCCATGCCATAGCCTATAGAAAAGGCTCCCAGATACCCTTTCTCGAAAAGGGTCCACCAGAGTAATGTCGGGCCCCAAAACTCGTGAAGCCTGGAAAGGCTTGAAAGAGGGGGATCCGCTTTTGGATTTGTGGAAAAGAGCGCCTGAGTGAGGGCGGAAAGCTCGCATCGCGATTTTGGACCAACCTTTTCGTCTTGCACCATCCTGGTTTTCTTGGCAAAACTCCCTTTCTCCTGGGGGCACAAGTGAGAGCCTCCTTAGATCATCATGTATCCGGCAAAAAGTTGAATGATTTGAGGGAGGTGATTTCACATGGATCGCTTTCCTACCCCTAGCGGGCTAACTCCTCGAAGAGACGAAACCCAAACCCCCATTTCCCCCCAAAACTGATAACCTCTTGGAGCGCAAGTGGGAAGGCCCAAACGTGAAGGGAGGTAGAGGGCATCTTCTATCCGGCAGTCCATCGCCTTCTTCTGCGAAGCGATTTGATGATCTCTAGCGGAGTCCGAGCCGTGGTGCCCCTCATATTCTGATCATATTGATAGCTGTATTTCCCCACCGCTCCACCCCCAAGTAAACCTTCCCCCTGGCATGGCGACCAATATCTTGTTCGCTCTTCTTCTCGGCAAGGAGGATCCCGATGAAAAGTGATGAAATGGAGAAGAACTCAGCTATTCTGCATGGGAGGCTTTTTCCGAGTGGCCTCACCAAAGGAGTAGTTGTGCTTGCCCTTATGGGGCTCGCAGTGGGAGTTATGGGCTGCGCAGCCACTGGGGGTGCAGCCGGGGCGCTGCTCGGCTACGGGATCACAGGCAATCCGAGGGGTGCTGCCATGGGGGCCGGTGCCGGTATGCTTGCGGGTTCCCTGTTCGATGCAGGGGTCATAAGACCCTACCCCTACGCTTACGGTCCGCCAGCCTATTACGGGCCGGCCCCTGGGAGGTGGGTTTATGTGCCAGGATACTGGGATGCTTACGGCCGCTGGGTCCCACCCCACCGTTACTGGGAGCCTTATTGAAGGCCAGTCTTTTGTTGTTGGGGACCTCGGGCATCCGGTTGCCGGATGCCCAAAGTTTTTTCGTGTTTTTGCGGGCCTGCACGGAATACCCAAGCCCTCTTTCCCACGGATCTCCTCCCACAGGCCTCGGTAAAATTGCCTGGATGGGAGATCCCAGGCTCTCAGTCTTTTGCCAAAGGCCGAATGGTTTCAGGTAAGTCATCTTTTGTCTTCACTAAAGCGGGCGTTCCCCGGGTTTTTTTATGGGGACCCGCCTTCCAAAGGGCAGCGAGGATTCCGAGCCGCCCGCCCCCTTGGCCTTACCTCACCCAGGATGCCTCCCTTGGCTGCCCTGGCCCAATTCGGTCAGGACCTTTTGGCAGACCTTGCCACATGTGGGTCGCTATAAGACGCCACCATGGAGAGATAATGACCTGATGAAGCAAGAATGGCTTTCCTTCGAAAAATTTCGAGAAGGCGACTACTACCCCATCCTCTCCTGGCAGTTCTTGACCTTCTTCCATGACCCTAGGTGGTGCCCTCTACCGGACCCATGTTCCTCTCCCCCTAGATCGTGATCAAAGTGGTAGCCTTGTGGCTACCATAGCAACCTATTTTGGTCAGGGGGCGTCCGATCTAAACGAGGAGTCGCCCAGGACTCCTCTTCGCAATCGTGTGATCAAGAGAGAAGCCTCCGGGCAGCCTCGGTGAAGATCCGCACCCCAACCATCAGGCAGGATTCGTCTATGTCGAATCTAGGCGAATGGAGAGGGGCATAATTGTCCGGGGATTCCAACTCCTTGGCGCAGCCCAGTCTCATGATGGCCGATGGCTTGATCTGTGCAAAGAGGGAGAAATCTTCCGCTCCCATTGAGGGCTGAAGCCACAGGACCTTTTCCTCCCCCAAGATCTCGGTGGCCACCTCATGAAGGAGTAGAGAGACCTTTTCGTCATTAATGCAGACAGGAACTGACTCCCTTAATTTTAGCTCGCTTTTGACCCCGAATGATCTGTCCATCCCTTCTCTGAGCTCCCCAAGCCTCTCTAGAAGCCTTTTCCTCACATCCTCAGAGAGCGCCCTCACGGTTCCTTCCAACTCAGCCACCTCTGGGATCACGTTTCCCACGGATCCTGCCCAAAATTTGCCGATTGTCACAACAGCCGGCTCCGTTGGCTTTATGTTTCTGCTCACCAATGTCTGAAGGGCGCAGACGAAGTGGGCTCCCGCCACTATGGGATCCACTCCCTCATTTGGCCTGCCTCCGTGGGCCCCTTTTCCTCTGACGATGAGGGAGAACGAATCGGCCGATGCGTGGCTCGGTCCCCTGAAGAGCCCCACGAATCCAGCCGGAATATCAGGCACCACGTGGCATGCCATGACTAGGTCCACTGGAGGGTCCTCTAGAACCCCCCTCGATATCATCTCCCTTGCCCCACTCACCCGCTCCTCTGCTGGCTGGAAAAGAAAGACTAGATTCCCCTTCATATCCGGTCTCCATGGAGATGAAACTACAGCTCTAGCCACCCCCAGCATTATTGCCGTGTGAGCATCGTGACCACAGGCATGCATGACTCCAGGGACCTGGGATCTGTAAGGTACTTCGTTGAGTTCCTCTATGGGAAGTGCATCCATGTCCGCCCTGAGGGCCAGGGTCGGGCCTCGGGAGCTTCCCCTTAGGATCCCCACTGCTCCCGTCATGTCCTCCCACTGCCTCACTTCAAGACCTAGCTCCTGGAGAATCTCCGTCACTATTTTGGTGGTCCTAACCTCCTCGCCCGAAAGCTCGGGGTGCATGTGGATGTCCCTCCTCAGGGCCACAACCCATTGAGCAAGATCCCCTTCCATCTCATCTCCTCCCTCAGCTTCGCTCCTAGGGCACTCCTGGCCGCATCCCGGGAACCTGGTCTCCCCAAGAATCTCGCCTTTTGCCCCTGAGCTTTGTCCAATTTGAAGTGCGACCGAGGATGCCAGACCTTTCCCCCTGGCATATGCTCGAGCTTTGCAGAAAGACCCCTTTGAGACTCAGAGGATCGTCTCGCCCTCCCCGTCGCGGGCAGAGATTATCTCCCTCGCAAGAGGGTCCTTGCCAGGATCTCCAAATGATCATCTCCTGTGGCAGGCGACCCAGTGGCCGCCTCCCAGGTCCCTGAGAAGGGGTTCCTCCTCCCTGCACACTGAGATCACCTCTGGGCAGCGCGTGTGGAATCTGCAGCCGGGAGGCGGATTCAGCGGGCTCGGCACATCCCCGGCAAGCAGTATCCTCTCCTTCCGATACTCCGGATCTGGTATCGGGACTGCGGATAGGAGTGCCTGAGTATAAGGGTGGCTGGGACTCTGGTAAAGATCCCTGTCCGTTGCCAGCTCCACGATCTTCCCCAGATACATCACCGCGACCCTGTCGCTTATGTGTTCCACCACGCTGAGATCGTGGGCGATGAATAGGTAGGAGAGCCCGAACTCCTCTTGGAGTTCCACGAGCAGGTTTATGACCTGGGCCTGGATGGAGACATCCAGGGCAGAAACTGGCTCATCGCAGACTATCACCTTCGGGTTCAAAGCCAAGGCCCTGGCAATTCCGATCCTTTGCCTCTGCCCCCCGCTGAACTCGTGGGGATAGCGCCTGGCTTGCTCCGGCCTGAGACCAACCCTCTCCATTAGATAGGCGACCTTTCCCATGAGCTCACCTCGGGAGAGTCTTTCGTGGTTTCTCAAGGGCTCGGCTATTATCTCTCCCACAGTCATCCTGGGGTTGAGGGAGGAGTAGGGATCCTGGAAAATGATCTGCAACTTGGAGCGGACCTTTCTCATCCCCTCTTTGTCCAGCTCCAGAAGGTTTGTCCCTTGAAAATAGATCTCGCCACTTGTGGGCTCTATGAGCCTCAGGATACACCTTCCCACGGTCGTCTTCCCGCAGCCGCTCTCCCCAACGAACCCGAGGGACTCCCCCTCGGCCAGCTCGAAGCTCACCCCATCCACTGCCTTGACCCAACCGGTAGTCCTGGAAAAGAGTCCTCTTCGGACGGGAAAGTACTTTTTCAGGTCTCTTATCTGAAGCAGTGCGCTCCCCGATGTGCTCAAGCCCATAGCCAGCAAAGCACCCTCCGCCTCTGCCCCATCTCGACCATTGGCGGCTCTTCCAAACGGCAGATGTCCATCATCCTGTGGCACCTGGGATGGAATCTGCATCCCCTTGGCATCTCGAAGATGCTGGGCACTATCCCGGGGATCTCCTGAAGTCTCTTCTTCTCCATCTTGAACTTTCTTCCTATGACGGGGACAGAACCCAAAAGACCCTGAGTGTAAGGGTGGAGGGGCTCCGAGAACAATTCCCTGGCCGGAGCCTCCTCCACCACCTTCCCCGCGTACATCACCACCACTGTTCTAGCCATCTCCGCTATGAGGCCCAGGTTGTGGGTGATCAGGATAATTGATGCGCCGATCTCTTCCCTGAGTCTCTCCATCAAGTCCATGATTTGGGCCTGTATCGTGACATCCAGGGCTGTGGTTGGCTCGTCAGCGAGGAGGAGATTGGGATTGCAGGAGAGGGCCATGGCGATCATGGCCCTCTGTCTCATACCGCCGCTGAGCTTGTGGGGATAGTCCTTAGCTCTGGCTTCAGGAGATGGTATCTGCACCCTGGCAAGCATCTCCACAGCCCTATCCCATGCCTCCTGGCGACTCAATCCCTGATGCAGCACTATCGCTTCCGCGATCTGCTCTCCTATGGTGAGGAGAGGATTGAGGGAGGTCATGGGTTCTTGAAAGATCATGGAGATAGCTCCACCCCTTATCTTCCTCAGCTCATCTTGGGGCAACTCGAGGAGGTTCTTTCCCTGAAACTCTATTTCCCCCTCCAGCTCCGCAGGCGGTGAGGGAAGGAGTCTGAGAATGGACATGGCCGTGACACTCTTCCCACATCCGCTTTCGCCCACAAGACCCAAGGTCTCGCCCTTTTCCACGAAAAAGTCCACCCCATCCACTGCTGCTGCCACTCCCTCGTACACCCTGAATCTCACCTTCAAGTTCCTGATGGAGAGGAGATGGTCCCCACTCATATCTTCGACCTCGGATCCAGGGCATCCCTTAGACCATCCCCCAGGAGGTTGAAGCCCAGCACAGCGAGGAATATGGCCAGGCCAGGAAATGTGGCGACGTGGGGGGAATTGAATATGTAACCCCTTCCGGACCCCAGCATGGCACCCCATTCTGGGGTGGGAGGCTGTACGCCTATCCCCAGGAAACCAAGCCCCGCTGCAAACAATATGGCTGTGCCCATCCCCAGGCTAGTCTGGACGATTATGGGGACCATCACGTTGGGAAGGATGTGCCTTCGAATTATCCTCAGGTCTGGGGTTCCCACTGCTATGGCTGCCTCCACGTATACCTGCTCCCTCACCGAGAGGACACAGCCACGCACCAGCCTAATGTAAATGGGCACCATGCTTATTCCAATGGAAATGACCGTATTGTTGATGCCGACCCCCAAGATGGCAACGAGGGCCAAGGCCAAGAGGAAGCCTGGAAATGCAAGGAGCATGTCAGTTATCCTCTGAAGAATGAAATCCACCTTCCCACCGTAATAACCGGAGATGAGCCCCAAGGGCACCCCTATGAGGAGCCCCACGGATACCACACCGAGGGATATCATCAGGGACACCCTGGAGCCATAGATGATCCTCCCGAGGATGGACCGGCCCAGCTCGTCAGTTCCGAGGGGATGTTCCCACGATGGTCTCTCCAGGGATCTCATCAAATTCGGGGTTGAGGGATTCCCAGGATACAGAATCGGGGCGAAAATGGCGGTCACCATATAGCCCAGTATGAGGATCCCTCCGAAGACCGCCATCTTATTCCTCAGGAGCTTAGCCAGGCCCTTTCGGAATTGGCTCTGAGTTCCCGATGGAATCCCTTCTGAAGATGACCTTCCCCCTTCCGGGAGCTTGGCGGTTTTCTCTTTTCCCGATCCCATCTGAACCCTTCTTCCTCAATCGTAATGGATTCTCGGATCGACCCAGGCGTAGATGAGGTCCACGATCAGGTTCACCAAGATGTAGAGAAGGCCAAAGATCAAGATGGCTCCCTGGATCATGGGATAATCCCTTGCCAGAATGGAGTCAACTATGAGCCTCCCCATGCCCGGCCATGCGAACACGGTCTCAGTGAGGACAGCTCCCCCCAAAAGGGAGCCGAATTGTAGACCGACAACCGTTATTATGGGGATGAGGGCATTGCGTAGGGCATGCTTTATTATTACCACCTTCTCCATGAGCCCTTTGGATCTGGCCGTCGTGATGTAGTCTTGGGAGAGCACCTCCAGCATGCTCGATCGGGTCATCCTGGCTATGAAGGCTACGACGAAGGAAGCTAGGGTCACTGTGGGCAAGACCACGTGCTTCCATGTGCCGATTCCCCCAGCGGGAAGAATCTGAAGGGTGACGGAGAAGACCACGACCAACATCAGTCCAAGCCAGAAGACAGGCATGGATATCCCAAACAGGGAAAACGAGGTGACGAGATAGTCTATCTTGGTGTAGGGCCTCACTGCTGCTATGATCCCGGCGGGAATGCCGATGAGACATGCCAGGGTTATGGCCGTGGTGGCAAGGAGAAACGTATTGGGCAGTCTGGCCCATATTTCCTCCAGGACTGGGTTCTGGGTGCGAGCAGACCTGCCCAGATCCAAAACAGCCAGCCTGCTTATGAACTTCGCATACTGGATGTGGATGGGCTGATTTAGCCCCAACTGAACCCTTATGAGCTCTATGTCTTCTGGGCTAGCCATTTGACCGGCCAGGACAAGGGCTGGATCCCCTGGCAAGGCCCTCAGCATGACGAAAAGGAGAAGGGAGATGCCTATGAGCACAGGAATCGTTGAGATCAACCTTCTTATGGTGTACTGAAGCATGAGAGGGCTCTCTGTCTCTCAATACTCAGGTCTTCACGGGGGACATTCTCAGGGCTTCCGGCCTCGCACCCCCATTTGGACTCACACCTCTTGAGCCTACCCCCGGGCGGCTCCCAACCCCCAAACTCCACGATCTTGCAAAGCGCCTTCTCCACTCAATCATGGCCTCCTTATCCCCTGTGATCTCGGGACCAATCCTGCGAGATGTTGGGGAGGGCCCCAATCTCGCCCTTCATGGAGCCCTTACCCATCTCCGAGCTGAGCTCGATGTCATGGAATCCATTCGCCCCATCCGCCCAGGGGCCAATCTCCAAAATCATTTCATGGTCACGTACTGGGGGTAGAACTTCTCCGTTGGGGTTACGATCAGCCCCTCTATCTTCTTCGTGTATGCTATCACGAACTTCTCTATATGCAGCCAGAGCCAAGGGCAATCATCCCAGATGATCTTGGAGGCTTGGACCAAGAGCTCCTTTCTCTTGGCCGGGTCTTGCTCCAGACGGCTCTTTTCCATTATTGCATCGTATTCGGGGTTGGAATAGAAGGCGGAGCCCAGGCCCTTCGGCGGGTAGACCGTGGTTGTAAATTGCCCGTACAGGGCCATATCCGCATCCATAATGAGGGGGCCCCAGCCCAGAAGCACCATGTCGAATTCCGACTGCTCGAGAGGTTTGTACACAGTGGACATGTAAGTGGGCCAGTCCATCACCCTGAGCTCCGTCTTCACCCCTATGGCCTGGAGTTGGGCCTGGATTGCCTCCGCAACCTGGGTGTCAAAGAGATATCGCCCCTGGGGACTCCCCATCTTGACCACTTGATTGAAGTCCCAGCCCGCTTTCCTCAATAGCTCCTTCGCCTTCTCTGGGTTGTAATCGTACTGGGGCTCCATCTTGGCATAGCCGAAGAGAATGGGGGAGACGGTCCCGTCCATGACCTCTGCGGTGTCGAACAAGATCTTCTTGACTACGGCTTTCTTGTCAACGGCGTAGTTGAATGCCTGCCTCACGAGCTTGTTCTTCATAAGGGGCCTGTCGCATCTGAGGGCCATGAATATGGTCCTGGTGCTGAGGGGCATCTCCACTTTCAGGTTTGGATCGGCCTTCAGGGCTGCCACATTGGCTGGGGATGGCTTGTAGCAGATATCTATCTGACCCGACCTCAACATGGCCTCTCTCGTCGCTACCTCCGGCACCACCTTGAAGGTGAGCTGTTCCACAGTGGGCTTGGGCCCCCAGTAATTCTCGTTGCGGACGAGGACTATCCTGTCGCCCTTCACCCACTCCTTGAGCATATAGGGACCTGCACCCACTGGATTCTGCCTCACTTCCTCCCCATACTTCTCCAGTGCCTTGGGGGAGATGGGCGATACAAGGGTCATTGCTAGGGTCTGGGCCAAGGGCGCAAAGGGATAATGGAGCTTGAGCTCTATTGTGTGATCGTCCACCACCACGCACTCTTTGACCATGGTTATGGCGAACCTGAGAGGCACCTTGAGCTTGGGATCGAGGGCTCTGTCGAAGGTCAGCTTCACCGCCTTTGCATCCAGGGGTGTGCCGTCGGAGAATTTGACCCCAGGCCTGAGCTTTATGGTCCAGGTGAGACCATCGGCGGATGTCTTGTACTCTGTAGCCAGTCTGGGCTCCAATTTTCCTTCCGGCGTTGCGAAAAAGAGGTTGTCGAAAATGAGATCACATATGTTCTGAATTAAAGTGGTCGTCTGCTCCTGAGGGTTGAGGGTGTCGGCATCTATTCCTATTCCTATGGTGAGGTTCTTGATCTGGGCCCAGCTCCACCCTACCCAAATACCCAGGAAAAGAACCAAGGAAACCGAGATCCCCATTAAGATCCTTTTGCCCTTGATCATGGTTCAAGCCTCCCTTTCCCTGATGGCTCATCCATTAGGATGTCTCGAAGAATATCCATGGGGCCCTTCCCCAAGACCCGTCTTTCATAGGCAGAGGGCAGGGCCCTCTGCCTTCCGTGGATCCGCGGGGCTTACTTTTTCATGGTCACGTAAGTGGGATAGAAGGTCTCATACGGGGTTATTATCAGGCCCTCGATCTTACTATTGTACGCGAGGAGAAACTTCTCCACATGCAGCCATATCCACGGGCAATCATCCCACACTATCTCCGAGGCCTTCTTGAGAAGTTCTTTCCTCTTTTCCGGATTCAGCTCCCTTCTGCTCTCATCCATTATCTTGTCGAACTCCGGGTTCGAGTAAAAAGCAGAGCCCAATCCCTTGGGAGGATTCACACTCGTATGAAACTGGCCGTAAAGCCCATAATCCGCATCCATTACAAAGGGACCCCAACCGAGAAGGAAGATCTCTAGCTCCGTCTCCTCGAGGGGTTTCTGAAGTCCTGCCACGTACGTGGGCCAGTCATAGGTCCTCAGCTCCACCTTCACTCCCAAGGCCTGAAGGGATGCTTGGACATATTCCGCGATCTGTTTGTCGAAGAGGTACCTTCCTTGAGGGGTTCGCATCTGGATGGTCCTGTTGAAGTCGAAGTTCGCTTTCTTCAAGAGTTCCTTTGCCTTCTCTGGGTTGTACTCGTATTGCTTTTCCATCTTGTGGTACCCCCACATGATCGGGGATACTGGCCCTTCCATGGGCACGGCGGTGTCGAAGAGGATCTTGCTGACTATCGCTTTCTTATCCACCGCATAGTTGAAGGCCTGCCTCACAAGCTTGTTAGCCGTCGGCCCTTTCTGGCAATTCATTCCCATGAAGATGGTCCTGGTATCCAGAGGCATCTCCACCTTTATCGATGGATCCGCTTTTAGGGCAGCCACATTGGCAGGGGATGGCTTGTAGCATATGTGGAGCTGGCCTGCACGCAACATGGCCTCCCTGGTAGCTGTCTCCGGGACTATCTTCCATGTGAGCTGGGCAACCGTGGGTTTCTTCCCCCAGTAATTCTCGTTTCTCACCATCACGATCCTATCCCCTTTGACCCATTCCTTGAGCACATATGGGCCAGCTCCCACAGGATGCTGTCTCACATCCTCACCGTATTTCTCCAGTGCTTGGGGGGAGGTTGGGGACAACATCACCTGTGCCAGATTGTACGGAAAAGGAGCGAAAGGATATTTCAGCTTTACCTGAAAGGTGAGGTCGTCCACGACAGAGGCACTTTCTATCATGGAGAGGTAATATCTGAGGGGGACCCTCTTTGCCGGATCCAGGGCCCTATCAATGGTTTCCTTCATGATCTTCGCTGTGAGGGGGGTCCCGTCCGAGAACTTCACCCCTGGCCTCAGTTTCACAGTGTAAGTCAGCCCGTCTTCCGAGGCCTTGTACTCGGTTGCAAGCCTCGGCTCCAACTTGGCATCTGGGGTCTGGAAGAAGAGGGTGTCGTGGATGAGTTCGGCCATGTTCATTATGAGGGAGGTAGTCTGCTCCTGGGGATTCAGCGTGTCCGCATCCACCCCTATTCCTATGATGAGCTCTTTTATCTCTTCCTGGGCACGGATATCTGAGGGACCAAAACCGATGCCGAGACAAACTCCCAAGATAAGGATCGCCATTCTTCCAACGAAAGTTCCCTTTTTCATGCTTCACCTCCTTATCGTATTTTGGACCCGAGGATCCTCCTCGGACTTGTCCCGGTTAAATCTTTCGTCAGACTATGAGGGCAAGGGAGCGATTTCCACTGGGTGAACCATTCGCCCTGTGATTGCGACCTTCTTTTTTCTCACAACTCCGCAAAATCGTGGCGAAGGCCAACTTCGAGACTTTGTGAGGATAACCCATCTTCCTCTGGGACGTCAACTTGATGCATGGAGGAAGCTCACGGAGATCCTTCTCGCCCCACATCCCAACGTGGCCAATTCACGGTAAGCCTCGGTGGACGGGGATCTACCTTGTCGCTCTTTGAATTTTTGAATTAAGGATAGCACCTCATGTGGCCGAGGGAGCATCTCCAGCTTCGATTGTTAAGCCCATCAATTTCGTGGGTCGAGCATCTCATCACCTTCGGGACATTTCCAGTCAAACGGAGCCATATCCCGAACCGACTTCCAGATTGCTCTTGGAAAGGATCAGGCCTATGTCATCCATAGGAGCCCCTTTGTAACTTCATCTCTAACAACGGCAGTCACGATGGACGGGAATCCTGCCCCTAAATGCGGACTCGCCCAATCCCCGGATCACCACGGCCCCTTTTCTGAGACTCGGACCTGAGGTCCAGGGCCTTTTGGAGATGTTGGGGGCGGGGAAAAATACGTCCCCCAAAGAATGTCCTGGATCCCTCAGGCCGCTTTCCCTCGGACCAAAAGGTGCTCTCTACAGATGCGCCTGTGAGTGAATGTGAGGTAGCACAGGCCCAAGAGGAGCCCACCCGCTACAATTATTGCGGAGGTCCGGTCCAAATAGAGTAGCACCCCGAAGGAGACCGCAGCTACAACTAGCCGCAACCCGAGATCCAGAACTTTCTTCTCGGCAGACCTCCCGAACATAGAAAAACTCACGCCCCAGCATCCCACGGCCACAAGCATCATGTCCAGGACCTGTCCCCAACCGGGCTTCACCACCAACTGGGACCTCACAAATATCGCGAAGGTCATCAAGGTGATGGGAAGACAAAGCCTCAGGGCCTCGTACATGGTCCTCATGAAGGAGGCCTCTGCGATGCGGGCCGATACTGCAGCGGTCAGGGATGTTGGAGGGGACAATTCTCCCCAAACGGCCAAAAGAAAACAGAAGAAATGCGCGACCCATGGATCTATCCCCAGCTTTCTCATGGGGTCTACTATGATCACGGCCAGGACTATATAAGTTGCGGTGGGAGGAAGCCCAAGCCCCACAAGCCAACCAAAAATCCAAGCCATCAAGACGAGGGCCACCACATGCCACTCCCCCACCTTGAGGAGCATGGCACCCATTCTGTTTATGAAACCAGTGACCGTGAAGAGCCCTACCATTATCCCAAGGGTGCAGAGGAGGAGGGTGAGAAACGAGGTCATCTCCGCATGGGTCATGATCATGGTCTTCACATTGGGCCAGAAGGCCTCCCTTTGGGCAGCGGCATCCCCCTTCACGTACTTGAAGAACAGGTACATGAATGCCAGCATTGAGAACATGATGACCCCCGTGTACAAACCGGCCAACTGTTCACCCAAATGGAGCACTCCCATGAATATGGTGAGGACTATTATGCCCGAGAAGAAGACCCCTGTTTTCAGCTGCTCGTATAAGGGTATTTCCGCCTTCTCTACGGGCTCTGGTGGCATGAGCCTCACGCTGATGAGATAGAGGGAAAGAGCCAAGGTGGAGTAATAGGTGAAGGCCAAGGCAAATCCCCTGAGGGCCACCTCCCAATATCGGACCCCCAAGAATTCCGCCATGACGAATCCCGCAACGGCCATGACCGGTGGCATTATGAGCCCGCCCATCGAGGCCGAGGTCTCGACTGCAGCCGCTATCTCCCCAGGCATCCCGTACTTTTTCATCAATGGAATGGTGAAGGCGCCTACCACACTCGCATTGGCAGCACCGCTTCCACTGACCATTCCCACGGCAGAGGAGGCCAGCACCGCGGTCTGGGGAATCGTGGCCCTGGACTTGCCCGCTATTCTCCTCATGAAATGGACCATCGCGCCCTGAGCTCCGAAGCCATTCGCGGCAGCTGCGAGGAGCAAGAAGGCCGCGATGGTGGTGAGGGCTATCTGTGCATACTGCCCGTAGATGCCCGTTGAGAGCTCGACGGTGCTGGAAGTGACTATTCTGTAAAAACTAGCCCCGGGATGCCAGAAGAAATCTATGGGACTCAGATATCCAAACATTGTATAGAGCACCAGGGCCAGGTTGACCCAGAAAAGCTCGTTGTGGGCCACCCGAGAAAGCTCCATCACCAAGAGAAAGATCAAGAGTCCCATCACAAAGTCAGTCCTTGTGTAGGACCCCTGCCGCCAAATCGCTATCTCATCATACTGTGTTGTGAAGTGATAGAAGGCGAAAACGCATATCCCCATGTAGATCACAACAAGGATGTTATTGAGAAGGGGAGGTAGTTTTTTGTAAATGTAACCGTCTTGGTGCATTCTGAGTATCTGGAGCATCAAGGCAATTGGCACAAGCGATGCTACAAGCTGGCTTGCCCCTCCAAATCCGGTATAGAAATACCAACAGAGCCACCCAAACATCACTAACGCAATGACAAACCTGAGATTCTCTATGTTCAAGCGCTCCTTTATCCCCATAGTAGCTCCCTTTCCCTTTTGCCGCCTCTCATGGCCCGAGATCCCCAACTACCTCATTGCCAACATCATCTCTTCTCAACCATCGAGAGAGGATAGATCCCCAAACCCTTCTCCCTCCACAAAGGAACTCCTAATCCCCCTTCGCCCGAGAGGAACCAAATTTCCCGATCTCTCTCGCTCAAGGACGAGTCCAAAAGCCCCCGAGACCCCTCTTCCTGAGGGGAAGTGTTCTCGTGGGGCATCTACCCTCCTCCCTTTCTCCGGGCAGATGCCCTAAGGAGGCCTACCTTCTCTTTACTTGGCACTAGCTATCTTCCACTTGTCGTTCCAGGCATTGTGTTCCTTCAAGAACTTGGCCAAGCCTGGATGGACGGGAATGTCGGGATTCGCGTTTATTCCTCTCACTTGCATTCCCACAAAGTCCTTTGCGAGGGGCTCGAAGCCAGGGTCTGCCTTGACCAAATTATCCTTCTCCGCGTAGAACTTGGTGAGCATCTTATAGACGATCTCCTCGGGCATGTCAGGAAGCACATTGTACGCGAAGAGAAGGGGAACACCGAGAATCTTCTTCACACCGACATCCTTTGTGAAGACAACCTTTGGATCTATCTCCACAGGAGCGAGATTGGCGGCTGTCAGTTTCTTCACCTCCTCCTCGCTGGGGTTGACTATCTTTATGTCTATCTGTAACTCCGTCTCTCTCCAGTAGGAGGGGAGAGACCTACCAGAGGTGGTGTAGCACACTGCACCCACTATTGTCCCTGCCTTTAGGGCATCTCCTTGGGCAGGCTCTCCTATCTGGACATGTTTGAATTCATAGCCCAGTGCCTTGAATATTCTCTTGAAATTGAGCCAGTTCATGAAACCAGCCGGGGTGAAGAATACGGGCTTACCGCTAAAATCCTTCCATGACTTGAACTGATCCGCCTTGGAGGCCAAAACAGCCATGAAGGACTCCATGGGATAAGCATACCAAGTGTGGACCAACATTCCCTTGGGGGGTTTGTAATCCTTGAATGCGCCCTCTTTGCCATACAGCTCGGTCATCCCCACGTCGGCTGTATAGGCTATCTCCGCATTGCCTTCCATGAGGGCCTTCATGGCCGCGGTTGTGGAGGGATAGGGATTCACTGTCACCGTGTACTCCCCGCCTAGGGCTGCCTCCAGGATAGGGGTCATCTGCGCTGCTACCCTATAACCATAGCTGCCCGTAGTGGCCGTAGCCCATCTTATGGATTTGCGCTCCGCAGCATCCACATAGGATGAGAGAGAAGATGCAAAGAAAGCGACAAAAACACCTATCAGCACCCAGAACTTGCCTCGATCCTTGAACTCTTTCATGGCCCTACCTCCTCAATTTTTTAGGATTTCCCCCACCAATGGAACTTCCCACCTCAAGGAAGCCATGAGGCATCATCGTGGTATCCGCACCTCTTGAGGATCCGAGGACCTCTCTCAGAGCACTTTTTGGCCGAGAGATTACCAGAAACGACCCATCTGGTCAATGTCTTCCTTGCCCGTTTTCTCCCCCTTTGAAGTCAGCTCTTCGAGAAAATGGGTCACCTTCACCCTCTCTGGCAAATCTCCTCTTCCCAGAGAGGACCACTCTCTTCTGAACCACTCGTTCACCGTGGCGA
>Ga0315298_1000633_pt1 | contig 67990 bp, 64 predicted proteins | sample WHS_1_MG_FD_203077 | JGI IMG/M metagenome (GOLD analysis project Ga0315298, IMG submission 203077) | Extremophilic microbial mat communities from Washburn Hot Springs, YNP, Wyoming, USA - WHS_1_MG | ecosystem: Environmental > Aquatic > Thermal springs > Hot (42-90C) | place: USA: Wyoming...
TGTACTAGTCCTTTGACACGCTGGTTGCGATTAGGTTGGGGCGGGTTCCCCTGCTGCCCCAGGAGCGCGTATGGGGACAAGTCTCCTCCCTACCTCTCGGGATCACTGTGCCGGAGGACTAGCTTCGGGTCCCGTGGCGACCCGAGGTGCGTGGGGACGCCTGCTGCGCGGCCGTCCCCACGGCTCTCAGTTCATCTGGAAGCCGCCGTCCACGTTTAGGCTCTGCCCGGTGATGTAGTCGGCATCGGGGGAGACGAAGAAGGCCACGGCGTTGGCCACATCCTCGGCGGTCTCCAGCCTTCCTAGCGGTATGGCCGAGAGCCGCTGCCGCCGCAGCTCCCCCATGGGGATCCCCAGCTCCGTCGCCGCCTCCCGATCGATCTGGTCCCACATGGGGGTCTCCACGATCCCCGGGCAGATGGCGTTCACCCGAACCCCCTCCTTGGCCAGCGCAGCGGCCATGGACTGGGTGATGGAGATGACGGCGGCCTTGCTGGAGGCATAATGGGCCTGGATGGGCCTGGGGCCCCGCGCGCTCCCGGAGGAGATGTTGACAATGACGCCGCCCCCCTGCCTCACCATCTGCCGGGCCACCAGCTGCGCCGTGAAGAAGAGCCCCTTGGTGTTGACGTCGTAGATCCGGTCCCAGTCCGCCTCCGTTATGTCCAGCACACGCTTGATCTGGACCACCCCCGCGCATGGGACCAGGATGTCGATCCTGCCGAAGCGCTCCACGGAGGCGTCCACCATAGCCTGGAGCTGCTGCACATCGGCCACGTTCACCTGGATGGGCATCGCCCTCCTGCCCATGGCCTCCACCTGCTCCGCCGTCGCGCGGGCGCCGTCGGCGTTCAGGTCGGCCGCCACAATATCGGCACCGTCCCGCGCCAGCCGCAAGCACACCGCCCTCCCTATGCCGCTGCCGGCCCCCGTAACCAGGGCCACCTTCCCTTCCAGGACCACTGTACAGCTCCTCCTTCGCGCAAAAGTGAGGCGCGGCGCGGCCCCCATCTGCCGCGGACCTCAGGCGCCTCTCGCCGATCTCTACCCGGGCCCTCGGCCGAGGGACGCCCGCCAACAGCCTACCCTCAGCGCCCCAGGATGTCCAGCGGGCTTAACCGTGCCGGCTGCAGGGTCTCTCAAGACTCGCCGTCCCGCCGGCAGATCCCCGCCACACAGCCGCACCCTTGACACCCGATCCCAGAGAGGAGTATCCTCTAGTCGATACCCCCTCCCCCCTGGGGGTGGGGGTCAGCCGGTGCCTTGGGAGGTGCGCCGTGAGGGACCCGAGACTGAAGCAGGCGCTGCTCAACCGCCTCAAGAGCGTGGAAGGGCACGTCCGTGGCGTCCAGCGCATGGTGGAGGAAGACCAGTACTGCATCGATATCCTCAACCAGACCAGCGCCATCCACAAGGCCCTCGAAAAGATCGACATGATGATCCTGGAGAACCACCTTCAGAGCTGCGTCACCACCGCCATCCGCGGCGACGACCCCGGGGAGCGCGAGAGAGTCCTCCGCGAGCTGCTGCTGCTCTTCCAGGGCGGACCTGCCTCCAAGCACGGCCCCCGCCTGCAGTCCACGGCCCTGGAGGCGATCTCCGCACCCGATGAGGGCGGCCACGGCTGCTGCAACTGAGGGGCGTAGGACAGACCCGGTGGGCGAGCGGAAAGGGTACAGATCCTCAGCGGAGGGTCAGGGGCAGTATCGAACCGCGGGAGAGCCTCGCACCCCCGGCCCGTCATTCGGAAAGGTGACTGTTCAGAGAGGAAGAGCCCATGGCTACGGCCAGCGAGACAACCGAGCGGAGCGCCAGCACAACCATCGAGATCACGGGGATGACCTGCGCCTCCTGCTCTACACGAATAGAGAAGAACCTGGCAAAGCTGCCCGGCGTGCTGAAGGTCAACGTGAACCTGGCTACCGAGAAGGCCACCGTGCGCTTCGACCCCACTGCTGTCGACGAGGCGAAGATGGTGGAGGTCATCGAGGAGCTGGGCTATGGCGTCCGCGATAGGGAGCCGGAGAGGGTTACTCTCGGGATCACGGGGATGACCTGCGCCTCCTGCTCGGCGCGGGTGGAGCGGGCCCTCAGAAAGCTGCCCGGGGTCAAGGAGGCCAGCGTCAACCTCGCCACGGAGAGGGCCACCGTGCTGCTGGAGCCCGGATCCCTCAGCCTGGCGGACCTTCGCCGCGCGGTGGAGAGCGCGGGCTACGGCGTGCTGGAGGAGCAGCCGCAGACCGATGCCAGGGCCGAGGACGCCCATGCCATTGAGACCCGAAAGGAGATCGTCCAGGCACGCAACAAGACCATCTTCGCCCTGGCTTTGGGCGCACTCGTATTCCTGGGCAGCTTCCACGAGTGGTTCCCCTGGGTGCCATCCGTCCTGAGCAACCGCTACCTCCTGTGGGCTCTGGCCACTCCAGTGCAGTTCTGGGCCGGATGGCGCTTCTACAGGGGCGCCTGGGCCAACGCTAGGCACCTCAGCGCCAACATGGACACCCTCATCGCTATGGGCACCAGCGCCGCCTACCTATACAGCGTGGCCGCCATCCTCTTCCCCGGCTTCTTCACGGCGACTGGGCAGATGCCAGAGCTCTACTTCGACTCCGCGGCCATAATCATCGGCCTGATCCTGCTGGGCAAGTACCTGGAGGCGCGGGCTAAGGGCCAGACGGGCGAGGCCATCAGGAAGCTGATGGGGCTGCGGGCTAGAACGGCCAGGGTGATCCGGGATGGGGTGGAGGTCGACATCCCCGTGGATGAGGTATCCGTAGGCGATGTCATCCTGGTTCGCCCCGGCGAGAAGGTGCCAGTGGACGGCGTCGTGCTGGAGGGCAGCAGCACCCTAGACGAGAGCATGATCACCGGTGAGAGCATGCCGGTGGAGAAGGGTCCCGGCGACACCGTGATCGGGGCCACCATCAACAGGACCGGCAGCTTCAGATTCCAGGCCACGAGGGTGGGCAAGGACACCATGCTAGCCCAGATCGTCCGCCTGGTGGAGGAGGCACAGGGGAGCAAGGCGCCCATCCAGCGGATGGCCGACGTCATATCGGGCTACTTCGTTCCGGCCGTGATCGCCATCGCGCTGCTCACCTTCGGGGCCTGGTGGCTCTTCGGGCCGGAGCCCGCCTTCACCCACGCCCTCCTCAACATGGTGGCGGTCCTGATCATCGCCTGCCCATGCGCTCTCGGCCTCGCCACGCCGACGGCCATTATGGTGGGAACCGGCAAGGGGGCCGAGAACGGCGTGCTGATCCGCAGCGGCGAGGCGCTGGAGATGGCCCACCGGATCCAGGCCATCGTACTGGACAAGACCGGCACCCTGACCCAGGGAAAGCCGGTGGTGACCGATCTGATCCCCGCCGAGGGGGTGGCCGACCAGGAGCTGCTGCTCCTGGCGGCGTCGGCGGAGAGGGGCTCGGAGCACCCACTCGGCGAGGCCATCGTGGCCGCCGCGGTGGAGAGAGGGCTGGAGTTGGCCAACCCAGAGGGGTTCAGGGCCCTTCCCGGTCTCGGGATCGAGGCCACCGTCGCCGGTAGGTCCCTGGTCATGGGCAACGAGAGGCTGATGGCTCAGCGAGGGCTGACCACCGGGGGGGTGGCGGAACGGGCAATCGCCCTCTCCGAGCAGGGGAAGAGCCCCATGTTCGTCGCCGACGGGGCCCGCGTGCTCGGCATCATCGCCGTCGCCGACACGGTCAAGCCGGGTGCTCGTGAGGCGGTGGCTAAGCTGCACGAGATGGGGCTGGAGGTGGTCATGCTCACCGGCGACAACCGCCGCACGGCGGAGGCCATCGCTCGCCAGCTCGGGATAGATCGGGTCCTGGCGGAGGTCCTGCCCGACCAGAAGACCGAAGAGGTGAAGAAGCTCCAGGCCGAGAGCAAGGTGGTCGCCATGGTGGGCGACGGGATCAACGACGCCCCCGCCCTCGCTCAGGCCGACGTGGGGATTGCCATCGGGACGGGGACCGACGTGGCCATGGAGGCGGCGGACATCACACTCATCAGCGGCGACCTCCGCGGTCTGGTCACGGCGATCCAGCTCTCCAGGCAGACCATGCGCACCATCAAGCAGAACCTGTTCTGGGCCTTCGGCTACAACGTGCTGCTGATCCCCCTGGCGGCGGGTGTGTGGTACCCCTTCTTCGGGATACTTCTGAACCCGATCTTCTCGGGGGTCGCCATGGCCATGTCGTCGGTGTCGGTCGTGAGCAACTCCCTGCGGCTGCGCCGCTTCAAGCCGGCCCGGTGGTAGAGCTGAGGCTCGACCGGGGCACGATCAATCACCACTAACAGACCAGGTCCCTTTCAAAGACGATGAAAAAGGAGAGTCAGCCAATGGAATCCAAGACCCTGCACGCACCCAACATATCTTGCATGCACTGCGTCATGGCCATCAAGAAGGCCGTCGGCGCCCTGGACGGTGTGTCCACCGTCGAGGCGGACGTGGCCACCAAGGACGTGCGAGTCGTGTTCGATCCCGCCAAGGTGGACCTGGCGCGGATCAAGGAGGTCATGGCCGACGAGGGCTACCCCGTCGCCAACTAGCGCCGCGATACTTTGATTCAACACGGGCGGGGGCGAGCCCCCGCCCCGCCCCTCCTTGGTGCACCCAACGGTGGACATCGACACAACGCAAGGGCCGCTGTCCCAAGGCAGCAGTCGTCGGGCACTGTTCCATTCCCCAGGAGCCAGTCCCCACCTTTTCCTGCCGTCGACCTCTTCAGAACAGCTGAGCCCTCGCCGATGATTCCATCTTGAAGCCGGAGAACGGCTGTCTCAGCATGAGGTGAGCGGGAGGCGGCATCATGGCAGTTCGGTGGACACCAGATCTGGCGGTCGGCGTGGAGGTCATCGACAATCAGCACAAGGAGCTCTTCAACCGGGTCGATAGGCTGCTGGAGGCCAGCACCCAGGGCCAGGGCAGGGAGGAGATCGGCAAGCTGGTCCAGTTCCTGTCCAACTACGTGGTCACCCACTTTGGCACCGAGGAGAAGGCGATGGTCAAGCACGGCTACGGAGGGATCACCGCCCACAAGGCCGAGCATATGGCCTTCCTCAAGGACTTCGGCGAGCTGGCCAAGAGCTACGAGACACAGGGTGCTTCCACGGCACTGGTGCTCGCCGTGCAGCGGCGGGTTGTGGACTGGCTCAACAACCACATTCGCCGTTCGGACAAGGCTTTGGGGGCCTTCCTGAAGACGAAGGTGTAGGCGCCTGCGCTTCCCCCCTGGCAGGCTTTCTGCTTCTGTCCCAGGGGAGGCACCGAAGATGGACGGATGGGGCCACACGGCCTTTCGATGGCTAGGCATCGCGGGGATAGAGCTGAGTGGCCAGGGGGTCGTCATCGCCATCGACCCCTTCTTCAGTAGACCTCCCTTCAGGCGGGAGTGGCTAGGGCGTGTCCTTCCCTATAGGCCACTCGTCGCGGCCAAGGTCCCCAGGTGCGATTACATCCTGGTCTCTCACTCCCACTGGGACTATCTGGTGGACGTGCCCGAGGTAGTGCGCGCTACCGGCGCGCTGGCGATGGCCTCCGCCAGAGGATCCAGGCTCCTCTCCATCCTAGGAGCCCCCGAGGAAAGGGTCCAGCAGATCCAGGCTGGTGACACCCTGCTCCTCGGGGGGTTCCGGATCCAGGTCCTTGCCGCACGACACAGGCCGCCCCACGAGGACCGCCGTCTCCCTGGCCTCCTGCCCCGGGAGCCGCTTCCACAGCTTCCGCCCGCGGTCGGCCACACAGATGCAGACTTCAGCTTCCTAATCGAAGCCGGGGAACTCCGGCTGCTGCACTGGAACGGCGACGATCCCGAGCCCGCGGTGCCGGCCGACCTGCTGTTCCTTGGTCCCCAGCGGAACCAAGAGCAGTACGGAGCCCTTCTGCGCAGGGTCCGGCCCAAGGTAGTCATCCCCGTGCGCTGGGATGAGATGGTCAGACCACCGATCGCGCCGTCGAGCATCCGTCTCGCCCGGTCCTCATGGAGCCTCTCGGCCCTGCACGCCGCCGGGCTCTCCAGCTTCGAGAAGGCCATAAGGCGCGTCGCCCCGACCGCGAGGGTCTTCCTGCCAGACCCGTTTCAGAGCTACCGGCTGGACCAAATGTTGTGATCTGGCACCTCCAGGTTGCCCTCCCCCACCCGTACGCACCGTCCCCCCACACGGGCGGCGATCACCTGCCCCCTGGCTTTGTCGGCCTCCACCTGCAGCAAGCTGGGGCGCCCCATCTCGAAGCCTTGCTCCACCTGCCACCGCAGGGTGCCCACTTCCGTGGGGTCTCGAGTCCCCAGGTAGCCAGCCAGGGCAACTGCCGCGGATCCCGTCGCAGGGTCCTCCCTCAAGCCGATGGAGGGCGAGAAGGCCCGCGCCCGCGCTGACGAACCCTCGAGCTCCGCGTCGAGGGTGAATGGGTACAGCTTGGGCGCCCAGAAGGAAGCCAGGTGCCGCTCCCACGCTGCCGGGTTCACCCTCACCCTAGCGAGGGCCGATCGGTCCCTGAGGGGAATGAAGAGGAAGGGGTTCCCACACGACACGGCCTCGGGACCCATCTCGCCGGTTAGAAGATCGGATGGGTCCAGCGAGAGCACCTCCGCCAGCGCCTCCGGTGGAGGTGCCGGGGGCCCCAGCTGGGGGGGCATCGCGGCGGAAAGCATCGCCGAAACAGGCTCGCCGCGCTGGGACCGGACGGTCACCTGGACGGGGCCAACCCCCTCCTCCAGCACCACCGTGGTCGTCTCGCCCTCCAAGTCCACCTCGCCAAGGGAGGCCAGCAGGAATGCCGTCCCCACCGTTGGATGTCCCGCGAAGGGGATCTCGCCGGTGGGTGTGAAGATCCGCACCCTCCGTGTGTGGCCCTGTTCGCGGGGGGGCAGGACGAAAACGGTCTCTGAGAGGTTGAACTCGCGGGCGATCATCCGCATCGTCCCATCGTCCAGCCCGCGCGCGTCCGGCAGCACGGCCAGGGGGTTTCCGCCGAAAACCCGATCGGTGAAGACGTCCAGTGTGTAGAAGCGGTATCGCAAGGTCGATCCCCTCCACCGCCTGCAGAATGGGCCTATCGTCGGTGTGCTGAGCGGATGGCGGCTATCTGGCGCAGGTGGTCCTCCCCGTGCCGCACGAAGGCGGCCAGAAGGTCCTCCAGGGTCTGCAGGCCGTTCTCCAGGTGCACCCCGGCTCTCTCCCACTCCTCTTCGGACACGCCCTCCACCAGGATGGCCCATCGCTCGTGCACGCCCCTGAGGATCTCCAGCGAGTGCTCGACGGGCGCTCGCGTGGCGTCCGGGAGCCGTGCCCACCTCTCCTGGTCGTACGGTTTCAGTATGGGCTTCCTCTCCGTGAGCACCAGCTTCATGCGAATCAGCCCATTCATGTGGGCGTCAGCCAGGTGGTGGACCACCTGGCGAACGGACCACTCACCCTCGCCCCCGGGCTCATCCAGCTGGGAGTCGCTGAGTCCTCCCACTGCCGCCTCCACCCTGGCGGGAAACTCCCTGATCCTGGAGATCATCTCCCTACGCTCTTCCGCGGTTGCCATCTTGCCCCCTCTCCAATCTGCACAGCCTCAACGAAGCCTTTCGGGACACCCCCGCGGCACCCCGCCAGAGGCCATTGTACAGCCCCGCCCTTCCGCTGATAAGGGCAGCGTCGCAACAGAGGCGGCGGGAGTGAACCTCCGCAAGGGTCCATCGCACGATTGCGGGCAGGGACGGCCATCTACGGGAGCGTAGGTGCCTTGCCCACAGCGCGGCGGCCGAGACGGCCACGCTCCCGGGCTAGCGAGACGATCCTGTGGCGGGCCCAAACCAGGAACGGCTCTCCAGGAATCTCCACGCCGTTGTGGTGACCAGCGCGGAGTCAAAGGTCTATAATGTCGCTGCCCCGGCTTATCCCCTCGGATCGGACGGCCCAGAGAGGTGCACGGAGAGGACACCGCATCGGTTCGGCGCGCCGGAGGCCGGCTCACCGCGAGCGGGCCGAGGGACTGGCGTGCCCGGCTGCCATTCTTCTACGGCTGGCTGATAGTGGCAGCGGCCTTCGTCTCTCTCGGGCTCACCTACACCGTATGGTATTCCTTCTCTGTCTTCTACGTCGCCCTCCTTGAGGAGTTCGGCTGGAGTCGCGCGGCCTCCGCCGGCGTGTTCTCCCTCTTCGTCATTGTGGTGGGGTTGGCGGGAGCGGCTGCCGGGGTTCTGGCCGATCGGTTCGGGCCTGGTCGGATCATCTCCGTGGCCGTAGTGATCCTGGCCACCGGACTGGTCGCATGCAGCTGGATCTCCAGCCTCTGGCAGTTCTACCTCTTCTTCGGCGTCATCACCGCCATCGGACTCAGCGCGACCGGCTGGGTCCCCTGCGTGACCATGATCAGCCGCTGGTTCTACGCCCGGCTGGGGGCCGCCCTGGGGATAGCGTCCTCCGGGATCGGCGTCGGCATCCTCATCATGGTCCCATTCAGCCAGTGGCTGATCGAGCAGCTAGGCTGGAGGACGGCCTACGTGGCGCTTGCCGGGATAGTGGCGGCTGGCGTCCTGCCCATAGCCATCCTGCTGATGAGAGGCCGCCCCGAGGACATGGGGATGGAGAAGGACGGCGGGCCGAACCGAGACCGACCAACAGGGAGCGGCGGTCCCAGCCCCAAATCGAGAGTGGTGGACGCCGAGTGGGCCAACACCCCCTGGACCATCCGTCTGGCCATGCGCACACACCGCTACTGGCTCCTCTTCGCAGCCATGGCGCTGGCCAACATCGCCACGCAGATGCTCTTCGTCCATCAGGTTGCCTTCCTCGTGGACGGTGGATACGACAAGCTGCTGGCGGCCTCGATCGTGGGGCTTGTGGGGATGTTCAGCGTGGGCGCCAAGGTCGGGTGGGGTTGGGTGTCGGACAGGCTGGGTCGCGAAATCACCTGGAGCCTCGGGCTCACCAACACCCTGGTGGCGATCCTAATCCTCAGCGCCACCCGCTACATCCCCGCTGGGGAGCTGATCTACCTCTACGCCCTGATCTTCGCGCTGGGATACGGCGCCACGGCCCCCCTGACCCCCGCGGTCTCGGCCGACCTTTTCGCCGGTAGCCGCTTTGGGTCCATCTATGGCACCCTCGGCGTGGCCAACGGCATTGGCAGCGCTGCAGGAGCCTGGTTCGCGGGCTTCATCTTCGACATCACCGGCAGCTACCTGGCCGCCTTCGGGGCCGGGGCTTGCTGCGCGCTCCTCAGCATCGTGGCCATGTGGATCATAGCCCCTCGGATGGTGCGAAGGGTGCCCGGCCGTTCCTGATGGCTGGGCCGTTGGGCGTCACTCCCACCGCCTCCAACAGCGGCGGCCGACTCTATTTCAGGCCCTCGGAGCGGCGCGGTCTGCGGACCGCCAGAGTGACCCAAAGGTACGCCAGCAGGTAGAGGCTTCCCGTGACACCGAAGATGGCCCTCATTCCCCATCCCGAGGCGATGGCGGCACCGGACAACGGCCCCACGAAGTTGGCCATGGACTGGAATCCCGAGCTGATCCCGAAGGCTGCCCCCCTCTTCTCTCTCGGCGCCAGCGACGCCAGCATGGCGTTGGCGCTCGGCATGAGGCCGCCCAGGAACCCGCCCAGCATGGTCCTCAGGAGCAGCAGCTGCCAAACCTGCTGGACGGCGGCCTGCGGGAAGTAGGTCGCCGCGGCCCCCAGCAGGCATGCGGAAAGGACCCGGGAGTGCCCCACCCGATCCCCCAGTCTACCCAAGACGAAGGCGGATGCAGCGCTGGCAGCCCCCGTGGCCGCCAGCACGATCCCGGCGGCGGTTCCCGCCCTGTCCCCGCCGCTCAGGTCGGCCACGAAGAGGCTCAGCATGGGGCTCACCACGACATTCCCCAGCTGGATCATGAAGACCACCACCAGCAGCGCGGGGAATAGCGGCATGGAGAGGAGAGTTCGGCTGTGGGCCAGCATCCCCACGGACCTGCTACCGGCGGGAGGTGGCTGGAAATCCTCGTGGACCAGCGTGAGGACGGTGACAAAGCCCACCAGCATGAGAACCCCGGCGGCGAAGAATGGGAACCGGAATCCCCACAGGTCCGCCATGATCCCACCCAGGAGAGGTCCGGCCGATGTGCCGAAGAAGAAGGCCACCTGCATCAGACCGAGGGCGAAGCCGAGACGGCGCCCCGGTACCGATGCGGCAACCAGCGCGTTCCCCGCCGCAACAGTGCCCGTCACCAGACCTTGCAAGAAGCGGAGCACCACCAGCTGCTCGGGCGAGCTGGCCAGCCCCATCAGGGTCAGGGTGCAGGCTCCACCCAGCATGGACCGCAGCAGCATCGGCTTTCGTCCCCAGCGATCAGCCAGGTTCCCCCAGACAGGCTGCGAGATGGCCATCGCCACGGCGGTGGAGGCTATGATGGCGCCCGCCCACCTGGCCGCGTCCTCGGGATCCTTCACCCCGAGGGTCTGAACGTAAAGCGGAAAGAACGAAAAAACGAAGCTGAAGGCCACCATGGTGAGCGCCTGGCCCAGCGTCAGTGCGGCCAGGTTCCGCTGCCATCTCTCGCTCAGCATGAACACTCCTGCTACCGGCGCTTCCCGGGGCCGGACCCATCTCACCGCGCCGGCCTGGATGGGGCCCCCTGGAGATCATCGGGTATGCACGTGGCTGGTGAGCCCGATGATAGCGCCGAAGGCAGCAGGCAAGCAAGGAAGCCTACCTGAAACGCCTCTTCGTCCGCACCCAGAGGCTTCCCAAGTGGGCTTCACCTTCGGGTCGCCACAGCCACCAGGTCGCCAGAGGACTCTGAGTCGAATGCCTCATCGGAGAAGCCCCCATACCACTGAACAGGGTCGAACCTTGCCGGGCCCAGCAGCTCGGCCAACTCCGCCTGGCGTATCGCCCGCAGCGGAGCTGAACCCACCTGAAAGCCCCAGCGACCTCCCTCCTTCTTGAAGGTCACGACATGGAATGTGAGCCGCTCCCCCTGGTAATCGTAGAAGCGAAAGAACAGGTGCTCCACTCCATCCCGCACCCCGGAGGATACCCCCAGAAAGCGTCGCCTCTCCGCCAGGATCCTGTCGTAGTTGAGCTGCTGGATCACCAGCAGGCCACCGGGGCGAAGAACAGCCGCCATGTCCACCAGCGCCCTCTCCAGCATCCTCCGCGTCGTGGCATGAGGCAGGGTGTTCCCCAGACAGGTGACCACATCGAAGGAGCCTCCAACCTTCTTGGCCAACTCTCCAAAACCGGCCCTCAGGAACCGCGCCCCAGTGCGGCCTGCGGCCACAGTCTTCGCACGCCGCACCATCTCCGCCGATGGGTCGACTCCCACAGCCTCCAGCCCCATCTCAGCAAAATGGATCACGTGCCCCCCCGTTGCCGAGCCCACGTCCAGCACCCGGTGAGCACTATTCCGAGAAAAGAGCTCCTGGAAGAAGGGGCCTTCCCTCTCCAGCCGCTCCCTCCAGTCCACCATGACATCGTAGCTCTCGCTGAACCGATCGTAGAGGGGCACACCTTCCACCATATCTCTCACCTGCTCCCTCCTTTTCTCCACGCTCACCGGCCCTCGTGCCTGCCACCGGGCAACGCCCATGCCCCGCCTCCACGCGCCCGCCTGGTGTGGATGCAGAAGCTCTTGCTCGTCTTTGGAGCCACCAGCTCCGCCGAGAAATCGGAACCGTTCGCCTGCTCGGCCCTCGTGTGCGACAAAAGTCACTGTCAGGGTGCCGGGAGGCCGCTATCCTGGAACCAGATTGGGGATCAACATCGGGATGGTACATACCTTGCAAGGGGACAACAGGGGAGGCTTGTGTGCACCCCCAGGCCTGTGTCGCCGACTCTTGAGGGAGTGCCACCATATGGGCGGACTCCCCGACCCCCTAGAGAGTGTATCACACGGGTCTGGTCGGCCCGTGGAAACCCGGTCCCAGTCACGGTTACGCGACATCCTTCATGGCTGAGCCCCGAGCGGGGACCACTCTGCATTCTGGGAGTGCTGATGATGAGATCGGTTCACCTCCTCGGACTGAGTCTAATTGTGGGGGCAGCATTCCTCGGAGCCGTGGCAGCCATCGCTACCCTCCGCTGGCAGACGGAGGCCTTTCTGGAGCGCAGCTCAGCCCCCCAGCCGGCCGGTGTTCGGGCCGTCGCCGCTCCCATCGCCATCGCGGCTGCCGCGACACCTCCCGCTGCCTCGGGGGGCGACGCCGCCAGGGGCAAGACCCTGTTCGACACGAAGTGCGCGGGATGCCACTCCATCGGAGGTGGCAGACTGGCCGGGCCTGATCTGAAGGGAATAGCCGACCAGCGACCCCATGACTGGTTGATTCGCTTCATCGTCCAGCCAGATCAGGTGATCGCCTCTGGAGATGCGACCGCCAGACAGCTCGTGTCCGAGTACGGACTCCCCATGCCCAACCTGGGGATATCCACGGCCGATGCTGAGGCCATCCTCCGCTACCTGTCGGGGGGCAGCGGGGCATCGCCGGCCCCTCAGGCACTGCCTCCAGGGGATGCCGAGAGGGGGGCTCTCCTCTTCTCGGGGGAGCAGCCGCTGACAGCAGGAGGACCGGCCTGCATGGGCTGCCACAACCTCTCGACGGTGGGAGGGCTTGGCGGAGGGAGCTGGGGACTGGATCTGACCCGGGCAGGCTCCACCCTGGGGTCCTCCGGGATAGCCGCCATTCTCCAGTCCCCGCAGTTCCCAGGTATGGCCGAGGCCTACGCCTCGCACCCCATCACCCCTCAGGAGATAGCCGACCTCACAGCCTACATAGACTCGGCAGGCGCCGCCGGGACGCAGACTGTCCCCACCTACGCCTTTCCCCTTGCCGGCATTGGGGCGCTAACCCTGTTCCTGGGGGTGATGCAGCTCGGCCAGAGGGGGCGAGCACAGGGGGTTCGACGCCGACTCTTGCGAAGGAGTGGGAGATGAGCTGGATCAAGGACATCCTGAACCCTCGGGAGCGCCGATGGGAGGAGTTCTACCGCAACCGGTGGCAGCACGACAAGGTGGTGCGCAGCACCCACGGCGTCAACTGCACAGGGGGCTGCTCCTGGAACGTCTTCGTCAAGGACGGCCTGGTCACATGGGAGAACCAGGCTCTCGACTACCCCCCTCTGGGGGACGGACTCCCCCCTTACGAGCCGCGTGGCTGCCAAAGAGGGATCTCCTTCTCCTGGTACATCTACAGCCCACTCCGGGTCAGATACCCCTATGTGCGGGGTGTGCTACTGGACCTTTGGCGGGAGGCACGCCGACGGCACGCGGACCCCGTGGAGGCCTGGACCTCCATAGTCGAGGATGAGGCAGCCAGGTCCAGGTACCAGAAAGCACGGGGCAAGGGAGGGTTCCGGAGGGGCGACTGGGAAGAGCTGCTGGAGCTGGTGGCCGCATCGACGGTTTACACAGTCCGTCGGCACGGCCCCGACCGGGTCGTTGGCTTCTCCCCCATCCCCGCCATGTCCATGCTCAGCTATGCCGCGGGCTCCCGCTTCCTGAGCCTCCTGGGAGGCACCGTACTCAGCTTCTACGATTGGTACGCTGATCTGCCCAACGCCTTCCCGGAGGTATGGGGGGAGCAGACCGACGTCTGCGAGAGCGCCGACTGGTACAACTCCAGCTACATCGTCGTCATGGGCGCCAATCTCAGCATGACCCGGACTCCAGACGTCCACTTCATCGCGGAGGCTCGCCACAACGGCGCCAAGCTAGTGGTGCTGTCTCCGGACTTCAGCCAGGTTTCCAAGTATGCTGACTGGTGGCTGCCGGTCAACGCCGGGCAGGACGGTGCCTTCTGGATGGCCGTGGACCACGTCATCCTGAAGGAGTTCTTCCTGGACCGCCAGGTCCCCTACTTTCAGGACTACCTGAAGCGCTACACCGACTGTCCATTCCTCGTCATCCTCAAGGGCGATACCCAAACGCCGACCCCGATCTACCGGCCAGACCGCCTCCTCAGGGCCGGTGACGTCAAGCGCTATGCGGAGGTGGAGAACGGCGACTGGAAGTTCCTGGTGCTCGATGGGATCTCGGGCGAACTTAGGATGCCCAAGGGGAGCGTCGGTTTCAGGTGGGGACATGAGAAGGGCAAGTGGAACCTCCTCCTGGAGGACGGACTGGATGGCTCCGCCATCGATCCAGCCCTCTCGCTGCTAGGCCACGAGGAGGAGGTGCTTCGGGTCGCGATCTCCGTCTTCGACGGGGGTCCCTCGCCCATCAGGGGGGTACCCGTCAGGTTCGTCGAGACCGCCCATGGCAGGGTCCCGGTGACCACAGTGTTCGACCTGATGATGGCCCAGTTCGGCGTCGACCGCGGTCTCCCCGGGGATTACCCATCCTCCTACGAGGATGACCAGCCCTTCACCCCGGCATGGCAGCAGAAGCTGACGGGCATCGACGCCCGCACAGTGGTCCAGTTCGCCCGCGAGTTCGCCTCCAACGCTGAGAGGACGCAAGGGCGATCCATGGTCATCATCGGCGCCGGAATAAACCAGTGGTACCAGAGCAACCTGATGTACAGGTCGGCCATGACGGCCCTGATCCTCTGCGGGTGCGAGGGGAGAAACGGGGGTGGGATGAACCACTACGTGGGCCAGGAGAAGGTGGTGCCCTTCGCCTCGTGGTCCACTCTCGCCTTCGCTCTCGACTGGGTCAAGCCCCCGCGCCTCCAGAACACCCCGTCCTTCCATTATGTCCACTCTGATCAGTGGCGCTATGAGGGCGACTTCACCTCCTACCACCCGGTGCCGCCCGGCGGACGCCTCGCCCGGGGCCACGCTATGGACATGCAGATCCGAGCGGTCCAGATGGGCTGGCTGCCCTTCTATCCGCAGTTCAATCGAAGTCCCATCCAGGTGGTCAAGGAGGCCATGGAGGCTGGTGCCAAGACGGACCAGGAGATCGTGGACTGGGTGGTGCAGCGGCTCGTGGAGGGAGTGAGGAGTCAGCGGCCAGCGGGGGCCGAGAGTCCGGATCCCAGGGCCGTGTCCTCGGAGTACCAGGACCAGCTTCCAGGCCGCGAGCCCCAACCTCTTCGGTTTGCGGTTCAGGACCCGGACGCGCCGGAGAGCTGGCCACGTCTATGGTTCATCTGGCGGGGAAACGCCCTGATGGCCAGCGCCAAGGGCCACGAGTTCTTCCTGCGACACTACCTGGACGCCAGTTTCAACTCCGTCGCAGCCGAACGTGCCGAGGGTAGGGTGGAGGGCGTCTCGTGGCGGCCCCAAGCCCCCAACGGAAAGATCGACCTGGTGGTGGACCTGAACTTCCGGATGGACACCTCTGCGCTGTACTCGGACATAGTCTTTCCCGCCGCTACCTGGTACGAGAAGAACGACCTGAACACCACGGACCTCCACTCCTACGTCCACAACCTCGGGGAAGCGGTCCCACCCTGCTGGGAGTCCAAGACAGACTGGGAGATCTTCAAGTCGATCGCGCGGAAGGTATCCGAGCTGGCGTCCACCCATCTTCCCGACCCGCTCAAGGACTTGGTATGCACCCCGCTTGCCCACGACTCGCCCGACGAGATCGCCCAGCCAGAGATAAGGGAGTGGGCAAGGGGCGAGTGTCCACCTATTCCAGGAAAGACGATGCCGCGGATGACGGTGGTGGAGCGCGACTATAGGAACCTCTACAACCGTTTCATCTCCCTGGGGCCCACTCTCCGGACGGAGGGCATCGCCGCCCACGGGATCCGGTGGCGCGTCGACGACCTGTACGACCAACTGCTGGCCAGTGGGCCGACCACGGGCTGGGGAGGAGCAAGCTACCCCTCCATCTCAGAGGCCGTGGACGCCGCCGACGCTATCCTTCTGTTGGCCCCAGAGACTAACGGGGAGGTGGCATATCGGGCCTTCAAGGAAGAGGAGACCAAGGTGGGACTTCCTCTGGCGGACCTGGCCGAGGGCTACAGGGGGGTTCGATACAGCTTCGCCGACGTGGTGTCCCAGCCCAGAAGGTTCCTCACCAGTCCGTGCTGGTCGGGGATCGTCAACGATGGCAGGGCCTACACCGGCTTTGCCATCAATGTGGAGCGGCTAGTCCCGTGGCGGACCCTCACGGGGCGGCAGCAATTCTATCTGGACCACCAGCTCTATCTGGAATTCGGGGAGCAGCTCCCCACCTACAAGGCGAAGGCAGGGCCCGCGTCGCTGGGAGAGACCGAGGGCAACCCCGTGGAAGGAAGCCTCATGGTCAACCTGCTCACACCCCATGGCAAGTGGCATATCCACTCCACCTACATGGACAACCACCGCATGCTTACCCTCTCAAGAGGGGTCGAGCCCCTCTGGCTGAACGATCGCGACGCCGAGGAGGTGGGGATCAGAGACAACGACTGGGTTGAACTCTACAACGACAACGGCGTGGTGGTGACCCGGGCTGCGGTGAGCGCCCGCGTCCCGCGCGGGGTCGCCCTCATCTACCATGCTCCGGAGCGAACCATCTCGGTGCCCAGGTCACCCCTGCGCGGGAACAGACGCGCCGGGACCCACAACAGCCTCACGCGCATCCGGCTCAACCCGGTTCTGATGGCGGGTGGCTACGGTCAGTTCACCTACGCCTTCAATTACTGGGGACCGACGGGGGTGAACCGGGATACCTTCGCCTATGTCAGGAAGCTAGGCCAGATAAGCTGGTAACTAGAGTGGATGGAGCGACTCTTCCCAGCCGCTCCCTCGCCAAATGTGAGGAGGCCGCCATGGATGTCAGGGCGCAGATAGCCTCGGTATTCCATCTGGATAAGTGCATCGGCTGCCACACTTGCAGCGTAGCATGCAAGAACCTCTGGACCGACCGCAGGGGAGCCGAGTACATGTGGTGGAACAACGTGGAGACCAAGCCTGGTACCGGCTACCCCACCCTTTGGGAGGACCAGCAGCAGTACAGGGGCGGCTGGGAGCTGCACAATGGCCGACTCCGCCTTCGAGCCACGGGCAAGATCCGCGGCCTGACCAACATCTTCTTCAACCCCACACTTCCCGAGCTGGACGACTACTACGAGCCGTGGAGCTACAGGTACGGGGACCTCTTCGACGCACCACAGGGTGACGTCCAACCGACGGCCCGTCCCATCTCCCTAGTGACCGGCAGGCCGATGGATATCGAGTCCGGCCCCAACTGGGACGACGACCTGGGTGGGTCCCCCGTGTACGCTGCCAACGACCCCAACCTGGCCGGGTTGAACGAGGAGGAGAGGCGCTCCCTCTTCCAGCTACAGCGCCTCCACATGTTCTATATCCCGAGGATCTGCAACCACTGCCTGAACCCCGGCTGCGTCGCCGCCTGTCCGTCCGGGGCCATGTACAAGCGGGGCGAGGACGGCATCGTGCTGGTGAACCAGGAGAAGTGCCGCGGCTGGCGGTTCTGCGTCTCGGGCTGCCCCTACAAGAAGGTCTATTACAACTGGGAGACCGGCAAGTCGGAGAAGTGCCTCCTGTGCTACCCGAGGCAGGAAGACGGGTTCGCACCTGCCTGCTTCCACAGCTGCGTGGGGCGGATACGCTACCTAGGTCTCCTGCTGTACGACGCCTCCAGGGTCGAGGAGGTTGCATCGGCGCCCGAGGAGATGCTGGTCCGACTCCAGAGGGATCTGATTCTGGACCCCTTCAGCCCCGAAGTGATCGAGGGGGCAAGAGACAACGGCATCCACGACCGCTGGATCGAGGCGGCCCAGGGATCCCCCGTCTACCGTCTAGTCAAGGAGTGGGAGCTGGCCCTCCCCCTCCATGCGGAGTTCCGGACCCTTCCCACCCTCTTCTACGTCCCGCCGCTGCTTCCCATCATGGGAATGTTGGGGGAGGACGGGTATCACCTGGAGGCCGAGGAGCTCTTCGACGCGGTGGAACAAGCAAGAGTGCCCATCCGGTACCTGACCAGCCTGTTCGGGGCAGGCGACCAGAAGGTGGTGACCCGTGCGCTCCTGAAGCTGGCTGCCGTGAGATTCCATCGCAGGGCCGCAACCGTAGGCGATCTGAGGGCGGGCGTGGCAGAGAAGATGCTGGAGCAGGCCGCCTGCTCTCCCACGGAAGCGGAGGCCATCTTCCGCCTCACGTCCCTCGCCACCGCCGACGAGCGGCACCGGGTGCCGCCCTATCAGGGTGAGGCAATAGTGGAGGAGACCGCAGATCCCCACACCCGCAGGGGAGACGCGGGGTTCGGTGGCCGGCTGCCACCCAGAAGGGGGTTCTGAGGTGGACAAGCTGTCGGAGATCCTCGGGCTGCTGGGGAAGCTGCTGGAGTACCCCGGGAGCGACCTGGTGGAGAAGGCCAGGCACTGCCACGATCTGGCCTCGGCACTCTGCCCAACTGCGGTCGATCCTATCTCTCGCTTTCTGGCCTTCGCTGAGGCCAACCCGCTGGAGACCATGGAGGAGCTGTACACGGCGACCTTCGACCTGAACCCCGCCTGCTGCCCATATGTGGGCTATCAGCTGGTAGGCGAGGACCCCAGGCGCGCGGCCTTCATGCTGGAGCTGCGGGAGCTCTACCGTGCCGCCGGCTTCGACGTGGACGGGGATCTTCCAGACCACGCCGCGATCCTTCTGCGCTTTCTGGGCTACAGGTTGGGCTCCCAAGAGGAGCGCGAGCTGGCAGAGGAAGCCATGCTCCCGGCTTTCAGAAAGATGATGGCTGGACTGGCGGAGGACCACCCTTACCGGCAGGTGCTGGCGGCGGCAACAGCGGTGCTGAGCGCCATCGGCCCCGGCGCGTCGCTCCTGGTGGCTGGTCTCGGGACCATGCAGCCGCAGGCGGGCACCGTCGGTTCCTCGAGTATCGGCAGCGATCCCCACGCAGGCGTTCATCCAGCCACGGCCCGCCATGACCGCCTGCGTGGGGATCTACGGTCCTGACCAAGGAGGTGTAGCGATGTTCGACACCTTGCTCTTCGCCATCTTGCCCTATCTCGCCGTCTCCATCGCAGTAGTTGGAGGCCTCTATCGCTACTTCCAGAGCCGGATCAGCTTCTCCAGCCTCTCATCACAGCTTCTGGAGAACCGCCAGCTCTTCTGGGGGTCGATCCCCTGGCACTACGGCATCGTGATCCTGCTGGTAGGGCACATCCTGGGATGGATCGCCCCGGGGGGCGTTGCGGCCTTCATCGGGGTGCCAGCTCGCCTTTACCTGCTGGAGGTCACTGCCTTCGGGCTAGGGCTCTTCGCCCTGGTGGGGATCACGGCCCTGATCCTCAGGCGCACCACCTCGGCCCGGGTTCGTGCCGTAACCACGGCTATGGACATGCTCCTTCTCCTCCTGCTCCTGTTCCAGGTAGTGGCGGGCCTCTACACCGCCGCCACCGTCCGGTGGGGATCGTGGTGGTACATCTCCAACGCCGTCCCGTACCTGACCTCACTGGTGATCCTGCAGCCAAAGATCCAGCTGGCAACCACGATGCCCCTAGTGGTCCAGCTACACATACTGAATGCGTTCCTGCTGGTGGCCATCTTCCCCTTCTCGCGCCTGGTCCACATCTTCACCCTGCCCATCACCTACCTCTGGCGCCCCTACCAGCAGATGGTCTGGAACCGTAGAGGCACCCGTGGATCACCGGCTGAGTAGGATCGCGGATGCGACAAAAGTCGCTGCCGACGCCTGGCTAGCGGGGTATGGTTGGCGCCGTATGGAGGATCTGGGTTCAGAGATGGCCGGTGTCGTGGAGGCCGGCCTCGAGGAGGGATGGGAATGGGCGGGGTAAAGTCTCGCATCAACCTGGCGCTGGCCACCCTGGCATTCGGGCTCAGCTTTGCCGTATGGAGCCTGCTGTCGCCCCTGGCACCCCAGTTCCAGAAGACGCTGCAACTGAGCGACACCCAGACCGGCATCCTGCTGGCCGTTCCGGTGCTGCTGGGATCTCTGGCCAGGGTGCCCATGGGGCTACTCACCGATCGCTTCGGCGGGCGCAGGGTATTCACCGCACTCCTGCTGTTCAATATGATCCCCGTGGTCTTCATGGGGATGGTTAGCTCCTACGGTATGCTGCTCTTCTGGGGCTTCTGGCTGGGGCTGGCCGGGAGCTCTTTCGCCATCGGCATCCCGTTCGTCAGCCGGTGGTTCCCACCCGAGCGGCAGGGAACCGCGCTGGGCATCTACGGAATGGGCAATATCGGCACGGCCTTGGCAGCCTACTCCGTGCCCTGGATCGCAGCCAGCTTCGGATGGCCCTACGCCTTCTGGGTGTTCGCGCCGATCCTGGCTGTGTCGGCTCTCCTCTTCTGGCTGCTGGCCGAGGACGCCCCCGGTCCGTCCGCCGCGCGATCACTATCCGACAGCCTGGCGGTGATCCGGCGGGAGAAGCTATCTTGGCTCTTCAGCCTGTTCTACTTCGTCACCTTCGGCGGATTCGTGGCCTTTTCGGTCTTCCTCCCCAAGCTGCTGGTGGACTGGTTCAGCCTCGAGAAGACCGACGCCGGGCTGAGAACCGCCGGGTTCGTGGTCCTGGCGACAGCCATGCGTCCACTGGGCGGCTATCTGGCCGATCGACTCGGGGGTGCGCGAGTGCTGGTCATGGTCTTCGCCGTGGTGCCGCTCCTGGCCCTGGTGCTGGCCATCGAGGCGTTGGGACCATCCCTCTGGCCGGTCACCGTGGCGCTGCTGGCCACAGCAGGCCTCTTGGGACTTGGAAACGGAGCCGTATTCAAGCTGGTAGCCCAGTACTTCCCCCGCAACACCGGCGTGGTCACAGGGGTCGTGGGCGCCGCAGGAGGACTTGGAGGCTTCTTTCCCCCAATGATCATGGGGCTGGTGAGGGACCACACCGGGTCCTATGCTATCGGCCTGGCGCTTCTTGGAGCCTTCGCGGCGACGTGCCTGGCACTGGACTATGGAGTCCTCATGAGGCGCACCGCGACGGCCAGCGAGAGCTCGGCTTCCACGACAAGGCCGGGGGATCGCCGCGTGGCCGATTGTAGGCGCACCCCCTGACAGCGCGGGGGCTGCTGGCACCCATCTATCAGAAACTGGAGCAGGACCTTGAACCCGAGGGAATCTTTGCAACCCATGATATATTTAGACAGGTGCAACGGTTGCGGCCGGTGCGTGGATGTCTGTCCAGCCCATGCCCTGGAGGTGGTTCAGGGGAAGGTGCAGCTGCTACACACCGACTGCGACTACTGCGGAGAATGCGAGGCGGCGTGCCCCACCGGCGCCATCGGCTGCCCCTACGACATCGTGTGGGAGGCGGGGAGCGCCCCCGCGGCTAACCCGTGAAAGGAGTCCGAGCATGGCCCTGATGAGCTCGTGTCCCGGGAGCAAGGCTCTCAAGAACCCACTTCCAGAGACCATAAGCTGCAGCGGCTGCGGCGAGGAGCTGGAGATCTGGACGGACGAGTTCAAGGTCCGCTGCAGGAAGTGCGGTGCCATCACCTACAAGCAGCGGGGTCCGTCCTGCATAGACTGGTGCAAGTATGCCGAGAGCTGCGTGGGGCCGGACGTTCTCCGGCGGTTGAAGGAGCGATGAAGGGGCGTGCCCTTTCCGGTGATCGCCGGCCCCTAGCCGGACTGGCGGGCCGATCCATCCCAGCCCACAGCGAGGAAGCTCGGCGGGAGGTATCCACAATCGCGCCACGGGAAGGGCCCCTGACCCAGCCATTATCGTCTGATCGGCGAGGGGCGGAGCGGGGTCGACCATCCAGCGGGCTCGCGGAAACACTCATGCTCCCTCGCGAGCATGGGGCGTGGGCCATGCTGCTGATGCCCTACCTGGCCGGAACCCTCGTGGGTGGCTGGGGAGGATGGCGCTCCATCCTTCTACTGGTGTCGGTGCTGCTCCTCTTCAGCGCCAGCAGGCCGCTGGATGGTCTCCTGCGGCACCAAAGCCGCGGGAATGTGAACGTAGCCGCCGCTCGTCGGCTGGTGGCGTACCTGGCTCTCGGTGGGCTGGCGGCCGCCTCGCTCCCCCTCCTGTTCGGTCTTAGAGAGCTGCTTCCCCTCGGGGCATTCTCGGGCCTGCTCCTATCCTTGCAGCTTGTTCTCAGGCGGCGTCGACTGGACCGCACCTGGCCGGCCCGGCTGATGGCCATCTCGGCCCTCTCCGCCACGGCGCCTGCCGCGTACCTTGCGGCAACGGGCGCGGTGGATGGACGGGCAATCGCCCTGTGGATCCTCTGCTTCCTCTACTCAGGCGCCAGCGTCTTCTACGTGCGGCTCGTCTACCAGCCAGCAGGTCGTCTGGGGACGCTGGATGCGCGGAGGCCGCGTGCCGAGGCGGGCAGAAGGATGGCAGGCTACCTCTCGGCCGCCCTCCTGGTGTCGGTAGGGCTGGCAGCCGCGGGATGGATGCCACCGGCAGCGCTGGTCTCCCTGCTACCGACCATCGCCAAGGCTGTTCGCGCGTGGTGGCACCCGACGTTCCAAACAAGCCTCAGAAGGGTGGGCATGGAGGAGCTGAGGCATCTGGCGCTCTTCACGGTGCTGGCTGTCGTGGCATTCCGAGCAGGGTAACCAGCGACCGCTGGCTCACGCGTCCCTCTGCCTGGATGACAGGAGGATCCCCGCCACGGAAACCACCGATCCCGCGGGGGCAGGGCAGATTTCGTAGGCCACCCTCTCGCCCACCACATCCCCCAGCATCCTCAGCATCAGATAGATGGGAGGGAGGCCGCAAATCTTGCGGCGATCCCTTTCGGCAACCAGCATCTCCAGGAAACCATCAGCGTCCCCTCGGCAGATGGCATCCAGCATCTCCGCGTCGGAGGCTGAAAGCGAGGCCCGCTCCGGCGCTCCAATGGGACTGGGGTCCCCGAAGGCCGGCCCCATGTGCGCCAGGTCCGCCGCGGCCACCACCAGCGTTCCATCCCGCGCCGCCAACCGCCTCAGGGCCTCCAGCCCGGCGAGCCATCGCTCGTCCTGCTCCGGGCGCCCCTCTCCCTGGGTGTATGGGTGGAAGGAACCACATAGCACCGGCAGCATCCTGATCTCCCTGGCGCCCGACAGGAACCTGATCCACACGGCAGCCAGCTCGACGGAGTGCTCCACGCGATGGTTCAGCTCCTGAGCAAAGGCGGCATCCCCGATCGCCTCGGCCACCATTTCCACGGCCTCCGCATCGGTACGTAGGATGCCGATGGGAGTGTCGTAGCTTTGGCGGGTCAGGGTGATGGACCCGGGCGCCCCGGCGTGATCGGTGCCCAGAACCACGAACAGGTCCGCCGCGGCCACGGCCTCCCTTGCCCTGTCCCAGACGCGGGCGTACACGAGCCCGCCCCGGTCGTAGTCGATGTGGGGGCAGATGACGCCCCGCACGGCTCCCCCTGATGACGGCACGCCGTCGCCGACGGCAGCGGCCTTTTCCATGTAGCCGTTCAGCAGCTCGGCGAGGCCAGAGGGATCTGCAGGATAGCCGGTGCCAGCCAGAAAGGGTGCCCTTCCAGGGGCAAGTCGGTACTCCCCCAGCGCCCTGCGATAAGCCTCCTCGAAGCGGGGGCTCTCCAGCATCATGGCCTCATCCAGATGGGAGACGACCCTCTCCACCGTGGCGCTGTCCAGGTCGATGCCGGTGCGCAGCAGGTAGGCCGCCCGAAGGGCATCCACGTCCCTCGTGCCGTCGCAGAGGGCGAGAAGGGGGACAAGCATCTGAGGAACGACGACAGCACGCGCGCCGATGGCCAGCCTGTCCTGCAGAAGGAGTGCGGGCTGGCCGGCCCGCTCTATCCATTGGGTCTCCAGGGCCCTGAGTCGGGGACGAAAAGCGTTGTCCATGGCTTTGGAGGATTCTATCACACCATCCGTGTCGCGCACCCGCTGTTTCAACCAATGGACAAGAACCGATCCAAGTCCACCGCGATGCTTCGAAGCCCGCCATGCTCACCACTCAGGCATCGAATTGGCAAATAAGAAAGGCGATGAACCTCCCCGCTGCAACGGGCCGGCCGTGTATAATCGTCCCCGAGCCACCTGCCAACAAGGCCGCGAAAGGAGTCTGAGCCACATGAGCGACGCGACAAAGATGTCCTCGTCCCCGAAGGGCCCGAGACCCCTGGATGGGGTCCGTGTCATCGACCTCTCGACGGTGATCGCCGGCCCGCACTGTGCTACGCTGCTGGGCGAGTTCGGCGCGGACGTAATCAAGGTGGAGCTGCCCGGCGTCGGGGACTCCCTGAGGAAGTTTTGGCCCCAGTACAACGGCACCGCGTTGATCTGGCGCGTGGAAGCGCGCAACAAGCGGTGCATCACCCTCGACATGAGGAAACCGAAGGGACAGGAGATCATTCGGCGGCTGGTCGCCATCTCCGACATCGTTGTCGAGAACTTCCGGCCGGGCACCTTGGAGCGGTGGAACCTGGGGTACGAGCAGCTCAAGGAGGTCAACCCGGGTCTGGTGATGGTGCGGGTCACCGGATACGGACAGTTCGGCCCCTTCAAGGATAAGCCGGGGTTCGGGCGGATAGCGGCAGCCTACGGCGGCCTCAGCTTCCTCACCGGTTACCCCGACAGGCCTCCCGTCATACCGGGAACAGCATCGATCCCCGACTACCTCACCGGCGTCTATGGAGCCTTGGGCGCCATGATGGCACTCCGGTATCGGGAGAAGACGGGCATCGGGCAGTACGTGGACATCGCCCTCTACGAGCCGGTGCTCCGGATCCTGGAGGAGGTGCCGGCCGCCTACCACAAGATGGGCATCGTTCGGCAGCGACTGGGCACCGGATCCATGAACGCGGTCCCGCACAACCATTACACCACCAAGGACGGCCGCTACATCGCCGTCGCCTGCACCAACGATACCATGTTCCGCCGCCTGGTCACCGCTATGGGCCGCCCAGAGCTGGCCGACGATCCGCGCTTCTGTTCCAACGCCCAGAGGGTTGCCCACCGGGAGGAGACCGATGCCATGGTCCAGGAATGGATAGGCAGCTTCACTGCCGAGGAGGTCATGGCGATACTGGAGGCCAACGAGGTCCCCAACGGGCTTCTCTACAGCGTGGAGGACATGTTCAAGGACCCCCAGTACCAGGCCCGCGAGAACATCATCTCCGTCGAGGACCCCACCGATGGCGAGATCAAGATGTGCTCCGTGGTGCCCAGGCTCTCGGAGACGCCAGGCAGGGTGGAATCGACGGGGCCCGAGATGGGCGCCCACAATCGCGAGGTCTACTGCGACCTGCTGGGCTACTCCGAGGAGGAGCTAGCCCAGATGAGGGCCGAGGGGATCGTTTGAAGCTGCTGCTCTCGACCAACAACCCCGACAAGGTCCGGGAGCTCAAGCGGATCCTGTCGGGGTTGCCCCTCGAAATAGTGACCCCGGCCGACCTGGGACTTAGCCTACATGTGGAGGAGACCGGCCGCAGCTTCGCCGAGAACGCCGCCCTCAAGGCGCGCGCCTTTCACGAGGCATCGGGGCTCACGTCCCTCGCCGACGACTCGGGCCTAGAGGTGGAGGCACTCGGGGGAGCGCCTGGCATCTACTCGGCCCGCTACGGCGGCCTGCCGAACGGCGAGGCCAAGAACCGCTTGCTCCTGCAGCAGATGGAGGGGATCCCGTGGGAGCGGCGCGACTGCCGCTACGTGGCGGAGATCGCCATCGTGGACGAGGAGGGGAGGATACACCGCTGCCGGGGAACCCTCGATGGGAAGGTGGCCATGGAGCCAAGGGGGCATGGTGGGTTTGGGTTCGACCCCATCTTCTACGTTCCTTCCATGGCTCGAACGGTGGCCGAGCTAACGCCCGAGGAGAAGGACAGGATCAGCCATCGGGGGAAAGCCGGCCGCTGCGCTCGGCGCGTCCTGGAGCGGCTGCTGTCGGGGCATCGATCACCATCCTCAGAGCCGTAGGCGCCGCGTGCCCAGCCCTGGCAACGACACCGCTTGGCAGTCCAGGAGGGGCGGGCCTGTCTCCCCCTCACTTCCGGAAAAAGCGCACCGACCGCTGTATCACCGTCTCGGTGACCTCGTACTCCCCCTTGGGCATCCGTCTAAGCCACGGGAAGAACCGTCTCCTCCCGTTATAGGGTTTCGCCATGACCGGCAACGGGAGCAGGCTCGCTGACCCCCGACTCGCCACCCTCCGGGCCACCTCCCTCCTGGCGAGTTCCATGGCTGTCCCGAAAGCCAGGGCGAGGACGCCCCTCACCACCGGCCCCCGCGCAACGCTCCAGGGCACGGGTAGAAGGGAGCGAGACACCACCGTGGGCAGGTCGCTGCGGTTCAGCACCATGCCGCAGTGGCGACAGTAGTTGTCGGAGGGGTCGAAACGGGTTCCGCAGTGGGCGCAACGCATCTCCTCCTCCGTGTTCTCGATAGAGCTGAGCAGGTTTCCCCGAGTGCGATGGAGAAATCCGCAGCCGGAGCGCGAACGCGATACGGGGAAACCTGTTTAGGTGAGCCTCTCACGATGCCATACGGGCAAAACGCTACCATACCGAGCCGCTTGACGCAACAGGAAGCAGAACCTATTATCTCTCCGCCGTCCTTTGGCGCTGTCCCGCCGTTCGGCAGCCCTGCGCGGCGACGCCGGATTGCCAGCCCGATAGAGGTTCAAAAAGTGCCAACGGCGTAGCGTAGCGCTCGCATGCTCGCGCCGCCCTGCCGCAATGCTGTGCGTCGCAAGCCGGGCATATGGTGAAGTCAAGCTGGAAGCCAGAGCTGAGGGTCTTTGGGTCTTGAAGATCACCGTGATTGCCACCGTCCTCAACGAAGAGAAGAGCGTGGTCGAGCTGGTGGAGTCGTTGGCAGCCCAAACCAGGCGGCCGGACGAGGTAATCATCTCCGATGGAGGCTCCACCGACAGGACTGTCGAACGGATCCGTGAAACGGCGGGAGATCGCCTCAACCTGCGGATCTTGGAGCTGCCCGGCGCCAACATCTCGGAAGGCCGCAACGCGGCGGTGGGTGCGGCTACTGGGGACGTCATCGCGGTCACCGACGCCGGCGTCAGGCTGGAGGAGGACTGGCTGGAGCGTCTGGTCCGGCCATTCGAGATGCGCCCCGGCCGGGTGGACGTGGTGAGCGGCTTCTTCGAGCCGGACCCGCGAAATCTGTTCGAGCTGGCGATGGGAGCCACTGTCCTGCCCAGCAGGGAGGAGATAAACCCGGCAAGGTTTCTCCCTTCCAGCCGGTCGGTCGCCTTCACCAAGGACGCGTGGCGCCGCGCGGGTGGGTACGCCGAATGGCTGGACTTCTGCGAGGATGTGGTGTTCGACCTGGCGCTTCGTCGCGCCGGCTGCGTCTTCGCCTGGGCCCCTGACGCGGTTGCCAGGTTCCGCCCGCGAGGCAGCCTCCGCGACTTCTGGATCCAGTACTTCCGCTACGCTCGCGGCGACGGGAAGGCGGGGTTGTGGCCCTGGCGCCACGCCATTCGGTATGGGAGCTACGGAGCCGCCGCGGCCATGCTGCTGGGAAGTCGTCGCCATCGATCCCTCCTCATTCCCCTGGCCATTGGCTCGGCTCTCCACCTGTGGGCTCCGTACAGAAGGCTGGTGCCGAGGTTGAAGGGGCTGCCGCCGGCGCGAAAAGCCGTGGCCATCGGGTGGGTCCCGATCATCCGGCTCGTCGGGGACCTCGCGAAGATGGCAGGCTACCCGGTAGGGGTGGTGTGGCGTCTGCGCCAGGCAGCGCGGAGCTGACCGAAGGCGGACCGTCTCCCTGGAGGATATGCTCGGCCTCGATCGAGGTTCGGTTTGTCGACAGATCTCGACCTATCGATCGTCATCGTCAACTACAATACCCGCGATCTGCTCAGGACATGCCTCCAATCGATCCGGGAGAGTCAGGGGGCGCCGTCGATGGAGCTGTTCGTGGTCGACAATGCGTCCACCGATGGCAGCGCCGACATGGTAGCCTCGGAGTTCCCCGAGGCGAAGCTGATCGTCTGCGAAACCAATAGGGGCTACGCCTACGCCAATAACGTGGCGCTTCGGCAGTGCCGAGGGGAGTACCTGCTGCTGCTGAACCCCGACACGGTCTTGCCCCCATCGGCGCTGAGGGACATGGTCGCCTTCATGGACGCCCACCCGGAAGCGGGGATCGCGGGCCCCAAGCTGGTCCGCGAGAACGGCAGCCTGGACCTGGCCTGCCGGCGCAGCTTCCCCAGTCCGGAGGTCTCCTTCTACCGAATGCTCGGGCTTAGCAAGCTGTTCCCAGGGAGCCGGCGGTTCGCCCGTTACAACCTGACCTATCTCGACCCTGACCAGCCGGCCGAGGTGGACTCAGTCGTCGGGGCCTTTATGATGGTTCGCAGGAAGGCTGCCGAGCAGGTTGGCTTCCTGGACGAGTCCTTCTTCATGTACGGCGAGGACCTAGACTGGGCCTACCGAATCAAGGCCAGAGGCTGGAAGGTGCTGTACAACCCAGCGGTGGTGGTGCTCCACGTGAAGGGCGCCAGCAGCCGCCGCCATCCGTGGAAGACCATCATAGAGTTCTACCGCGCCATGCACATCTTCTACAGCAAGCACTACGCCAAGGATACCAACGGACTCCTTGGGGTCCTCATCGTCTCGGCCATATGGGCAAAGTGCGCCCTCTCCCTGGCCGTGAACTTCCTGCGACCACGCGAGGCGAGGAGGGTCTCATGACGAAGCGATTGTTCGAGCTGGTGTTCACCCTCTTCCTCCTGGCTACCGACATCCTGCTGCTGATCGGCAGCTTCAGCCTGTCGTACCGGCTGAGGCTGGACATGGAGCCCAGGGCGAGCATCACCATGCCTCCTCTTCAGTCGTACCAGGGGCTCCTGTTCCTGACCATCCTGGGCATCGTGTCGGCCATGTTTGCCCTCCACCTGTACAGCCCCCAGAGGGGGGTCTCCCGCATCGACCTCCTCTACTCGGTCCTGACCTCGGTGTCTCTGGGATGTCTCCTGGCGCTGGGGGTCAGCACCATCCTTTTCAAGGGGATCGACTACCCTCGCTGGGTTCTGATCTACTTCTGGGGCTTCTCGGTAGTCCTGCTTTGGGTCTCTCGACTTCTGGTCAACGGGCTGGTCTCCATCCTGCGCAGCCTGGGAGTCAACCAGGAGCGGCTCCTAATCGTGGGCGCCGACGAGCCCGGTCGGATCATCTACGACCGGATCTCCAAGTGGCCTGGCCTGGGCTACACGGTTGTGGGGTTCCTGGAGGACGATCCCACCATCGTCCCTCCAGGCGACATGCCGGTTCTAGGACCCATCTCGAGCCTCCCGCAGGTGGTGAACGAGTATAGGATCGACGAGGTGGTCTTCGCCTCCCCATCCCTATCCCACAAGCAGATCCTCCACCTGGTGCACACCTGCGGGAAGATGCGCATCAATGTGAAGGTGTTCCCCGACGTTTTCCAGATCATGTCCAGCGAGGTAGCGGTGGCAGAGCTGGGCGGCCTGCCGCTGCTTCGGATCCGCGACGTCTCTCTGCGATGGTGGCACAAGGCCATCAAGCGAACAATGGATGTCACCATCAGCGCCATAGCCCTGGTGCTGCTCTCCCCCATCATGATGCTGGCCGCCCTGGCCATCAAGCTCACCTCCCCCGAGGGGCCGGTCTTCTTCAGCCAGGTGCGGGTAGGACTGGACGGCAAGCCCTTCGAGCTGCTCAAGTTCCGCTCCATGGTGCCCGATGCGGAGAAGGAGTCAGGTCCCGTATGGGCCAAGCCAGGCGACCATCGGACCACCTGGCTTGGCCGGATCATGCGGCGGTACTCCTTCGACGAACTGCCGCAGCTGATCAACGTCCTACTGGGAGAGATGAGCCTGGTAGGACCGAGGCCCGAGCGCCCATATTTCGTGGAGCAGTTCAGCCAGATCATCCCGCGGTACGCCGAGCGGCACAACGAGAAGGCCGGAATGACGGGCTGGGCCCAGGTCAACGGGCTTCGTGGCAACACCTCCATAGAGGAGCGAACCAAGTACGACCTGTACTACGTGGAGAACTGGTCCCCATTCTTCGACATAAAGATACTTCTCCGTACCATCTTCACCGTGTTCAAGGGCGGTAACGCCTACTGATCTGGTACAATACGGATTACTCCCCTCGTCCTTCGGGGGAGACATCGTTGGATGCCAGGGGCTGGTCCTCGGGACCAGCCCCTAAAGCTGTGCAGGGCAGAACGTGAAGCTGATCGTTGGATTGGGAAACCCTGGTCCCAGGTACGCCGATACCAGGCACAACGTGGGGTTCATGCTGCTGGATCGACTGGCACGTCGGCATGGCATCGAGGTCACCAGGAGGCAGTGCACCGCCCTGACGGGGCTGGGCACCATCTCAGGAGAGAGAGTCTGTCTCGCCAAGCCGCAGACCTTCATGAACCTGAGCGGAGAGGCCGTGGCCTGCCTGTGCAGGTTCTTCAAGATCGTGCCCTCGGACCTCCTGATCGTCTACGACGACCGGGACCTGCCCCTCGGAAGGATCCGCATCAGGCAGAGGGGTAGCGCTGGGGGCCATCGCGGGGTGGAGTCCATCATAGACAGGCTCGGCACCAGCGACTTCCCCCGGCTGCGCATCGGAATAGGGCGCCCCCAGCAGATGGAAGCGGTGCAGCATGTTCTCACCAGCTTCTCCACCGACGAGTGGCCCGCCATCGAGGGAGCACTGGACCGCGCTGCGGACGCCGTGGAGGTCGCCCTGGCCGAGGGCTTGGAAACGGCCATGAACCGATACAACTGATCCTGGCGCGGGCAGTCACTGTCGACTGGGGCGGAGGGCGTTGGCGGACGGGATCGCTCGCCCATTGGCGCCCCGAAGGTTTGCATATTCTGTTCGGTAGCCACGATTCGAAAAGATGGAAACCGTGCTTCGCCTGAGCGGAATGCTGGCCCTGATAGACCGCTGGGCCGGGCTCCCCGCTCTGCTCCAACGAATAGAACGAAGGGCCGAGACGGCCGTCGCCCCCGTGGACGGCGCGAAGCCGTACCTTCTGGCGGCGCTTCAGCAGCGTCTGGCCGCGCCCATACTGGTCGTGACGGCCAGGCCGGGGAGAGCCCGCGAGCTGCAGGAGCAGATCGCCATATGGTCGACCAACCCGGAGAGGGTGATCCTGTTCCCTGAACCGGATGCCTTGCCCTATGAACGAATGCCCGCGGACCCAACGGCCACGGCCGCCAGACTCTTCGCCATGAGGCAGCTCGGGCTGGCGGCCAGCAGCTCCAAGGGACATTCCGTCCTGGTGGTGGCCAGCGTCAGGGCAGTGATGGAGCGGCTCATGTCCCCCCACGAGCTAAACCGATCGGCGGAGAAGCTGAGGGTCGGACAGCGGCTCCCCCTGCAGGCCACCCTGAGGAGATGGGTGGAGATGGGCTACCAGCATGCCGCCATTGTGGAGACCCCCGGCAGCTTCTCCCGGCGAGGTGGGATCCTGGACATCTTTCCCACCGGCAGCCAGACGCCGTTCCGGATCGAGCTCTTCGGCGACGAGATCGAATCGATCCGCACATTCGACCCGGCCACGCAGCGTTCGACGGGCCCTGCCCAGGAGATAGAGATCATCCCACCCCTAGAGGTCCTGCCTCCTGATGAAACGGTACGTCAGCAGCTCCGGCGGCTCGACCTCTCCAGCTGCTCGCCAGCGTCGCGCTCCAGAATTGCCGAAGAGCTGGAGCGACTGGCCAGCGGTCAGGCGTGCGACGCCATGGGGTTCTACCGCGGGTTCCTGGGGCAGAGCACTCTGCTGGACTACCTGCCGGAGGGAGGCATGCTGGTGCTGGACGAGCCGTCCCAGATAGCGGCCGTGGCGGCCGATCTGCTGGAGCAGTCCACCCTGCTCCAGGAGCACGCGGTCGAACGAGGGGAGATCCCCTCGGGGTTCCCCCCGGCCATCCACGAATGGGAGAGGCTCCATGCGTCCGCCCGGTCCGGTCGCTGGGCCATCCTCCAGATGCGCTACGACCCCAAGGCGGCGGAGCTACCCTTCTCCGCCCCTCCTGCCTATGGTGGCCAGGTGAGGACCGCGCTCAGCGAGGCCGTGGGGCAGGCATCGACGAGGGCAGTGGTGCTGGTGAGCCAGCAAGGCCGAAGGCTCGCGGACCTGCTGGACGAGGAACACGGGGTATCAGTAGCTCCCGGGCATGAGGTGGTCGAGCCACCGGCCCCGGGGCTGCACCTGGTGCAGGGCTCCCTCCTGAACGGCTGGGCCAGCGGGGCTCTGGGGGCCCTGGTTCTGACAGACAGCGAGATCTTCGGCTGGAGCAAGACCCATCGGGTGATCAGGCGCCGCTCCGCCCCTCGAGAGGTGTTCCTGAGCGATCTGGAGGTGGGGGAGCTGGCCGTCCACGTGGAGCATGGGATCGGCCGCTTCGTGGGTCTCCAGAAGATCTCCAAGGAGGACGGCGAGCGCGAGTACCTGGTTCTGGAGTACGCGGAGGGGGACAGGCTGTACGTGCCCGTCGATCAGGCGGATCGGGTCTCCAGATACGTGGGGGCCGAGGAGGAGAAGCCCGCCCTGACCAGGCTCGGGACATCCGACTGGACTCGTGCCAAGGAAAGGGTGAAGAGATCCGTCCGCGATGTGGCCAGGGAGCTGCTGGCGATCTACTCCGCCCGCCAGACCCAGCCCGGGCACGCCTTCTCCCCGGACACCCCATGGCAGGGAGAACTGGAATCATCCTTCCCCTACATGGAAACCCCGGACCAGCTTCAGGCCATCAGAGAGGTCAAGGCCGACATGGAGGCGGCACGGCCCATGGATCGCCTCATCTGCGGCGATGTCGGCTACGGCAAGACCGAGGTGGCCCTCCGCGCCGCCTTCAAGGCGGTGATGGACGGCAAGCAGGTGGCGGTGTTGGTCCCGACAACCGTGCTGGCCCAGCAGCACTACAACACCTTTCGGGAGCGGCTTGCCCCCTTCCCCGTCAACCTGGAGGTCCTCTCCCGCTTCCGCTCCGAGAAGGAGCAGCGCCAGGTGGTCGAGGGGCTGAGGTCGGGCGCGGTGGACATCTGCATAGGAACCCATCGTCTAATACAGAAGGACATCCAGTTCCGGGACCTCGGGCTGGTCATCGTGGACGAGGAGCAGCGCTTCGGGGTGATGCACAAGGAGCGACTGAAGCAGCTGCGTCAGCAGGTGGATGTGCTGACCCTCAGCGCCACCCCGATCCCGCGCACCCTCCACATGGCGCTCTCCGGCATCCGCGACATGAGCACCATGGAGACCCCGCCCGAGGACCGTCTGCCCATCCGCACCTTCGTGGCGGAGTACAACGATAGTCTGGTGCGGGAGGCGATACTGCGAGAGATGGATCGGGGCGGCCAGGTGTACCTGGTCCATAACCGGGTGCAGAACATCCACTACGTGGCGGCCCAGGTTCGGAAGCTAGTCCCAGATGCCAGAGTCGTAGTCGGCCACGGGCAGATGCCGGAGGAGCAGCTCGAGCGGGTCATGATGGAGTTCGCGGAGGGAAGGCACGACGTGCTGGTGTGCACCACCATCATCGAATCAGGACTCGACATCCCCAACGCGAACACCATCGTCGTGAACCAGGCGGACCACTTCGGACTGGCCCAGCTATACCAGCTCCGAGGAAGGGTCGGGCGCGGTGCCAATCGCGCCTACGCCTACTTCCTTTACAGCAGGAATAAGCAGCTGAGCGAGACTGCCGAGAAGAGGCTGAAGACCATCTTCGAGAACACCGAGCTGGGCTCCGGGTTCCGCATCGCCATGAAGGACCTGGAGATCCGGGGCGCGGGGAACCTGCTGGGGGTGGAGCAGCATGGACAGGTCAACGCCGTGGGGTTCGACCTCTACACCCGGCTGCTGGCCGAGGCCGTGGCCGAGCTCCAAGGCAAGCCGCCAGCGCCGACGGAGCCGCAGGTGAGCGTCGATCTGCCGCTCCCGGCCTACCTTCCCGAGGGCTACGTATCGGACGGGGCGGCGAGGCTCTCCCTGTACCATCGGCTGGCCGCGCTCTCCAAAAGCGAGGAGCTAGGGGCACTCCTGGAGGAGCTGCAGGACCGCTTCGGTCCCCTTCCCCTGGAAGCCCAGAACCTCTTCTACCTGCTCCAGATCAAGCTGCTGGCCGCCGCCGGGGGTGTGAAGAGCATCTCCACCACGGAGGGGGAGATCCTGATCAAGCTGGAGGGGATCCCTCCAACGGCGAGGGGAGCTTTGCTGCGCCGGCTCGGCCCCCGGCTGAGGGTGCTGCCCGGTCAGATCCGGTTGTCCAGGGGAAAGGGGGATAGCTGGATGCCCCTCCTGCAGGAGCTGCTAGAACTCTTGCAACCTCATCCTTCCGGCGTAGCCGCACGCGGCTGATCCGGGCTCCGGAGGCTCGACCCCGGTCAGTGGCATCGCCGCATGTCGGGCATGCACATGCCTGCAGCACGTCCAGGAAAGCATCCTCGAGAGACTAGCGCCCAGGCATCGATCAGCGGCGAGCCGCGGGAAGTAGGAACGAGAAGGTGGCGCCGTGCCCCAGTCCCGGGCTCTCCGCCCAGATCTTTCCACCCATTGCCTCCACCAGCGCCCTGGCTATGGTGAGCCCGATACCCGACCCGCCGACAGCTCGGCTCCGTGCGCGATCCGCCCTGTAGAAGCGCTCGAAAAGGTGCGGGAGGTGTTCGGGCGCCACCCCGATCCCGGTGTCGCTGACGCTGAAGACAACACCGTCCCCGCGTTGGTGGACGGAGACCTCGACCCGACCGCCCGATGGGGTGTACCTGAGGGCATTGGAGAGCAGGTTCCCCAGCACCTGGAGGGCTCGATCCTCGTCGGCGAGCACTTTGGGAAGCCCTGAGGGCAGACTCATCTCCAGTCTCAGCCCCTTCTCGGCGAAGCCGGGCCCAAACCGGGCCGCCACGGCTCTCACCAGGCCATCCGGCTCGAGAGGCCTCACCCTGATGGAGATCTGGCGGGCCTCGGCACGGGACAGCTCCTGGAGGTCCTCGACCAGACGACGGAGCCGGCCGACCTCCCCCAGGAGAAAGGTCCAGGTCTCCTCCGATGGCACCACCACCCCATCCGCCAGCCCCTCCACGTACCCTTGCAGGTTGGCGAGGGGCGTCCGCAGCTCGTGAGCCACGTCCCCGATCAGCTCCCTTCGCCTCCGCTCGGTGGCCTCGAGGGCACTGGCCATCTCGTTGAAGCTGGAGGCTAGATCGCCCAGCTCCCCCGAATCCTGCACCTCCACCCTCTCGGCATAGCGGCCGGAGGCGATCCTGCGCGATGCCAGGACCATGCTCCGCACCGGCCGCGCGACGCGACCCGAGATGAAAACCCCCACCACGATCGCAGTCAGCGCCGCAGCCCCCGCCGCCCAGGCCAGCGACATGGTCAGCGCCTGGCGAAAGGCCTGGGCCGTCAGATCCCGCATGGCGGCGGAGGCCTCCGGGGTCATCTCATGGCCGATTGCGCGCATCCCGGGTCCGGTAACCTCCACCATCAGCTGATCGAAGAGACCGGGCGCGACGAGCCCCATCGCCACCAGAAGGGTCACCACTCCCACCACCACCACCAGAAGGTGGGCGGAGATGAGCTTCAACCGAAGACCGACCCGTGCTAGGACTGGCACGACCCTACCCCTCTGGGATCGCAAAGCGATATCCGATGCCCCGCACTGTCTGGATGTAGCGTGGATTGGACCGATCATCCTCCAGCTTCTTGCGAAGGTTTCCCACGTGGACGTCCACGACGTGGTCGTCGTAGTACTCATCACCCCAGACCAGCTCCAGGAGCTGCGCGCGTGTGAAGACCCGCCCGGGGCGCTCGGCCATCACCAGAAGCAAGGCGAACTCGCGGGCAGTCAGTCCCGCCGGCCGGCCACCCACCGTGACCTCGTGGCGATCACGGTCGATGGTCAGATCGCCAACACGGATCGGTGCCGACCGATCCTCACTTGGTCTGCCGCCGGAAGCAGTGCGCGGCCGCCGCAGCATCGCCTTGACTCGGGCTACCAGCTCGCGAGGGGAGAAGGGCTTGGTGAGATAGTCGTCGGCGCCCACCGAAAGGCCGATGATCTTGTCGATCTCCTCCGATCTGGCCGTCAGCATCAGCACGTAGGCATCGGAGAACTGTCGCAGCCTCCTGCACACCTCGATCCCATCGATCCCGGGAAGCATGATGTCCAGCACCACGACCTCGGGCTGTCTGGAGAGCGCCAGGTCCAGCGCTGTGGCTCCATCGTGGGCGGTCACCACCTCGAACCCCTCCCGACGAAGATACCCCTCTACCAGCTCCACCAGCTTGGCCTCGTCATCCACAACCAGCACCGTCGTCAAACCGGCCTCTCCCTGTCCCCTCTCTGGTCATCGAGACAGTCCAGCACACGATGCAGGCATCCAGCCCGGGCTCCCTCAGAAGATCCGCCCGGCCGGCAAGATGCCCGGTCCCACCACAGCCAGCACGACCGCAGCCACCAGCAGAAGCAGCAGCCCCAAACCCACCGGGCTCCCCATCATGCCTGCCATCCCCTCCATCATACCACCCTTCATCCCCCCACCCGCCACCAGCAGGTCCAGGGCGAGAAACAGGACCAGCAGCACCAGCAGCACCATCATCATGAAGCCGGCATCCATGGCGAAGTACGTGGCTCACCTCATCCCACATAGGAACGACGGGGGTGCTTTACCCCCGTCGTCAGCAACCCGAACCGCGTCACTACTAGTCTTCATCCACCATCTGGATGAAGGCGCCGTGCCAGCTGTGGTACCACACCTGGCCGGTATAAGCGTTCACCGAAAGCATCCCCGTGATCTTCCCGTCTTTCATGGTGTGAAGGGTGTAGTAACCGTAGAAGACGTCCGGCTCCTCCGTCGTGCTACCCGGCTGGTAGGCGTCCAGCCACTGCTGGGCGATAGACTTGGCCTGTTCCGCGCTCACCTGGGGCTGGTCGCCGGGTGCCCGTCCCCACCATCCCCCCATCATGCCACCCATGTGACCGTACTTGGTGTTCCACATCATGTTCGGACCGAACTCGGGAAAGACAGAGCCGGTCACCTTGTTGACTAGCAGCTCCATGGCCCCCTTGCCGGTGTCCTTCTCCTTGACGATAGCGTAGAAGTTGCTCTCGAACTCCATGACCTCGTCCACCTGCAGGTTGGGATCCCCGATGAACCCTAGGTAGCTCTCCACCCTCTGCTTGGCCTGGTCAATGGAGATGCTCTGGCGGGGCGCCGGCAAGCCCCATCCCCAGCCGCCCATCATCCCACCGGGCCCCCAGCCGCCCATCATACCGCCATAGCCACCACCCATCATACCGCCGGGTCCAACCTGCTGCGCCCCCACCGTTCCGACGGTCCCCAGGGCCAGCACCAATGTCAGAAGAACGCCCGCCACGATCCCAAAACGACTCCGTGCCACCATCCTACTCCTCGTCGCATTCCTTGCTTTACTTTCCGATCGATCGCATCTAGCGCGATAGATCCTCTTTGGCCTGCCGGTATTCGGCTGCTGTGATTTCCCCGTTGGCGTATCGCCTCTTCAGGATCTCCAACGCCGTGTCCTCGACCGGCTCCCGCCTCGCCGGGAAGAGCCGCACCGCGGCCCACACCACCAGCAAGACCACGCCCACCCAGAACAGCATCGGCAGCAGCATCCACACCCATCCAAGCCCCCCCATGAGGCCCCAGCCCCATCCACCGTATCCCATCATCGTCGGTACCTCCTCGGGTTGTCTCCTTCCTTGCTGACTGGAGTATGCCAGACGAATGTGAAGGCTACGTGTTTCGGAGATCAAGATTGGGTCAAGTCCCACGGCAGCCGGGTGGCTTCCGGGATCGGGAGGAAACGGACTACCACCGAGGCAAGAGCGAGAGAGGGGGCGACGGCGTTGACGGCCGTCGCCCCCAAAGAGTGACGGCGATCAGCGCAAAGCCTTACTGCCCGGTGCTCTGAACCTCTCGGGTCTGCACCACTGGCCCGTGCCAGCCCTCGTACCATACCTGGCCACTGTAGCCATTCACGTCGATCTCGCCGTAGTCCCTGCCGTCTCTCTGGACCATGATCTCGTAGTAACCGTAGATGGTGTCCACACTGGATCCCAGCGTGGCCCCCGGCAGGTTGCTGTTGAGCCACTGCTGGGCGTTGTTCCTCGCCACGTCGGCCGTGACCGGCATGTTTGTGTTCGCCAACGACGGGCTAGGGCCTCCCATCATGCCACCCAGATGGCCGTACTTGGTGTTCCACATCACGTTGGGACCCATCTCGGGGAAAGCGGCCCCCGAGTAGGGATCTATCAGGATCTCGAAGGCGTGGATATCGGTACCCTTCTCTGTGTACTCAGCCTCATAGCCATTGGTGAACTGGTGAACGCTGCCGAGCTGCAGGTTCTGGGTGTTCGCGGAGGAGAGATACTGGTTGGCGATCTGGATCGCCTGGTCCATGGTCAGCAGCGAGCCGCCAGGGTTGAAGGGCACACCACCGCCCGGACCCATCATGCCCGGCCCCATGCCGGGAGCGAAGCCCCCTGGGCCACCGCCCGACATCATGCCCGGGCCCATGCCGCCAGGACCCATTCCCGGCCCGTAGCCCGGGATCGCCTGGGCTGCGGTGGGTGAGGGAGTTGCACTCGCAACGGCAGCCGTCGGGGTGGGACCGACGCCCACTTGGTTCTGCACGGAGGCCGACGGCGATGCCGCACAGGCCGCGAGCAGAAGGCTCGCGGCTGAGCCAAGGAGGACCATTAGCAACGCGTTCGATCTGATCACCCGTGATGTCTCCAATATCCAGAGCGACACGGTCTTTCCGCGGTCATGGCAGAAAACGTACCGCATCATTGCCATTCCCGCGGTCACGGCGGCAGCGGCGTTCCATTCGCGGGGTCAAGCAGCCAGCTCACCGCCACTGGCGTTCCCTCTGCGTGCGCACGGTGCTCTGAGACAGCGAGTCTTGCCTCGTCTGCGGAGGACTCACCCGCATGGTTGCTGCATCGGACCCCTTATGGCAGTACTTCGCGAGCCGACGGGAGGGACTGAAGACCCACTCGAGACCCTGTGACGGCGCCGCGCCCCGGGGCGAGATCCCTGGGGAGCAGTACGAAGAGATGCGGGTAGACCTCCAGGGAAAGTAGAATCCCCGTAACATCAACCGGAAGAGGCATCATCCGATGGCTGCACAGAATCGCGATACTGCTCGAGCGCGCGCCCGCTACGACCGGATCGCCCGGATCTACGACCTGATCGAGTCCACCATCGAGGGCCGACAATTCTCGCCTTGGAGAAGGCAGCTGTGGGCCGAGGTGCAGGGTCCCAGCGTCCTGGAGGTCGGGGTGGGAACCGGCAAAAACTTGCCATACTACCCGAAGGGGATCCAGGTCACCGCGGTGGACTTCAGCCCCAGGATGCTGGAGCGGGCCCGTCGCAGGGCCGAGCGAGAGGGGATCCGGGTGGACCTCAGGCTTATGGACGCCCAGCATCTGGAGTTGCCCGACGACAGCTTCGATTCCGTTGTGGCCACCTTCGTGTTCTGCTCGGTCCCCGATCCGATTCAGGGGCTGCGGGAGCTGCGCAGGGTGAGCAAGTCGGAGGGCAGAGTGCTGCTGCTGGAACACGTGCGGCCGGGCGGCGTGGCGGGGAACGTGGCCGACCTCCTCAACCCGCTGGTGGTGAGGATTATGGGCGCCAACATCAACCGACGCACCGTGGAGAACGTGCGCCGGGCAGGGCTGCAGATCGAGAGGGTGGATGACCTTTGGCGGGACATCGTGAAGCTGATCGTCGCCCGACCGGGGAAGTGATCTGACCGCCATCAGCCCAGCTCAGATAGAGCGGGGGCCGCACCGCCACCCATTTCCTGGTCCGATACCCCCCCGAATCGCCGAAGTGTCACCTTGGTTTAGAACCCTCACTCCGTGCGCGGCAGGGGGTGGCGCTAACCCTGGGACTTCGAGCCGCCTCACATCTCCGGGTGCGCGTCGCGGCGTCGGGCCACGACCTGGGTCCGAGTGACGCTGAGTGAGGTCGCGCATCCACTCGATTCTGGAAAACCGGGCGAGAGCTGCCTGATCAGCGGGTTGGATTCCAGCCCGCATGTGGTACAATCCCCGCCGGTTCGCCGATGCCGCAGGCTCAGGAGGAGAAGGAAAGCCAATGAGGCTCGAGGAAAAGATCCGAGACGTGCCGGACTTCCCCATCAAGGGCGTACTCTTCAAGGACATCACGACCCTGCTCAAGGACCCCGACGCCTACCGTTATGCCATCAACCTGATGGCAGAGAGGCACCGCGGCAAGAGGATCGACATCGTGGTCGGGATGGAGTCGCGCGGGTTCATCTTCGCCGCCCCCCTAGCCTACATCCTGGGCGCTGGCCTGGTGCCCGTCCGGAAGCTGGGCAAGCTCCCGGCCGAGACCGTGAAGTGCGAATACTCACTGGAGTACGGCACCAACACCCTCGAGATCCACAAGGATGCCATCAAACCCGGGCAGCAGGTGCTGGTGGTGGACGATCTGCTGGCCACCGGGGGAACCACAGCGGCCACCGTCAAGCTGGTGGAGATGCTGGAGGGAGTGGTCGTGGGGGTCGATTTCCTGATCGAGCTGACGTTCCTTCGCGGACGAGAGAAGCTGAAGGGGTACGACGTTCACGCCCTGATCAAGTACTAACCTTGGTTGAACAAGCAGCCTTCCCAGTCCTGGGAGGATCTGCTATACTCCCTTCCCGGACAAGTGAATAGGTGGTCACTCTTATCGCGAGTGGTGGAGGGACTGGCCCGATGAAGCCCGGCAACCAGCCCCGCGCCGGCAGCGTCGGATGGGATCCCGCGTGATCCGACGTCGGCGAGGGCATGGTGCCAAGTCCGACAGAGCGGCGACGCTCTGAAAGATGAGAGGGAACATGACAAGGCTTCTCTCCTGTAGAGAAGCCTTTTTGTGTCCGTGATCCCTCTGTGTCGACGCCCCATGGCTCCAGCCGTCTCCTCCTTCGCAGCGGCTGCGGGGTCACGATTCAGGAGAAGCCCGCGCTGCTCTGCCAGGGCGATAGCACAGGGTAACTGGTTGAGCCTCGTGCCGGCGTGGCCGTCGGAGACCATGGTCCCCCCACTTGGCGAACCTTTTGTGCCAGGCAGCAATCTCATGACACATGGCATCTGGCATGTGGTGCGGCGCCATGCAGGCAGCCGTGCGGCTCTGTACGCCAGCACCGCCGTGGGGGAAGGGCAGCCCCCGAGGATCGGCCATCGGCCCGATCCGTGACATCATCGAAGAGGTTTCCCTGACGTTGAACACCGTGGAGTGGGTCGAAGGAAAGGTCAGGCTGGTCGATCAGACGCTGCTGCCACTGGAGCAGGTCTGGGTGGAGTGCACCTCCCACGAGGAGGTGGCCGAGGCGATACGATCCATGAAGGTGCGAGGGGCCCCAGCCATAGGGGTCACCGCCGCTTACGGGATGGCTCTTGGGGCGTTGGCCTACCCGGGCTCCGATCCGGAGGGGTTCCTCCTCCACATGGCGCGGGTGGCAGACCGCCTCCGGGCCACACGCCCCACCGCCGTCAACCTCTTCTGGGCCATAGAGAGGATGCTCTCTGTGGCGGCGGGAGCCAGCAGCGCCGGGGTCGAGGCGACCCGTGCCGCCCTCGTGGCCGAGGCCCGGAGGATGGCGGAGGAGGACGTGGCGGCCAACCGGAGGATGGGAGCCCTGGGGGCGGAGCTGCTCCCGGAGGAGGGGGGCGTGCTCACCCACTGCAATGCAGGGGCCCTGGCTACCGTGGCCTATGGTACCGCCCTGGGGGTGATCCGAGCGGCGGTGGAGCGGGGAAAGCGGATAAGGGTGTACGCCGACGAGACCCGGCCATTCCTGCAGGGGGCGCGGCTCACGGCGTGGGAGCTCCTTTCCGACGGCATCCCGGTCACCCTGATCACCGACAACATGGCCGGCCACTTCATGCAGAGGGGCAAGATCGATGCGGTGGTGGTGGGCGCGGACCGGATCGCGGCCAACGGCGATGTCGCCAACAAGATAGGCACCTACAGCGTCGCCGTCCTGGCGAAGGAGCACGGGATCCCCTTCTATGTAGCAGCGCCCACCTCTACCGTGGACCTCTCCACCCCATCGGGCGAGCAGATAGTCATCGAGGAGAGGGACCCCAGGGAGGTCGTGTACATGGCCGGACGGAGGATAGCACCAGAGGGGGTCGATGTGGCTAACCCCGCCTTCGACATCACCCCTCACCGATACGTTACGGCCATCATCACCGAGAAGGGCGTGGCGCGGGAGCCCTACGGAGAGGCGCTACGACACCTGGCCGGGGGCCAGTCGTAGGGAGAGGGATCGTGGGCAGAGGCCGGGTAGGAGAGCCTTCCGCCAACCCCTTTCACCAACCGAGCATCGACTTGTTGGAGGACGATGGAATGGACCAACCGACGGCAGAGATCGGCGTCTTTGGAGGATCCGGCTTCTACCAGCTCCTGGAGAAGGTGGAGGAGAGGGCCATCAACACCCCCTACGGCGCGCCCAGCGACAAGATCGCCATCGGGGAGGTCGCGGGGCGGAAGGTGGCTTTCCTGCCACGGCACGGCCACGGCCACAAGTACCCGGCCCACGCCATCAACTATCGTGCGAACCTCTGGGCCATGAAGTCGCTGGGGGTGACCCGAATCATCGCCCCGGCAGCCGTTGGAAGCCTGCAGCCTCATATCAAGCCGGGCGATTTCGTGGTGTGCGACCAGTTCGTGGACCGGACCTCCGGCAGAAAGGACACCTTCTACGACGGCCCTGTCTCCATCCACATCAGCACGGCGGATCCGTACTGTCCCGAGCTGCGTGAGCTTGCCATCGAGGCCGGACGCGAGCTGGGCATCACGATCCACCCAAGAGGCACGGCGGTGGTTATACAGGGACCCAGGTTCAGCACGCGCGCAGAGAGCAGGTGGTTCAGCGGGATGGGGTGGGATGTCATCAACATGACCCAGTACCCCGAGGTGACCCTCGCCCGCGAGCTGGAGATCTGCTACGTCAACATCTCCCTGATCACCGACTACGACGTGGGCCTGGAGGGGACCGGGATCGAGCCCGTCACCGCAGAGGAAGTTATCAGGGTGTTTGGGGAGAACAACCGCCGGGTCCGCGACCTCATCTTCAAGCTGATCCCGACGATCCCGACGGACAGGAAGAGGTGCAGCTGCGGGACGGCACTCCAAGGGGCGGTGATATCGTGAGCCTCATGGTAGTGGGCACGGTGGCCCTGGACACGGTGGAGACACCATTTGGGCGGGTGGAGGAGGCGCTAGGGGGCACAGCCTCCTACTTCGCCTTCGCGGCCCGACATTACACCGACGTGAAGATCGTGGCGGTGGTAGGGCAGGACTTCCCGGACCGCTACCGGCGCCTATTCCAGGCCCACGGGGTGGATCTAGCCGGGCTCCAATCCCTCCCAGGCCGGACCTTCCGGTGGTACGGACGCTACGACTTCGATCTGAACACCGCTCACACCCTGGACACCCAGCTCAACGTCCTGGAGGACTTCCATCCTGTCCTCCCGGACGGATACAGGGAGAGCGAGCTGCTGTTCCTGGGAAACATCGATCCGAGGCTGCAGATGGACGTCCTCACCCAGGCGCACTCGCCACGCCTGGTGGTGCTGGACTCCATGAACTTCTGGATCGAAAGACAGAGAGAGGAGCTGACCAGCGTCATCCGCAAGGTGGACATCGTCCTGTTGAACGAGGCCGAGGTGCGGCAATACGCGCGGACCTACAACCTCCTCGAGGCCGCTCGCGCGATCCTCCAGCTGGGCCCCAGGGCAATCATCATCAAGAAGGGGGAGTACGGCGCCCTGATGATCTCGAGGGAGGAAGGAGAGGAGATCTTCATTGCCCCCGCGTATCCGCTGGAGACCGTCAAGGACCCCACGGGGGCGGGCGACTCCTTCGCCGGGGGCTTCCTGGGCTACCTGGCCGCCAGCCGGGATTTCAGCCCCACGGGGATCCGCAAGGCCATGGTCCATGGAAGCGTGATCGCCTCCTTCACGGTGGAGGACTTCAGCGTGGACAGGCTCCTCTCGGCGAGCCGGGCTGAGATAGAAGAGCGGTACCAGCATTTCCAGCGACTAACCTTCTTCGAACATAGCTGCAAGCACGCGGACGACTGCCAGAGGATGGAGCTGGCCTGGGTGGCGGAATAGCCGAGGATGAATGATGGGCCGCTCCACGGCGGAAACCGGAAGCCACACGCCTGAGCTCCGACGGGCCATGCGCGGCCTCCGCACAGGATCAATCGTTAATGGGAGGATGGTAGATGACAAACCCGGTCCCGGTCGAGAACGACGCCAAGGACCTTTCCCTGGCCCCAACTGGAAGGCTGAGGATCGAGTGGGCTGAGTCCCAGATGCCGGTCCTGCGGCTGATCCGGGAGCGGTTCGAGCGGGAGAAGCCACTCGAGGGGATCCGCGTGGGAGCATGCCTGCACGTGACCACGGAGACGGCCAACCTCGCCAGGACGCTCAAGGCTGGAGGCGCCGAGGTGTTCCTCTGCGCCAGCAATCCCCTGTCCACCCAGGACGACGTGGTGGCCTCCCTGGTGATGGACTACGGGATCCCAACCTTCGCCAGGAAGTGGGAGGACAACTCCACCTACTACCGCCACATCGAGGCGGTCCTGGCCCACCGCCCCCACATCACCATGGACGACGGCGCCGACCTGGTATCGTCCCTCCACAAGGAGCACCAGGACCTGCTGCCCAACGTCATCGGCGGAACCGAGGAGACCACCACCGGCGTCATAAGGCTCCGCGCCATGCAGGCCAAGGGGGTGCTCCGCTTCCCCATCGTCGCCGTCAACGAGGCGATGACCAAGCACTTCTTCGACAACAGGTATGGCACCGGCCAGAGCACCATAGACGGGATCCTTAGGGCCACCAACGTCCTCCTGGCGGGGAAGAACTTCGTCGTCGCTGGATACGGGTGGTGCGGACGCGGCGTGGCCATGCGCGCCAAGGGGATGGGGGCCAACGTGATCGTGACGGAGGTGGACCCGATCAGGGCGCTGGAGGCCCTCATGGACGGCTACAGGGTCATGCCCATGGCCGAGGCGGCCGCCATCGGGGACATCTTCGTCACCACCACGGGTGACGTGAACGTCATCGACGCCCAGCACCTGGCGGCCATGAAGGACGGGGCCATCGTCGCCAACTCCGGGCACTTCAACGATGAGATCAACATCGCCGCCCTCGAGCGGGACGCCGAGTCGAAGAGGCGGATCCGGGAGTTCGTGGACGAGTATCGCTACCCGGATGGCCATCGTGTATACCTCCTGGGTGAGGGCCGACTGGTGAACCTGGCGGTTGCCGAGGGCCACCCGGCGGCTGTGATGGATATGAGCTTCGCCAACCAGGCGCTCTCGGCCGAGTACATGGTTCAGCGCGGCAAGGAGCTGGAAAGGAAGGTTTACGAAGTGCCGGTGGATATCGACCGGGAGATCGCCCGGCTGAAGCTGAGGTCGATGGGTGTTTCCATCGACCAGCTCACCCCCGAGCAGGTGAGCTACCTGGCCTCCTGGGAAACCGGAACCTGAGCTGGGAGCCAGGGCACAGGGGAAGGTACCGGCGAGAGCCGGCCCCGACCCTCGATCCCATGCCCGCCAGGGCATCAGAGAGGAGCAAGAGAATGAGCAACACCTTCATGACGGCCGAGCAGAGCTTCTTCACCTCGGAGTCGGTCACTGAGGGGCACCCGGATAAGCTGTGCGACCAGATCTCCGACGCGGTACTGGATGCCATTATTGACAAGGACCCCAACGCCAGGGTGGCATGCGAGACGGCCGCAACCACCGGCCTGGTGCTGGTGGCGGGGGAGATCACCACCGATTGCTACGTGGACATCCCGGAGATCGTCCGCGCGACCGTGCGAGAGGTGGGCTACACCAGGGCCAAGTACGGTTTCGACGCGGAGACCTGTGGGGTTATCGTCTCCATCAAGGGACAGTCACCGGACATCGCCCAGGGCGTGAACAAGGCGCTGGAGGTCAGGTCGGGAGAGTCGTGGGACCGCGCCATCGAGGCCATCGGGGCCGGCGACCAGGGCATGATGATCGGCTTCGCCTGCAACGAGACTGAGGAGCTCATGCCGCTTCCCATCTCCCTAGCCCACCGGCTGTGCAAGCAGCTGGCACTGGTAAGGAAGGAGAAGGTGCTGCCCTACCTGAGGCCGGACGGCAAGTCCCAGGTCACCGTCGAGTACTCCAGGGGCAAGCCCAAGAGGGTGGACACCGTCGTGATCGCCGCCCAGCACGACCCCGTCATCGACAACGACAAGATCCGCAACGACATCCTGGAGGAGGTGGTCAAGCAGATCATCCCCGCCGAGATGCTGGATGATCGGACCAAGTACTACGTAAACCCCACCGGCCGCTTCGTCATCGGCGGCCCCATGGGCGACGCGGGTCTGACAGGCAGGAAGATCATCGTGGACACCTACGGCGGGATGGCTCGCCACGGCGGTGGCGCCTTCTCCGGCAAGGATCCCACCAAAGTCGACCGCTCCGGGGCCTACATGGCCCGATACGTGGCCAAGAACGTGGTCGCGGCCGGCCTGGCCGACCGTTTCGAGATCCAGATCTCCTACGCCATCGGGGTCGCAAGGCCTCTGTCCATCATGATCGAGACCTTCGGCACGGAGAAGGTCACCCCGGCCAAGATCCTGGAGCTGATCAAGAAGCACTTCGACATGAGGCCCGCGGCCATCATCCACCACCTGCAGCTGCGTAGGCCCATCTACAAGGCTACCGCCGCCTACGGGCACTTCGGCAGGAACGACATAGACGCGCCGTGGGAGCTGACCGACAAGGCGGTGGTGCTGCGCGCCGAGGCCGGCCTGGGCGACGTGGGGAGCCAGTCGGACAACGGCCACTCCAAGGCCGCCAGATCGAGCCTTGCGGGGAGCGAGGCGTAGCGGCTACCATTGACGGGCGGGCCCTCTCAAGGGCCCGCCCGCTGGTGCTTCGGCGCCGACATGGGGTGCTGGAGCCCAGCATGACTCCAATTCCTTGGACCGCAGGTGGGCATGGCCGCCAATAGCTCCGCACGAAGGGTACTCATAACTGGGATAGCTGGGTTTGTGGGGAAGCACCTGGCCAGGTTCCTGGCAGGCGCCACCACTGCCACCATCCACGGCATCGCACTCCCGGGTGAGCGCACCGCCGACATCCAGGCAGAGCTCGGATCCCGGCTGGAGGTGCTGCCGGGAAACCTGATGGACGCCGACGCGGTTCGCCAGATCGTTCATCGGGTCCAGCCCGACTGGATCTTCCACCTGGCGGCCCAGGCCTTCGTGCCCACCGCCTTCGCGGACCCGACCGGAACCCTGGTCAACAACATCATCGGCCAGGTGAACCTCCTCCAGGCCGTTCTCACCTGGGGAGGGAACCCCACCATCATGGTGGTGGGCTCCAACGAGGAGTACGGGATGGTGGAACCCGCGGATCTGCCGGTGAAGGAGAGCGCACCCTTCCGGCCGGCCAATCCCTACGCAGTCAGCAAGGTGGCCCAGGACCTGCTGGGCTACCAGTACCACCTCTCCTACCAGATGCGGATCGTCAGGGTCCGCCCCTTCAACCACATCGGCCCCGGGCAGAGCGACCGCTTCGTGGCCTCCAGCTTCGCCCGGCAGATCGCCGAGGCCGAATTGGGGATGAGGCCGGCCGTGCTCAAGGTGGGCAACCTGGAAGCCGAGCGCGACTACACCGATGTAAGGGACATCGTTCGGGCCTACCATCTGGCGGTGACCAGGGGCACGCCAGGGGATGTCTACAACCTGGGCAGCGAGCGAGCGGTCCCCACCCGCAAGCTGCTGGAGCTGCTCCTGGCCCAGAGCCGGGTACCGCTTCGGGTCGAGCAGGACACGGAGCGGCTGCGCCCCTCGGACATCCCGCGCATCGTCGCCGATTGCACCAAGTTCAGGACGCTGACTGGGTGGCGAGCCGAGATCCCTCTGGAACGGACCCTTACAGACACCCTGAACTGGTGGCGGGAGACCCTGGCCTCCAATCACGCGGGGTAGCCACGCCCTCCCTCCAGACTCGTCCTTTCCTTCTGCAACATACCCGGGTAAACTAGGATCCTAGAGACCGGAAGCGCGGGTCGCCGCGTCCGGCAGAGGGGGCCGGGGTCTGGCAAGGCCCTGGTCTCCCAACGCCTTCCGACTCCAGCGGGGGTGGCCAAAGCGGGCCCAAAGGACCAACGCGGGCAAGCAGCGTTGCAGCCTGTCAGGCACGGACTTGCCGGCGGCACGCCAATGGATGCCCCGAGGTTTCACCTCTTCATGCATCGATCAACGGATCAGGAGGGACATGTGGCAGCAGAGATCAAGTTCGGCACCGACGGCTGGCGAGGGGTCATTGCCGACGATTTCACCTACGACAACGTCAGGATAGTTGCTCAGGCGATCGCCGATCACCTGAAGGAGAGCGGCAAGGCCGCGGACGGCCTGGTGGTGGGATACGATTTCCGCTTCGCCTCCGAGGGCTTCGCGGCGGCGGTGGCGGAGGTGGTGGCGTCCAACGGGATCAAGGTGTGGCTGTGCCAGGAGGCCGCGCCCACCCCGGTGGTCTCCTACTCGATCCTCGTGCAGAAGACCGCGGGGGCGGTGATGGTCACCGCGTCGCACAACCCCGGCATATGGAACGGGATCAAGTTCCGGCCGGAGTACGCCGGGGCCGCATCTCCCGAGATCATCGCCAAGATCGAGACACACATCAGGCGGATCCAGGCCGACGGCAAGGTCGAGCGAAAGGGACTGGACAACCTGGTCAGGGATGGAACCATCAGCTACTTCGACCCGAAGCCTGCCTACTTCCAGCAGATCGGACGGCTAGTGGACCTGGACGCCATCAGGAAGGCGGGCCTCACCATAGTGTCTGACTCCATGTACGGGGTAGGCGCTGGCTACTTCCAGGCGCTGCTGCGAGGGGGGACGACCCACGTCCACAACATCAGGTCGCAGCGCAACCCCATCTTTCCAGGGATAAACCCCGAGCCGATCCCACCCAACGTGAACGAGCTGATGGAGGTGGTGCGCGCCCAAAAGGCCGACATGGGGCTCGCCACCGACGGGGACGCCGACCGGATCGGGGTAGTCGACGAGAACGGCAGCTTCGTGAACCAGCTTCAGGTGTACGCTCTCCTCTTTCTATACCTGCTGGAGGTGCGCGGCCAGAGGGGACCGGCCGTCCGAACGGTGACCAGCACCGTGATGGCCGACAAGCTGGGGAAGTTGTACGGGGTGCCGGTGTACGAGACGGGCGTGGGGTTCAAGTATGTCGCGCCCAAGATGCTGGAGACGGATGCCCTCATGGGGGGCGAGGAGAGCGGGGGCTTTGCCTTTAGAGGGCACATCCCCGAGCGGGACGCCTTCCTGGCGGGGCTCTACCTTCTGGACCTCAAGGTGAAGATGGGCAAGCCGCTTTCCCAGGTCATCCAGCACCTCTACGACAAGGTGGGCGCCCACTACTACGACCGTCGGGACTTCCACTTCGACCCAGCCAGGAAGAGCGAGATCATCCGGCGGGTCAACGAATACCAGCCCACCGAGATGGACATGATGCGCGTCGTGCAGGTGAACCGCATGGACGGGAGCAAGTTCATCCTGGAAGACGGGAGCTGGCTGCTGATCCGCTTCTCCGGCACGGAGCCGGTCATGCGCATCTACACCGAGACCACGGATCCAGCAAGGGTGGACCGAATGCTGGACATGGGCGAGACCATCGCGGGAGTACGTTAGCCAGCGTCTCGCGCGTGGCCCGTTCCTTGCCCGCTGGCTGAAGAAGGTTTCGTAGGACCGATCTCGAGCCCTCTCGAAGATAGGAAGGAATATTCTGGCGATGAACGAACCCGTTCATCTGTACCCGCTCAGGCTCATCCCCCTAGCCGTGGAAAAGATCTGGGGCGGCCAGAAGCTGAGGAGCCTGTTGGTGGGCCAGGCCCCCGCTGGCGAGGCGGCCATCGGGGAGCTGTGGGCGATATGGGAAAGGCTGGTGGTATCCAACGGCCCATGGCAGGGGCGAACCCTGCGGGAGATCGTCGACCAGCACCCGCACGCGATCCTGGGCACGGCACCGCGGGGTGGGGGCTCCACCAGCTTCCCGCTGCTGGTGAAGCTCATCGACGCCCACGACACCCTATCTGTGCAGGTGCACCCCGACGACGAGTACGCACGGGCCCGGGAGAACCAGCCATTCGGCAAGACCGAGATGTGGTATATCCTGGAGGCCGAGCCCGGGGCGAGGATCATCCACGGGGTGAAGCGCCACCTGGAGCGGGAAGAGCTGCGGCTCGCCATCGAGCGAAACCGGCTGGAGGAGGAGCTGGAGTCGGTGGCGGTCCGGAAGGGGGACACAGTGTTCCTTCCAGCCGGCACGATCCACGCCCTGGGCAAGGGGATCATGGTGTACGAGCTGCAGCAGTCGTCCGACCTCACCTACAGGCTGTACGATTGGGGGAGGACGGAGGGGGGCGTGCAACGCGAGCTCCATATCGAGAAGTCGCTGGACGTTGCCAGGCTGGACCCGACGCCCTTCCACAAGATCCGTCCCCTCCGGCTGGCGGGCCCCGGCTTCGATCGGGTGTTCCTCTGCGCGTGCCGATACTTCGCCGCCGAGCTGCTGGAGGCGAAGGGGACGATAGCCCAGCGGACCGACGGAGGTTTCCACATACTCACCGCCCTGGACGAGGGCATCTCGATCCGGTACAGCCCGTCCAGTGAGCAGCTGGCCATGGGGGCGCTGGAGACGATCCTGATCCCGGCTGGACTCGGGGAGTACCGTCTGGAGCCGGCAGGGGACCAGATGCGAGCCATGAAGGGCTACGTCCCCGATCTGCGGAGGGACGTGGCCTTGCCGCTTCTCGAGGCTGGGGCCGCGCCGGAGGACGTGGCGCAGCTGGGCGGGGACCCGCGCTTCTCGGATCTGAGCCCGATCGTGGGCGTCGAGCTTCATTGACAGAGGGGCTAGAGGGTCGTATACTGACTTGTGAGGGTCGGTCGCAAGTTTAGCCGCGGGGCAGCGAATGCAGAGGCCACGCAAGACACCATTCGTAGTACTGGCCAGTAGCAACACCAGTGTGCGCATGCACACTGGTGTTCTGTTTTCTTGAGTGTTGCATCGGACCGAGAGCAGACAAAAAGGGAGGTACCGGCTGACATGCATTCGAGCCTGATCGGAAAGATCCAGAAAGCCAACCTTTACGCTCAGGAGCCGGATCGAGTCAACTTTCAGCAGTTCTCCGCAACCTTCAGGGGCGAGCACGACTCGTACACCGTGTCCTATAGAGAGGGCACTTGGAAGTGTAGCTGCAACTTCTTCGCCGGCTGGGGCGTGTGCAGCCACACCATGACCATCCAGAAGCTTCTCGGCGTGATGCTGCCCCGACAGGACTCGCAGTCGGCCGACAGGACGGCCGAGGCCGAAGCCGTCGCCCAGGCTTAGTCGACTTTCCGCTTGCTCCGCCGTTTGGAGGGAGAGAGCCAGCTCTCTCCCTCGTTCTCTGTCCACCAGCGCTTCCAGACACGTTCACTGGAGGATCTACCGATGGAGTCTTCAAGCAGGTCGTCCGGGCCGATGTCACCCAAGCGCCGATTTCTCTCCGCCCTCTTTGGTGGTCGCATCGACAGGCCATCCGTCGCGAATCCAACCTCCATCGCCACCGTCGAACTGATGGAGAGGACGGGCAGCTACTTCCCCGATGCCCATCTCGATGGCGAGAAGATGGCTATCCTCGCGGCAGCTGGCCATGATCTCCTGGGCTACGACACCATATCGCCGGTCTTCAGCGTGCAGCAAGAGGCGGCTGCCCTCGGCTGCCAGGTGGACTGGGGGGATCGGCAGAACATGCCCGTCAACACCACCTCCCCGTTCAGCGAGCCGGACGAGATAAGGATCCCCGCCGACTTCCTGGACCAGCCATCCATCCACGCCGTCCTGGAGGCCATCAGGATGCTGCGCTCTCGCTACGGTGATCACGTCGCCATCGTGGGGAAGGTGATGGGACCGTGGACCCTCTCATACCACCTGTACGGAATCCAGCCATTTCTGATCGACACCATCGACAATCCTGACAGGGTCGGGCGCTTCCTGAACGTGCTGAAGGAGGTGACCGTCCTGTTCGGCCAGGCCCAGATGCGATCGGGCGCAGACGTCCTGGTGGTGGCCGACCACGCCACGGGCGATCTGGTCAGTCCGGCCTGCTACAGGGACTTCCTACTGCCGGTGCATCGAGAGATCACCAAGAGGCTCGGGTGCCCCACCATACTCCACATCTGCGGGGACACCACCAACCGGCTGGACCACATCGCCACGGCGGGCTTCGATGCCTTCCACTTCGACTCGAAGGTGCGGGCTGCGGAGGCGCTGCGGATCGTCAACGGCAGGATCACCCTGGTGGGAAACGTCAACAACCCCCAGACCCTGCTCCATGGATCACCAGAGCAGGTGAAGGCCGAGACCAAAGCTCTGGTAGCCGCCGGCGTCACCATCATCGGACCCGAGTGCGCCGTTCCCCTGGCGACGCCCAACAGCAACCTGGCCGCCATCGTGCAGGCTGTGGAAGAGGAGGCTGGGCTGATATGAAGGTCCTGATCACCGACTACGTGTGGCCAGACGTGGAGATAGAGAGATCGATCCTCGCCGCGGTGGGAGCCGAGCTGGTGGTGGCACCGGACGGGTCGGAGCCCACGCTGGCTCGGCTGGCGGTGGATTGCGACGCCATCATGACATGCTTCGCCCGGGTAACACCTGCCGTTCTCCAGGCGGCCACCCGCTGCGTCCACGTGGCGAGATACGGGATCGGGGTGGACAACATCGCGGTGGATGAGGCCACGGAGCTGGGTATCGCGGTCACTAACGTGCCGGCCTTCTGCGTGGATGAGGTGGCCGAGCATACCCTAGGGCTGCTTCTGGCCTGCGCCCGCAAGATCCCCCTTTACAACCGAGCAACCCACGCCGGCAGGTGGGATAACCTCATGGGGAGACCCATCTTCCGAGTGGCCGGCAGCACGCTGGGGATCGTGGGATTCGGGAAGATCGGGAGGAGTCTGGCCCAGAAGGCCTCGGGGCTGAGGCTCCGCATCCTGGTGCACGACCCCGCCCTCGCCCCAGGGGACTCAAGCGCCGACGGAGTAGACGTGGTGGACCTGGAAACCCTGCTTCGGGAGTCCGATTTCGTCTCCCTGCACCTGCCCCTCACACCGGAGACAAGGGGCTTGATAGGAGAGGCCGCGCTTCGCACCATGAAGCCCACGGCCTTCCTGCTCAACACCTCCAGGGGTGCCGTAGTGGACACGGCCGCGCTCGCCCGCGCCCTCCGTGAGGGGTGGATCGCTGGGGCGGGCCTGGACGTGATGCCAGAGGAGCCGCCGTCGCTGGATGATCCTCTCCTGGGGATGGAGACGCTGATCCTCACCCCGCACGCCTCATTCTACTCGGAGCAGTCGCTGCGGGAGCTCCAGACGAGGGCAGCCGAGGAGGTCGCTCGCGTCCTGGGAGGGAGGAAGCCGCTGCACCTGGTCAATCCGGGGGTTCTCCCCCGGGCGAGGGCGCCTCACCTCCGCGAGAAAGGCTAGAGGACCATCGCCCGGGCCATCCCTGGCCGGGTCGGCTGCCCCCTTCTCCTGCAATAGGACTATAATTGCCGCGGATCATGGCCTGAGGAGAGACCGGAGATGAGGGAGAAAGTGATCGGGATCCTCGGCGGAATGGGGCCCGAGGCCACCATCGACCTGTTCCGGAAGATCGTGGAGTCCACACCCGCGCGCTCCGACCAGGAGCACCTGCGGATCATCATCGACAACAACCCCAAGATCCCCGATCGCACGGCCGCTCTGCTCCACGGCGGCGAGGATCCCACCCCGCTGCTGCGGGCCACGGCCCGCAACCTGGAGCGGGCGGGTGCCGACCTCCTGGTCATGCCTTGCAATTCCGCCCACCTCTTCTACGACAGGATCGCGGAGGCGGTGAGCATACCCATCCTCCACATCGCCGACGAGGCGGTGGAGGAGGCGCTTCGCCGCTTCCCCGGGATCCAGGCCGTGGGCATCCTGGCGACCACGGCTACGGCCAGGCTAGGGCTCTACCACAGGAGGTTCGAGGCGAGGGGGATCCGCGCCCTCTCCCCTTCCGACGCCGACCAGGAGATCGTTCAGGGGGTGATATTCAGCGTCAAGGCAGGGGACAAGGGTGCGGCGGTCCGGGAGAGGATCCGGGGTGTGGCCGAGAGCATGGCTGCCCGGGGTGCCCAGCTCCTGCTAACAGCCTGTACGGAGCTGCCGCTCATCCTCCAGGACGGGGACGTCTCCGTGCCAGTGTTGGACCCGACCCTCGCCCTCGCCCGGGCGGCGGTCCGGCACGCGCGCGAGTAAGCCCGGCTCATCTCAGGATCTCGCCCACGTCCTCGAGGATGAAGTCCGGGCGCCACTCCGATCGCAGCGCCTCCTCACGAGTGGTCACGCCGGTGAGCACCAGCGCCGTGGCGATCCCGGCCCGCTTCCCACCAGCGATGTCGCTATCCAGCCTGTCCCCCACCATCACCATCCGACCCGGCCCCAGCAGAGATCGCGCCACCTCCATCATCCCGGGCTCCGGCTTGCCGATGGAGACGGCCCTGCGGCCGCTGGCCACCTCGATGCCCGCCAGGACGGCGCCAGTGGCTGGGACCAGTCCCTCGGGGGTAGGGAAAGTGGCATCCCGATTGGTGGTGAAGAAGAGCGCACCGTTCTGAAGGGCGAAGGTGGCCAACATCATCTCCCGGTAGCTGAAATCGTTGTGGCCGCCCACCACCACGAAGTCCGCCCTCGCGGCGTCGCCGCCCTCCAGCACCCGAAGCCCGATGGAGCGCATCTCCTCCTTCAGCCCCTCGCTGCCCACCACGAAGACCCCCTTCCCATCCACCGGGAAGTGCTCCTTGAGGTACATGGCCGTGGCCCACCCGCAGCTCAGGATCTCGTCCACGTCGGCCTCGATACCCATCCTCCGCAGCTTAGCGGCGTAACCCTCCCTCGGGCTTCGTGGATCGTTGGTGAGAAAGAGGATCCCCTTCCCCCTCCTCCGCAGCTCGGCGAGAGTAGGGGGTGCCGCCGGGATCACCTGGTCTCGCAGGTAGAGGCAGCCATCCAGGTCGAACAGGAAGTGATCGAACAGATCGACAAGAGCCACAACCGACTCCCCTCAAGCGGTGGAGGCGCCTCGGCTCCGCGCCCCACTAGTACAGCGACAAAATGAGTTTGGTATGTAGGGCGGGGCCTTGTGCCCCGCCGCCGGGTCCACCCCGTGCGGCGGGCGGCGGGGGATAAACCCCCGCCCTACATGTCGAAACCAATTTGGTCGAGTACTAGTCCCCCAGCTTCAGCACCGCCATGAAGGCCTCCTGGGGGATCTCCACGTTCCCGACCCGCTTCATCCGCTTCTTGCCCTCGGCCTGCTTCTCCAGTAGCTTCCGCTTGCGGGTGACATCGCCGCCGTAGCACTTGGCCAGCACGTTCTTCCGCATGGCGCTGATGGTCTCCCGTGCTATCACCTTACCCCCGATGGCGGCCTGGATGGGGACCTCGAAAAGCTGCCGCGGGATCAGTTTGCGCAGCTTGGACACCAGCTCCCGCCCCTGGGTGTAGGCCCTGTCCACGTGGGTTATGAGGGAGAGGGCATCCACCGGCTGGCCGTTCACCAGGATATCCAGCTTGACCAACTTGGACTCCCGGTATCCAGTGTAGCTGTAATCCATGGATGCGTAGCCCTGGGTCCTGGACTTCAGCTGGTCGTAGAACTCCACCAGCATCTCCGAGAGCGGCATGTCATAGTTGAATAGGACCCGCTGCTCGTCCAGGTAGTCCATCTTGACGAACTCCGAACGGCGCCCTTGCATCATCTCCATGATGGCGCCTATGTACCGGCTAGGCGCGATGATGCTGATGCGCACCCACGGCTCTTCGATCCACGCGATCTCCCCGGGCTCGGGCAGCTTGGCGGGCCCGTCCACCATCAGCTCGCGGCCATCGGTGGTGAACACCCTGTATTCCACGCTGGGCGATGTGACCAGCAGCTCCAGTCCGTACTCCCTCTCCAGCCTCTCTTGGACGATCTCCATGTGAAGCATCCCCAGGAAGCCGCACCGAAAGCCGAAGCCGAGCGCCACGGAGCTCTCAGGCTCGTAGGAGAGAGAGGCGTCGTTGAGCCGCAGCTTGTCAAGGGCATCGCGCAAGGCTCCATAGTCCTCACCGACCACCGGGTAGAGGCCCGCGAAGACCATGGGCTTGATGGGCTTGTAGCCTGGAAGCGGCTCCAGGGCCGGGCGATCCTGGTGCGTGAGGGTGTCACCCACCTGCATCTCCCTCACGTTCTTCAGCCCCGTCGCCACGTAGCCTACCTCGCCGGTCTCCAGGCGATCCACGGGCGAGAGCCGTGGACGGAACACGCCCACCTCCAGGCATTCCAAGGTCTGGCCGGTAGCCATGGCCACGAGGCGGTCCCCCGGCGCCACCGACCCATCCACCACCCGGACGTAGCTGATCACTCCCTTGTACGGGTCGTAGTGGGAGTCGAAGACCAGGGCCCTCAGCGGCTGCTGGCGATGCCCTCTGGGCGGCGGGATCCGATGGACCACGGCCTCCAGGATATCGTCCACCCCTGCCCCGTCTTTGGCAGAGGCGAAGATCACCTCCGACGCGGGGAGCCCGACCACCTCCTCTATCTGCTTCGCCACCTTCTCAGGCTCTGCGCTGGGGAGGTCTATCTTGTTCACCACCGGTATGATGGCCAGATCGTGCTCCATGGCCAGGTAGACGTTGGCCAGGGTCTGCGCCTCCACTCCCTGTGCGGCGTCGACCACCAGTATGGCGCCCTCGCAGGCCGCCAGGCTCCGGGAGACCTCGTAGGTGAAGTCCACATGACCGGGAGTGTCGATCAGGTTGAGCTGGTAGTCGACCCCGTTGCGATCCTTGTAGGCGAGACGAACGGCCTGGGCCTTGATGGTGATCCCCTTCTCTCGCTCCAGATCCATCTGGTCCAGCACCTGCTCGGTCATCTGCCGCGCGTCTATGGTGCCGGTCCGCTCCAGAAGCCGGTCGGCCAGGGTCGACTTTCCGTGGTCGATATGGGCTATTATGCAGAAGTTGCGTATGCGGTCCTGACTGGTCACGAGCCCTCGTTCCTCGCGAAGCCCGACAAAAGGGGCCCAGTGGCGATCACCGCGAGAGTGATCGCTCCGCCGGACCCCGATCGTCCTCGCCTATTGGATTGGATTATACCACAGCTACGACTTGCGCCCCGGACCCGCGCTCCCCGACCTCGCCACCTCCCGGTGCTCAGTGCTGGGCACGCCGCCACTTCGGCCCGCCTGGCGGCCTCACATAGACGATATTGGCGGTGCGCAGGTAGTCCTGCTCGTTCCCCTCGATCATCAGCTTGTGCATGAGCACAACGTCCGCCTGCGGAAGCTGCTCCACCGGCTCCACGCACACCCTCATGGCGAGCCGGTCGGCCTCGAACACATCCACCCAGCCCGGACGCGAAGGGACCCTGTACACCCTTCCCGGGATGCGGGAGCTAGGAACCTCTAGAAACCCCGCCTGGAGAAGCTGGCGCTGCTCGCTGTCCGACAGCAGCTCGCGGAGCAGCGCCGCAGCCCTGCGCTCCGCCTCGGGGTCCAACTCCCGCGAGGGGAAGAGGTAGTAGCGGCACCACAGCTTCCACACAACGACGAAGGTGAGAACGCAGGCCAATACCAGTAGCTGTGGACCCTGCTGAAGCTCTGTCATCCCCCAGCCACCCGCGGCACCACCACGATCTGGTCGGCCTCCGGGTCGAACCGATCCAACTTCGTCGCGGGTGAGCCAGCGCTCACCCTGAAGGCCGTTGCACCATTCCGCAGCGCCTCCTGGAAGATCCGCTCGGCCTCGCGCACAGCTTGCTCCGCCTCCGGGTCTCCCGTCTCGGCCCGCCTCTGATCCCACATCACCGTCCGATCACCCTTGAACGAGAGAATTCGCAGCTTGCCCATCTCTCTGCCTCCCGTCAAGCAGCCTCGACCGGCGCTGCCGCCGTCACGGCCTCCCAGCGCCGATCCTCGCCCGCCCTGTGGTCGGGCACCAATCGACGACCAAGGATCCTCGACAGTTACGGGTCACCCCCTTTCCCGGTAGGAAGACGGCGCGCCCGCCTGAGGGGCTCAGGCGGGCGCCTATGTGCGCGGGCTCTCCTCCGCCACCGGTTGGTGCGTCCTACCTGCCGCCACCACCATAGCAGAAGCTATAGAGAGCATCTTCCCACAATGGCTACTATACTCCTCTTGCCGGCCATGTCAATAAGCTTCCCGGAAGGCGCCACAGGATCGTGCTGCTGGCCCGGGAGCGCGGGCGTCTCGCCCGCCGCATTGCGGCCGGGACGGCCGCGCTCCCCGGAATGGCCATCCCCGCCCACCATTGTGTGGCGCGCCCGCTTCCCGCCGGGTCGATTGTTGATATACTACCTGATGGAAGATCGATGGCTGGGTTGCCGCCACCCTCGAGTGGCCGGGGAGGCGAGGTGTCCTCGTTGCCATCGTCGACCAGATCCACGGCCGGCGTATCCCTCGAGGCCGGTCGCATGTGCAGGAAGTGAAGGAGATGGTAGAGGACGGCCGCGAGCAGCCCACGGGAATGGACGAGACGGCTGTGGACGAGAAGGAAAAATCGTGGGGCGAGCTGGGTCGCCGCTGGTACGAGGAGCTGAAGGCGGAGGAGGGGGTCCTGGCCCCCTGGATCCACTGGGAGTGGAACGGCGAACGGCTCAAGCCGCGACGCGGGTAGAAGACTGGGAGGGGGTCACCATGCTGAGGGGAGTCCATCACGTGGCCTATGTGGTCGCGGACATGGAGAACACCGTGGAGATGTTCGAGCGGGTGTTCGGCATGAAGCCATACCGCAGGGAGGAGATCGAGAGTTCAGGGCAGGAGGTGGCGCTCTACCAATTGGAGGGCGGGGCGACGCTGGAGGTGATCCGACCCCTCCATGAGAACACCCTCTGGGCCGAGTTCCTCCGCCGACACGGCGGCGACGGAGTCCACCATGTGGCCTACAGCGTCGACGGCATCAACCAGCGGCTGCTGGAGCTGGAATCCAGGGGGGTCGCACTGATCGACAGGGAGGCGAAGGTGAGCGGGGTCGGCTGGACGGTGGCCAGCGTGGACCCGGCCAGCACCAATGGTCTGTGGTTTCAGCTGGTACAGCCCTGAGCAGGCAGCCGCGGACTCGGGCCACCCCTTTGACATCGATTCCCGACGCGCTGGGCGGTGGCATGTCCCCGCGGGCTCGCTCACTCGGTGACCAGAGCGATGCCAGAACCATCGTGGCGAAGCACCACCTGCAGCTACCTATAACGAGGAGGGATGAAAGTGGGACTGGAGCTGGCGAAGGCTGAGAGGATAGTCAAGGGCGCCATAGCCCGTGCCGAGGAGATGGGGGTGAAGCTGAGCATCGCCGTGGTGGACGAAGCCGGTCACCTGGTGCACCTATCCAGGATGGACGGCGCCCCGTTCCTCTCCCCGCAGATTGCCACGGGCAAGGCCTACACAGCGGCCGCGTGGCAGATAAGCAGCGGGGAGATAGAGCAGAGGGCGCAGTCGAGTCCAGCCTTCTTCAGTAGCGTCGCGGCCATGACCCAGGGGAGGACCATCATCCGCAGGGGAGCACTTCCGATCGTCCAGGACGGGAGGGTGGTCGGGGCCGTAGGAGCCAGCGGGGGAACATCCGAGCAGGACGAGGAGGCGGTGCGCGCCGGCATCGCGGCCCTGGGCTAGGAGGTGCCGAAGCCAATCGACACTGGACATGGCGGCTACATTTGCTGTACCATCCCCCTTTGCCACCGGGGGATGGTACAGCCCGTGTGGCCAATCGGACATCGAGAGCAGGGATCTCCCAGGGAGAGGTGACAGTTTGGCCAACACCAAGTCAGCCATCAAGATGATCCGGGTCGCCATGAGGCGCCGGCAGAGGAACCAGCCCATCCGCAGCGAGATCAAGACGCTGGTCAAGAAGACCCGCACGGCCATCGAGGCCGGCCGCCTGAGCGATGCCCAGGCCAAGCTGCGCGAGGCCGTGAGCGCGTTGGACAAGGCCGCCAACAAGAAGGTGATCCACCGCAACACCGCCGCCAGGCGAAAGTCGAGGCTGATGAGGCGACTCGCCAAGGCCGAGAAGGCCGCCGCACAGTAGGACTCGCGGCCTTCTCGGGCTCGCCCTCGCCGTGGCGATCCCCCCGAAGCCAGGGCTTCCTCATAGATGGCTGCTTGACAGCGGCGCAGCCAGCGGCTAGAATGCCGTAGAACGAACGTTCTACGGCAATTTGTGTTGGGGCCACCCAGGGAGGAAGGTCATGCGCCAGCTTTCGGAACGGCAGCGGCGGATCCTGGACTTCATAGCCCGTTTTCAGCAGAGCCACGGCTACCCGCCTACCATCCGGGAGATCGGCCAGGAAGCTGGGATCTCCTCCACCTCCGTGGTCTACTACAACCTGCGAGCCCTGGAGCGGATGGGTCTCCTCCGTCGCGCTCCGGACGTCTCCCGCGGCATCGAGCTCCCGGCGCGGAGCACCCCTCGCCAGGGCAGGGGCACGGTGATCGTGCCCGTGGTCGGCCGGATCGCCGCCGGCGAGCCCATCGAGGCGATAGAGGGGGATAGGGAGGAGATGGAGCTCTCCCCGCGGATCTGCAGCGACGGCTGCTACGCCCTCCGCGTCAAGGGTAAGTCGATGATCGAGGATCTGATCGACGACGGAGACCTGGTGGTCGTGCGCCCTCAGGAGAGCGCCGACGACGGAGACATAGTGGTGGCTCTCCTGACTGACGGTCCAACCTCAGAGGGCAGGGCAACCCTGAAGAGGCTTTACCGGGAGCGAAACCGGATCCGCCTCCAGCCGGCCAACTCCGAGATGGAGCCCATCTACGTCTCTCCCCAGGAGCTGAGGGTCCAAGGCAAGGTGGTAGCCGTTATCAGGCAGCTCTGAGGAGGTCAGCGATCAGCAGCTCGATCCCCGCCTCGGCGTCCCTGGCCCCGGTCTTCACCTGGAGATCATACTCCAGGAGACGCCGGTAGCTCCTCTCCAGCTCTCGGTAGGTGAAGCTCCTCGCCTGTCTCTGCAGGGCGGGCACGGAGTGGAAAGGGGCGCCCGACCTGCGGGCTATCTCGTCTTGCGAGAGCCCGGCCTCCGACAGCTCCTTCACCTGGATCAGCAGCCGAAACTGCCTTATCAGCATAGCCACTATCCTGAGCGGGTGATCGCCATCGGCCAGCAACCCTCTCAGCTCCCGCAAGGCGACGTCCGCGCGCCGCAACCCCACCGCATCCACCATGGTGAACACGCTGGCCTTGCGCGCGTCCGCCACCAGCGCCAGCACATCCTCCCTCGAGATCGCCCTATCCCCACAGTAGGTGGCCAGCTTCACCAGCTCGCTGTTCAGCAGCCGCGCATTGGGCCCCACCGCCGCCGCCAGCTCCTCCACAGCGTCGGAGGAGATCCGACACCCGATCCGTGACGCCCTGCCCCGGATCCATGCAGCCACGCCTGGCTCCTCCAGCCGGTACGCCTTGACGAACCCTCCCAACTGACGGATCGCCTGCAGCACTGGATCCCTCTCCGGCACCAGCTGCCCCTCCAGAAAGACCAGCCGACAGAAGTCGGGGACCGACGGCAGGAATCCCAGCAGCGCATCGAGCAGCGTCTTCTTGCCGCTCCTGGTCGACCGTTCCGCTCGCGCCTCATCCCTTCCCGCATCGCCGAGCCTGGAGATCAGATTGGTCACCACAGCCAGCCGTCTGTCGGACATGAAGGGGACGGTCTGGCAGAATCCCACCAGCTCGGGGATGGAGATCTTCTCCCCATCGAAGGTAGCCACGTTCAGCTCGCCCATGGGAGACTCCATCATGCGAGCCACGAGGCCCTGCACCGCCTCATGCGAGGAGAGCTCGTCCTCGCCGTGGAAGAGGTATATCCAGTTGGCGCGGGTGGTTCCGTCCATAGCTGCCGAATGATACCGCGGCGGACACAGTTCTGCTAGAGTCCTCTGGAAGGCGTCCACCACCGACGCCCCGCCCCACCATCCAAGCGCGGATGAGGAGCCACAGGGCTTTCCCTTTCGGGGCTACCGCGTTCGCAGGGTCAGCACACCCTCCTCGAGCCGCGGGGCAGTCTTCGAAAAGCGCTTTCGGCCTCCCATCGGTCTTGACCCGGCACCTTATAATGGCGGAGAAAGGTGCTGTCGCGGCCCCGCTACTACCCCAACCGAGAGGTGACCACGATGTGCTGCCAGCCGCCCCCGCCCGATCGATCCACCGGCGGCCCCGCGCTGACGGGCACCACCGGGAAGGTGGTTCTCGCCCTCAGCTTCATTTTCTTGGTCCGCGTGGTCGTCCTGGCGACGTGGGCTCGATCGGGCGGATAGGTCCGCAGCGACACCCGTCGCCAGGCTGTTGTATGGCTCCCTTCACAGCTTCTTCACCACCTCCTGCTATAATCGGTTCACGCGGATAAGTTTTCCAATATTCGAGGGATCGATGGCAGGCGAGACCATACTGGTGGTGGAGGACGAGCCGAAGATATCGGAGCTGCTGCAGCTCTATCTCGAGAAGGAAGGGTACCGGGTGGTGAAGGCCTCGGACGGGGCCTCCGCCCTCGATGCGTTTCGCCGACGGGAGCCCCACCTGGTGATCCTGGACCTCAACCTGCCGTCCATCGACGGGCTCGAGGTGTGCAGGCAGATCCGGCGCAACTCCTCCACGCCCATCATCATGCTCACCGCTAGGGACGAGGAGGTGGACAAGCTGATCGGGCTGGAGCTGGGCGCCGACGACTACGTCACCAAGCCCTTCAGCCCCAGGGAGGTGGTCGCCAGGGTGCGCGCCGTCCTGCGGAGGGTGACCGCTGCGCAGAGGGAGACCGACGAGGTCCTTCGAGCCGGCGACCTGACCCTCGACGTCGCCCGCCATCAGGCGCGGATGGGAGGAAGAGAGCTGGATCTCACCCCGACGGAGTTCCGCCTGCTGGAGGTGCTGATGAGGCACCCCGGCCGGGTTTTCACCCGCCTCCAGCTCCTGGACATGGTGCAGGGCGAGGCCTTCGAGGGGTACGAGCGCACCATCGACGCCCACATCAAGAACCTCAGGCAGAAGATCGAGCCGGATCCCCAGCATCCCGCCTTCGTCCTCACGGTCTATGGAGTGGGCTACAAGTTCGCGGAGCCAGCCGATGCGTAGCGTCACCTTCAAGCTGGCAGTCGGCTTCGCCGCTGTCGCCCTGGTGGGGGTGCTGATCGTCGCCTTCCTCGCCAACCGATCCACCACCGCCGAGTTCGGGAACTACCTGCAGGGAGGAGGCCTGACCTCAGGGCAGCGAGCCGGCGGCATGATGGGTCGTGGTCCAGCGGTGGGCTCCAGCATGGCCGAGATGATGAGGCAGATGATGCAGCAGGCGGGCACGCCGGAGCGGCTGTTCCTGGACGAGGTGAACCGCTCCCTCTGGATCTCGGGCGGGATCGCCCTGGCGGCCGCCCTGCTGTTGGGGCTGCTGCTGAGCCGACAGATCACGGCCCCGCTGAGGCGGCTCACCATGGCTTCCCGACGGGTGGCAGCGGGAGACTTCTCCCAGCGGGTCGAGCTGCGATCCGGGGACGAGCTCGCCTCCCTGGCGGAGGCCTTCAACAGCATGGCCGAGAGCCTGGCCCGCAACGAGGAGTCCCGAAAGCAGCTCCTCAGCGACATCGCCCACGAGCTGAAGACGCCGGTAGCCATCATTCAGGGCAATCTGGAGGCGATGATCGATGGGGTGGTGCCCGCCACCCCAGAGCGGCTGGCCTCCCTGCGAGAGGAGACTCTACTCCTGGGCAGGCTGGTCACGGACCTCAGGGATCTCTCGCTGGCGGAGGCGGGGAGGCTTCCGCTCCATCCCGAGCCGCTGGACCTAGCCGAGCTGATCCGCGGAATCGTCTCCAGGTTGGGAGCCCAGGCGGAGACCCACGGCGTCTCCCTGGAGGTGAAGCTGGATGAGGGTCTACCCATCGTCACGGCCGACCCCGCCAGGATATCCCAGGTGCTCCGCAACCTACTGGATAACGCCCTCCGCTACACCCCATCGGGCGGGGTCATCACCGTCTCGGCATGCGTAGAAGCTCCGCTCCACATCGGTTCTCGCCCTCGGCCTGCCGCTGCGAAGCCCTTGGGCGAGTCTCCAGGTTCCAAGTCCGCGTCCGGTCCAACCGATGGCTGCTTCGTCCGCGTGACCGTCTCCGATACCGGCCCGGGCATCCCCCCCGAGGAGCTTCCCAAGGTCTTCGACCGCTTCTATCGGGTGGACAAGTCAAGAACCCGGTCCAGCGGCGGCACCGGCCTCGGGCTCTCCGTGGCCAAGCAGCTGGTGGAGGCCCACGGCGGACGGATCTGGGCCGAAAGCGAGCCCGGCAGGGGTGCCGCCTTCCACTTCACCCTTCCCGTCACCCCTCCAACAGCACGGTCACGGTAGTCCTCCGGCACAGCCGTTCGAAAGATAGGGCGGGCGTGCCGCCGCGCGTCCCACCGCCGGGGCAGGCGACGTTACATCTGTCGGGTGTGGTTTGCCCCCCCGCCACGCGCCCCGTATCGCCCGAGGACGCGGCCGGGTACAAGACCCGGCCCTACGAGATCGTACTGCGCTCGCCTCTCCGCCATGCGCCCGCCACCATCAGGGTCATGGGCGCCCCCGCGGTCTCCGTCCCGAACCACGATCGTTACACCCGTGGGGCTGGGGCTCGCCCCCGCCACCCGGCTATCCCAGGCACCGGCGGGGAGACAGCCTGCCCAAGGAGATCCCAGCGAGAAGGCGGTCTTCGCGCGATTTTGCCGTTGCCCAAGAGGCATGGTTCTTGTATTATGCTTTTGGTAGGAGTCTGCCGGCACTTGCTTCGTGTATCGGGATTTGGCCGGTCTGGTCCGGGCCCAGGACAACCGAGACTGGCGAGGACCGCAGGGGGACCCCGGAGGGCAGATGAGCTGGCAACGCCTCTCCAGCGCCATTGCCGAACCGAGGGTTCTGGCGATGGTCATCGGGATCACCGCCCTACTCCTAGTATCCCGGTGCGTCTCCATGCCCGCCGCCATCGGCGGCGTCGCCGGGGCGGACACCCCAATGGACTCCACCTCCTGCCTCCCGCTGGCGATGATCCTCCCCGCGCTGCCCACCGGAGGCCGCCAGCGGGCAGGCGCGCGGGCAAGGGGCGGGTCACGGAACGGCGGGCCTCGGACCGAGGCCCGCTTCTTGCAGGATCTTGTTTCGCAGCTCGGTCCATCCCTGGAGATGGAGCGACTGCTCATGCTGGTGCTCGGACGATCCCTGCAGCTCACCGGCGCCGACTCAGCCGCCATTGCCCTTCGTGACGTGGCATCGGGGGAGCTGCGGACCCTGGCATCCTCCATCGCGGCGGAGGAGATGGCAACACCCCAGGCGACATCTATGGTGGAGTGCTACCTGCGACAGGCAACGGAGACCAACCAACCCCCGCTGGCCCCGGATGTAGCCCAGCCCGTATGGTGGCTCGGCCCATCAGCCCTGGTGGTGCCCATCAGGAGCGGCCCCTCCACCCTGGGCGCCATATGCGTGGAAAGGGAGCACCCGGGCCGCCTCTCCCCCCGAGACGGCCGGTCCCTCTCCAGGCTGGCTGAATTGTGCGCCCCATGTCTGGAGAGCGCCCTTCTTCTCGAGGATACCCGGACCCGTGCAAGGGAGCTGGAGATGCTGCTCAACGTCAGCCGGATAGTGGCATCCTCGCTGGACCTGGAAGGCATGCTCCATAGGCTGGCGGCGGAGCTGGTCGCCTGCCTCGGGGTCACCTTCTGCCATCTCTGGCTGGTGGATGGAGACTCCCGCCTGGGTCTCAGGGCCACCGCCAGGGTTTCGGGCTCGCGGACTGGCGAGGACCAGCCGAGGAGGGAGCTGCCGCCGGACAGCACGGCAGCCTTGATGGAGCTGCTCAAGGCCGGTCCCCCGCTCCTGGTGAGGAAAGACAGCCCTCCTCCGTTGGACCACGCCGACTTAAGGCTGCTGGCCGAGGGGCATGTGGCCGAGTCGATGCTCCTCGTGCCCCTAGTGGCGAGGAGCAGACTGCTGGGCGTCGTGGTCATCGGCGAGCAGCGGCGGTGGGAGAGAGCTCCCATCACGCCCCGCAAGGTGGCCCTCTGCCAGGCTATGGCCTTCCAGGCCGCCATGGCCATCGAGAGGGAGAAAATGTTCTCCTCCAAGTGGGAGTTCTTATCGATTATCTCCCACGAGCTGCGCTCCCCCCTGTCCACCATCAGCGCCTCGGCGGAGCTGCTCAGACGGCAACCGGGCGGGCCGAGATCGGACCAGCTGCTGGAGATGATCAGGACCAACAGCCTCCGCTTGGGCGCTCTGGTGGAGGACCTGCTGGCGGTGTCCAGGCTGGACGACGGGGCCCTCCATCTGAGACTGGAGCCGCTGCCACTGGCCCCGCTGCTGAGGCGGGCCGTCTCCGCGGCGCAGTCAACGTCCACCCGGCACCTGCTGACCCTGAAGGTGGAGGCCGAGATACCGCTGGTGATGGCCGACCCCGACAAGGTGGAGACGGTGCTGGGAAACCTGCTGCGCAACGCCATCAACTACTCCCCGGATGGCGGCACGGTAGCAGTCGAGGCAAGACGCGTGGGGGATGAGGTGGTGGTCTCCGTGGAGGATCAGGGGATCGGGATCCCGCCGGACAAGATCGACCGCATCTTCGACCGGTTCTTCCGCCTCGAGAACGGTCGGGCGGCCGCCAGGGGACACGGGCTCGGGCTCTACATAGCGCGCGGGATCGTGGAGCGGCACGGCGGGCGGATCTGGGTGGAGAGCCGGCCGGGCGAGGGATCCAGGTTCTCCTTCACCCTGCCCGTCCACAGACGTGAGGCGGCGAGAGAGGGAGCCGACCGGATCGCAGCCGATGGGGAGAAGAGGATAGCTGGAAGCTGACGCTACAGACCACAGGGGTGCTCTTATGTCCGCGAGAATACTGCTGGCCGACGACGACGAGCTGCTGGCCGAGGTGGTGAAGCTGGCCCTCGAGGAGGCCGGCCACGCGGTGGAGGTGGCTCATGACGGTTTGCACGCCGTCGAGAGGGTGAGACAGGGCGGGCCAGATCTGGTGATCCTGGACGTGATGCTGCCGCAGATGGACGGATGGGAGGCCTGTCGCCGCATGAGGGAGCTCTCGGACATCCCCATCCTGATGCTCACCGCCAAGGACGAGGAGTGGAACAAGCTGAGGGGGCTCCGGGACGGCGCCGACATCTACATGACGAAGCCCTTCGACCTCCCCGTGCTGGTGGCCCAGGTGGGCGCCCTCCTGCGGCGCACCAGCCTGGCCCGCGAGTCGCAGAGGCGAGCGCAGGTCACCCTCGGGGAGCTGCTGATCGACCTGGCCAAGCAGGAGGTGCGGAAGTGTGGCGAGCCAATCGAGCTCACCCCCACCGAGTTCCGACTGCTGGCGGCACTGGCCTCGCGCCCGGGCGAGGTGATCCCACACCGGGAGCTGCTGGGCCAGGTGTGGGGTCCCGAGTACATGGAGGAGGAGGCGTACCTCAAGCTGTACGTCTGGTACCTGCGGCAGAAGGTGGAGCCGGACCCCAGCCGCCCCAGGTACATCCTGACCAAGAGGGGCCGCGGCTACTTCCTCTCGGACGGGGAGACCACCGAGCCCGTGCCTGGTAAAGTCTAACCCAATTCTGACCGGCAACCAGTTGTTTCTTGAAGTGCTGGTGCGATATAAAGGGTGCGGGCCGCAGGAACAAAGCTACATCCGTTGGGAACGGGGAGGCCCGGGCGGTCCAGGAGACCCGGTGGCAGCCTCAGATGAGGAGCGCCAGGGGCAGACCAGAAGGACTTTCAAGGGTTGTAGATCGGCTGAAGGTCAGGGTGGAGATCCTCCCCCTGGACACATGAGAAGGGGTAAGGAGAGGGACCGGCGACGGCGATCCCGGTCGGGAAGCGGTAGAGCGGAGAGAATAGGACGAGCCCCAAGGCGGCTGCCACCGCTGGGGCTCGAGGCAAGGGGGACGTTGCGGACACCCTCCCCGCCAGCTTCTTTATAGCACGGGGCTGGCCAGGAGTCAAGAGATCGCGTGCCTCGTGCGCCTCACGGCCCGCGGGCCCTTCGCACCTTCCCGATGCGCACCTCCCGGTGGCGCGGCGAGCGCCGCCGAGGCCGGGAGGCTGCTCCCACCGGTCGA
>Ga0315298_1000634_pt1 | contig 67978 bp, 45 predicted proteins | sample WHS_1_MG_FD_203077 | JGI IMG/M metagenome (GOLD analysis project Ga0315298, IMG submission 203077) | Extremophilic microbial mat communities from Washburn Hot Springs, YNP, Wyoming, USA - WHS_1_MG | ecosystem: Environmental > Aquatic > Thermal springs > Hot (42-90C) | place: USA: Wyoming...
TTTTGGATAGAATGGCCTGACAATGCTTTCTGGCGCAGCCAGTAGAACACGCCCGCCATTTTTCATATAACTGACTATTTCATCATTAAAATTTTCTGATATGACAACGCGTTCATTGAATTTGTCCGGACACCCTGACGGAATGCGCTTGGTGTTCCTGATTTTTCTAACCCATGTATGAACCGGCTTACCGTATATGCCTGCTGGCGGTAAATTGCCGGCATCAGGAAACAGCCAGAAATTCCACTGATTTCTTGCCATGCGACTGCCATCTTTAACAGTCACTTTCAGTGTCGCTGCGGCCGGCTCAGGAAGCGAAGGAAGTTCTATGTTAATGCTTCCAGCAGGATATGTGCAAAACGGCTTATGGTTAACACGCCAGGAGCCGCACACGCAAATCTCCCGGCCGGCTGTGAATTCCCAGGAAAGAAAGGGCTTTTCAAATGGCGGGTGCGAAAAGTCCGAAATAAGAAGCCCAACCTTGAGCCGTTCGCCCGGTCCTATAATCCTGTGTTCGTAGTCGCGGTCAATAAGAACAACAGTATCACCCATCACGCTTTTCCACATTCCTGCGTCCGCATACTTTTTTTCGTAAAATTCATCAATCACGCCCTGTGAACAGAACCCGCAATCCATAGCCGTGAAGTGGCAAATACCTGCAAGCCGCCTCCAATCACGACGGCACCGCTCAAGTTTTGCTTTTGCTTCAATGTACTGAAGTTTCTGGCTATTGACAATAAGTTGCGGCAGATATTTAGTAATCCCTGTGCGCCTTGCTGTCTTTTCTGTCAGTTCAAGAGCATACGGCCGTAAGGGGCCTTTATACTTTTCTTTGTTCCTCACATCCGGGAATGAACACCACCAGCGAAACTCATGCTGGATGACCGGTTTTCTTGTCTTCCTGTCAAGTTCTGCCTCAGCGTTTACAAAATCATGTGGAAGGTTCCTGCTGTAGCCGCCATCAGTCCATATAACAAATGCGGTCGGCTTGAGTAATTTTGTTTCTCGCCAGCACTGCCAGGCGGTTACCGGGAAAAGTGTGCTGTTGGGCAGTTCGTTGCTCATGTTGTAAAGATTTGCTGAAGGATGGTTTATGTCGCGCATAACTGTGAGGTTCCAGTGCCTGCGCATAAGATTGCGAAATTCCGGAAGCGGTTGAGGCCATCCGTACACATGCCACACGCTCACTCCTCCCCACGGACCAAGCGCTCCCTGTTCTGACTGCACTAAAAGCCCGACTTCATCTGCAACATCAAGATATTCAGGCGCGGGGACAAACGACTGGCACCTGACATAGTTGTATCCATATTCCCTGAGGGCTTTCAGTTTTCTGCGCCATCTGTCCCTGTCAGTGTCAGGGGACACAGTTTCAGGTGATGTGGCGAAATCACCTGTACCGCGCAAGTAAAATGGCTGGCCATTGATGAGAAAATGTTTTCCTTTGATGCCGAGTTTAATAAACCCGGAGCGTTCTGCGGTCGCGTCAAATGTTTCATCGCCGGCTGAAAGAACGGCATCAATGCGGTAGAGATTCGGAGTTTCCGGCGACCATGGCTGCGCTTGCCTGACTGGAATAGAAAATTTGATATCTCTTCCAGTGAATCTTTTTCGTGCCGTGGCAATCTCGCTTCCGCCAGGAGCAAAGACCTTTAACGAGAGTACAGCGGATAGCATCTTTCCGCCGCGGCGTACCCTGAAGCGGATGAGACGCCCTTCAAGATCCGGATATACCCAGAAATGTTCAATCCACGATTCCCCGGTGGCTGCAAGTTCAACATTCCTGTATAATCCTGACCAGCACCCCTGCCAGTTGTAAGTAAGACCGAAAATCCTGTTTTTCTCATGAATCCGCACTGCAAGGAACCCGTCACGGCTTCCTCTGAATGCATCAGTTGCGTCAAATGCAAATGGGATGTATGGACCGCTGTGCGAGCCGAGATATATGCCGTTGAGCCATACATCAGCAGACGGATGCGCACCACCAAATCTCAGCCACAGGCGTTTTGATTTCCATTGCTCAGGTATCTGAAGGATATTTGCGTACCAGCCCGTTCCTTTGTAAGTAGCGCGGAATGACCGGACATTCAGGCGAAAATCCTGTATCTCGTCTGTTCCGTCATAGCCAAATCCCTGCCCCTGCCAGCAACCGGGAACCTTTATTTTCTCGGTAAACGCTGCTGGATTGTTAAACCATCTGAGACCAACCCCTTCATCTTTCGGGTCAAGACGAAATTTCCATCCGTCCTTAATGGTTATACTGGCTTCATAATCATGCCTGATTACCGGGTTCACCCGCACCGGTTCTATTTTCTCTGACATTATTGTCCCCTATATTAAAACATTCAACACGATTCCGACCCGCGCGTTTTGCTGCATAAAGCGCCCTGTCTGCCCTGTTAATGAAACGTTCAAGGGCATTTTCCGGGATTGGAAACTGCATGCTCTCTGTCTCTATGGAATTGACGCCTATGCTGACTGTTATGTTGATGGATTTATCTGAATACTGTACGGGAAATTCATGGATGAACCTTCTAATTTTTTCAGCAGTGCGCCGCGCAAATTCCATTGTTGTTTCAGGAAGAATAACCAGAAACTCCTCTCCGCCATAACGGCCTATGATATCAACCTTGCGAAGGGCTTTACGACACCTGGCTGCCACAACCTGCAGGACTTTGTCTCCAGCAGCATGCCCCAGAGTGTCATTCACCCGCTTAAAATGGTCTATATCAATCATAAGGATTGAAAGCGGCCGGCCATAGCGGCAGGCGCGTTCATATTCTACTGCCGCCATTGAAAGAAAACTGCGCCTGTTATGAAGGCCTGTAAGAGAATCAGTTGTTGCAAGTCGCTGAACTTCTGCAAAGAGCCGGGCATTTTCAAGGGCAAGTCCCACCTGGTCAACGAACATCTTAAGAATTGAGGCGTGCCGCGTGGCATAGAAATCCCGCTGCGCCTTATGCAGTGAAAGAAAAGCCACGACATCATTGCGGACAAGTATGGGTGCGCCAACCCATGAACGGATGTCGCGAAAAATTGCGTCCTTTGGCCAGTCAGGATAAAAAGATGTATCTGGAATAGCAAACGCTCTATGGGTGCTGAACATCCAGTTGAGTGGCTGCTTTTCTTCAATGCTGAACGGCACAATGGATTCCCATTCAAGGTCAGGGGTTTGTTCATAGTTTTTCAGACGAAATGAATAAACATAACCGTTTGCTGAAAGAAAAATCGCAGCGCTATCATAGGGGATAATTCTTGAAACCTGCTCAAATGTAATGTCAATCACCCTGTCAAAGTCAAGCGTGGCGTTGATTGTCTGGGCTGCACCCTGAAGCACCTGGAGCAGTTCCCGCAACCGGCACTCTTCCTCCTGTGCCTTCTTCCGTTCTGCAACCTCCTGCTGAAGAGATTCGTTCGCCACGGCAAGCTCCTTCTCCTTCGCCTGAATGGCTCTAAGGGTTGCGCCGATTTTTTCAATCATTGAATTTAGAGCCCTGCCAAACTCTCCTTCACACTCTATATTCTGCGCAAGGTCACCTTCTGCAACCATTTTGAGGCAGTGCATGAAAGAAATCAGGTTTGTCTGCAAAGACCTTAAAATGTCTGCGATATATCCGTTAACAGCAAGTTGACCGGACAAATCCCCTCGGGCAAGGGCGGTGAGGAAATTCCTAATTTCACTGATTGATGAATAAAGTTTTGCGATTTGCGGATGCTGAAAAATTGATTCTGGCGGTGTTCCAGGCAGTTTTTGAGCATTGATAAGACAGTCAAATGCAGACGCGATATCCTCAACAAGATTCTTCTGCTTTGAAGTGGATAAACCAGTCACCCGGAGTGAAACTTTCTGTGGCTTTCTTTTTCTGGAGCGTGCGGATTTCTTCTTCATTGTCTTTCTTTCAGGATTGGACATAATATACCACGCATACAAAATCATCGCAAGAAGAAAGACAGGCACTTGAGATAAGGCAGTAAAGATGTATAATTTATGAAACTTACAGGGAGGAACCGATGAAATACAGAAATTTTGGCAGAACCGGAGCAATGATTTCTGAGGTGGGACTTGGCACCTGGCAACTTGGAGGCGCGGACTGGGGCTCAATTTCAGAAAAAGATGCGCTTTCAATTCTGCATAAGGCGGTGGAAAAAGGAATTAATTTCATTGATACTGCCGATGTTTATGGCATGGGCAGAAGCGAGCAGATTATCGGCAAATTTTTGAGGGAAACAAGAGAAAAGGTTTATGTGGCAACAAAGCTCTGTAGAAAGGAATGGGTTGAAAGAAAGGGCTGGCCTGAAAAATTTACCCTTGAAATGGCTCGCCAGGATTGCATTAATTCCATCAGGAATCTCGGTGTTGAATCAATCTTTCTCCAGCAGTGGCACTGTCCTCCAACAGAGTGGATTAAAAGCGGAGAGATTTTTGAACACATGGAAAAACTGAAAAAGGAAGGACTGATTCAAAACTGGGGTTGCAGTGTTGAGAGCATTGAAGAAGGATTGTTATGCATGAAACACCCGGGTTGCGCGGCCCTGCAAGTTATATACAACATATTCAGGCAAAAAATCACAGACCAGTTGCTTCCTGTGGCAAAGAAAAATAATGTGGGGATACTTGCCCGTGTTCCGCTTGCCAGCGGATTACTTACAGGCAAGTTCACGCGCGACTATAAATTCCCTGAAAGCGACCACCGCAATTACAACGCAGACGGGACTGCGTTCAATGTTGGAGAAACATTCGCTGGAGTTCCGTTTGAAAAAGGAGTGGAGTTTGCAGAGAAAATCAAAACGATTTTGAAGCCACCACCTGAGGCGACAATGGCGCAACTTGCCCTGCGCTGGATCCTGGACCATGATGCGGTGTCATCTGTGATACCCGGCGCAACAAGACCTGACCAGGTGGAAAGCAATGCAAGAGCATCCTCGCTGGCGCCGCTGGGTGCAGAAATCCATAAGGCGCTGCAGGAACTTTACAGAAAGGAAATTGCTGGTGCCATCCGTGGAAAGTATTGAACAACTGAAATTCAGAAAACGGATGCAATAAGTTCTGCGGGCTTAATAAATCAAGTCCGTACAAATATATCCTGCTCCGGCTGCTACAACCTGCGCATTTTATGTTGATATGGCTGGCAAATGCAGGCAGTAATGAGTTGTTTGTTTTTGAACTACCCTATCCGGATTCTATACCGGTACAAGTCAGTATTGTGCCATGCCATATTTTCATACCCGCCGCGCTCAAAAAATCTATTCATCAACAGTACCAGTTCTCCGGTTTCCCTGTCCTGATATGCCCTGAAATTTGAATGCTGAACCTGGTCGGTTTCGCCGGAAGCAGGTGCAGCCACCAGTGCTATCGTCTCCCTCTTAACAGCGATACAGCCGCTTTCTGAAAGTTCTGCAAGCATCAGATGGTCGCGGGGCCAGTTGCCGATTGCCTTCTGCGATTCTGTGCATAAATTTCCCAGCCAGTAGAGTTTCCCGTTGACTATAGAACGGAAAAGAAAAGAACCGGTTGCGCTTGATTCAAGATATTTGCCATATTCATCTGTCAGTGGCACTGCTTTTGTCCATGACTGACCACGATCGTATGAATACGAAACCCATTTCACGCCCGGATGTTCTGTCTTCACAACCTGGCCTTTGCCCTCTATGAAAACAGCGTTGCTTCCTCTTGAAACCATTACAAATGTGCCATCTAAAAGTTCAGCAACTGTTGGTTCACATAGTCCCCGCGCCGTCTTTTCAGTGTCAAACGGCACTGCAGCAGAAACATGCCAATCAATCGCTCCCTGGTTTTTGAATGTTCCAAGTATGATGCGCGGCTCCCAGTAGTCAGCCATCACGTCTGGTTCACCTCCACGTGCCCGGTACCTTTCCCTCAAATTCATTTTCGGAGTATCCACCACAGCGTTCATGGCCGGAAAAATTAGCCGGCCTGTTGAATCAATCAAAGGATGGCAGAAACTTACAACAAGGTTCTGGCGCACAAGTCCAAAATCCGTAACAAACGCATCCGCAGATTCCATATGTTGTGGATCTCCAACAGCCACATGAATTTTGTACACTGAATCAAACGAATGCGAAATCCTTGATGGCGCAAATCCATAATTGGTCAATGTAACAAGAAGTCGGTGTTCGGCACAATAAAGTGCCGCACCCTCAGTATAAGTCATTTCACCGCCTTCTGCTGGCTCGCGCTTGAGCACAACTTTCGGCTTACTCCATGTTCTGCCATTGTCATTGCTGATTATGTCAAATTGTTCATCCCACACATCATTGCCAATTGACTGATATATCCGCATCAGAAGTTCTGGCCTATCTCCATCCACATACAGGATGAAATTTGCCATAGGAGTCCTGCCATCTTCATGACGCATAAATGTTTCTTTAGCCACCTTCAATTTTTTCATATTGGCACCCCATTGCTCACAATTTCTGTCTTCGGATAATCATCATTACTGTTCAAACTTAAGGGTTCGCGTGTCAGTTTCAATACCAGTTGGAATAGTAAGAGGTTTGTAAAGTTCAGGTCTGCGCGCACGTAGCCATTTTCTGCCTGTACTCCACTGGATAAGTGACAAATCAAGGTCAGCGATCACCATATCATCATCTGCTTTCCATGTCTCAACAATAATCCTGCCATAAGGGTCAAGAATCATCGCGTTTCCTGTCCTTATCTCATTGTCATCCACACCAACCCCATTGCTGAAGATAAGAAATATTCCATTGTCATGCGCTCTGGAAGGAAGCCAGCGCATCAGCCAGCCGCGCCCTTTGGGTCCGCGAAACTCTGCTTCAATTGCTTCAGGATTAAGTTTTCTGTTATCCCACAAAGACCTGTCAATTGCGCCCATCTGCTGGGATTTCTTTGACACACATCCTCCTGTCTGGTGCGGGGCTATAAGAATTTTCGCTCCCATCAGCGCGGTTATCCGCACATTTTCCACTATATTGTTGTCATAACATATGAGAATGCCGGCGCGGATGCCTTCAGGCAAATCAAAAACCGTAAATTCTGAACCCGGGAAAACCGCTTCATGCTCAAAAGAATGAATTTTCCTGTGCCGCACCTGTTTTCCATCGGGCATTGAAACCACATAAGTATTGTGCAATTTTCCATCAGGCGCACGTTCTATAAGCCCTGCTCCAATAGTGATGCCATGCTCTGACGCAAGAGAGGCAAGTTTTCTACACGATGGCCCGTCAAAAACCGGCTCGGATAACGCTTCAATTTGTTCTCGGGACAGTTTTCGCAGAAACCAGTAACCTGTTATGCAGCATTCAGGAAAAACAACCAATTGCACATTCTTATTAGCTGCTTCCTGTGTAAAGCGGCGGATTTTTGCGAAATTTGCATCTTTATTTCCTGGTGCATGCTCAAACTGAACTGCAGCAACCTTGATGGTCTCCACATGCCCTCCTTGAAGGGGGTCAGCTCTTGACACTTGACAAAATCATCTGACAAAAGCGGTTTTCAAATCCTTGTTCGGTATAACCTGCCATCCTATGAACCCGCGAGCATCCGTTTTCTTACAGCCACAACATCCTGCAAGCCGGGGCGTTCTATGATTATTACCATATTACATTGTTGCGCCATTTCACGATAAACATCTTCCGCATTTCTGCTGTGACACTGCACAATTGGATTCCAGTAGATGCCATCCTTTAAGGTCGGCCTATCAAAACCATCGTCATAGGCATAGTAAGGCAGAACGAAGATCTTTTTGCCTATTGTCCTGCGAATTTCTGCGAGCGGCAGGCGCCTATCAAAACTGCAACCTACCAGCCAGTCAAATCCCATAACTTCCTCCAGAAGCCCGATGTCACAGCAATCCAAACCGATGAAGGCGCCCCCACAGGCACGTGCAACTTTTTCGTAGCAGGGCAGAACAAATCGCCTTATCATGTCTGCGGAAAGACAGGGCAACTGGAGGTCACTGCACGTGACACATGGGAAACCTAAAGCATTGACCAGTCGGGCTCCGAAACCCAGCAAGCGTTCTCGCACGGCAAGATACAAATCAGCCATTCTGTCAAAGAATTGTAATACATCCTCTTCTGCCTCCAGCATCCACGCAAATAAATTTTCTGCGCCGCACAGGTTGCAGGCCAAATCAAGTGGATAGAACGCCCTGGCTGCCACAGGTAATTGGTTCTCTCCTGTGGTAAAGTCCAGATAACATGAAACCGCATTCAGGTATTCCTGGCACACAACGTTGTCATTGAGATCCGGCTTTAAACAGACAAGATCACTGCGGCACCTGATTTTTGGAACTGGCCATGTATTGAAAAAACTCGGCGCTGATTTATCTTTCACACAGATATCGCAGCCAAAGAGTTTCTCAAAAAACAGAATCCTGTGCGGATCTTCAACAGGCGCCAGAGGATAATTGTCAAACCCCATTTCATAAAGTTGCCCTATATGATTTGCGTTTGCGCCCGCAAAACTGGCATACCAGAAATGAGTTTGTTTCCTGCCAGACAAACAGGACTGGATTTTCCTGTCCAGCTCATCTGTAATGGATTTTAATGGTAGCATGAAAACTCCTCCGATATTGTAAGAGAACATTCAAAATGGGTCAAACTTTCTCAAACATAGAAGGCACCCATTAGAAGCGTTGTCAGGCATAGCACTGATTCAGACAAATTTCGCATGTATCTGCCGCTCATCCAATTATTATCAGAAGTAGTGGTTTATGCCTTTGTTGCATAAGAGATCTTGCACACGCTCTTTTATTTCTCTCAACTCAATATTATGGTATATTTATATGAAATTTGTATCCAGTCATGCAGAGATAAAAAATTATCATGGCACGAATTATTAATCCTTATGAAGGTCTTTCAAGCGGGAAATGGATCAAGGGGAATCTTCACACCCATACAACCCGAAGTGATGGGACCCATGACCCACAGGTCGTGATTGATAATTATTACAGCCGCGGATACGGATTTTTGATGTTTTCCGACCATGACACTACTGCATTTGAACAGGACTACCTCAAATGGGATAGCCATGGAATGGTAATGATTCCTGGATGTGAAATATCAGCAAACGGGCCTCACATACTCCATGTTGATGCAAATGAATCCATTCCACCTGTAGCGCAGAGGCAGGACGTACTTTTTAGAATCGCGACAGAATCCAAAAAAACAGGACGCGGATTTGCAATCATCTGCCACCCGAACTGGGAGGAAAAATTTGACCACTGCACAATAAATCAGATGCGTGAATGGACAGGATACACAGGCATGGAAATATACAATGGAGTCATAGGCCGACTTAATGGCAGTCCTTATGCCACGAATAAATGGGACATGCTTCTAACTGAAGGCCGCAGAATATGGGGATTTGCAAATGATGATTCCCACAGGCCAGATGATATTGGACTTGGATGGAACATTGTTAGAGTGGAAAAGCAGAGTATTTCAGGTGTGATGGAATCCCTGCAAAAAGGCAGTTTCTACTGTTCAACCGGGGTAATCATCTCTTCAATTCAGGTAAATGGCATGGGCATCCGGATTGAAACCGAGAATGCCCGACGGATTGTTGCGATAAAGAATACCGGGATGCGTTTTGCGGTCACTGACAGCAGGGTAATTGAAATTGAAGCGCCTCCCAATGCTGTTTATGTCCGTTTTGAGTGCCTGGGCGATGTAGAACAATTTGCCTGGACACAGCCGTTTTTCATTGAAAATGTAAACGAAGGTGGAATGCCGAATTTCATCGCGAACTGGCTTGTATCTTCTCTAAAAGAAGATCTTGATCTTGAACGGGCCACTTTTGCAGAAGGCATCAAATCTGCGATTGTTCCCACTGTTTGTGCACCAGCAGGAAGTGTTGCAAGCGGGTTTGTGGATGTCCGAAGCCAAATACAGGAGTGCTCTGGAGTTGTATATCTTGCTACGCATATTATGTCAGAATCTGACAGACGTGCAATTGTATCTTTAGGTTATGATGGCCCGGTTCGTGTCTGGCTTAATGGCGCCCTAATTTTCTGTGGTCCTGGGACTAACCCTGCCCTACCGGATATGGTTTCTGTCTATGGAATGCTCAAAAAAGGAGAAAACACACTTGTCATTGCACTTGATTCAAATCAGGGAAAAGCGTGGGGCATATTCTGCCGTATAAGATAACATCATAATATTGTCAGCCGATAGCCTTCCGATTCTTCCACTGTATTTCATACAGGTTTGCGTAAAAGCCGCCTCTTTCAATAAGTTGATCGTGCGTGCCAACCTCAGCAATCATTCCCTGATTTACGACCAGAATTTTATCCGCATTCATTACGGTAGAAAGCCGGTGTGCTATGACAAATGATGTTCTGTTGCGCAGAAGATGGCCGATTGCCTCCTGAATTAGCGCTTCCGTCTCATTGTCAACAGAAGAAGTTGCCTCATCAAGAATTAATATAGGAGGGTTTTTCAAAATCGCCCGCGCAATAGCAATCCGCTGTTTTTCGCCAACTGATAGTCGTATGCCACGCTCGCCGATCTGGTGAGCATACCCGTCCGGAAGCGCTGAAATAAAATTATGGGCATTTGCCAGTTTTGCCGCCTCCACAATCTCATCCATGGTTGCATCCAGCCGTCCATAGGCAATGTTCTCCATAATAGACCCATTGAACAAAAATGGTTCCTGCATGACAATTCCGATATTTTCCCGCAACGACTTCAATCGGTATCTTCTGATGTCAATTCCGTCAATGAAAACTGTGCCGCTGTCAACATCATAAAATCTCGGGATCAAACTGATAATAGTCGTCTTACCGGCGCCTGTCGGACCAACAAGAGCAATGATTTCTCCAGGGTGAGATTCAAAACTAATTCCATGAAGCACTTCTATGCCCGGTTTATAAGAAAACCTGACGTTGTGAAACACCACCTCTCCTCTGACAGGTTTGCGCAGGTCAAACGCCCCTGGTTCTTCTTTCACCTGCGGAACTGCATCAATAATTTCAAAAATCCTTTCGCTTGACGCCCTTGCATGCTGAAGCATATGATTGACATTATTCAATTGATGGATTGGCTGGTAAAACAACCCGAGATAGAAAAGAAACGACACTATTCTTCCTGCTGACATTCCGTGCGCAGTCATTGACCCACCCACAAGAATGACCAGGAATGTGCCCATTGAAGTAGCAATGAGTATTGCAGGAAAAAAAACCGCCCACAATTTTATCGCCTGAATGTTGGTATTCATATATTCCATGCTTTTCTCTGCGAGCCGATTGATTTCATAGTCCTCGCGGACAAAACTGCGGATTTCCCTGATGCCTGAAATACTGTCTTGCAGCAGTGCGCTGATTTCTCCCATTTTTCTACGCACCTGCCGGTAGATACTGTGCGCCTTGATAGTAATAAGCCATGCAAGAACAACGAGTACCGGAATCGGTATCAGGGTAACAAGAGCGAGACGCCAGTTCATTGAAAATAGCACTCCGGATATTCCCAGAAGCGTCAGGCATGCGATAATAAATACATCCACGCCGTCAACAATAACGCGCTCAACAGCCACCACATCACTGGTAATACGCGACATGATGTTGCCGGTCTGGTTTTCATCGTAGAAACTAAATGACAGGCGCTGAAGATTCCTATACACCTCCTGCCAGAGGTCATAGGTTACTTTCTGGCCGATGCGGCCCAGAAGGAAAATTTTCCAGCCCGTAAAGACGCCTGCAAATATGTAAACCGCCAGCAGAAAGAAAGCCATCTGAACCAATCCAGCGGTCATACCTCCCACTATCGCTTTATCCACAATAATACCAATAATTCTCGGAGGAATCAGATTCAGGCCTGTCACAACAAATGAAATGAACAATGATAGTATAATCTGCGCCCTGTAAGGTTTAAGATAGCCAAATAAACGTTTCAGGTTAATTCTGCCGCCAATTGAATCATCCATTCCTGAATCAAATTTCCCGCGCTGGAAAAATCCCTGCCTGAACATAACTTTTTCCCCCTTCAACAAAAAATATGCATGAAACTATTCTTTATATACATCTTAACATCGCAGGATGTAGTTATCCAGAAGCAATCTCTGTGTATTATCCGGCATAAACAAAAACCTGCTCCGGAATGTCTAAATTTTATCAAACAACCGTTTGGAAGACAGAAAAATAAGATGTAGAATAAGAAATACTACGGGAACCAGAGCGGCATGACTTTAAAGCAGACATGAAAAAATTTTACATTTCCCTGATTCTCCTTTTGTTTTTCTCTGTCCCTTCCTTCAATTTTGGAGGAAAGATTATCTGCTGGGCTGTTGATTCAGAAACAGAAATAACCGGCGAGCAATTGTATCAGGAAGGAGAAAAATTGATGGAAATGGGTAGATATACCGATGCAATTGCCTGCCTTGAAAAGGCCGCCCAAAAGAAAGCAAACTTCGCACAGGCGTATTTTCAACTCGGCATCTGCTATATGCGCGTGCAGGATATTGAAAGAGCCCGGCAGAACTTCAAAATTGCAGGTATCCTGACAACGGACGAATCACTAAAGCAAAAAGCCCAGGAGATGCTTTCAGGACTGCCGACACTTGTAAAAACCGATGAATCACGCGATTGGAAAGATGACGGCACATCTAAAATTTTGTGGGATATCGGCATTAGCGGTGGTATCATCCAGCCGGGTTACCGCGCGGATAAACAACCAAACCTTCCAGGAACCACTGTCGGCAAAAATCTTATCCCAGGCGGTTTCCTGATACAAAAGGTAAGAAGCGGCAGTTTCGCGGAAAGAGCCGGGTTGAAAAAGGGCGATGTAATCACAAAAATTGGTGAACGACCTGTTACAAGGGTAGAAGAATGTGTGGCAGGACTGCAGAATTTTAAGTTTTCTAACAGGGCAATTCTTGTTGAAATTGGCGGCGAGAAAAACAAAGAAATTGGCTGGCCGCCTGTTGTGGAGGAACTTCTTGCCGATACACAACTGGAAGAAATTGAAGCATATCGTGCTTCTGCAGAAAGACAGTTGAAAGACAAAAATGGACGCGAAGCAATGGACAATTTTGATAGAGCCCTTGCTTCTTCAATACACTATCCTTTCAGAGCGGATATTTACCTTTCTCTTGCAAAAATCTATGTGCCTGCAATCCTTCCGTACTGGCAGAAGGAACTACCGCAGTTCCCATCCGCCTCTACTGATAAGTCAGGGTCAACAACTATCGCAACAAGAATACTGGATGAAAATGGCATCAAAAACGGTATTGGCGTAATATTGAGGGCAAGAGGAATTTTATCTGCGGGTGAAAAAACATACGAAACTGGAGCACGATATTACGAAGCATGTATCGGATGCCTGAAAGATGCGACAATTGAATTGAAAAGAAATGGCGGAAAATCCATGTTTGCGGATTTTGCAACTGAAGAAGCGGCGCTGGAAACACAACTTACCGAAATCGCAGCTGGGTATGCCGCGAAAAGAATGCAAGAAATACAGGACTTCAGAAACAAACTTGCAGAAGAGGATTTTACGCAGTGGCTTGTCTGCAGTGGAAAGGCATGGTGGACAGTTGTCAGCAGGGGGCAATTTCCACAAAGGGGGCCGTATCGGCAACCTGTTGCAACAGTGTACCAGCCCCGGGTGGATGTTACCTTCAGGAACCTGTCATCAAATATGGACCTTGACGCAAACGGAGAAATTCAGTTCATTGATGATGCCGGGCGAATTATAGCCACAAGCCGGACGCAATTTGTCTGCCCGGCAAGAGGAACACGCTCGTTCCTGATAGAAGGCACAAGAAATTTCAGGATGGACGAAGTGTGGAATATGACAATCAGCCCGGAATCCAGAATGCCTCTTCCTGTTTCTTTGAAAGTATGGAAGGCGAAAGTGGTGATTGGCGGGGTTGAATTCGGTGAGTTCGTATTCCGATGACATGACATCCGCGATTATCCGTTTATAATTTTTCTGATTACCAGGAGGCAGCGATGAATCTTCTGATTATTTCAGCAAGCCCAAGAGGAGACCGAAGCCAGACATTGATTCTCGCAAGAGAAACAGCACGAGGGTGCGGTTCAGACGGTTCAGTGACAACCATAAAATTATGTGACTTCAAAATTGAGTACTGCCGGCACTGTGAATCGTGCCACAAAAAAATACTTCATTGCCCCATAAAAGACGATGCTGGTGAAATTCTTAGACACATGCTTGCTGCTGACGGAATCATTCTTGCCACGCCAAACTATATCAACCAGGTTGCAGCGCCGATGAAGGCGCTTTTTGACCGCTCAACGCATTTTATCCACTGCCTGCGGCTTGGCGGGAAATATGTGGTCGGGGTTGTCTCGTCCGGGAGTGGATATGACGCGCCTGTACTTGATTACCTGAAACACTACGCGCATGCGTGCGGGGCGCAGTACTCTGGCTCAGTATCATCAAAGGCATCGGATGTCCAACTGAAACTAAAAGATGCATTTGACCTCGGAAAAAAACTTGCGCAGGATATTAAGGAGAAAAAAACATATTCTGACCAGCAGAAGGTAATAGAAGAAAACAGAAAACATTTCAAGCAACTGATATGCGCGAGAAAAGATGACTGGCCAGGCGAGTATGATTTCTGGAAAGAACACTCCTGGCTTTGAAAATTCTGGTCTCAAAACCATCCAAGCAAGTGGATGGCATTGATTGTAAAATGCAACCCCAGCGCCGTTACAAAAACACCAAAGGCAAGACGAAGATATGGTGTTGGCATGCGATTTGCAAACACTGCGCCAAGCCAGCCGCCTAAGAAAAGTGCTATTGCCACAATCATGGCTACTTTCAAATTAACATTCCCGTGGCGATAATATTCAATCACTGCCGCAAGTCCGACAGGCGGCAGAAGAATTGCCAAACTTGTGCCTGTTGCCTGCTGCTGCGAAAATCCTGCAAGCCATATCAAACCAGGGACAATTAATACGCCTCCTCCAATACCAAACAATCCTGAAGCAAGACCGGATACAAGCCCGATGGCAAGGTAGAGAACACCTGCAAACATATTCATAATTCCCCCTGGTAAAATTTTTGAGATTTTGCTTCTTATTAAATATTGGCGAACCCCGCACCAATTTCAGGCACAGGGTTTAATCACTGCCGAGATTTTGCCACCACCGCAGGTCATTGCTTCCACGTTCCGCCTGTGCAAGTATATCCAGATGACCATCTCCATCCAGATCCGCAGCAATTACCTGGTTTGCCATTGGCCAATTATCCTTGATTACCTGTTTGCGCCATTTGCCGCATGGATTTCCGTCATGCTTGAAGAGAAACAATCCACCCTGTTGGCCCCAGGCAGTTACGACAACCTCAACATCGCCGTCACTGTCTATATCAGCAGCAAATGCTTCAAATGCCTGGGGAAGGTGGTCGCAGATTATATGTTTCTTCCATGGTCTGGAAATACATCCGGGATGCTCATACCAGAGTACAGAACCAACCGTTGAACCTATCCCCATTCCACCTGCCATAACTACATCAATACCACCATCTCTGTTTATATCCACAGGATGCCCGTGCATGGGCCGAAAAGTAGAACTATCAATGATGTATCTATTCCAGGCCTGTTTCGTGTTTCCGGGATTTTGGTACCACACAACAAGATTTGCACCTGCGCCTGTCGCAAGAAGGTCAATCTTTCCATCCCCGTCAAAATCCGCAGCCCGGATGGTGCGGGATTCGGTTATATCATCATCAATAAGATGTTTTGTCCATTCAGTATCAGCAGCACCATGATTCTCAAACCACGCAACCTGATTGGCTCTCCACCCGGATACTGCAACATCCGGCAGGCCGTCTCCATTGATATCAGCAATGTCAACATCATAAGTATGAATCATACCTCCGAACGCAATAACATGCATTTTCCAGAGTTTACCATCAGCGGGCGTTCCGCTATTCTCAAACCAGAGCACATCTCCTGTCAGATTTTCCACTATCACCACATCTGGATTCCCATCTTTATTGATGTCGCCAATTACATGGCGCTCCAGGCGGGGTTTTGGATGGTTTTTCTGGATAAAATAACGGGCAAAATTACCCCTGCCGTCGTTCTTGAACCAGTAAAGAGCACGACCATCTGCATCAGCAGCCGTGACATCAAGATAGCCATCGCCGTCAATATCTGCTGCCGCAAGACCTTAAGAATAACCGAACCCTTCCATGATCGGATGTTCAGCAAACCGAATCATCAATTTCTCCTGTTAGAACTGCGTAGTATCAGATAAAATCATATCGCACATTCCTCGCATTAAACAGGGAACAACTCATCGTGAAGGATAAAATGGCCTGACTCCAGCAAGTTGATGGGCCTTCCCCACAGTATAAAGCCGCCTGAGAGAAGAATCCTTATTCACATGCGCGGCCACGACCTTTCCAACAATAAGCGGACAGTCCCCGGGTCTGGTGATTTCAACCAGTTCGCATTCAAAATTCGCAACCGCATCAGCAATGAGAGGGGCTTTCACAATCACCGGCTCCTGTGTGGCTAACCCTGCCTCCTTTATTTTATCGCGATTATGACCGTGCACACTGCCAGCATACAGCACTTCTTTTGCCATATTTTCATTGGGAAAAGCAACAACAAACTCTTTTGTCTGAGTGATAAGTTTGTAGGTGTATGCCTCGTCATCTATGCCGAGCACAAACATAAGCGGCTCACTGGACGCAACCGATACCCAGCCAACCGCCATTACATTTGACTTCCCTTCAGAACTCCTGGTCGTCACAAGCACCACCTGCTCCGGATACTTCAGTTCAATCGCCCTGTCAATATCTGCTTTAATCTGCATATCTCCCCCTCGTAGACAAAACCATGACCCAAATCTTTGCACCAATAATCCTACTTTTATTCCACTTATCTGGCCTGCACAAATAACAGATTAAATTTTCGTCCAATTCTTGCCCCTATTATTAAGGTTAACATAGAAACACGCTGGAATAAAACCTCAAAAAAATGTGCTATGTGGGTGAAAAATACCGCACGACAGATAAGAAGTCCTTAATATTTCTTCAAGAAGCGCAGTAAACGCCCTGGCACCCAGAACGGTCTCCTTCCTGGTTTCCATCACACTTCACCTTCGCGTCTGTTATCACACAATAATCCGCCGTGTATTATCAACAACCCGATGAAAAACATGCATGGGACAGAAACGAATTTCGTCTCAAGAGTTTATTTGGACATCAATATCGTAAATCCCTCAGTAAATCCCTTGCTCTTTTAGCCCGGGGCAAACCCAGACCATTGGCTGGATCCAGATAAAACTCTACCCTCTTAATGGCCTTATCAAAAATCTCTTCTTCAAATCTAAAAGGTAATCCATGGGCAGGAAGAATGAACTGTGGTTTTAAAGACCTTATCAATCTCAGGCTTTCCAGATAATCTTCAGGATTAGAACCCCAATGAACATCAATCCAGCCAATTCCACCATCTGGAAAAATAGTATCACCAACGAAAAGATAATCTTCTAATTTTAAAGCAATACTGCCCGGAGTATGCCCGGGAGTGTGCACGACCTCTAATTGTAAATCTCCCACGATAATGATGTCTTTGTCTTTTAATTTTACTTCAATTGAACAGGCTGGGCAGGGTTCATAAAAGTCAGCTGTTGCCAGGCGTGCAGCCAAAGACAATTCTTCACCTTTTTCCAAATATGGAGCCGCCAGAATATGAGCATACACCACAGCATGGAACTTTTCTTTAACCAGAGATAAGCCGCCAACATGGTCACAATGGGCATGGCTGACAATAACCTTTCCAATTTTCTCAATATCAAGGCCATCTTTTTGAAAAACCCTCAAATGTTCCGGGACTCTCTTTATCCAACCTGTGTCTATTAAAGCAATCTCCTCTTTTCCATCTATTAAATAGATCGTTGATTCTAAAACGGAGTAATATATTCTATTATTGAATTTCATCAATACCTCAAAAATTGGTTTCACATACAATTAATTCATTTGCAAGCAGGATACTGATAGAACCAATCTATCATCTTTCTCTGTATCTCTGAAATCACATCCTGCCATTGGCCAGGATGAAAATAACACAGGTTATAAAGTTCTTCAGGGTCATCCCTGAGATTATATAATACGTCAGAATCAGAATCTACAAACCGCGTGTACTTGAAATTATGATCCCTGTAACAGATACCCCTTGATTCCAGATGAGTAATTACGTATTGTCTGAATTCCAATGGGTCAATCTTATGTTCTATAAGCGGGAAAAGACTTTTCCCTGAATATTTAGGAGATTGTGATATTCCGCACGCCTCAAAAATAGTAGGCATAATATCAATATTCTGAACAAACGCATTAGAGACCTGGCTGGAAGAGATTTTTTCAGGAAAACGAATTAAAAGAGGCATACGTATTTCATCGTCACAACCAGGTCCAAACTTAAAAAGAAGCCCATGATTACCAAGATATTCCCCATGGTCACTGGTGTAAAGTACTACTGTTCGTTCACTAAACCCGCGTTCATCCACAAGATTAAGAATCCGGCCTACCCATTTATCTATTAAGCTTAACATTCCATAATAATAGGATTGTATGCGTGCGATATCTTGAGACGTCATTTTAGAAAAGTCCAGATGTTCAATCCCCATGTTAAGTGCTGTGGTACGAATTGCTCTTGGGAAACTATAAATTTCTTCTGGCCGACTATTTGGAGGTGGAATAATATTCAAAGGATACATTTCTGAATAGGGTTCAGGAGGATCAAAAGGATCATGAGGTCCACAGAATGATATTACGAGAAAAAATGGTTCGGGAATTCTTTCGAGAACTTCAACTCCGCGCCGTCCAATATAACCGTCAATATACAGATCTTCAGGTAATGGTGATTTTATGGCTTTGAATGCCCTTCCAAATCCAGGTGTTTGGTGACCTATACGTTTTTCATCCATGTTCAGATTTTTTAACATTACTCGATATTCGTCATTAACATTATAATATTTTGATTCAATAATCACTCGTTGTTGAAATCCCCCCAATGTATTCCAAGGTGCAAAATGCATCTTTCCTACTGCTACTGTATGATAACCCGCCTCACTGAAAATTGATTGAATTGTGGGTATACTGGCTGAAAGCCAGGTCACCCCATCTGTTTGCAACACACCATGCTGATGTGGATGCAAGCCACTCCAGATGCTTGCCCTTGAAGGCATGCATGCAACTGCACAGGTATAAGAATTCGTGAAACGTATCCCTTCATTAGCAATTCTGTCAATTGAAGGGGTTTTTAAAATTTTGTTTCCAGAACAGCCCAGCGCATCATACCGTTGCTGGTCAGTCATAATCATAAGTACATTGGGTTGTCTTATGGATGCCATATTATTTCTATGTTAGAAAAACTGCGGTAGATACTGTCTATATGAGTCCAGATAATCCTTGAAAATTTTTTTTGCCTGCGTGATACTGCGTATGTAAGGAGTAAGACATAATGCCTGCAGGGCAAAATTCCTATCTCCCTTGACTGTTGCTTCTACAACCAATTCATGAATCGTTATCTGCCTTCGGCAGAGTTCAGCACAGGCAACGGGTAATTCGCCAACATAAACTCCCCTTACTTTTCCGCCTATCACCAGAGCAGGAATATCCACCACTGCATCGGAAGGCAAGTTTGAAATACTTCCGTGGTTGACTATATTAATGGCATCCAGATAAAGAGGAGTATTGATAAGCAATGCTTCTGCCACCTGAATTGGGTTTTCGTGGTAGTAAGGGTCTTTAATGTCCGCTGGAAATGGAGGATTTTCTGTTTTCAGTTCCCCGATTATTCCCTTTTCTTCCCTCTGTGATTTTAGAAAATCCTTCAATTCATACTTTACTGACACGTATCCTTTCTTTTTCCATTCTTTTTTTTCATAGAAAAAAGGAATATATTCAATAATATGGTCATCATAGCCAACAGGATACGTTTCAAAAACATCCAACAACTCCAGTGTAAATTTTTGCCTGGGTACATTTCTAAAATTCTTTTTCCAGTATATACTTTTTCTCACCTTCTCCAGGAACTCTTTCATATAACTTTCGCCACTGCCTTTTCTCTGGATATCTATCAGCCAATTCATATGATTTATTCCACCAGTAATTACCTGCAATTCCCCGGGCTTCATTCCCAACATTTCCGCTATTACTCCAAAACTTCCATGTACTTGATGACAGAAACCAAGCCATTTGACTTTTCCATGACGATGAAAATATGTGCAGAGAAAACTCATTGGATTGGTAAAATTAAAAAGCCAGGCATCGGGACAGAATTCATTCATATCCTTACAAATGCCCATAAAGAGTGTAATATTGCGCATTGCGTGAATCACACCTCCAGGGCCACCGTTTTCCCCCTGTAATTGATAAACACCGTATTTCTCAGGTATTTCAATATCTTTAATCCAGAATGGAACTCGTTGTTGTTCGCAGGAAGTGATGACAAAATCAGCACCTTCAAGTGCTTTTTTCCTGCTCAATGTACTCTCAATTTTCAATCCTGCCTTTTTTTCCTCCGCCAGATTTCTTATCTTCTTTTCAGAGGATGCCAGACGTTTCTCATCAATATCCATAAGCACAAATCTTGATTCCTTAAAAATATGTGAATTAACCAGTGCCTCAGCCATAGCAAAGGAAAAACCCGGGGACCCGGCGCCAATCATGGCAATTTTGGATTGCATTCTTACCTCCATGGGTTTTCAATTTATTCCAAGTATCTTTGCAGCATTTTTGCCCATAATTTTCTTCTGGATTTCCGCAGCCAACCGCAAATCGTTGAAAAACTTTTGACATCTTTGATATGGAAATTCAAAGTCCCTTGCAAGAGAATCAGACCCAAAAATAAATTTTTCAAAAGCAACGGGTTCAATCAGTTTTCTGAAAATCTCTGGCGAATTGTCCAAAGCACCGCCTGAAATATCAAAGTAAACATTCCCGTTTACTCTCATAACAGCATTTGCTTCTTCAAACCAGGGTGCGCCAAAATGCGCTCCGATGATATACAGTTCCGGAAAAGTCCTTGCAATTGCTTCAAGCCGTATTGGTCTCATCCTGTCAGATGATGCATGTTTTATCCTGTCAAGCGGTGTAGGCGCAAGTATGCCGGTGTGGAAAAGGGATACCATTTTATATTTTGCAACCTCACTATAAATATCAAAGTAACTCTCATCATCATAATTTTTCGCAGGACAGATGAACTTGACACCCTTGAATCCCTGTTCATGAAAAACCTTTATCTTCTCTGGCTTATCCTGGTCAAGGTCTATATGCGCAAAACCAATAATTAATTCTGGTAACTTTCTAATGACATATTCCACTTCTTCATTACCAAAGTTACCAAAGAATTCACCCAGGGCTGAAACACAAAATTTATCCACCTTAAACTTTTCACCGGTAAAGATAAGTTCATCAAGGTATGCCTCAAGTGAAGAATAATATTTCTTATTCAAATGATGATGAATATCAATAATCATTTTTTTCCTTCCGTGATGTTGTTATTTCTGAATTTCAACTCTTGCATTTGTTCTTTCAATGCCGCGAAGATTCCAATGGAACAGCCCCTTGGAAAAAATTCACCTCTGGGCGTAGTACGCAGATACACCCAGATTTCATAAAGATTCAATCCATTTAGACCAGCAACACGAACCATGTCCCACTGTTCAACAGTCCATTCTGGAGTACGTGACTGACTGCGCGGGTCTCCGATAGCAGATATTACATGAACCAGAATACATTGTTTCACTGCCCTTGGTATGATTTCACGGTGCACCCATGGATTCAGGGGTCCTAAGTACTTAAGATTTACTCCATCCACAATACCTTCATCAATCCATGTTGCGTAGTCCCAATGAATTTGAGTATATGTATCATACTGGGGTGGTGTTTTCATTCGTGCCTCAATGTGTGCCTCAAGTTTTTTCCCCGCGGATTTTAACAGCATTTTAGCCTCGCGTAGAAACTGGGTGTGGAATTCTCCTCTGATACGACGAACAGCTTCATAATCCGCTGATTCAGGTTTGGGTTCACGACCAAACCGATCTCGAAAAACATCAATTACAGGTTCAGCAAAAGCAAATGAAAGCCATTCTCTACACTCATGATGATGAGCAATCCTCACATCCACACCATCAACACCAGCATCAATTGCCCTTTGAATAAAACTTTTTAACCAGTAGCGCCGTACTTCAGGAAATCCTGGTTCTAACATTCCATAATAGTACAGGTCGTGACCAATTTTTAGCCCGAGTACTGAACCTGCAGGTAAAGCCTGACGAAGTTCCATTCCTTCGCTTACATCAGCCCAGCCAGCAGACATATTACTTCTGATAAAATCAAAACCTGCTACACGAAAATCACTTCCCCTTGTTCTCAGCGCTGGCGCAAAAGGTAATTCTCCTTTATCCGATTTGACCTCCGCGAAAAGAAAAACCTTATTTCCAAAATTTCCAGGGTTCTCTGATATTGGAAATTCAATCGTCCAATACCTTCTTTCCAGATTCAATCCTGTAACCTGAATTTTTCTTACATTTTCATAACTATTGGTTTTCTGTTTTCCTGCAGGTGACCATTTATACTCTGGACGCATAACCACGTAATCTTTGATACTTACGCCATCAATTCGTTCAAAACAAACATTATCACTGCTGGCATACACCTTGATATCTGAAACATCAAAAGGTAATGGTTCGGAATTATCAGCAAAAAGGGATATTTCAGCAATATGCTCCCCTCTGTATTCAGTTGTCCACTCAGGATTCCGCCGAAATGCGCATACCGGATGCGCCTCAACAAAAATATCTCCCGCCCACAAGTCATATGGCTTGATAACAGTAAAAAATTCCAGTCCTTCTTCATGTGCGATTTTACAGACAACAGGCATAGGGTCTCCACCAAACATCTCAATCGTGCGTTCATAAAAGTCAGGATAGTAAACAGGAGCTCCCCTGGTATGCTTTCTAACAGCTTCCACTGCGCCAGGATAATCAATCCAGTAAATTCGGCCCATTCCATGTCTTTTGAGAAATTTTAATTCCTTCCTTATGATTTCAGGCGTGTATATACCCCCGCACATTTCGTCAGGAAAATCATAGGTTCCCTGAAGCTGAATTTTATCTCCTGGTCCTTTTTTAAAAAGAGGTTCGTCTGGCACTTTACTGGTTTCTTCTGAAATTCTTAACCATCCGCAAGAAGTACCATCCGGAAAACCATTACCGCCAGCATGTGACCAGGTCGCGCTCTCATTTGTACGAAATTGTGTCCGCATAACATTAAAACCAATTGGCCCAGTATATTCCTGTCCGATTATCCCTGAAAGAGGAAATTGGAAAAATGCAATATAGGCAGAATCCTCGCCCATCTTCTCAAAGTAATAGTCAATACCCCATTGTGGCCGGGCTGTCAGATTGGGACGGTTGTCTCTGTATGGCCAATGATGGTTGAACCATGTGGCACGACCTGGTCCTGCTCCAAATTGTAAAAAACCAATCCTGTCGCCATATGGACACAGTAATATTTCTATACTGTTGTTTCCAACACCCACACCTGCAAAAGGTTGACTTTCCAGTCCAGGTCGTTCTCCTGTTTCCCAGAACAGGATTGAAACGAAAAGCATTTTCCCATCAGAACATACATCAAAACATGTCTCTGCTGATGGACGAGCAACCTGTTCTACAATTCTGAAATCTGCCTGTATATCCTTACCAGCAAAGAGCAGATTTATGATTTCCTTTTGCTGAAAGGATTTTATTTTCCTTGCAGTACATATGCGAGGTTTGCTTCGTTCAACTATCAAACTATCCATCATTTGTCTTCCCCTCGTTTACCCGTAATTTATTAAGGTACAAAAATAAATTCTCTCCACTTAACAGGTCTTGCATCAACATTTTCATTAAAACCACCAAATGAAATTCCTCTAAGACCTGCCACCAAATCAGCATCCAGCACAAATAATGAAAGTCTGAAACCTTTCCCTGGTTCGGGTTTTAACGGAAACAATGATTTCCAGGAATATGCCCATTCGTAAACATATCCATCAGAGATCTGTTTCACAGCAATTTTTGTACCTTCATCTGTGGTGGGACCACCGGATACATTGCCAACACGGAAAATTCGTGAACTACCATCTGCACAAAGACCAAGATGTTCACGATAATATCCCGAATAAAGTGGTTGTCCCTTCTTCCATCGCCAGGGATAAAGCCCAACAAGAATATTATCGTCCATCCATATACTGATGTCATTTGACCTGTGCACAAATGGACCGAACTTTTTCACCTTAACCGCAAAGTAAAGATTGTTCTCATCCCACATGGTATAAAATTCACCAGCACAGACAGGAGGTACATCAGATTTTGCCCATGACGTAAATTCTCTTTCAAAAGGAATCGGTGTGCGTTCTTCCAGTTTCCAATCAGAAAGGTCACCATCCACTTCAATGGAACCTGGCGCTCTTTCACATGCGCGGAACCCGACTTCTTCTGTTACCAACCGCTTAAAACCACTGCTATCTTCCAGAGTTATTGGTATTTCATAAGTAGTGGCAAGGTTTACCTGACTGCGGGTAACAGGAAAGACAATTTCTGCAGATCCCTTTGGTTGTAACCTATAAAACCTCGCATAGGTTTGAGGCCGTGGAGTTTCAGTGAAATAAAGATCTTCAAAAATCACTTTTCCCTCTACTTGTTTATCACTTAAACTCTTTACAGTGACTTTTATCGCTGGATTAGAATTTTTTGTCACTGGAATAGTGTCTATTTCCATACTCAATAGTTCCTGTAATTTCAAATCCCCTTTAATCACACCAACCAGATTTTTGCCTTTGTAGAGGCGCGCTGTCAAAGGATAGATCCCGGATGCCTGTTTTCTGCCAGCTGTGAAGGGCAGTAAAACCTTATACTTCAATCCTGGTCTTATTTTTATCTTTTTGCTCTTTATTTCCGGCCACTTACCATCTACGGTGCAGTTGATTTCAAGAGTCCCTGAATATTGCCACTGCTCAGGAATCACTAATTCAACTGAACCGCGCAACCCTGGAACTACAGGTTCAACTTTCATTCCTCCTTTTACTGGTACAACCACCACTTTGTCCAGTTTCTGGTCAAATATTATCGTCAATGGATTTTCGTCAACAGTCAACAGGGCACCACTCTTATCAGGAATTACCAAATCCACACGACCAAACATGTCCTGCACACGAAACCGTATTTGTGATTGCACAAGGAATGTTTTTTTGCCTGCTGGATTCTGCAGCCAGATTGCGATAATTGTAGTATTTCCACGGTCAAACACATAACCCAGTGTATCATTGTCGGGATGAATTGTTTCTCTGTAAACAGCGGTCTCAAAATTTTGAACAAGGTTATAATATGTCATTGTTTGAAGCAGTGGCATCAGTGAACCACCACCAAAGTCAGGGCCCCAGCGATAATTTTTCAATCTTTCTTCCATAACAATGTTTGACATCACAGGCCTGTCGACCCTCTGCATAAACATAAAACCTGATGTTTGTGTTCCACCAAGGTCAGTACTGCCACGCAGAAATGGATTCTGAATATTGCCAGTGGTATTAATGCAATTGAAATAGAAAATATTTTCCATACCATGGGCAATGGCATCAAGATGAGATGCAATCATATCTCTACTTTTTTGAATCTGGTCCATACCACCAACCCTGCAAAATTCAGTGGACACAAGTAACGGAACGTTGCGTCCAATTTTTTTATATTCCTGTTTGAGACGTTCCCATTCAGACCAGTCAACAGAACTTGCATAAATATGCGTATCAAGAAAATCAGTGCATTCATAAAGTTTTTCTTTAATAAACAGATCCACGTCTGCACTGGGATTCATGGATAGGCCATAAAGCATGAACCCAACAGGTAAATCCGGAAATTCCTTTTTTATTGCAGAATATGCTTTCCGGTGTAACTCAATGGTTCTTGCATCAATCTCACGTTCAAGACCAGATGGTACCACTCTTGCAATTGCCTCCCGATTATGCCGTATGTAAGAAACAATATATTCTACATACGGGTCTATCTGAAATGTAACCCGTCCGGGATGTAATGGGTCAGGAATAATGGCTTCTGGTGGAACCTCGTCCCTGATCCATTTTTCCACTATACGTTCCTGTTCAATATTGGGACACCATGTCAAACGTGGAAAAGATGGTTTTTTTGGGCCAAAGTCAACTGGACCAGGATAGTGTGGTTGACATCTCTTCCATTCATAGTCATATTCCTGGCTCCATGCGGCACCTATTTTTTCAGAAACTGATTCCTTGCGTCCGGGAGCCCAGTCAGGGTAATACCACCTATTAAAGTAATTAAGAGAGAAATGGCACTTTCCAAAGTCTTCAGGAGCAATAGGTTTTGGGTCCACATAAGCATAGGTTACAGTGTCTGAAGCAAGAATTTTACCCTTACTGGTGAGAAGTACATTCAGAAAAAATTCTCTACCTGGTTGTTTTGCTTCAGGAATTTCAATCTGGACAGTTTTCAACAAATTTTGTCTGCGTTTAATACCAACAGGTGATTTGTAAAAGGATGCATCTTCTACTGGCCTGGCGCCAGCCCATTCAAACTTACCCCTACCAATATTAAAAAATTGATAGTCAGTGATTTCATATTCAAGCATTGCATCGTCAGGAATCATGAATGGCTTCTGGTCCTCTGAATAAACCAGGATATTGAACTGTAACGGGTCATTCTTGTAAAAAAGATTACCATATACTGGCATACTGATTTCAAGTTTCAGGTTGTTCCCTGCGGATGCGATTACCCCTTCAGCAGAGGAAGTCATGGAATTTTCTGCAATTTCCGCAGATGTTGCTTCAGTAACCATAATATCAGTGAGATAACATTCACCACGTAATAGAGGTTTTGGCCAGTGGAACTTTATGCGAAACGCATCGGTTTGAGGTCTATATATTCTTTCATAATACTTCCATACCATGCCAGATGGTAAAAGTTTTCCCCACATATCCATCTTTCTGCTATCATCCCACGGAATTGAAAAAAGATAGTCACTGGTACTGACCTCTTTGCCCTCTTTATCACAATTTACGATATTGACACATGCGGCATATGAAAAATCCCGGCAGGTATAATAGTTATCTGCTGCCCAGAAAGAAATTTTTACAGGTTTCCCGGTATTCTTAATGATGGGTGAAAGCCACCAACTGTTTGAATCTTCATCGTTCCATTGCTTAATTAGCAAACTTTTTGTTCCTGGCCTTCTGATAATGGAATCGGATACGAATGCCTGGTTCTGTTTTTCCCAGGTTACCGCACCCTTTTCAAAAGAATCCTGAAATAGAACTTCTCCATATGTAACGGCTGTAAATAAAACAACTGTCACATTCAATATAAATAGAATTCTTTTCATCCCTGTCTCCAGTTGTTTTTTCGACATTACTTCGTTATTGTCAGCGGTTTAAAATAACCGTTCATCCTCGCATTGCGCAGCGCATGGGCAAATCTACCTTTCGTGTTATATAGCGGTTCATACCTGAATAACATTGCACCTTCCGGTTGTCGCAACGGACGAAAACGTAAATACGATGACTGACAGAACTCTATTTACCTCCTCTAAAATCATCCTCATTGTTTTCATCTTGATATCACCCTGAGAAAGTTGTCAGAATAGATCCTGGAAAGCGTCTTCTCGTGGAGATTCAGCCCACTGCCTGAAAAAACTTCTCCCCCGGTTTCAAGAAAATTCCTTAACCTGGTGATTTTAGCAGCGCAGTAGTCCATTTGTTCAGCATACCTGGAATGATTACCGGGTGAAGGCGGGGTGTTGTCAGTACCGAAAATTATTCTGTCCTGATAGGCATTGAAAAAGACGCTCCATGCAGATCTGTCGTTTGTGAAATTGTGATACATCTCCCATCCCGGTGCGAGGTCTAACGAAACATTCTCCCATCTCTCAAGGAATGCTGACGCCCTGACTATATCGGAAGACATGAAAGAGAAATGGGCGAATATCACCTTCAAACGCGGGAATTGAGTAAGTACACCTTCGGCCTCGGCATAAAGATCTTCCTTTAACTGATGCTTCCCATCTCCCCAGAACCAGCCTTTCCGCCTGACGGCTTCATCTACCTTGCCCGCATCCCAGAATTCCTCCGGATCTGCCACGTGCATAAGAATAGGAATTGACTCCTTCTCCATGTAATTGTAAAAGGAGTGGAAAAGGGGCGCATCCAATCGTAGTCCAAGTAACCTTCTGGCATCTGGTTTACCTTCAATCATCTTTATTCCATCGGCGCCGGAATCAAGCAACATTCTCGCCTGCTCCACGAAATCAATTTTCCCATCAAGATAGGATTCGTCAGAATAGTCCAGCGCGCCAAAGAAATAGAATTTCCCGGGATGCCCACGTTTCATCGCAAGCCCCATCTCATTGCATGATCCAGCGTCATAACCAAGCCCTTTAGGGAGCGACACGATATTTATGGCCGACAACCCAGACCGCTGGATTAGATCCATCGCGAATACTTCGCAGTTTTCCATGGCATATGCGTGAAAATGCGAATCAATTATTTTTCCGCTGAACATGCTATCTTTTTATTGTTCTATTTCTCCGGCAATTCCTAAAGTATTTTCCGCGATCTTTCCACCAGCCATCCGTAACCTTCATTGGCGAAATGAATATTGCCTGGAACAAGGAATATTCCCGGGGTCTTTATCAACACATGGGCATGCGCCTGCAAACCGGGACCCCATTTTTCTGCATTATTCTTGCGGCAATCTGGTTATGTCTGATTTCGTCTCCGGCATATTCTTCTCGTGTGGTTGTTTCTTGCCGTTTATCTTATCCCTGAACCACTGTGCGTTGACTTGCGGACTGTGGTAGCGGGTATCCATAAACCCCAATTGAAAACTATCAAATCCCAATGTTCGTGAGATACTCTTCCAGATTGGCAATGCCATAGGAGATTGCCTGAACATTTTCGGGAATGTAGTGGACACTTGCTTTCCCGTCAAATATTTTCCTCAACTGAACAGTATATCCAATAGATATTGAGTCCCAGATTAGAAGAATCCGTGGCGTGGCATTGTTATCCCTGGAATTTGCAAATGTATCTTTCAGATGAAGATGCCATTCTTCCCTGGATGGTGGGGTACTGACACCGCCAGTGCTAATGTACGATGGCAAAATGATACACATGGTTGAAAGGAGCCAGGCCGTGATTAAAATCAGAGCGGATTTCATAAGTCGGCTCTCTTTACGTTCGGATTTGGTAGAGGCATTTCGGCGTCCACCGCCTTCAGCCAGGCGGATAGCTTCGCCTGCAACTCTTTCGCTTTCGCTGACAGTTTCTCGGCAAGGTTGTTCTTCTCGCTGAGATCGACTTTTAAGTTGTATAGCTCCAGCCCTCCATCTTCATAAAACTCAATCAACTTGTAATCGCCCTCACGGATCGCGCTACATGGTCTCGTGCCATTTGTGTAATGTGGGAAATGCCAGTAGAGCGATCGGCGCTGGAGACCGCCGCCCTCCTTGAACACCGGCACCAGGCTGACACCATCAATCGTGTGCTTCAATTTTTCGCTTGCACCCGCAATTTCCATCAATGTGGGAAAGAAATCATCCGTGATGACCGGCGTGTGCGAAACGCTGCCGGGGCGTACCACCCCGGGCCAACGGACAATCATCGGCACTCGAATGCCACCTTCGTACAGGGACGATTTAGCATCGCGGAGCGGAGCATTGGATGTACTTTCATGGAAACCCCCGTTATCCGATACAAAAACGACCATGGTCCGCCCGGCCAATTTGAGTTCGTCCAGTTTCTGAAGGAGCCGCCCTATGTTATCGTCCAGATTTTCGATCATCGCAGCATAAATGGGATTATTCCGCGAATTAACAACATTGGCCTTAGCTCTGTATTTGGCGATCGTTTCCTCCTTCGCCTGTAAGCGTGCGCCCATCGATGTATGTGGTGAATAGTGGGCCATATAAAGGAAAAACGGTTTCTCCTTGTTCTGTTGGATGAAATTGATGGCTTCGTCGGTCAGGCGATCCGTCAGGTACTCGCCCTCGTGACCTCCCGAGAGATACAACAATTGATACGTGGTGTTGTTTGATCCCGTTCGCGTATAGGGATAAAAGTAGTCGGGGGGCTGCCCCAAATCGCAACCGGCGACATTGACATCGAATCCTTGGTCTTGCGGTTCAAATCCTTTCCCGCCGAGATGCCATTTGCCGATATTTGCGGTTGTATATCCAGCCCGTTTAAGGACCTCGGCGATGGTAAGTTCTTCCAGGGGCAATTCGATCCGGGTCCCTGGCCCGAGCAGTTTAGTGTCCATGGGATTGACAAACTGTGTGATATGGGTCATGTGCAGCCGGGCGGGCGCACGTCCCGTTATGATGCTGGCGCGCGTCGGCGAACATAATGGCGCGGCGGCATATGCGTCCGTGAACCTGATGCCTTGCTGCGCGAGACGGTCCAGATTGGGCGTCTCGTGAAACATGTTGCCATAGCACGCGAGGTCGCTCCAGCCGAGATCGTCGGCGAGGATGAACACAATATTGAATTTCGGTCTGCTCTCTTCGCCGGCCCATGCCATGCCTGGCTGGAGAAAACTCAATGCGCCGCACGCGACAAGCACGCCCTTGCAACTGTATGCCAGAAACTCGCGCCGAGTGAGTTTGTTCATATTTTCGTCCATCCTTTACCTACCTGGCGCATAAAATTCTGTGTGTCTGGATATAACTCCAGAATTGACCTTTGATTACAAGCATTCAAAATGCACGGGCTGACAGTCGCAATACCAACCTGCTGCACATCTATTTTTCAGTGACCGTGTAACTGCAAATAGAACTCACCCCGCTGCTCACATCTGTTACTTTGATTTTCCAGGGGCCGAGTTCTTCATTAAAAGCAATTGGCAATGTGCACACAATCCCACCTTTATTTGTATCCAGCAATCGCGGTTCATGCGGTATCCCACCGGTCGGTGAAGTCACTTCTACGCGCACGACATGCGGGGCAGACGGCGCAGAAGTCCTGAGAGCAATTTCGATCCTCATGTCGTCCCCGCGTTTCACTGACTTTGGTGCGCGCACTTCAATCCCTTCCACCTTGTAAGGTAGAAGCGACCAAACATAACAACCAAGCCCTTCAAGTTTCACTGGAATGCGCTCCACCAGACCAAGAAACTTCTTAGTGCGCAGGTCAGTCACATAATACTTTCCATCCAGAACAATTTCTGCATTAAACGGGTAGCGTTCAAACTCAAACGAGCGTTTTTCAGCAGTAAGAAATTGCGCCCCACCTCTTTTGAACACCGCCAGCTCAACACCAGGAACAGGTTTATTATGAGAAAGTACCTGGAAACGTGATTGAACACCCGCAAGTGCGAACAATTTGGTGAAAGTTTCACGACCGCTACCTATTGCATTGCGGTTCAAAAGAAAATCGTACGCACCCAGATTGATATTTAGCAGGATTGCTTTACCCTTACCAACATCATTTACAAGCAAGGCGGGTATGTCGCCCACATTCCCATAGAATCTTGCGGTTTTTGCCATGATTGAAGCATCCGCGACAAAACCATCCATGGTACACGATGTATCAACCAACCCGGAAATCGTCAGTGTGCCCCGAACAGGTCTGGCGCGCGCGTCCTTGCGGCTGACCCCGAACAATTCATCCAGCGGGCCCCGACTGAACGGTTGACCGCCTGTAGAAAATGTTGCTGCCCTCAAGTCTGCGATAACTGTCCCTCCACCCTTCACGAACTGCGAAATTTCTTCTACCTCCTTCGGACTCAGGATTTGCGAGTATGGAAGAAGTAGTACCTTGAACTTGCCTTGCCGCAGCAGACCTGCTTCAAGTTGTTTTGATGAAATGTATTGGTACTGCATCCCGAGGTCCTCAACAAGCCGCTGAAAAGCCAATTCAGAATTGGCTTGTGTGCTCATCTCTTTCACTACGCCGTCCATATGTCCTGAAGCACGACTGTGAAGAATGGCAATTCCATCGTGCTGTCGTTCAGCCCTCAAAAGACATGAGGCAATACCACTTTTCATCTCTTTTATCGTTTCCAGCATCGCTCCTGAACGATTGGGATTGACGGTGAGGTCTCCCATCAATCCTCCTGTTGATGCACTCCAGAACCAAATGAAGTTACCACCTGTGAACAATACATGCCATGCCTGCTGGCGCCGTGCCGGTACTTTAACTGCTTTTCCACCATATACACCGAGGGTCTGACCAACCCACTTGTGTGGCATTGAACGACCAATTTCAATGTTCACATCTGCAAGATATGGTGCAAATGTATCAGTGTATTCCAGTACTTCAGGAATAATGTTGTCAAAACTCGCTGCGCCCTGACCGACGCCGATACGCGGGTCAATGCTGTGTACTGCACGACCAGCTGTCTCCATGTGGCGAATGAACAAATCTTCCAGGTATGCGCGTTTATCAATGGCTGCAGCATACTTTCCTTCTGCCGTCAATTCAGGAATGATGCCAGGAGCGTCAATGGTCTCAAAACTTTTCTGCTGTGACCCCCAGGCGTTATTCAATGTCTCAATAGTTCCATACTTATTTCGTAACCAATCCTGAAATCCTATTACGTCAGGTGAAAATTTAGGATTTATTTTTTTTAAATCTTCAGACGTAATCGCTTCAAAACTTGGAAACGACGTGCCATTCGCGCGATTGAACGCGGCAATTGTCGGGTATGTTTCCTTGAACGCTGATATAAACAGTTCCCAATCTCCTGGTTGTAACTTCATATTCTTGATTTCATTAAGGGCGGTGTTCCAGAGAAAACGCCAGTATTCACCGTAACTTGGTAAATTCCGACTTCTGAAAAATTCTGAAGGTACAAAGGGATAACGGTCTCCTTCGCGAGAAACAGGTGGATACTTCTGGGCAAACTGCCTGACCAGCGGCATTACCCAGTTCGGATAATTGTCAACAAAATCTGATTGCACTCCCGAATCGTCGCCTGTAGAAACAAACATCGCTGCACGTCTTGCATATGTCTGTGTGAATTTTTGAAGTGTATCAAATAGGTATCTATGATAAACATCAGATGCCAAACTACCACCTGTTTCATTAGTTGACCCTGTTAGCCAATACCTGCAGCCGAGGTCCCCGCCATCCGCGAGGATGTCTTCAGGATTACCGCTATTTTCAAAAAGGTTTACTCCAAATGAACGTAGAATTTGACGTCGTAAAGAACCATAGTGTCCAACCCCTTCACCATCAGTAAAAACCGTAAAATCGTCGTGCGGCGCATGATCCACGTAGAAGGACTTCGTGGCACGATCCTGTACCAGACCGCCATCGTCCACATACATATCCAGACGATGGTAAGTGTTCCAGGCACCGCGCAGCGGCAGATCCACCCTGGTTCTACCATCCTGAATTTTCAGACCTGCGATACGTTGTAACACGCGCCCATTTACGTCCCGAATTTCAGCGCGGAGCGTCGCCGATGGACCGGCATTTTCAACCGTAACATCCGCTTTCACGCGATCGGTTTCCTTCACGGTACGACTTACAAATTGAATGCTTCTGATCATAACTTTCCCCTGCACACGAAATCTCTGGCTTGCCCAATCCACGACTTTGTTGTTCTGGAGTAGCCAGACATCTACATAGTAGTTACCAGCATTAAGTGCAGGCAGTAGAATCGGAATCTCACTTTTGCCATCGCGCATCTTTATCTCGTTCTGGATATCACTCAGCGAATTCCCCCATTGGTCGCGAATAACAATCCTCAATCTGCCAGTGAATGCAGGACCCGAAGTAGTGACTGTTGCAGTTCCTTTTGTACCTGGAACATATGGAACGGTATTACAGTTCACGCTGTATAAACGGCGCTGGCCCAATTTCCCGGTTGCATCAAGAATGGCTTTGACAGCAAATGATAAGTAATACTCATCCTGGAAACGTTCGTCCGGGTCATTCTGAATGTGCGGAGTAAGTGGGTTGGTGTACCAATAACCGGCTCCGCCGGGTTGAAAACTAACATATACGCCTTTCCCAACCGTCCTTTTAGAAACAGGCGGCACATCCATAGGAGCAGGTTCACGTTCAAGGGAATCGTGACCCATCCCACGATGGTCTATCCACCAGTCAACAGGAGTGATAAGTTTTTGCATTGTCCTGTACGGGATACTTTTCAGTAGTAACGTATCCTTTTCAATTTTCCCGTCTGGAAAACCTGAAAAATTCCAGTCCTGACTCTGGAATACAATAACTGCTGCACCATCAATCATTCTTTGTGTAATTACATATTGTAAATCTCCAGGAAGACGCTCGGGACTGAAATCAAGAAATATGTATGCATCATGTTTTTTTTCTAATAATTTTTGAAGTTGTGCTTTTTTCTGAGGAAAAAGCAAAATTCCCTCACGGTAGTAATCTGTTTCTGGTGCAATGGAAGTACGGAGATTTCCTGTTGCGTAGAAAATATCAGATTCCATGTCCATCCGCTGTAGGAGTTCATAAGCGCCCCATGAAGCGCCTTCAGAGGTAATAATTAATGCCTGTGTTTTTCCACCGACGAAGTTTTTAGCCCATGGCACATACGGTATCTGACGGGTACGAGGGTCAGGTGTATTTTCCGGTTCGTCCCGATCCACGGGCACCACCACGGCAGATTTCAAATTTACGGTCACGCGTGGAATCCTCTCGGCAAGTAACAGTGCACGTTGTACAATCCAGTAATAATTCTCCAGTGAATTACGGATGCCCTCAAGTTCTTTCCGGATAGTGTTCATCTCAGATACAGTAATCTGATTGTAACTACCGATCTTATTTGTCATTGTTGCCAGTTTGTCAAGTTGGGGCTTTGTCCATTCTGCGTATTGCTTCATATTGACCGAGGGTGGTGCCGTTAAAATGAGAGTATCCTGTAATTTCTTCGCTGAAATCTGTGTTAGAGTGAGTTCTTCCTTAAGTTTGTCGAGATAACTTATTTCTAACTGCCTGCCATGATCCAGGGTGTAAAATCCGTTACCTGTTTGCACCATAACGGTGCGCCTGTCAAGGTCAGGAAATGCAAGTTTAAGTCCGTCAGCAATTGAGGAGGGCTGCTTCTCGACAAGGATACACTTGCCAAATGCTCGTGCATCGTGATGATCGCCGCCTTGTGTGGACCATGAAAGAAATTGTGTTACGTGCTCAGACAGTTGCCCGTCGTCCCGCGTACCCTTCATATCAAACCTGAACCGACACGGATTCATCCCGAAAATGTAGCCGACACGTGGTTCAACCTGGATGTGCGCCAGGGCTATACGGCCCTCAATCTGCCAGTAATCCGTACCGCGAAACGACGCATATTCCCAGTCAGCTGACAGGCCATAATTCTCGTTTACAAGAATTCCCCAGCCAAAATCATAGTACCAGAATATCTGTTTTTCAAGCGTGTCAATAAACCAGATCTGAAACTTTGTGGCGTTGTCGTTGTTGCCATCAATATGCAGTTCCATGCAGTCGCGGTCGTAAATCGCTTTTGACTTATCTGTGACAGATTTATTATGGTGTTCCATGTTTTCAGGCGTATCTTCATAGCATGTAAATGCTATGTAAAGATACCGGTCATCCCACAGAAAACGCGCCTCAGTCCGTGGAAATGGGAAACTACGAGCACCATACTCACAAGGACCAAAATCAGAAATGACCTCAGCATCCTTCCAGCAGGCATCATTGATATTGCCGTCTATTACTGGTGGCACCTTTGCCCTGGTGATGAACAGCACCTTGAAGTTATCTGCAGAAGTAGCATCTACGAAAAGCGGCACGGGTCCCTGCGCATAAACAAACCCGGATGCAAACAGCAGTAAGGTAAAAACTCGTGCAAGTTGTTTCAACATAGTGAATCTCCTCGTATTATATGTTGTAGTTATTTTCTTCCTGATTCATCAAAATCGCTGGAGTATGGGCTATAAAGTTAAATAATGGTTTATTCTACTACCTACTACACCTACATGTATCAAACCGTGTTATTTTGAAATCTTTTGATACTCATCCAGCACCTGCGAAACCTCCCGGGGAAGTTCGTACAGAAACCCCTGCTCGTCCCATATTGCTTTGTTTGCTTCAAACTTCTCCTTTAGTTGCTGTGCAAGGGGGCCTGCCTTTGCCCAGTCCCTTTTCGCCGCAGCGTCTTTAAATTCCTTTTCAAGTGCAGCATACTTGTTTGCCTCGTCATGCGCCGCGTGGAAGCGGGAAATAGAGAAACGCTCAAGTTTTCGTCTGTATGCTAACTCCTCCAGTTTCCTGTCATTTTTAAGTTTGAAAGTTGAAAGCGTCGGAAACCTGGTCTGTAGTGCCAGAATAAGGTCTGCAATTTGTTTTCGTGCTTCCTGCAGTTTTTCATATGGAAACTTGTCAGAAAATGCCGTGTAATCCGCTTGTGTCGGATTAAGGTACTGAATAGCCGTTGTAATATTATAGGGCTGGATGTCAACCCGTGTAAGAATTTTTTCTGCTTTTTCAAGTAAAGGGTCTTTCAACTTCATTTGATGTGCTTTTTCAACAATCATCGCCAGTGTCGTGACATACCTATAATCATCTGCTCCCTCACGAAAACCTTCCCACTGTAAAGTAGGAATAAGCCCATTTGTTGCAGGATATACAAACCCCCAGGCACTCTGTTTGCCAACAGACACCTGCTTCCATTGGTCTTTTATGTTATCCATATAAGACCATGGTATATAACCATCCAGTGGTTGGTTCCAGAGAGAAAAACCAGCCCTGTATCTATAGAGGACAGTGTCTTTGAAGTGAGACATTGGAGTATAAAGGCCAAAACGTTTTCCCTTTTCATGATAATCAGCGACTGTTGGACGCATGCCATGGTGAACAAACCATACATATGTAAACCACAGGTTATAATCCAGATTTTCATCACCCTGGTTGGTAGCCACCATTATTTTTAATCCTTCTTCACGTATTATCTTCTGAGCCCGGGAGCCGCGCTTCAACTCGTCACCGGCTTTTTCATCCATACCATAGATGTACCATTCAATGTTCGGGTCATATGAAGTCAGAAACATTTTCAATTTCCTTGCTCTGGTGCGAATTTCTTCCTGCATTTTCTGTGGCAGTTCATTGTCTTTGATTGAAGAGGCTGCCCAGATATCCTGAGTGAGTCCGGTATTGTCAAGTACAGCACGACGAGAAAGGATACGAGCTCCCCTGTAAGCATCAAGGTAATTCTTGAGACCCGAAAAGTCGTTTTTCTCATAGTCAGGACGGGGATGCCAGATATATGCAAAATTAAAACCATGTGCTGCCATGTCTGCCATTTCAAGTTTAAAGTAATCAAAACCCATGGCTGTAGCAACAGATTCTGTAATAAAAGCGCCGATGTCTGCAAGTGGCCTGTTAAGGGCAATATTCAATACTTCTATTTCCATAGGGATTTTCGCCTGAGACAATCCAGCACTCACTGTTACCATGCCCTTGTACGTGCCAGCAGGAACATTTTCGGGAACATGGACTAATAGCAGGATTTCCTTAATACTATCTGAAGCAACATTAAACGGCTGTAATGTGTTCGGAATAACAGGCAGTTCGTCAAACTTCAGAATATTTTCTTTTTTTAAATGGTCAACCTGAATGATATTTTCATTCTTCACAAGTAATTCTGGCCAGTACTCTTTTTTCATTACTGTACCCCACATATCACGAATATCAGCGTACCAGCACTTAACAATATATGGGTCAATAGCAGCATATGGTATCCTATTTTTGCCATCAGTAGATTTCAGGTCAGAAACAGTAATTCCAACCTCCTTCATGTCACCACCATCAGGATAAATAACAAATGCCGCTGGTTCACACTCACCAGGTGCAGCAAACAAAGTGATTTTACCTTTATCTGCCATTTGCCTTGCTTGTTCTGATGATGGTCTTTGCGTATCTATTATTCGTGCCATCCATGAAACCGGATACAGAAGAATTTGGGTCTGAGCAGAAATAACTCCTGCTAACAACATAAAATATACTCCAGCAATAAGGACACAATACCTTTTCATTTTTACTCCATTTTATCTTTTGACATTTACAGTTTTCGTAATTTTCTTTCCTGATACCATCTCGGTTATATCAATGCTCCATAAACCTTCTAAGTCCATAAGTCCTGCATATGGAATTATCATTTCTGCTGTACCTTTTTCAGGATGGATAGCAGTATATGTTTCATATTCCTTCACCTCTTTACCATCAGGACTCTTAAATTGAACATGCAATGGTAAGGACGCATAAAGTGGTTTTCCATCCCTTCCAAGAACCTGGATTAGAATTTCAAATTTTCCATTATTGAACTTCACACTTGCATTAAGATTTTCAATCCTCTGTGGTAAAACAACATAGGGTTTCCAGTTGGCTCTGTCTATATTTGTTTTCCACTGTAATGGTTGTTCCTGTGAAGATTCAGCGACGATTTTCTTTTCAAGTAAATCGTACACAACTCCTCCAGTATTCAGCAGTTTCACTTCAATTGATTCAGGATTGAAAATGTTATAATTCACAAGTGATAGCAATTTCCCATTACCTCCGTATAACCAGTGCGGTGCAACGAAAGAAGAACCAGTAATCTGAAGATTATCAGGTTTTATCTTTGGTAACATTTTCTCCCTGACAATTGATACCTGTTTTTCCATTGTTTTCAAAATGACTTCCATACCCCATTTACCTGGTTCTGTTTCAAGGACATTGTAATCAAGAATAACTGCACCATCCGGCACCAATTTAGTTTCTCTGTCGCAAAAGATGACCTTGCCCGGGGTTTCTGCAAATTTCTTGATATAATTCCAGAGGGACTGGTTGGCATACTGGAATCTGAAAAGGCAGAGTGCCTGGTAAGAATCAAGAATTCCAGATTTCACCTGCTCATCCGTCACAATATCCACTGGAACACCTGCAATCCTCATTGCCGGATAAAACCTGTCAAATGCAACAGGTCCTGATATATGAAGCATTCCTGCAGTATTTTCTTCACTTAAAAAAACCGCTACATTTTTAGAAGGTTTTGTTTCCATTCCCATAAACATTGGTCCAAATTGATGTATCCAGGAAGCCCAATTTTTCGTTTCCTCAAAAAGGTCATTTCTTGAAAAAAGTCCGCCACCTATCTTTCCTGGTGGAACAGGGTCAAGTCCATAACAGGTGAACCATAAGATTAATTTAGCGCCTTTTGTTAAAGCCATGATTGTATTCAATCTGAAATCCTGAACACACCAATCAGGTTTTCCTTCTAAATCTCCTGACCACCAGCCAATAAGCCCCCAAACTGGCTTCAATGGATTTACCCGCTGTCTTGCCCTGTGCCGGTCAAACATAAAATCAAGCCTTGCATGCCCGCACTCATACCCTGGATGTGGTTGCCAGATTGTAGGATAGGTATAATCCATTACAGCATCGCATTCACCATATTCGCCGCCAGACCAAGCAGTTGTCAGGATATCAGGTCGAATTTTGTGAATAAATTCTGTCTGTTCAGCATTATTCATACGTAACCCTTCAGTAGTAGCATCCCCGGGCAGTCCAATAATGTCCTTCCACTTAAAATATGGATGATTATCAGGAAATACAGTTGGTGGCGGTTCTTTTGGGGGAAGAAACATTGTATCCAGACCACTTTTTTCTTTAAAGTATTCAATCGCAGGACGGCTGTAATCACCGTAATACGGTTTTTTTGTTCTTGGGTCAATTCCCATCCGAAAACAGTATTCATCATCAAAAGAAATACTGTGAAGTCCAGGATGATTTTGAGAAGCATCTATTATATCCTTAATCCTTGCCAGCATTGCTTTTCTACCAACCTTGCTGAAAGGAGTTCCAAGACTTGTACTGTAAAAAGAACCATCCTCAAGGACCAATCCCTGGAGTAGTTCCTGCACCCCATTTTCATTAAGAGTCCCATCTTTTTTGAAGTAAAGGTCCCTGTTGTCTACATATTTTTCAAGTGCTCTATGATAATGAATATTGAAATTAAGTTGATATCGGATACCGTATAAAAATAGTCGGTCAATCTTTTTACAAAAACCCTCAGGGTCATCTCCTGCTCCGCTTGAAAGGTTTATATTCCATTTTTCCATTTCTGTAAGCAGGTCATCTGAACACAAAGAAAGAGCATCTATTCCAAGAGGAAATTCATCTGGACTATGATTCCAGATACCAAAAGTAACTGACTCATTTCGAACCACTGGTTTTTTATTCTGCATAACTTCAAGACAGAGCCGATATCTACCAGGTCTCAAAAGCATGCTATCAAGTTCATATACTGTTTGCTGGCAGGGAATTTCTCTAAGTTTATATGTGTTTTTAGTTTTCTGAGAAATTGCAGAAACCACAATAGTATCACCATTTACATAGGGTATAATCCTTATTGGAATTTTTTCTCCGCGAAGATAACCCTGCCGTGGAAGTTGTGCAATAATATCTCCACCTAAAAATGCAAGAAGTCCATTTTTCCCCTGGCTATAAAGTTCCTGTACCTGCGTTTCACCAAGCGGCATATTAAGGATTGCCAGTTCATCAACATCAGCATTCACAAACCCGCTTGCATTATCCTCTCGGCCAGGTAAAAATCCAATATTGAAAGCAAACGGACTACTTTTTAATGGTGCAACATTTTCCAGATGTGCAATTTTCTTCCCATCAAAAAAAAGATTATTTACCCCTCTGTCCCAAGTGCCAACAATGCAATGCCAGTTATTTTTCCAGTTTCCAATGAAACCCTTCAGGTCTCCTATGAGAAAATGTTGTGCATTGCTGGTGCTGTAAAATAAAAGTCGTTGCCCTTCAATATGAATATCAAAACTTGCCCAACCACCATCAAGAATCCATGTATAAGTTGAAGGCATATCATTCACTGGTTTAAACCATATGACAACTGAACCCTGTTCAAGTGGAAAATTCCTTATTCCATGGTAAAAGGAAAATCTTGCCTTGTTGGTTTCTGTTATTCTGAGCGCTTTGCCATTAATACCATCCACAAACTCAGGGTTTTTGCCAGGTGCTGAAAATTTAATAATATTTAATCCTGTTGATGGAATGATACTATCAAGAGAACTTTCAAAGGGAAGATAAAGCCAGACACAGTTTGGGGACAATTTACCTGTCTGTGCAACTCCTGCTTTACAATTGAAAAAAATAAAACAGGCCAGCAGCACAAAACCATAAATTTTAAAACCTTTTGTTAACATTGGTTCTCCTTTCTATGTATCTCCGATACTGTTTATGAAATTCAGAGACCCCTGGCTCTTGCATATCTTCCTGGAATTTATTTATCCACATTCTGCGGTTGCGGACGTGATAACAACTTATAACGGCATCTCTATGACGACGGTCCAAGTACCTTTAATGATATGGCTCGTACATCACATAGAAACCAGCCGCCATCTGAATGACCGGTTCTGCCTCAACCATCGTTTCATTTACGACCAAAGAACCGTTCGCCCCAATTTCCCAGCCAGTCAGAGAACCACCAGTTCAAACATTAATAATATGGCATATACATTAAGTTTGGTTCCCAATAAGTATCAAAGTTACTCCAGCCACCGCCTGATTCCCATGATATCCATTGTAATTTTTCATCAGTCAGTTTCCAGCCAGAGGAATCATGTGAAGTAGGTATCCACTCAACATTCCCATGGAAAAATAAAACATTGACCCCGTCTTTTGTATGATTATTGTACCCTTCCCAGCCCGTTACTGATACCTTCCATATATAGTTTGACCATGCCATTCCGCTCCAGTCAAAACTATAAGGAGAAGACCCTGGACAGCCTGCCCCATAATATGCATCCATAACCAATGGAGCATTGAAAGGACGCCTATTTGCAGAAGAAGTTCTGGCGCCACCTGTGAGTGGTAATTTGCCTATTCTGTGTCCTCCTGCATAAGCATAATGTAACCATCCATTGTATTTGAAATCATTCGGACCAGTTGGTAAACTCCTATTCCATGTTGCTCTGAAATTGCTTGGACAGATAAATACATTTGGATTATCAATGTATTTTAATCTATAGAGCAAATACATGGAGTCAGGTGTCCTTTTCATTGAGAACTGTGTTGGCGGATACGAAGAAAGAACATTCGGGAACCAGCCATCATAATCATCAGCATACATAAAAAGAGCAGTGCCTATCTGTTTCAGGTTACTCATGCACACTCCTCTTTTTGCCTGTTCTCTTGCTCTTGCGAGTACTGGAAGGAGCAGTGCAGCGAGGATGGCTATGATGGCAATAACAACGAGCAACTCAATCAATGTGAATCCCTTCCTTATAAACGCATTATGCCTTAAAACCTTTTCTGTCTTCATTTTTAACACCTCCCTTCAAGCTCTTATGGAAGTCCCTGAACATAAGCGGGAAGTCCATAAGCGATATTGTCAAAAAGATTAAAAACTCCCTCTCCCCACCAATCAGTGCCGATATACTGGGGATATACCTTGCTGCTGAACCATTGGACAGAACCATTTAGAAACAACACATTTCCACCATATCCCTTATGAACTGATACACCATACCAGACATCATCAATGATATAAGCGCGGTTCGGGCTTTTATCAGGATACATCGGACTTGGTCCTGCAGGTATCCTCATTGCATATCTCATATCAAGGCATTTTTCAACTTCCCAGTAATATCTCGGGTTTCTCCACACAGTGGGATAAAGGGCGAGTCTGTTTGATGGGCAATTGAAAACATCAAGAGCACCGACAGGAATATAGTTGGGAACAAGAACTCCAAGCCCCCTTATATCAGTTGCGGACTGTCTCAATCTATAGCCCATGTTTGCGCTATATGGAGTACACCCATAATCATCAGCATACATCTTCACTGCTAAACCAAGTTGCTTCAGGTTGCCCATGCAAACAGATGTCCTTGCCTTTTCTCTGGCTGCGGCAAGTACTGGCAGTAACATCGCAGCGAGAATTGCTATTATTGCAATTACCACCAGTAATTCTATGAGCGTAAATCCCTTTTTGTTCATTTCTGTTTCACCTCCTTTCACATTGCTTCGGTTACACCCTAAAATGATCATATTGCTTCGCTCTCTTAGCCCTACACCTTTCATTTCTATCACCCCCTTAGTAAAAATTCCCTCATACTTAAACTGAACAGTTTTTCTATCACTGAATGTACTACTCCTAAAACGACCCCATCTTTCCCTAATTGGGCTTTTACAATCTCAACATTTCTGTTCAATCCTCCGCTGGCTATGACCTGCTTCTGCACCTTTTTCATAACGGCCTCATCCATCTTTAAAAATTCACCGCTCAGGATAATTACTTTTGGGTCAAAAAGCCAAATCAGTTTTAACAATCCTTCTATAAAGGAATCAGATATCTCGGTTGGAATAAGTTCAAAATTCTCGCCAGCAAACCCATTTTCTCCACGAAGAATTTCCCCATTTATCAATATCCCGAATCCTATCCCTCCCCGCCTATTCATAATATAGATTCCATTTTTGACTCCACGGGCTACGCCCATCTTCGCTTCCGCAATCATTCCTGCATCAGCGTCATTCTCCATCACCACGGGTACTTTAAATTTTTCTTCAAGCACGGACTTTACAGGAAGAAACTCTATTGGATCCTGGTACGTGCATACATATTCACCCTGCTTTGTAATAAGTCCTGACATACCAATGCCTATTCCAAAAAGTTTCTCTGCCTGAATCCTGTTTTCTTCAAGTAAAGAATTAACAAATTTTTCTATCCCTTCAATCTTTGGATGTCCTTTAAAAGGCTCTGATTGTTGCCTGACAATGATTTCCCCATTAAGATTAGTTAAAACACCAAAAAAATCCAACCCTATGTCTACTCCTACGATAAATCCGTATTCAGAGCAAAACTCCACTTCATCAGGTCTTCTTCCACCTGTGGAATTCTGTTTTCTCCCGTACCTAACCAGTCCTCTGCGTTTCAGTTCTTCCACTATGCTTATAACTGTAGGATGGCTTATACCGGTAAGACGGGAAATTTCTGGTCTGGAAATTGAAGAGTGCCTTCTGATTGCGTCTAAAACCACAAAATAGTTCCTTCGCCTATTGAGATGAAAGGAATTGCTAAGTAATTCTCTCTTTTTGTACTTTATTAGTTCTTTCATCATGAGTAATTTAAACTACAATTTCACTTTTGTCAAGTCTTTTTAAAAGACCTATAACTACAGCATAAAAATAAGCATCATTCACCATCAAAATGTTCAAGTTTCCCTAAACGTTATTCTGTGTAAGAGGTAACTATAAGTTGAGCGCTAATGGCACCGAATGATAGAAAGGTCCATTAAAATAGAGTGCTGTAACGGATGGAATTGAGCGCCCTCGTCTTTCACGTCTTGCAGACTACGCTTCGGTCACTCGCCTCACAACTTCCTTCAGGGAGGAGTGATACCTCCTTCCTGAGGTCCCTTCTCCCAATGCCAACAACCTTTAATTACTCTTCGGGTCGGATGAATCCGCAGGTTCTTTGTAGGGGCTTGATTTATCAAGCCCGCCACGTTGCTTCAGGGAGGAGTGATACCTCCTATACTGTACCCCATTTGTCAAGTACAAAATAAGAGAAAATGTGAAGGCGCATTGCTTATTAAATTGTTCCATCATCAATTATTCAATTTTTCTTCCCCTGCCCATTTCCTTGGTGCTATTCCACATCCTTTTCAGAGGCCTTTATTCCACCTTATTTCTATACCCTAATGGGGAGCAGTATAAGAGCGGTATAAAACAGGACATTGGATGAGGAGTTCTTGCAGATGGGCCATTATATAGATGACCTGGAGGTTTTTAACCCGCTTTTAACCGAGTGGCTAATAGAAATTTTAAGCGTCCACACCAGTCATTAGGTTATTTAACTCCTATGGCCTTCTTGTCACAGACACCGGCAGATAAAGTGTTACCCATATACTCAACTCTTACATAAATTTGACAGGATAATTATTGTTATGCTAAACTTTTTGTAAGATTTACAAAAAGTTAAAAGAGGTGGGACTATGGAACGGATGGTCTGCGACCACAAAATGATGAAGGGTCTTAACAAAATCAGCGTGATCCATCTGCTCTGGAAGGCAGGAAAATTGTCAAGGGTGGGAATAACCGGAAAACTAGGTCTGGCGGCTAAAACTATTACCAATCTCACCCGTGAATTGCTCTCTAGTAATGTTATCAGGATAGCAGGTTATCGGTCTTCCTCTGGCGGCCGCAGACAAGAACTCCTGGAATTGAATCCTGATTATAAATACGGCCTGGGAATTTACCTTGGTGGAAGGTGTCTGGAAGGCGCTATAGTTGACTTGAGAGGTGGGGTATCTATCTATAAAAAGATACGTGTAGATATAAGAGAATCGCAATCTTCCTTATTAAATAAAATAAAGCATCTAACCAGAGAATTGATTACTCAAACGAAGATGTCCAAATTATTCGGAACAGGCTTTGTCTTTCACGGCATTCTGGATACTAGAGGCGAAATGATAATTTCTTCTGCTGTCTTACCGAATTTAAAAGGCGTGAAAATTAAGAAATTTTTTCGGGAGGAATTTTCTCTTCCAATAGAAGTAGAAATAAGTTCCAGAGCAATCGCTCTCGCTGAAAAATGGTTCGGTGCTGCAAGAAACATAAACGATTTCATCCTTCTGGAGTTGGGTATGGGTATTGGAAGCACTATTGTTCATAAAGGTGAAATTTTTTATGGGGCCGGTGGCCATGCAGGAGAAATCGGTCATACTGTCGTTGAAACCAATGGGCGGATGTGCCCCTGTGGGCGTAGAGGATGCTTGGAAACAGTGGCTTCTATTCCGGCAATTGAAAAAGAAATGGTTCGCTGTTTTAAAGGTTCAGAACTTAAAAATTTCAAAGAACTCTATCACCTAGCAATAAATGGAAACAAATCTGCACGGGATATTATAAATAGGGCTGGCCAATATATCGGCATAGCAACAAGTAATCTGGTAAATATATTAAATCCCTCTCATTTAATCGTAAGTGGTGAACTTATTCAGGGTAAAAACCTCCTTTTTCAAACCATAGATAACACCCTGAGAAAATATGTTATCCCTTCATTCTACGATTCTCTTCAGATTATTCCGGGTAAACTTGAGGAACGGGCAACGGTTATAGGTGGAGCTACATTGGCTTTAAAAAGATGCTTTGAAGCAACTGAATTAAATTAAACAATTACGGTTATGGAGCCAAAAAAATACGAAAATTACAAAAAACTTGCTGCTCGGATACGGGCACGCGCGGTTATGATGACCAATCTGCGTCATAGCGGACACCTAGGAAGCTCGCTCTCTATGGCTGACATTCTTGTAGTACTGTTTGAAAAGATATTGCGGGTTGACCCACAGAATCCACGCTGGTCGGAACGGGATCGTTTTATCCTGAGCAAAGGACATGCAGCGGCAGGAGTATATGCGATTATGGCGGAGGAAGGGTTTTTCCCCAAGGTCTGGCTCAAAACCTATTATTGTGATGGTGGTAAACTCTGTGGACATATCAGCCATTATGTTCCAGGAGTGGAATTTTCTACCGGTTCATTAGGGCACGGATTACCCGTAGGCGTGGGGATGGCATTGTCGGCCAGACATAAAAGAGCAAAACACCATGTTTTTGTGCTAATGAGTGACGGTGATTGTAACGAAGGTTCCACTTGGGAGGCAATTATGTTTGCAGCCCAGCAAAAACTTGATAATCTGGTAGCAATAGTGGATTACAATAAAATTCAGGCTCTGGGCAAAACCAGCGAGGTTATCAATCTTGAACCCCTTGCCCGAAAGATTGAAGATTTTGGTTGGGCGGTGAAAGAAATTGATGGGCATAATTTTGAACAAATTGAACAGGCCTTTTTAAAAATTCCTATAGAAAATAATAAGCCCTCATTTTTTATTGCTCACACTGTAAAAGGTAAGGGTATAAGTTATCTGGAAAATACAGTAGCATCGCATTATAAATGCGTTCCAGACGAGAAACTTTCTGAGGTTTACAAGGAATTGGGCGTTGAATATGAGAAAGACATTTAACAGGACTTTGCTGGAAATTGCCAAAAGGAACGAGCGAATATTTTTGGTCGTCTCTGATATCGGATACGGCGAAATTGAACCCTTTGCTCACACTTTTCCCGACCGTTTTTTTAATGTGGGAGTAGCAGAACAAAACATGACAGGCATTGCCTGTGGCTTGGCATTGGAAGGTAACATTGCTGTTACCTATTCTATTGCCAATTTTCCCACATTGCGATGTTTAGAACAAATTCGTAATGATGTTTGTTATCATAATGCGAATGTAAAAATAGTTATTATTGGAGGCGGTGTTGCCTACGGTGCCTTAGGGATTTCTCACCATTCTACTGAGGACCTGGCGATTATGCGAGCCTTGCCTAATATGGTCGTCTTGTCGCCCTGCGATTGTATTGAAGCAAAAGAAGCCACCCGGGCAATGATTGAACATCAGGGACCTGTTTACTATCGTTGCGGTTACAAAGGAGAACCTGCTATTCATTCAGGACCAATTAATTTTGAAATAGGCAGGGCGATCCAGATTAAGAATGGAAATGACGGTACCATTATTTTTACGGGAACGATTGGCTATAATGCCTTACTTGCCCGGGAAATCTTATCCCAAAAAGGGATTAAGTGCCGGCTTATCAGTATGCATACAATAAAACCGATTGATACAGAAATAATTCTTCTGTGTGCCAGAGAAACCCGGGCTATTATTACGGTGGAAGAACATAATCTTTCTGGTGGACTGGGTAGTGCTATATCTGAGGTATTGGCAGACAACTGTTTGTCTCAAATTAAATTTAAGCGTATTGCTTTCCCGGATGTTTATGTATCAAAAGTGGGAAGTCAGGAATGGCTCCGGGAACAATACGGAATGTCTCCTTCAGGTATCGCGAAAACTGTTGAGAAAACAATAAGGGAGAATTAATGACTTCTCGAGAGCGGATTTTTGCTGCGCTGAAGGGAGAAATTCCTGATCGTGTTCCTCTTATGGAAATATGCATAGACCCAAAGGTGATTGATAAGATTTGTCATGGCATGTCTTACGAAGATTTTATTGATTATGCAGACATGGATGCAGTGACTTGCTTGACAATGACAGAAGATGCGACTTCCATAAATTGGGTGGATAAGAAGAAAGGTATCTGGCGTGACAAATGGGGAGCTTTGCAACAATTGACGGAAGATGTTATTTCTGTTGTTATGCCACCAGCACGTATTGAGACGGAAATTGATTTGGCAACATACGAACCACCGGATCCTCTCACATCACCTGTCATTAAAAAAGTGAAAAAGCTTGTTAACCGTTTCAAAGGCAAAAGGGCTATTGTAGTTGTTGGTGAATCTGTCTTTGCACCTTCTCAATATCTACGCGGCGGACTGGCAAACCTGATGATTGATTACGCCCTTCGTCCTGAAATTGTGCACAAGATAGCTCGCATAGGAGTGGAGTACCATGTGGAATTATACCGGAGGCTTATTGCCGAAGGTGTAGAAGTTGTTCTATTAGGGGATGATTATGCCGGAAAGAACGCCCCCTTCATGTCTCCATCTCATTTTGAAGAGTATATCCTGCCGGGTCTGAAAACGGTTGTTTCTGCCGTCAAGGATGCAGGTGCATTTTGTATTCATCACACAGATGGTGATATCTGGAAGATAATAGACATGCTCGTTTCAACAGGGCTGGATATGCTTGGACCGCTTGAGCCCGCATACATGAGGCTTGATGAAGTACGGAAATATTGTGGGGGTAAGGTCGGTGTGATGGGAAACGTGGATGTAGATATTCTCTCCAGAGGCTCCGTAGAAGATGTAGAGAATGAGACAAAGGAACTTCTCAAGCGTGTTTCTCCTCTCGGCGGGCATATTCTCTCATCGAGCAATACGATTTGCAGTTCCGTTCGGCCGGAAAACTTCATGGCCATGCTGAAAATTGCCCAAAGATATGGAGGCATATCATGCAATTGAAAAATAAAGTAATGGTGATTGCGGATGACGGGAACAGAATTGGGCATACGGCGGCTTTGTTCTTTGCTAAGGAGGGACGCAGAAAGAGCATTTCTTGTTTTCTGGTTATTGTGTTTTTTGCGTCTGCGTCTCTATATTCAAGCCAGAATATAAATGCAACTAAAACCAGTATTCCTCCTGTTATTGAAGGAAAACTGACAGATGAGTGCTGGCAGGACAATACTTCAAATCAGTATCCTGATTGGATAGAAGCGAAACTACCTAAAAAACATAGTATAGGAAGAATGGTGGTATATCCATTTGAAAAGACATTAAAGGAATATTGCGTCCAGGCATTTGTTAAGGATGATTGGAAGGATGTGGACAAAATATCCGGGAATGACAAAGATGTTATCATCCATCAATTCTGGCCTGTAACTACAGACAGGGGAAGATTATTTATTACCGTAACAAACGGGCTGGAGGCAAAAGTTCTTGAAATAGAGGTTTGCGAAAAATGAGGTACCGTATGGTAAAAAAGATTGTTTTTGTTATGGGGATGGTTCTATTATTCCATAGTAGTCCTATTGTTTTTGCAAACAACGAAAAATCTACTAAGGAAAAAGGACCGGTCGGATACTGGAAGTTTGACGAAGGAAATGGAAAAATAGCAAAGGATTCAAGTGGAAATGGCAACGACGGTGAAATTAAAGGTCTGGAAAGCAACAAAACAAGATGGGTAACAGGAAAATTTGGCAAAGCACTGGAGTTCAGCAACATAGTTAAAGGAAACGATGGCTGTGTGGTTGTGCAAGGTATGACTAATTATGATTTCTCAAAAGGGTTCACCGTAGAAGCATGGATATGGATAAAGGAACGTCCACCAGTACCAGGATACTATAAGAGTGAAATTATGGGAACCAGCTTTGGTACTGCTGGACCAGGATTCAGATTCATGAGTGGCCGGCTTGCCCTTGCTATGTCAGAAGGTGGAAAACAGTTCTGGTATGTGTTTGGTGTTACTCCACAAGATAAGAATGTCTGGTATCATGTGGCCGCTACTTATGACGGCAGTGTTATGAAAATCTATAGTAACGGAGAATGTGTAGGAACCAGTGAACCTGGCGCCCTTTATGGCAAGTGTAATAATCCTTTGACCATAGGTTCCCACGCAGGTGGTAAGTATGATGGTTTTACCGGGATTATTGACGAAGTAAAAATCTATGACTATGCAAGACCGCCGGGGGACATATTCAAAGATGCAGTTCTGTCTGATATAGATGTGGATTTCAAGAACTATTATCAGATAGGTGTTCCATCTATTGCCACTGAAATCAAAGATAGGCAGTTAGATGTTAGTGTTAACGTGCCTTTAAAAAATATCTCAGATACAAAAAACGAAGTTAAGTTTTATTGCTGTCTTTTTGATCCGGAAGATAATGTGGCAATCAAATCAGAAAAATTTGATATGGAACCCGGAGAAGAAAAAAATATTTCCTTTGACTCTATGAAAATAAATACTGCCGGGGAATATGATGCTGACTGTTATTTCATTCTAATGAAAGCTGACACGGGCGAAAAAGTGGCAATTTCAAAGATAAAGATCCCAATAAAGTATATACCCATTTCAATCAATATAATAGAACCTTTCTACAGAAATTCAATTTTTGCTACCCAGAATCTGGAAAAGGTTGTACTGGACGTTGAGATAGAACTTACAAAAGATAAGTTAAAAGATAAGAAACTCGTTGTAGAGGTGAAAAAAGAAAGGGGTGGTTCGGAAGTTTTTGTCAGAAAAGAATTTCTTGAAGTGTTGCCTCTAAACAAAATGGAATTTCCGAATGACGAAAAACTTCCATATGGAAATTTAGTGATTTATGCGGCGCTTAAGGATAAGAATAATAAGATTATCACGAAAACCAACTGTTCATTAAGAAAATTGGAATATAAACAGGGGGAAGTCTGGCTTGACCGGGACTTAAACTGGCGTATAGATGGTAAACCTTTCTTTCTTGTCAGCGGCTACGTTGCCTGTAAAAATCCTTATTTTACTGCCCAGCAGACATCCACCCAGTTAGACCCTGCTGATTTAGCGAGAGGCATCAAGAAAATTTCTAATCTATTAAGTTACAACAGGATTCCACGATTGTACTTTGAATCACTACAAAGGGGAAAAATAACCGAGGAATTTCTTAACTGGTACCGGGAACAGATAAGAAAAGAGATGGCTTCTCCGGGATTATTCGGTTATATGTTAGGCGATGAACCAGAACTCAAAAGATTTTCCCCGGAGATTATGAAAGTGCTGTATGATTTGCTCTGGGAAGAAGACCCGTATCATCCTGCCTATATAATCAATTCCACAAACGTATCCGCACGTCAGTACGTAAATTGTGCTGATTTCATATTGCGGGACATATACCCGAATTTTTTCCGAAATGTAAAAATAAATGACTGTTCACTGGTTATTGAAGGAATTGCGGATTTTATTAAATTCACAAATAAGAAGCAGGTCGGATTTATGTGTCAGGCATTTAACTATTCTGATATAAGGTCTGAAGACGAAAGAGTACCATCTTTTATTGAATTAAGACATCAGAATATCATTGCCTTAACTGTAGGAGCCAAATGTTCTATAGCTTTCAATCTCACCTATGACCACTATCCAGAGTTTTATATAGGGCTTCCTTATATCGCACAAGAACTGAACTATCTGAGCAAAGCCGTGATGGCCCCAGGGTCCAAACTTGAAGTCAAAACAGATTCCGGCAAGATTAGAACACTCTTAAAAGATGCCAATCGGGGACTATTTTTATTTGCTGCAAATATTGACAAAGAAGCGAGGAATGTAAAGTTTACTGTTCCAGGGATAAGTAAGTATTCAAATACTTTATATGTTATATCCGAAGATAGGAGTGTGGACATAACAAATGATTCCTTCACTGACAAAATGGAGCCGTTTTCAGCCCATGTATACACCACATCAAAAGAAAAGACAGGACTTTTAAGTTTAGAGGAAATTGAAAAGAAAATAGACGGTGTGAACAACGCGCGTAAAAAACCAGGTAATCTGGCATTTTTGATGTATGCAGAAAAGCCCAGGAGGGTAAGTGCTTCTTCGGGACAAAATGTTCAGAACCAAACATCTGGTTATCTATGGCATGTGGTGGACGGAATTATTGACAAACCACCAATGCAGGGGCTGGATGCAGTTGCCTGGATTGATAACAACCTTCCTTCCTGGATAGAGGTAAAACTGGATAAAGAATATAGAGTAAGCAGAGTAATTGTGTACACAGCGTATAAAAGTTTAAAAGATTATCAGGTACAGGCATATATATCAGGAGATTGGAAAACAGTTGATACTGTTGCCAACAATTCAAAAGATGTTATCACCCATAAATTTGAACCGGTCACCACGGATAGGATAAGGTTATGGGTTACAGCAAAAAATGTTGAAAACGCAATAGTCACAGAAATAGAGGTATATGAAAAATAAACTGATTTTGGTCGCGCTGATGGGATTAATGGGCATGACGGGGATGACATACCATGAAATGGGAAAGAGAGGATTTATCTGGAAAGCATATTGGGGTGGCGGAGAGCCAGAAAGTATCTGTGCCAGCGCGAAAAAAATAGGTTTCAATGCCATTATCACTTGGAATACGGATGTTGATTATCTACAAAAGTTGGTAGAAGCAGGCAAAAAAAATGGAATTGAAATCTATGCCAGCGTATCTTTCACCTATAACAAGACCTATCCTGAAAATCTAAAGCAGGTCATGAGCCCTGAAGAACAGGAACAATATGAAATACTTAAAGGCAAAACAATACCTGAACTCTGTAAAATAGAATATCAATGGGGTGGAGAACCTGTCAGAAAAGGAGAGGTCTTTTTTAATGAACTACTTTGTTTTCATAGACCCGAAACAGTTGAAATAACAAAATCTATTATAAAGAATATTCTGGAAAATGTTCCTGATATTACTGGGGTGGCCATTGATGGTCTTGGATATCAGAACTACTACTGTTGTCATTGTGCTTACTCCACTAAACTCTTTGAGAAATATTTTAAGAATCAAAAGAAAATATCAAGAGAAGAGGCTCTAAATAAATTTTCTCTTGAAAAAATTGTGGAATTTACCAATGAACTGGTCAGATATGCAAAATCCATAAAGCCAGACCTCAAAATAGTATGCCACATATATCCTGTATTTTTGCCTGATATTTTCTATGGTAACAGGCTTGAAGTTGACTATTGCGGAGAAACTGTTGCCTGGTTTTTTGAGCCATTCTGGCCATTGTCAAAGATAGAAAAATACACCAGGACAATTCTGCAAAACCAATCAAAATATTTCAGGAATCAGAAAGCGGTGGCAATGGTTGGAATCTACGGCAAGAGTAAAGAGGCCCAGGGATTCAATTGTATAAAGACGCCAGAGAGAATCAGACAGGAAATAGAAGTCATAAGAAAAACCGGATGTAACAGGATTATGTTTGCTGGCTTTGACCTGCTAAAGGATGAAAATGTAACCGGATGTCTGAATGAAATTTTTAACTGGAAATAAAATGAGATACTTCAACATTTGGCTTGTAATGCTTTTATTCGTCTATGCCATACGTGGCCTCAGTGCTGAAGAGGACTTATTTGCAAGACAGGAATATACCTGTTACAGAATAAAAGATGGCACTATGCACCTTGATGGCAAGTTGGATGAGGATTTCTGGTTTGAGGTACCGGAAATAGAGATAAGGGAAATGGCAACAGGAGAAGCGCTCCCTTTTTCCTCAAAAGCAAAAATTGTCTGGGACAGTAAATGTTTATATGTTGGTTATATCCTTAAAGATACCAATGTTTACAGCAAGGCTGAAAAGGGATTAGATTATAGGTCCCGTACAAAACCACGTGCTTTGTGCGGCCTTCCTCACCCTTTTGTCAAATTGTTCCTTGACCCGGATGCTGATGGAGCAGACTACATGGAAGTCCACATTGATGCCCGTGGCAATATTACAGACCTGCTTCAGGTTATTCCTTATTGCAATCAGCACTCCAAAATTGTTAAGCCTCAGGTTAGCCGTATCCTCTGGGGATGGGACTGTGAAGGTATTAGAGCAGCAGTATATGTGGATGGCACGATTGATAATCCAGAAGATGTTGATAAAGGATGGTCAGTAGAACTGGCTGTACCCTGGAGCTCATTAGATAAAATAACAGCAGGTAAATGTCCGCCTCTTTCAGGGGATAGATGGCTGGTTAGTGTCCAGAGAGTTGTACACACTGACACCCGTATATACGGAAGCTGGCCAACCTTAGGTATTGTTGATTCCCATATTATAGACAGATGGGGATATTTAGTTTTTTCTGATAAGAAACCGGAAAGGCTTCAACTGAAACTTGTCTGGGTAGAAACAATGCCACAGAAAACTGAAAAGCAGATTGAAGATGCAGTTATTAAAGCAAAATCATTGGGATTTAATGCCATTGCCTGGGAAACCAATAAGTGGGAAGCATTTATTTATGCTTGTCGGGTACATAATATAAAACACTACGGAATAATTCAGATGACAGGTCTGAGGGAATCTGATTATCTGGAGAAAATCAAGTATCAAGTTGAACAGGCTATTGCCAAGGGATTTACTGGTCTGGTGTTCAATGACACTGAGTCTGAAAAGGCGGACAATAAAGCAATGGCAGAATTTTATGAAACAATGAGCAAATATGCAGTATCCTATGCGAAATCAGTAATGAACAGAACCGTAGAAATAATCTGCAGCGGAATTGTGCCACTTGTTAAACTATCTGGAAAGGATGATATACAAACAGTGGAAAGGGTTAAAAAAGAGTTACAGGTAATTAAAAAATCTGAATCAAGAACAATCCAGATTTATGAGCTTGGTCTTATACTTTCATCCCCGAAAATTTCTAAAATTATCACCGATGAACTGGGTGGAAACCAAAAGATAATGTTTTCTACGCAGAAAAGAATAACGGGACCTTTGTATGATAAAAAATTAACCAATCCCGATGATTAGGCAAACAAATGACAGAATGAGAGAGGCTGGATGGAAGGAGGCTTAAAAATGGGAAAAATTTCAGCAATATTGTTATTACTATTTGCGGGCTTTTTACTTCCGCGAGGATGTTTCGCTGATATTCCAGGTGATCTGAGTATCAAACTGGATGGTAAACTTGATGATCCATTATGGGAGAAAGCAAAAAGATACGAACCATTCCGTTTTTCTGGTCAGGATGAACCTGCTCCTGTCCAAACTACGGGGTTTTTTGCTTATGACAATTCTTATTTCTATTTTGGTTTTATCTGTCAGGAACCGGAAATTCCCAAAATAAAACAGAATGCAAAAGTAAATAGATTGATTCCAATATATGGGGACGACAGTGTAGAAATAATGATAGATAGCAACCGGGACGGAACAGACGGCTTCTATCGCATTGCCGTAAATTCTCTGGGTTACGCCGGCGCCTTTTTCTACTGGCGATACGGTTCTTTTATGCCAGTGGATATGGTCTGTTTTGCAAGGGGGAATATAGAGAAAGACCGCTGGACAGTAGAGATAGCCGTCCCCATATCTTCACTTGCCCGGAATGGCGGATTAAGTAAAGATATCGGGATAAATTTCGGTAGAAACCGGGTGGCCGGGGAGAAGCGTGAGGAAACATACAGCGCGGCCAAAGGCAACTTTTTCTATCCTGGGACATTCCACGTTTGCTCCATTGACGGCATTGACCGGGAACCGTATCTTCTGGAAATACAACCCGCAAACAGAGGCATAGTTCCCAAGGTAACCGGTCCTGTACAAAACGGCGGCCGCCTGGAAGGGGTTGTTCCCTTTATTTTCAGGAACGCTGGTTCTAAGTCCAAAAATCTCAAAATCTTGACCGTAGTAAGGAACAGTAAGAACGATATTATTTCCGGAGAGAATGTTGAAACTACTCTTATGTTGCCGCCGGGAAAAGCAAAACAGATTAATCTGCCGATATCTATTCCGAAAGCCGGGGAATATACATTTTCCATTAAAACTGTTGAAAATGGCCTGCTCACCGCAAATATCATTTATCCCCTGTTCGTTAAATTTGAAATTATTTCATTAAAGATTATTAGCCCGTTTTACCGGAACAATATATATGCTACAGAAAAAATAAGGGAGATAAAAGCCCGGGTGAACATAGGCCTGCCTGCAGAAAAAGTCAAGGATACGCAAATCGTTTTTTCGCTCCAGGATAATCAAAAGAAGACGCTCGCGACGAAGAGGTTTGATATCAAGAAGATTGACCAAGCACTTTCCCTGTCTATACCTGAATTGGAAACAGGGCAATACCTGTTCAAAGTTTCGCTGAAAAAAGGCAAAGTAATCATGGCGGAAACGGAAGAGACGATTAACAAACTCGCTCCGGCGAAAGGCAGCGAGGTCAGGATAGACGAGAAATTGCGTCTGCTGGTGAACGGCAAACCTTTTTTTCCGATTGTGGAGTGGTCCGGAGGGCTTTCCCTGGAAACTGTTAAGAATTCCGGAATGAATGCTGTAGTGTATCCAGCTGTATCTTCATGGCTTGATAAGGCAAAAGACCAGGGACTCTTCGTTGTATCCCTTTTTGGTGCACCCTACAGAAAATATATAAATGTAGATTATGCGCCTCCGATGCCGGAAGACGTGAGGAAAATTTTCACCAATGCGGTGAATCAGGTCAAAGACCATCCGGCATTCCTTCTTTATTACCTCGTTGATGAACCAGGGCTTTTCAGTGTTAATCCCGTTTTTATCAAAGAGGCATATGATCTTGTCCGCAGTTTGGACCCATACCATCCCATGCTAATTTGCGAAGCGGTTCCTTCAGCCATGTATTCATTTGATGATGCATGTGACATATTTGCGATTGACCCCAACCCCTTGCCGATGAAAGACAACGGCCTCTGCAAACCGATGACCTCGGTTTCTGATTTCATTGAGGAGATTAAAAAAACCGGCGAAGGAAAGATAATGCCTGGTTTTACCTGCCAGGTCTTCAGTTACGGTGATATGGGAGTCCCGACTCTCAGAATACAATCATTTGTGGAGCAAAGATGTATGAATTACCTGTCAATAATGGCCGGCTCCAGAATGTTGCAGTATGCCGTGTTCGGCAATTCCTGGAACAAGTATCCCAGCGTGAGAATTGGTCTACCCTATCTGTCAAAAGAACTTGATGCTCTATCCCGGATTATCCTGCTCGGAAAAGATGTGTCAGGGATAAGTTCATCTGACCCTGCTATTCGTCTGCTGGCAAAAGAGAAAGACGGCCAGATGTATATAATAGCGGTAAACATGACAGGCAAGCCGGTGGAAAGCACTTTCAAAATTCCTGAGAGAATAACGAAACTGAAGGTTATTTCGGAAAGCCGGGAGGTGGGGATCGAAAAGGGCGGTTTTTCTGATAAATTCATTCCTTTCGGTACTCATATTTACACCACCGACTTCTCTTTTCCCGACCTAAAGACACTGGAAGAAATAAAGAAAGAAATCACTGAAGCCAAGGGTTTTTATGAAATGGAGTGATAAAAGACAAAAAATTCAAAAAGCGGAAAGGAGGTGATAAGAAATGTTCCGATTATATCAAAATCCCGATGAATCTCTCAAAAAGATTTTCCATTCGGGACAAAATGCAAAAAGCAAAATACAAAATTTAAAGGGGGTGAAAAAAATGAAAAAAAGAGGATTCACTTTAATAGAATTGCTGGTAGTGATAGCTATCATCGCCATTCTCGCGGCGATGCTTCTACCGGCACTCAGCAGAGCCAGAGAAAGAGCCAGACTGGCATCTTGTATGAATAATTTGAAGCAGATAGGGATGGCCATACATATGTATCTTATGGATTATGATGAATATTTCCCTATGGCTTACTACGCAGATCCGCCCAATTATTATGCGTGGCAAGGTTATGGATACTGGTATGAACTTTTGGCGACTAAATATATGTCCGCAAAGACTTATCAATCCCCCGGTTATCCCTCCTGCGGCCGCACCAGCGATGTCTTTCGCTGTCCTAACCTTCGCAAGGGCCAGCTTGGTTATGGCGGCGGCTACTGCTGGAATGTATACGGAACCAAACAACCCGCCGCATCACCCCCAGGTTACGGTAATGGGTTCGGTTGGTGCCCTCGCGGAGGAGACAGCAGTAGCGGAACTCCAACAGGTAACAACGTAAAGTTGTCGCGGGTTAAAGAGCCTTCATACACTGTTCTGGTTACCGACCCGGGCAGTGGCTTTCCGAATAACTACCAGGGGCTTTATTCGGCAGGGGACAATAAGGGTGTCATACCGGTACTTCATAACGGTGGCCCGCCGACGGGTCGGTATACAACTAATAATGACATCTCAATGGGAGGCGGCAATTATCTCATGGTGGATGGGTCTGTAATCTATATGACAGGAACCAGGTCTTATAAGAGTAGGATATGGAACGTGGATAAGACCAGGAGCGAGGGAGTTGCACAGCCGTAGCAAAAGTTAAGCGGACACTGGAGTTGTAAACCGGGCACAGGCACAGTGGAGTTGGATAAGATTATGTAATAGTGGGGTTCATTCGCAGTTCCTGTGCTGAAGTCGTATCTGTGTCAAGAGGTGATAATTATGACTCAAAAGATTAATGGCCGCTGTTTCTCACAAACAGCCAGACAAAATTCCTATTGACCTGGGAGCACCAGGGATAGCAGTATCGTGGTTGAAGGATATGAAAAATTAAAGAATCACTTTAAAGAAAAGAGTGATAATAAGATATGCGATAAGATGGTTGATATCTGGCCCAGCGCGCTAAGCATCGGATGATACAGGTAGCCAAGAGGCAGAAGCATAGTTTCCATAGTAGTCCTGAAACCGGACATGATACCGGAGGCCAAAGTGAAATCAAAAAGAAATATGGAAACCGGACAGATAGGAAATGTACCTCCTGTTTTGATTGGTTCCAGCATCCCTCAAGGACTGGAACAGGTACGGTTGCACAAAAAACTCAAGCAGGGTGATTTTATTCTAACCACTATCCCGCGGCATAAAGAAGAAGCCCTGGCTGTAGCCAGGTATTGCAGAGAAAACAAAATATATCTGTGTTTTAGTGAATTTCTCTTTCGCGGGACTTATAAATTGTGTTTTGCCTTTCGCGAGCATATCCCGGCCAGCCAATTTTACAGCAAGAAGGACGTTGATGAAATAATTGATGCCGCAGGACAATACTATTTCGGGAGAATTGTTACAGGTGAAATTGGTGGCGTGGTTTACTGGCCCAGACATTATACTATAAACCGTCAGGCCAGGGCCTGGGAAAATCTACCTGCCTTTAATACCATGGCTGAGGCTAAAAAAGCCTTTGTTGATTACTGCAAACAATGGCTGGATTACGAACGGACCAATATCGGAAAAGGGCCACTGGTAAGTGCTGACGCAAGCATTCTCCAGAAATATCAAGCCCTCGCCGGACCAGATACCATGCTTCTGGAAGTGATGCCCGGTGACCCACACCTGATGCACGCCGCTATTCGGGGCACTGCTAAGGCCTTTGGCAAGAAGTGGGGCGCGCACATAGCCATCGGATGCTATGGCGGTGTCCATTTTGATAAACTATTCCAGCAGCGCTGGCGAACAGCACTGTATTACTCTTATATCTCCGGGGCTGAGGTTATCTATCCTGAATCCGGTCACTATACCCTTCGCAAAACGGCTTATCACCAGAAATTCGGTTTTTATAGTAAGGAAATGAAAAGTATCCGCAGTATTCTTCGCGAAATGTGGCAATTTGCCCGGATCCATACAAGGCCGGCCAGCGGTCCACTGGTAAAAGTAGGAGTGGTACACGGCAATCTTGATGGTACACCGGGTTTGTGGAACCGCTATGTCTGGGGCCAGTTTTATGATGAGAAATGGCTTGATGGATCCGCGGAACGCGGATGGAATCTCGTGGAGAGGTTCTATCGGAAAGAGGACTGGTCAAAAGAAACCGTTCAGGGTGATTGTGATTTTTCGGGCAACCCGCCTTTTGGCCAGTATGATATTGTGCCCGTGGAAGCCCCTCCTGATATCCTCCGGAATTACTCCTGTCTCATCTTTCTGGCGTGGAATACTATGACGCCTGAAATTTACGAGAAACTGAAAGATTATGTCAGGAAGGGAGGCCATCTGGTTATGTTCCTGCCCCAGTTAAGTACACACATTGGCCGTGCTGAAGATTTAAACCTTTATCGGAAAGGTGATTTTACGGATCTTTTCGGAGTCAGAGTTAGAGCAAAAGGGGGAAAAGATGTTATAGGTATTAAATACCTGGCCAACTCATCTCTAAAATCTTATCGTTTCCCGCTTTTGCATGTCGGCAGTGATCCCCGCTTTATAGGCAATATGACTCCGAGCCGGGTAGAAATGACAACTGGGAGAATTATCGGTTACTGGGATAATTCCGGGATACAGGATATGGAAGAATTGAAAAAGCAGCCTATGCTTATTGAAAATTCTCTGGGGAAGGGTAAAGCGTTTCTGGTATTAGCCTGGGAATATCCTGGCGACAAGGGACTTACCCGCCTTACCGAAGATTTGTTGCACACCGTGCTTGAAGGAGAACAGGGCAACATCCGGCTAATCGGCAGTGATAGAGTACGATATGCTGTGTATGAAGGTAACCTACCCCGCTTTAAAAGGAAATATAATATCATTTATATCCTTAATACTGACCCCGATTGTTCTGCTTCGGTTCGCCTCTGGTTGCGGGACCGGCTTACCGAGGAATTTATCGTTGGTCCCGGTGAACTCCGGCTGGCTTATTGCCTGAATCAAGTTGTTGTTTTGCCCGAGGACAAATATGTAGATATTAAGAGTTGGGATTTTGTCCATTACCGGCACAGTATTGAATTTTACAGCCTGCGGAATCAAAAAATCAGGATTCACAATTTAGGCAAAGAGAAATTGACCGTACTGCTTAACGGCGTGCGCTGTTCCTGCAGGCCGGGTGAAAGTTTTGAATTACATTTGCACAAGATGGTTGACCCGGCCAGAAAGAAATTTTTTGCTCCGGATTTTCTGAAAGAACCGGCAGTGAAATATAAATATGTTCCTCTGCCGTACTGAAAAAAGAAATCGTGATATTCCACAAAAATGAGAAGAACCCCTAATAGCGATGATAGAAAATTAAGGGATAAAAGAATAAAGTTGTAAGAAATTCATTTTACAAAAAGTGAAGAAAATTAGGTTACAATAACACGTGAGATAAAAAAATACAGGTAGTGTCAAAAATAGTATGAAAGAGTTATGAAAGATATCTACACCTGCCACAGCCAGTTTTCTTCCCGGGACACAGGTGATAATTATGACTCATAGAGAAAGATTAATGGCTGCTGTTTCTCACAAACAGCCAGACAAAATTCCTATTGACCTGGGGAGCACCAGGGACAGCAGTATCGTGGTTGAAGGATATGAAAAATTAAAGAGTTATTTTAACGAAAAGAGTGATAATAAGATATGCGATAAGATGATGCGCGTTGTTGAAGTTGATGAAAAAATACTAAAAGAACTTGATATTGACACGCGCGCCGTACATCCGGGGTCCCCGGAAAATAGGGTTCCCCAACCTTCTAACTCCAATAAATATATAGATGTGTGGGCGGTGGAACGTATAAAGAAAGAAAACAGTTATTATTATGACCAGGAAAGATTCCCGCTTTCCGGACATATTACTATTACTGATATTGTGAAGTATCCCTGGCCAGACGCAGATGACCCTGGATACATCAGGGGTATTAAAGAGAGAATTCTCTGGATAAGAAAAAACACGGATTGTGCTGTTTGTTTAAATCTTCCTGCTCCCTTTGTTCATATTTCCCAGTATCTGCGCGGTTTTGAAGATTGGTTTGCTGATTTTGTTTGTGATACAAAATTACTTGAGGTCCTCTTTGATGCTGTTCTGGAAGTGACAATGCATATCTCCAAAAGAATATTAATTGAAACTGATAAAAACGTAGATATTGTCTTTTGTGCAGATGATTTGGGAACGCAGAACGGACCTCAGGTAAGCTATGAACACTACAAAAAGTTTATTAGACCCAGACATAAGAAATTCTTTCAACAAATTCACGATATTTCCCACGCAAAAATTCTGTTTCATTCCTGCGGCTCACTCGCAGGAATAATTGATGACCTGATTGATATAGGGGTTGATATATTGAATCCTGTTCAGGTAACCGCAAAAGGCATGAATCCTCTGGAATTGAAGAAGAAGTATGGGAAAAATCTCGCCTTCTGGGGTGCTATGGATACACAAAAAGTTTTACCTTTTGGCAGCGTGGCAGATGTAAAACGAATGGTTGAAGAACGTATAGAACAGATGGGCTATGGTGGTGGTTACGTGCTTGCCCCCTGTCACAACCTTCAACCCGATGTCCCATTGGAAAATATCCTTGCGATGTTCCAATATGCACGGGAATATGTGCCATCATTTATGAAATAACCGGAGGTGCAATTGTGAAAATTCTAAAAGAAGGTGGACACAGACTTTTTGAAACTGACCAGGAAACATCACGTGTAGTGTCTGAAATGCTCATAGACCTTGAGAAGAACAAAATGGATGCAGTAAGAAAATACAGTAAAAAGTTTGACAACTGGGACCCCGAAGATTTTGAGTTAAGCGAAAAGGAGATAACCGAGTCCATTTCTAAATTGGATACACAAATTATTGCAGATACTGATTTCTGTCAGAAGAATGTGAGAAATTTTGCAAAAGCACAGTTAAAAAGTCTCCTGCCGCTGGAAATTGAGATACTACCGGGAGTTGTGCTGGGACACAGGCATATCCCGGTAAAATCAGTTGGGAGTTATATTCCCGGGGGTCGTTATCCTATGTTCGGCTCAGCACAGATGAGTATTATTCCGGCAAAGGTTGCCGGTGTGGACAATGTCTATGCTTTTACCCCTCCGGTAAAAGGAGAAGGATATTACCCCGCAACCATCAACGCTATGAAAAAGGCAGGTGCGGATAGAATTTTTGTTGTTGGTGGAGTGCCTGCCTTTGCCATGATGGCATTTGGCATGGGCGTTTTTGAGCCGGTTGACATCTTGTGCGGGGCAGGAAATAAATACGTGGCTGAGGCAAAAAGACAACTTTTCGGCCGGTGTGGTATTGATTTGCTTGCCGGACCAACAGAAATACTGATTATTGCAGATGATTCCGCTGACCCTGCTCTTGTCGCGTGCGATTTACTGGGCCAGGCTGAACATGACCCCGATAGCGGTATTGAACTAATATGTCTGAGTGAAACGTTCGGTAGGGAATGTAAAAAAGAGATTGAGAAACAACTTGCTGGTCTCCCGACGCGGGATGTTGCAGGGATTTCATGGAAAAACAATGGCCGCATATATATTGCAGAAGACAGGGATGAAGCAATTCGTCTAAGTGATGATTATTCACCCGAGCATCTTGAAATTCATGTTAAAGATACTGATTATTATGTTGATAGACTTAGAAACTATGGTTCACTTTTCATTGGAGAGGAAACTACGGTTGCCTATGGAGATAAAAGTATCGGGACAAACCACATACTTCCGACAGGCCGTGCGGCACGTTATACAGGCGGTTTGTGGGTTGGAAAATTTCTTAAAACGGTCACCTATCAAAAAATGACTCCTCAGGCAAGCAAATTGATTGGGGAGGTTACCAGAAGACAGTGTATTGTTGAACGTATGTTGGCACATGCAAATACTGCCAAGATAAGAATTGAAAAGTATTCGGATTGACAGCAAAATTTCTATTAGGTATTGGTAATGATATAAATTAAGGAAAGAGACTAAAGGTGTCTATTCATAAAGTATTAGTCACAGGCGCTTCAGGATTTGTGGGAGGTTATATTGCCCGTCGTCTTCTTGGTCGGGGATATAAGGTACAGGCATTGGCTCAGCAAGGTTTGGAACATCTGGTGCCCAAGGGCTGTGAGGTAATAACAGGTGATCTTAGAAATGATGAGAGCGTTAATAAATGTATCCAGGGATGTGATGCGGTAGTACATGCCGCTTACCTCGGTGATTATGGGATTACGCCTGAAGAACACTTTCTTGCCAACGTTGTAGGAAGTTATCGCTTGTTAGACAAAGCGAGGATTTCCAATGTCAGCAGATTTATATATATCAGTTCCATGGCTGTATATAGTTATTCCCCGGAGAACATGCTTTATCGACCTGTTGATGAAAATCATCCTACCTGGGGGACATCGCTGTATGCCGCCTGCAAGTTGGCAATAGAAGCATATTGTCGTTCGTACTATTCAACGTTCGGGTTGAATACCACTATTATTCGTCCCGGCCAGGTTTACGGTATACAGCGGGCCGAGCAGTTCTACTGGTTGAAATTGGCCCAGGAAGTAATATCAAGGCCGTCTGTAAAGGTCACCGGCGGCGGCATGATAGTTGCCGCTGACGACGTGGCTGAAATCGTTGCTGTGATGCTTGAGCGTCAGGATATGGGCGGTGAAATTTATAATGCAGTAGACTTCTTTCTTTCGTGGGAGGAATATGCCAAACTGGTCAAGAAAAAAGCAGGAACAAATACTGTTATTGAAGCAGAGGAAATTCCGCCGGATCACTTCTTAATATCTAATGATAAAATACGTAAACTTGGTATCTCTTTGAAAGGAATGGCTGGTCTTGAGTCGTTCGTTGAAGAAATCCTTCATTTGGCACAAAGAAAGGAGAAACATAACAATGAAATTAGCAATTAATGGCGGTAGACCTGTTAGAAAAAAACCATTTACTCAATGGCCAATCTGGGGCAAAGAAGAAGAAAAAGGATTACTCAGAGTATTGAAAAGCGGAAAATGGTGGATGTATGCGTATGGAGCAACAGAACATGGACAAACAAAGAGAAGTGTACATGGTGAAAAATCACAGGTGGAACTTTTAGAGGAAGAATTTGCTGAATACCATAGGGCCGGGTATGCTTATGCCGTAAGCAGCGGTTCCTGTGGTTTAGAAATATGCGTCAGAGCCTGCAATATATTACCTGGTGATGAAGTTATTACGACCCCCTATACATTTATTGCCACTTCATTATGTGTTTTAAATCAAGGCGGTATCCCGGTATATGTTGACATTGACCCGGATACCTATAATATAAATCCCGATTTAATTGAGGAGGCAATTACGCCTCGCACCAAAGCAATTATTCCGGTGCATTTTGCAGGAGAACTTGCTGATATGACTAAAATAACACATATAGCCCAGAAACATAATCTCAAGGTTATTGAGGATTCTGCCCAAGCGCAAGGCGCATCACTTAAAGGTGGCCGGTTTGCAGGGACATTGGGTGATATGGGTATCTTCAGTTTCCAGCAATCAAAAAATATGACTGCTGGCGAGGGTGGAATGGTAACAACTAATAATAAGGAATTAGCAGAACTTGCATGGACTTTAAGACATTACGGTAGAACACCAGGAGGACTTTGGTATGAGCATTTTCGTCTGGGATGGAATTTTCGCATGTCGGAATTCCAAGCCACCGTACTGAGAGCGCAGCTTGGACGACTCAAGTCACAAACTGAACTGCGTATGAAAAATGTGAAATACTTTTATGAACAGATTGAAGACATAGAAGGATTAACACCATGTAAGGTTATTCCTGAAGCAGAAAAAAGAGCACATTACCTGGTAATTTTAAAATATGATAAGAATAAATGGCAGGGAGTTTCCAGAGATGTTTTTATTAAGGCACTTTCCTTAGAAGGCATCCCTGTCTCGTCTGGGTATTCTTTTCCAAATTATGCGAATCCACTTTTTAAGTCGTATAAAATAGATTACAGTAAATATAGTAAAACATGTCCTGTCGCTGAAAAAGCCTGCCGAGAAGAAGCATTATGGTTCAGTCACCAATTGTTTCTTGGAGACAGAAATGATGTTGACGACATTGTCTGCGCTATAAGAAAAATAAAAAACAATATCAGTGAATTAAAAGGAGGAAATTTATGTCAGGCAGAAAGGTGTCATTAAGATTATTAAGGTTAGCGGCTGGCTCTGGAGTAGTTTTTGTAGTGGGAGGCAACATTCTTGGTGCAGACGCCGGTAAGCCGGGTCAAAAAGCACCAGCCGGTCAACCCCAGACAACAGTCTTATCTCAACAAGTTGCCGTCAATGGAAATGGAGCATTACAGTTTGATGGATTGGACGATTATGTCGGCATTCCTGATTCACCATCCCTTGATCCAAATAATAAGACAATAGAATGCTGGGTAAAACCAACTGAATTAGCAACCGCCTACGAATATGTAATTAGTAAATATAAGCCAAATATTCCTAAAGGGGGCTATTGTCTTGGGCTTAATACGAACGGCAGATTTTTTGCTGTCGTTATTGGCAACGAATCTGGTGCTCAGATTAATACGGTGCCCGGAACTTACCAGGCAAACAACTGGTATCATGTTGTCCTTGTTCATGACTATGATGCAAATACAATAAAATTATATGTAAACGGCGTCCTGAAAGGAATTAATACGAACCTTGTTGGGTATACACCATACCACAGTACTCTTTGTTTTGGTAAGTCCTCCTACGGCAATACGGGATATTTCAAGGGAGTGATAGATGATGTTCGTATATACAATGTGGCGCTGAATGCGGAGCAGGTCTTAAAACACTTTGCAGCCCCAGGTAAACCCGTTGCACAGGGTCTGGTCAGTTGGTGGAAATTAGACGGAACCGAAAAACAGACCTCTGCAGTTGATGAATCTAAAGCAAATAGTGGAACATTATATAACTTCTTTTTAAGCCCTGACAGCGGTTGGATAACCCGATAACGCGGAACAAATCTTTTTCTATGCTTTGGAAGGCAGAAGATATTCCGTGAATATGGCAATGCGATAAAACTACGAGAATAAAAAGCGAAAATATGGAAATAATTGATAGTCACTGCCATCTGGGTAACGGTATAGAAACAAAAATATCCATCAAAGACCTCTTGCGCAGCATGGATAAAGCAAAGGTAACCAAGGCGATTATCTGTCCGGTAGATCAGTTTCTGGCTCTGAAAAACAAAGAGGGCAATGAGTTCATTATCAATGCTGTCAAAAAGCACCGGGACAGGTTAATAGGTTTCGGTACAGTAAACCCGTGGTATCTGAATGAAGCCAGGAAAGAAATTAAGAGGTTTCTTGACGCAGGAATGCAGGGAATAAAATTTCATCCTGTCAAGCAGGGTTTTCTGCTAACGGACCCTGTGGTACTTCCCTTACTGGAGATGATAAACAGACATCACCTGACTGTTTATGTGCATACGGGGACCCCTGTTATGGCAATGCCGTTGCAGTTGGTCAACCTGGCAAAGAAATTCCCGAGTATAAAATTCATCATGGGACACGGAGCATATTCAGATTTCTGGTACGACGTAATACCATCAATGAAACTCGTTAAAAATGTCTTCCTTGAAACATCATATATTGACGGGGGCTTGATAAGAAATGTTGTTTCTGAAGTGGGCGTGAAGAGGCTTTGTTTCGGTTCTGATTTTCCTTATTGCCCGATGGAAATAGAGATAGAAAAGATAAAAGTCCTGGGATTGAAAAAAGAAGACGAATCCGTGATTTTTCATGGAACAATTTCAAAATTACTGGAGGTAATATGAAACTTATCGTGGTGCTTCTTTCAACAATTTTGTATTTTGGCGCAGTTCCCTGTCTCGCGCTACTTGTGGCCGTCGGCCAGTGGGATTTCAATGACCCTGCAAATCTGACCAAGGCCACTATCGGCAACAACCTTGTCCTTACCGGCACCCACACCCCAGTGATTGGCCCACCAAATGACGCCGGCGCCGTCCGTATTGGAACCGGTTCTTACTACACGGTGACCCATAATATTGCACCCAATGGCGGCGGAAGGCTCGTCAATGAATACACACTGGTAATGGACGTTCGAATCAATTCGACCGGGCAATGGCATAGCCTGTTCCAGACCAATCCCGCAAACGTAGATGACTGCGACTGTTGTATCAATCCTTCAGGGCAAGTCGGGATCGCTCAGACCGGATACTCGTCGGTAACTGTTCAGGCATCCCAATGGTATCGTCTGACTGTCGTC